>Ga0068858_100005545_pt1 | contig 12352 bp, 5 predicted proteins | sample KBSSwiS12_FD_66589 | JGI IMG/M metagenome (GOLD analysis project Ga0068858, IMG submission 66589) | Switchgrass rhizosphere microbial communities from Kellogg Biological Station, Michigan, USA - KBS Switchgrass S1-2 | ecosystem: Host-associated > Plants > Roots > Rhizosphere > Soil ... | reverse complement strand
GGCCGGCGTCCGCAAGGCTGACCGTCACGCCGCTGGTCGCGTCACCATAGGAGACGGTGTCGATCCCGGAGCCCCCGATCAGCGTGTCGTCGCCCGATCCGCCAATCAGCGTGTCGTTGCCGTTGCCGCCGTCGAGCGTGTCATTACCGGCCAACCCGATCAGCTTGTCGTTGCCGTCCCCGCCACTGAGAGTGTCATTGCCGGTGGCGCCGGTGAGCTTCTCGTTGAGGGCCCCGATGCCCGTCAGCGTCAGGTTGCCGATGAAGCCATCGAAATTATAGGCAGTGAACCCGCCCGTATAACCATTGCTGATCGTGAAGATGGTCACGAAGCTGTTGGTCGCGCCCACGCCGTCGCGGTCGCTTTGCAGCAGCAGATCCGTTCCAGACTGCACCAGACGGAGGTGACCGTCGGCAAAGGCGTTGCTGTTCGCGGTGTAGCCGGTCAGGCCGCGATTGAGGAAGTCCGTCATCTCGAACTTGTCGCCGGTGTCGCCGACCTGGAAGTCGGTCACGCGGCTGGTGCGGGCCGTGGCCGCCACGTCGGTCGAGTTCGCTGCGTTGGAGCCGACGCCGAACTGGATGGTGTCTGCGCCGGAACCCAACGTGATCTGGTAATTGTTGACGCTGGTCGCGCCGCGCATGCTGATGCTGACGATGTCGTTGCCTGACCCCGCGTTGATCGTGGCGCTCGCGACGCCAGTCAGGATGATGCGATCATTGCCCGCGCCGCCATCGACGGTCACGACATCGATGTTGCGATCGTTGGAGGTCGCGCCCAGCGCCAGATAGGTCTGGTTTACAAGACCCGCGGCGTTCGTCGCCAGCGCCGTCGAAAGCGTGCCGCCGCGCAGCTCGATCATATCGTCGCCGTCGCCGCCATCCATGTTGATGTTGGTCGCCACGGCCGTGCCCGGGGTGCCGCGCGTCACCAGGAGGCTGTCGTTGCCGGCATAGCCGAACAGCGAATCCGTCTGACTGAGCGCCGTGGCGCCCGCGCCGACCCCGGTATCGATGATCAGGTTGAAGTCATCGGTACCCCGCAGGGTGTCGCCAAAGGCCGATCCGGTCAGATACTCGATGCCGCTCAGCGTATCGACGCCTTCGCCGCCAGTATCCTGGGCCACGCCGTCGATCCGCAGATCGACATTCACGCCAGCTGTCGAATTGACATAGGTCACCGTGTCGAGGCCCTCGCCGCCGATCAGGGTGTCGTTGCCGAGCCCGCCCGACAGCAGGTCATTGCCGTACCAGCCATCAAGGACATCGTCGCCGGCACCACCGGTGAGCTGATCGGCTGTTCCGGTGCCCCCGACCGTGTCGTTAACGGTGGTACCGCGGAAGATGACGCTTTCGATGCTGGTCAGGGAGCCGACGACGGCACCGTTGAAGGTGATATCGCTATTGCCGGCCAGGCTCCTCAGATCAAAGGCGATGCCGATGGTGCTCGCACCGACGCCAAGACGGCCGTCATAGACCATGACCGCAGTGTCGGACCCGTCTCCGCCGTCGAAGGTGTCGTCACCGCCGTCGACGCCAGTGAAATATTGTCTTGACGTATTGCCGACACCGCCGATCAGCGAGTCGTCGCCATCGCCGCCGCGCAGGATGTCGTTGCCCTGGCCGCCGGACAGATAGTCCGAGCCCGCGCCGCCCTCGAGTGTGTCGGCGCTGCCGTCGTCCAGCGCGGCGCTCGTGCCGCCCAGCAGGATGTCATTCCCGGCGCCGCCGAAGATCATGTCCGCGCCAGCGTTGCCGACGATCGTGTCCGCTGCGGAGCCACCGGTCAGCCGGTTGTCCGAGGCGTTGCCGGTCAGCGTATTGGCAAATGCCGCAGCACCGACCACGTTTTCGATGTTGGTGATCGTGTCGTTACCGCCGAAGGTCCCGGTATTCTGGGCCGTGACGGTGTTGAGATTGACCGTGACCGTGGAGGTGGAGGCGGAATAATCGACGGTGTCCGTCCCGCCCGCGCCGTTATAGGTGTCGGCGCCGCCGCCATCGAAGAAGATATTGTCGTTGCCATCGCCCGTGACATTGTCGGCGCCGGAACCGGTGCGCACATTCTCGAAGTTCAGGATCGTGTCGTTGCCCCAGCCCGTGCTCTGGGCCGTAACCGTGGCCAGATTGACCGTCACCGCGGTCGAACCGGTAAAGGCCAGCGTGTCCACACCCGCGCCGCCGTCGAGGAGATCGTCGCCGAGGCCACCTTCGATGACATTGGCGTTTGAATCACCGACCAGGACGTCGGCGCCCGTGCCGCCGGTCAGGTTCTCGATGCTGTGCAATGTGGCGATCTGATTGCCGCCGACGGTGGCGAAGCCGTCCGCCGCGTCGATCAGAGTGGCCGTGACGGCGGCCGCGGAACCCGCGAAGGAAGCGGTATCGGAGCCGATGCCGCCGTCCAGCAGATCCACGATACCGACCGCGGTCGTACCCGGGTTGAGCGTGTCGTCGCCTGCGCCGCCCGAAAGGGTATTCGCGCCCGCGTCCCCGGTAAGGCTGTCGTTGAAGGCGGAGCCTGTGAGGTTTTCGAAGCCGCTGAGCGTGTCCGTCCCGGCATTGACCGTGCTCTGCCCCGCGCCCTGCAGTGCGAGGCTTACCGTGACGCCGGCGGTGGCGCCAGCGTAGGAGGCGGTATCGTTGCCGAGACCGCCGACCAGCGTGTCATTGCCCAGGCCGCCTTCGATGACATTGTCATTGCCATCGCCGGTCAGCGTGTCGTTGTACTGCGAACCAACCAGGTTCTCTATGAGGTTCAGCAGGTCGTGGCCCGCCGCACCAGTGTCCTGGACCACGCCTTGCGCGTTCAGATTGACCGTGACGCCGGTCGCCGTGTTGCTGAAGGCTGTCACGAACGACGCGGTATCGTTGCCGTTGCCGCCGTTCAGTGTGTCGTCCCCGAGCGTACCCTGGAGATAGTCGTTGCCGTCGCCGCCCCGCAGCGAAGCGCTGCTCGTGTTGATGGCTGAAAGCGGCGCTGCGTTCACCGTGGCCGAACTCAGGGACATGTTCAGCGTGTAGGTCGTGCCGGCCGCCAGCGGCTGGGCCACGGTATCCGAATTCTGGGTCCACCGGCCGACGCGGAGATAATAGGTCCCCGCGCTGGCGAAGGTATAGGTCAGATAGCTGTTGCCGGTTGAACTGCCCGCATCGGAGATGCTGTCGTCATTGTCGGCCAGGATGACGGTGCCGGTGCTGTCCACCAGTTCGATCCAGGTATCGATGCTGCTGAAATCGATGTCGAAAATGCCCGTCGCGCCCGCCGTCGCGTCCACACGGTAATATTCCAGCCCGCCCCCTGTTGATGTCGCGTTGATGGTCGCGTGCGGCGTGGTCGTGGAATTGGTGATGTTGCTGTCGGAAAGCAGCGTGTAGGCGTTGCTGAGCTGCGGATTGATCGCCGTGCCCGTGTCCAGATTGGCGGTGGACTGGGCCTTGGTGATGATAGTCGTGTTCACGGTGGTAAAGCCGCCACCGATCAGCCGGTCGTCGCCGGCGGCGCCCGACAGCTGATCGAACCCGCCGGAACCGCCCGTGAGCGTGTTGTTCTCGGAATTGCCGAGCATGTAATCGTTGCCGGCGGTACCGCCGATATTTTCGATGCTGCGGAGCGTGTCCGTCTCGCCATCGTGGCTCACGATGACGTCATTCCCCACATTGTTCAGGTAAACCGTAACGCCTGTCGTGTTGGTGAAGATCACCGTGTCGCTGCCGGCGCCGCCATCGAGAATATTGTTGGCGGTGTTGCCGACAAACACGTCGTTGCCCGCACCTCCCTTGGCGTTCTCGATCAGGGACCGGCTGTCGTTGTTGTAAAGCAGCGACATGGCGATGTTGCCGGGCGCCAGGTTGACCAGGTTCTGATAGGCCAGGTTATTGGCGAGCTGCGCCTGGTCGACGGTCGAGAATTCGCCCGGACGCAGGTCGACGGTGACGCCATTGGCATAGTTGCTGGCGTCGATCGTGTCGTTGCCGCCGCCGTCCCAGATGGTGAGGAAGATCTTGTTGCCCGATGGCGCGCCCTGGCCGACGCCGTTGATGAACATCTCGCCGGTCGTCTGGCTGAAGGTGTAGACGCTGTCGCCGGAATTGGTGTTGTAGTTGGCGCCATAGAGATACTGAAGCGCGGCCAGATCATATTGCATGTAGGTCTGGGGCTGGTTGATCTTCTCGCCCGCGAAATTGCTGTTGGTGAAGGGCGCGGGCGTATAGGTCATCAGCGACCAGGCCTGCCCGTCACGATCCGGGGTGAGCGACTGGCTGCCGAAACGCGGCGTAGTGCCGAAATAGCCCGACAGATCGCTGTTGGTGTAATCCTGGTGCCCGTGCTTCAGCCCCATGGTGTGGCCGATCTCGTGCATCACAGTGGCGAACCCCCACGTCCCCTTATAGGCGAGATCGTAATAGGGCTGGTTGTTGCGGCCGAACCAGATGTCGCCGGCCAGGCCCTTTGTATCGGACGGGAAGTTGCCATAGGCGGACAGGTCGTCCTGGTCGGCTGTCTGCGAGATGCGGATGTCGGCGTGAACGGTATCCGTGTCGGTGATTTCGGTGAACGTCAGTCCAGTCGCCGCCGAGAGCTGGGCGAAGGCCGCACGTGCCGCCGCCTGCTGCTGCGGGCCCAGGTCTACATGGTAGAGGCTGACGCCGTTGCTGTCATAGCCACTGCCGCTGTAGTTCGAGCCCGATGTGGGGAAGCTGTAGGTGAGGTTCGTGGTGCTCCATTTGGAGCCGATGAGGGTGGCATCGACGTTACGGTTGCCCGAGAAAAAATGGCTTCCGTCCGGATTGGTGCCGAGCGTCAGCAGTTCCCCGATATTGTTGCCCACCGGGTTGGCGTCGTTCGGGTTACCCTCCGGGGCGCCGCCTTTGCTGCCGCCCATGATATCGTCTTCTTCATGGGAAATCTCGAAACTGGGGATGTCCACCGGCGTATCGAGGGAGCCGGAACCGATATTGCCGCTCGAGCCGTTACCGCTCGAACTGGAGCTCAGGCCGCCGCTGGCCTGTTCCGCCACACCGACCATAGCGGGAATGTTCATCCGCGGATCGAGCGGGCCAGAAGCCATACCGCTGACAGAACCCATATCGTTGACGAGCGAATCGGAAGCCGAACGGGAAATGCTCATGGATAGTCCCCCTGTATCGCTGCATGCTCAGTTCAAAGCTGGCACGGCTAATTATCGTGGAAATTTCGCAAATGGCTTTACTTCCATGAATATTTACCGGGTTTTCACACTGGTCAAGTGGTAATCATGTTCGGTTGATTCCGAGGTTACCATGATTTGGACACAGTGATGCACGGCGCGGCAGACGGTGGAGATTGCCGCAGATAAAGCTGCGCGCCGGACCGATCCGCGTCTTGAGTTGCTGCCCAATTCCGGCGCCGTTGGCTCCCGCGATATGATGGGCTCAACCGGACTGTATCCAGCCGACCGTGACACGATATTGCAGTTCGCGTATCATGAGCTGTGTTCACGATCCCCCGGAGAGGGCGATGCTTCGCATTTTGCTGTCAATCTCTTCGATGCTCGCCGCGTGCACGTCGTCGCCTCAGAAAGCCGCCATGCCCAGTCACCGCACCGCTTCAGGGACCACCGTCCAAGGTTCGAGTGAGTCGAGCCAGGAGCCGGTGGCTGTCGCAAAGAAGAACGCCGTTCCGGGTCCGCTCACGGACTCGCCCGTGGAGGCCCAGGGGCGTCGGATCCTTTCCACGGCCTTTGTCAGGGTGGGCCCCGACGGGCATCTGACGGTGGAGTTGCGCAACGGACGCGTGCTCGTGCTTCGCGACGTGGTCATGCGCCCCAAGGATTATTGCGGTGTGCAAGCCCCCGGCGACCAGGCGCACGCCCGGTATTGCGGGGGATATGCCGAGGTCGCGGCAGCTCGGCCCGGCGGCGGGCCGGATTTAGCGGCCTCCAGCCCGGTCGAGGCGGCGAGCGGCGTCGCCGAGAGGAAGTAACGCGGCATCGAGATAGGCCGTGTTTGCCAGCGAGCCGAGGTTTAAATCCGGCTCGCGGCGATGATCCTGCCGCCCTTGCCTTCCTGTACGAGGATGGCGCTCCGATACGCCGGATCAGTGGCGGCAGGGACAGCGAACGTCATCTGGGCGCCGTTCCAGCTGCCCAGCGCATCGAGCGAGCGGACGATATTCCGGTGCGGCAGCGTCTTCCCGCCATTCTCGCCGGCGCGGATCGCCACGGAGAGCGTGCGCGGATCATAGCGGACCAGCCACACCGTCGCCGGCCTGGCCGCGGCCGACTTGCCGATGACGATATGCGACCCGGCAAGCGCGATCGAGGGCTCGCCCGCGCCGCGCGCATTGGCGCGGATCGCGGCGGCAAGCTGGCCTGCGTTGCTGCCGACCACAGCGCCGCGCCCGTTGATGATCACCTGCGGCGTCGCGACCTCGGCGCGACCTCCGGCATGGGCATAATCCCATTGGCGGGCGGTGAAGGCGGGCTGGCCGAAGCTGTCCTTCCAGCCGAGCTGATCCCAATAGGTCACCGCAAAGCTGAGCGCGAGGATATCCGGCCGGCCGGCGATCGCGTTCACATTGGCATCGGCGGGCGGGCAGCTCGAACAGCCCTGGCTTTGATAGAGCTCGACCACCGCCGGATGCGCCGCATCGGCGTTGCTAACAAAGGCGGGTTCGGCCGCGGCGGCGGCGCTGCCGCCGCTGGCTGAACTGCCACAGGATGCGATGGCCAGGCTCGAAAGCATCAGCAGGGCGAGCGTCTTCATGGTCGGTCTCCGGCTCATAAGGATGGACCCTCCGCCTGCTCGCTTCGGAAGCGGCTCGGATCGGCGCCATAGGCAGATGCGAAGGCGCGGCTGAAATGGCTGCGGCTTGCAAAGCCGATGCTCGCGGCGATCAGCTTGACCGGGAGCTTGGTCGAACGGAGTAGTTCGGCGCCGTGGTGCAGCCGCGTGCGTGCGACAAAGGCCATCGGGCTCATCGCCAGGCTTTGCGAGAATTCGCGGGCGAAGGCGGAGCGGCTCATGCCTGCGACGCAGGCCAGGCTCGCGACGCTGTGCGGCGCGGCCGGCTTGTCGAGCACCGCCGCCACCGCCTTGCCCAGCCGCGGATCACGCAGGCTGCTGAGCACGCCGAAATCATGCCCGGTGCCTGCGAAGTGCCGGCGGAGCAGCATCACCACGCACGCCTTCATCAGCGCGCCGATCAGGGCGCGCGATCCGAGCGTGGGCGCGCTGATCTCATCGAGCATCAGCGCGAAGCCCTGGCGGACGATCGGCACCTCGCGCAGATCCTCGACGATCGGCCGCGTCACTGCGTCGAGCAACCCGAACGAGCCCGAGATGCTCGCCATGATCAGTCCGCACACGACCCGCAGATCGCCGCCGCCCCCGCCTACCCCGCCGCCGGTGGCGTCGAACATCATCATCCCCTCGCGGGTCATGGTGCAATGCTCGGCTGCGCTCACATCGCGCGCGGGCTGATCGTCGGCCGCCATGGTCTGGGCAAGGCCGGGTGGAATCAGCACCACGCTGCCCGGCCCGCAGACGATCAGCGGCTGGTCGGGGATCATCAAATGCATCGTGCCCGACAGCACATAATGGACTTCGATCGCGGCGCTTGGACCGCCGACGAGCTGGAAGCCCTTGCGCACCTCGCAGATCGCGAACGCCTCCACCGCCACATCCATGGTGGCGAGAAGATGGTCGAGGACGGGTTCGGTCACTGCGTTCTCCACGAGGTCGCCCGACTATATGCGCCTGGCGAACGCGATTGAGAACAAGGGCAATGGAAGAAGGGCCCGCCCGGCACCGGTGCTGGACGATAGGGCACGCCCGGGGCACGCTTTCATCGACACCCGGGTTTGCGCAGTGGAACCCCGGGGAACAAGTCCGGGGTGACGATGGATGTGACGAAACTTCAGATTCGGGTGGCTAGCCGATCATCCCGTCGCCCGAGCCCTTGGCGAGCATCCGGCCGATCGCATCGAACAGCGAATCCATCGCGACCGGCTTGAACAGGACCTCATCCGCGCCATCAGTCAGGCAGCGCTCGCGCAGGTCGAGCGCGGTGTCGGCGGTGACGACGATGATCGGCAGGCGGCCCTTGGCATCGCCCCGTGCGCGGATGCGGCGGATCGCCTCGAGCCCGTCCATGCCGGGCATCCGCAGATCGACCAGGATCATGTCGAAATCCTGCTCCTCGACCAGCTTCAGGCCGAGCTCGGCGCTTTCCGCGCCGGTCATCGACGCACCGGCGACGTCGAGCATGTCTTTCACGACCCGACGATTCATCGGATCATCCTCGATGAAAAGGATGTTCATGGCGCGGCCACCTGGGCGCGGGCGGGCTTGGCATGAGACAGGTTCATTTCGGGCCCCTTATCGGTCATGCCGCTTGCGTTACAAGATGATTGGTTGGGTGCATGTCGTTTTTATCCAATGGATAGAGCGTTTCGGCGAGCGCAGCGCCGGCAATGGGTTTGGCGATCACCAAATTGACCCCGGCCGCCAGAAAAGCGGCGCGCTGATCCTCATCGGGTGCGGGCCAGAGCAGGGCTGACGCCGCGCCCGCCGCGCTCGCCGCGCCGGCAAGCGCCGCCAGCGCGCCCGGTACATCGTCGCTGGCCTTGATCGTCGCATCGTCGATCAGCAACAGGCCGATGCCGCCGGCGCCGATCAGGCCGACCGCCTCGTCGGCCGAGCCGGCGAACAGCACGGCGCCGGCGCGCGCCTCGAGGACGGCGCGCAGCATGCTGCGGGTGATCGGGTTGCGATCAAGGATGAGCAAGGCTGGTGGCCTGGCCAGTTCCCCGCCCCCTTCCGCCACAGCTTCAGCCCGCACCAGCGGCAGTTCCAGGGTGAAGACCGCACCGTTCCCCGCTTCGCTGCTAACCGTCACGTCGCCCTTCATCGCCCGCGCCAGATTGCGGCAGATGGCCAGCCCGAGCCCGGTACCGCCGAACTTCCGGGTCGTGCCGGCATCGACCTGACGGAAGGATTCGAAGATGACCTCATGCTTCTCAGGCGAAATCCCGATCCCGGTGTCGCTGATCTCGATCACCAGCCTGGGATGCCCGGCATCCTCTTCATTCGCGCTGGCACGCACGGAGATCGATCCATTTTCGGTGAATTTCAGCGCGTTGGAGAGGAGATTGAAAATGATCTGGCGCAGCCGGGCCGCGTCGCCCTCGATCCGGTCCGGGCAGTCAGCGAGATCGAGCGTGAAGGCAATGCCGCGCCCACGCGCCTGTTCCTCCCACATCCGCGACACATCGCGCAGGGTGGCCTTCAGATCGAAGGGCACATGCTCGATCGTCATGTTGCCGGTTTCCATCTTCGCCACGTCGAGAATGTCATCGACCAGCGCGCGCATGCTGATGCCGGCGCCGTGGACCACCTCGATCCGGTCACGCGTGCCGGCGTCCAGCGCGCGGTCGGCCAGCATCACCTGGGTCATGCCGAGGATGCCGTTCAATGGCGTGCGGATCTCGTGGCTGGTGGTGGCGAGGAACTCGGTCTTCGCCGCCAGCGCCTTGCCAAGGGCAGTGTTGGTCGCGGCAAGATCGATATTGGCGGCGCGTACCTGGTTGCGGCTGCGCCGGATGGTGATGAGGCCGAAGGTGAGCAGGAAGACGACCACGGCGGCGGAAACGGCAAGCACCATCAAGATCAGGCGCTGGGTCCGCGCGCGGGCGGCCGCGTCGTCGATATTGCGCTGCAGCTCGTCGGCCTTGAGCTTGGCGATCTTCAGTTCCTGATTGGCGAAATCGAACCGGGCCGCGGCGAGCGCGGTGTTGGTCGATGCGGCGAGCGTCGATGTCTGGTCGTCGAGCCGCTTCAGCGCCTCGAGATGGACCAATGCGCGTTTCTCGTCCCCTGTCCGCTTGAACAGATCATAGGCGGTCTGGTGCGCCTCGCGGAACGACAAGGTCGTCTGGCTCAGGTTCGCGCCCTGGAAGCTGCGGTTGATCAGCGCTTCGGCGCGGGCATATTGGCCACGCTGCAGTGCTGCCTGCGCGGCCACGCTCCAGTCCTGTTCACCGGTGCCCGTCGGATCGGCGCGGCTGGTGATTGCCACGGCCTCGGCGATGGCGTGATCGGCGGCATCGAGCTTGCCGATCGCCAGTTCGACCCGCGCCATGTTGCGCAGCACGAGCACTTCCAGAACTGTGCTGTGCATCGAGCGCGACAGCGCCAGCGCCTCGCGGAACTGCCCTTCGGCCTCGGCAAAGCGCTTGAGCTCCTTCAGGCAAACGCCGCGATTGTTCGCGTTGGTGAAGGCAAGCGACGGATCGCCGCGATAGACTTCACCGGCCTCCTTGTAGTATTTCAGAGCGTTTTCATAATCTTCCGCCTCCTGATAGAGTAAGGCGATGCTCTGGAGCGCCACTGCGCGGCTACGGGTTTCACCGATCTGGTTGAAGATGCTGTGTGCCTGCTGATAGTCGTTCAGCGCAGCGGCGACATTCGCGGTCATGGTGTGCAGGCCACCCCGCGAGAGCAGTAGATCGCCGTTCAACTTTGTCGGCGGGCCGCCCTTCGATACGGCGGCGAGAGCGCCCTCGATCAGCGATTTGGCGTGGGTCGCGTCGTTGAGGCGGAGATAGGCTTCTCCCTCGAGCCATTGTGCCGTCGCGATGCCGAGCGTTCGCTGACGGCCCTTCATATCCCTGGCCGCGACCTCGGCCGCCTTTGCCTTCACGATGGTTTTGGCGGGGTCGACGAGCATCGTCGCCTTGGCATCCGCGACCATCAGATCGAAGCGGGTGCCGGGATCGGTCGGCGCGGCATAAGCGGGCGCCCCGATGCCGATCAGCACCCCGAGCACGATCAAGGCCGCTGCACGGAATGCGCGAAGCTGAGAAGCTCTCATTGCAGGCGATACTGCCAAAAACATTTTAAATCCGCGCTAGGGGTTGGCAGGCACGATCGTCCCGGTCGATCAGCCGCTCTTCCAGAAGCTGGCCGGGCGACGGAACATCGCATGGGCCGGTTCCTCTGGCGCACGCGCCTTGTCATCGCGCAGGAACTGGCGGAACGCATCGATCGAAACCGGCCGGCTGATCAGATAGCCCTGCACCATGTCGCAGCCCATTACGCTCAGCAGCGCCATCGCCGCCTGGGTTTCGACACCCTCGGCAGTCACTTCCATCTCAAGCGCATGCGCGAGATCGATCGTCGACCGCACGATCAGCGGATCGCGGTTGCTGCTGGTGAGCTGCAGAACGAACATCTTGTCGATCTTCAGCTCGCGCGCCGGCAATTGCTTGAGATAGGCGAGCGAGGAAAGACCGGCACCATAATCGTCGATCGCGATCGCGATTCCGACATCGGCGAAGACCTGAAGGTTGGCGATCGCGCTGTCCGGATCGCGGATGACCGAGGTCTCGGTGATCTCGAGCCCGATCCGCGCGCCGCTTTCGAGCACCTTGGCGCACATCTGCTTCACGAAATGGGCGTCGGCGAGCAATTGCCCGGAAATATTGATGAAAATGGTAAGATCATTGCCGTCTGCCGCGATCAGCTTCTGGTCGATGATCACCTGGTCGAGCGTCCACAGTGTCAGCGCGGCGATTTCGCGCGCTTCCTCGGCGATCGTGATGAAATCGCCGGGCAGGATCAGGCCGCGGGTCGGGTGCTGCCAGCGAACGAGCGCCTCGGCACTCGCAATCTCCTGGCGGCGAACATGCACCTTGGGCTGATATTGCAGGAACATCTCGCCATTCGCGATCGCATCCGGGAGTTCCCGGGTCAGGGTCAGGCGATCGAATGCCGGCGTACCGGCCGAAAGATCACGGATGACCGCATGCGGTTCGGTCCTTGCCTGATCGAGCGCGCTCTCGGCTTCCTCGGCCAGTCGTACATCCTCGGCATTCACGGTCGGCGCGGCGGCGGCACCGAACCGCATCTCGAGCCGGTGCGGCTCTCCGTCAATGTCGAGCGGAAGATCGAAATCGGCAGTCAGGCAGCCAAGGGCGGCGGCAAGATCGCCGAGAGAGTCGCCATCGAATGCGATCTCGATGATCGTCCGGCCGACCACGGATATCCGCACATCGCCAAGGCTCGCATGGATGCGGGCGCTGACATCGATCGGCAACTGGTCCGCCCGCGACCGGCCGAGATGGCGGCGCAGCGGCGAGAAATTGGCAATCTCCGCAAGGCACAGGAACTGCCAGGCTTTGGGCAGCACCAGCCGGGACCCGTCGTCGATCGTATGGGACACGCCATGGCGTGCGCGGAGCTGTCTCTGCAGCTCAGCGATGCTCGTTGCGGGCAGCTCTCCTACCGGCGAAACGCCGCTGAAATCCCATAATTCCGGAAGGTTGGCGAGCGTGGTCGAGGCCAGAAGCGGCTCACCGCTTCGCGTTGCA
>Ga0068858_100005542_pt1 | contig 12357 bp, 15 predicted proteins | sample KBSSwiS12_FD_66589 | JGI IMG/M metagenome (GOLD analysis project Ga0068858, IMG submission 66589) | Switchgrass rhizosphere microbial communities from Kellogg Biological Station, Michigan, USA - KBS Switchgrass S1-2 | ecosystem: Host-associated > Plants > Roots > Rhizosphere > Soil ... | reverse complement strand
CAAGTGATCCGTGACGCTCGTAGAACTTCACGAACTTGTCAGTGAGTAGAAAGAAATTGCGCCAACTCCAAAATCCTTCGTCATTCGGAAAACTCAGCGGCACCCCGGGAGCCAGCAGTTCGTTCACCGTGAACCCGTTCGGAACCGGACGCTGCGGATTCATGGCATGCACGATCGACAACGGAATCACAATCGCACGCGTCCACGAAGACATCTCGTAGATCAACCGCCCCAGCAGCATCCCTTCAGGCGGAATCGACGGCGTGTGCTCCCGCGGATACAGCCCGAAAATACTGAGATTCACCTTGACATAGCTATTAGCCGCCTGCAAACCACCCATCGCCAGAATGCGCGCACGCAGCCGGCTGAGATTCGGATCGTCATAAGGCAGCCCCGCCAGCTTCAGCGCCGTGTAAGCCTTCACCGAGGCGCTAATCTCCGAAGGCCCCTGCGCGTAAATATTGAAACCGCCATCCGGCAACTGCCGCGCCAGAATCGAACGTACCGCACGCCCAATGCGCTCCCGCGTCGGCGGATTCCACACACCGTCCACCGGCGGATGCCACCACAGCTCCAGCAGAATGTAATCCGATTCGAGCGTAGTGTCGGCGGTGAGATCAGCCCACCAGTAGCCGTCCCTATGCTGCTTGCCCAACAGGAAATTCACCGCTTGCCGCAGAGTCTGCGCACAAGAGGTGACCAGCGCGTCGGTAAGTTGAAGGCTCGGACTCATACCCGCGCAATTGTATGGAGCTGCACCGTCCGGCTCAATTCGGAGGGCAGATTAAAGCGCACGTCCTCTTCTTTGATTTCCACTTCTTCCAGCTCTCCGTAACCATGTCCATGCAAGGATTCGATCAGTTCCTGGACCAGATTCTCGGGGGCCGAAGCGCCCGCCGTGACTGCCACTTTATCCACGCCTTCCAGCCACTCCGGCCGGACTTCACTCAAATCGTCGATCAGGTGCGAGGCCACGCCTTCCTTCACGCAAACCTCCACCAGCCGCCGCGAGTTCGAACTGTTCTGCGAGCCCACCACCAGCAGGAGCTGGCACATCGGCACCACCGCCTTCACCGCCAACTGCCGGTTTTCGGTGGCGTAGCAAATGTCCTGCGCCGCCGGACCCTGAATCTTGGGGAACCGCTCGCGCAGCCGGGTAACGATGTCCTGGGTCTCGTCGAGGCTTAAAGTTGTCTGGGTTATGAAGGAGACTTTTTCGGGATCTTTCACGTTAAGGCGATTGACGTCTTCCACATTCGAAACGAGTACGGTGGCTTCCGGCGCCTCGCCCAACGTGCCGATCACCTCGTCGTGATCCTTGTGCCCTATCAACACGATAGTGAAATTTTTCTTGGCGAACTTGACCGCCTCCAGGTGCACCTTGGTGACCAGCGGGCAGGTGGCGTCGATCACTTGCAGATTCCGCTCCACCGCCTGCGTCCGCACCAGGGGCGAAACCCCATGGGCGCTGAAAATGACCCTCGCCCCAGCGGGCACCTCGTCCAGTTCTTCGATGAAGATGGCCCCGGCGGCACGTAGCTCATCCACCACGTGCTTGTTATGGACGATTTCCTTGCGCACATATATAGGCGCTCCATAGAGATCCAGCGCGATCTTCACGACGTCAATGGCGCGTACCACTCCGGCACAAAAACCCCGTGGTCTCAGGAGGATAATCTTTTTGGTGGAGGCTGCTTGCGGCGCGATTGCAGAGTTGGCCATAAGTAACGTTCGATTATAACAGTTTAGCTTCGCTAACCGGAAGTACTTGCAGTCAAATGGCAATCCGGGGCCGCGGGAGGCGGGCCGGCGCTTTAAACGGCAGCCACCGCTTCGGTCGCCGGCTCGTTCCGCCACTTGCGAAGACTGGGCGAAAGCGCGGCGATGGCGCATACCACCGAGACTGTAGCAATACCACCCCATACCACCGAAAGGGCCGTCCCCAGCCAAGCCGCCGCCCAGCCGGATTCCACCGCCCCCCACTGATTCGAGCAAGAGATGAACAGCCCCGTAACGGCGGTCACACGCCCACGCAGATGATCCGGGGTCCGAGTCTGCACCAGCGACCAACGCAGCACCACGCTCATGCTGTCGAAGACGCCCGTGAAAAACAGCATCGCGAACGAGAGCCAAGCCGCAGTCGAGGCCGCGAAGCCGATCGTCGCGAATCCGAACCCCGCCACCGCCCATAACAAAACCGCGCCCGCCTTATGGACCCTCCCGCGATGCGCCAGCGCTAACGCCATCAGCGCCGCTCCAAACGCCGGCGCCGCCCGCAGCCAGCCCAGCCCGCTGGCGCCCACTTTCAAAATGTCCTGCGCGAAGATCGGCAGCAGCGTAACAGCACCGCCGAAAAACACCGCCAGCAGATCCAAGCTGAGTGCGGCCAAAATCACCTTCTCGCGAAAGATAAAGCGAATGCCTTCCGACATCTGCTTCCAGCTCATAGCGGGACGGGCAACCGGCGGCTGCGCGGAGACCCGCATGAATGTATAACATCCCGCTGACGCCAGCGCACACAGCGCCTGCACCAGGTACACCGCCTCACTGCCCTTCCAAGCCAACAGCAACCCCGCCACCGCAGGACCCGTCACCGTAGCCATCTCCCGGCCCGCGCCCTGCCATCCAATGGCGCTGGTCAGTTGTTCCGGCTCGACCAGTTGCGGCAGTAGCGCCGAGCTAGCCGGCCACTGGAACGCGCGCGCCGTGGCTGACAAAAGCAGACAAGTGTAAATCAAAGCGACTCCACGCGCCGCTCCCGCACCCGCCAGCAGGAACCCGACCGCCGCGATCACCACCTGAGCCACCACCGCCGTCCGCCGCCGGTCGTAGTGATCCGCCGCATATCCGGCGGCGAACGTGAACAGAATCGGCGGGATGATCTGCACCAGCCCCACATTGCCCAGCACCACCGGCGAGTGCGTGGATTGGTACAGATCCCACCCCACCACAATCGACAGCATCTGCTGGGCCAGAACCGACAGCACGCTCGACGCCAGCAGGAACCGGAAGTTTCTGGATTTCAATGACGCGTAAGCGGCCACTTTCGTCCAGTGTCGCATCACGCACGGCACAGGCGCGTTAAGATAGCAGTTTGACCAAAGACTTCACCGCGGAGATCGACCAGCGCCGCCGCGACATCGCCGCGCGCCTGCCGGACCTCAAGGCCGACGCTTTACTGGTTAGTTCATCCGCCAACGTGCGTTACCTCTCGGGCTACACCGGCTCCAACGGCCTGATCCTGCTGCTCCCGTCCGAGACCCATTTCTTCACGGATCCCCGCTACGAAATCAGCGCCCGTCAAAACATCGCCGGCCACGTACACATCGTCAAAGGACCGCTAACGGCGGGCGTCATCGAGGTCATCAAGAAAAAGCGCCTTAAGAAAATCGGCTTCGAAAGCGGTTGGACCCAATTCGACGCCTACCAACGCCTGAAAGGAGATCTTCCGCTAGGCGCCGCGCTAGTTCCCATCGGCCGCATCATCGAAGAGCGGCGTATGCTGAAGTCGCCCGCCGAGATCGACACCATTCGCCGCAGTGTCATCCTAAACTCCGAAGCCTACGCCCGCGTCCTCAAGCGCATCCGCCCCGGCGTGCGCGAACTGGATGTCGCCGCCGAAATCGAATACCAAATGAAAATGTTGGGCGCCGAGAAGCCGTCCTTCGACACCATCATCGCCGCCGGCCCGCATTCCGCCTTGCCCCATTCCCATCCCACGTCGCATCGAGTAGGAGCGAATGAACTGCTACTGATCGATATGGGCGCGAGCCTCGAAGGCTATGCGAGTGACATGACGCGCACCATCCACATAGGTGCGCCGCCCAAACGCATCCGCGAAATGTACCGCGCCGTCCTCGATGCCCAACTTGCCGGTATCGCCGCCGTTCGCGAAGGCACCACCGCGGGCAAGGTCGACGCCGCCACGCGCAATGTCTTGAAGAAACACAAACTCGATAAACAGTTCGTTCACTCCACCGGCCACGGATTAGGCCTGGAAATCCACGAGCCCCCGCGCCTGGGCAAGAAAGACAGGACCCGTCTCCAAGCCGGCATGGCCATCACCATCGAGCCCGGAGTTTATATCGAAGGACTCGCCGGGATCCGTATCGAAGACACCGTTCTAGTCACCAAGACCGGCTGCGAAGTGCTGACACCGACTTCCAAAGAATTTATCCACATATAAATGACCAACCAAGAAATCAAAGAGCTGCTGCAAATCTTCGAGGAAAGCGGCGTCGCGGAAATGGAGGTACAGCGCGGCGAAAATCGCCTGCGCTTGCGGCGCGCCCCCACCACTCAAGAATTGGCAGCCCCGGCCGCCGCTCCGCCGCCGCCTCCGGCTCACGCTCCCGCACCTGCCGCAGCCGCGGCTAAAACGGTGCCCGCGGACGCCAACCACACGCTGGTAAAATCGCCCATCGTGGGAACCTATTACGATGCCCCATCCCCCGGCGCTCCGCCCTTCGTCAAGATCGGCGACACCGTGGAACCCGGACAGGTGCTCTGCATCATCGAGTCCATGAAGCTGATGAATGAGATCGAAGCGGAAATGGCTGGGACGCTGGTTCACAAACTAGTCGAAAACGGGCGCCCCGTGGAATACGGCGAAGCGCTCTTCGCCATCCGCCCCCGCTAGTCCCATGTTCAAGAAGATCCTGATCGCCAATCGCGGCGAGATCGCCCTGCGCATCATCTGCGCCTGCAAAGATCTGGGCATCCGCACGGTCGCGGTGTATTCCGAAGCCGACCGCCACAGCCTGCACACACGCTTCGCCGACGAGGCCATCTGCATCGGCCCCGCCAAAAGCTCGCGCAGCTATCTCGATATTCCCTCGGTAATCAGCGCCGCCGAAATCACCAACGCCGAAGCCGTTCATCCCGGCTACGGTTTCCTTTCCGAGAACGCGGACTTTGCCGAAGTCTGCGAAACCTCCCACCTCACCTTCATCGGCCCGCGCCCCGAAGTCATCCGCCGCATGGGACTGAAACAGGAAGCGCGCACCGCCATGGACCAAGCCGGCGTGCCGATCCTCCCCGGTTCCAAAGGCGTCCTGAGCAGTGTCGAAGAAGCGCTAGAACTAGCCCAAGGCATCGGCTATCCCGTGATGATGAAAGCCTCCGCCGGCGGCGGCGGCCGCGGCATGCGCCTAGTGCGTAGCGCCGAAGAACTCCCGCACCTGATGGCGCAAGCCCAGAACGAAGCCGCGGCGGCATTTTCGAACGGCGACATGTACATGGAGAAGCTGGTCGAAAACCCGCGTCACATCGAGTTCCAGATTCTCGCCGACAACCACGGCAACGTCGAAGTGCTAGGCGAGCGCGAATGCTCCATCCAGCGCCGCCACCAGAAGTTGATCGAAGAGTCCCCGTCCGTAGCCGTGACCCCAGAACTCCGCAAACGCATTTCAGAATCCCTGCGAGTGGCGCTGAAAGCCATCGGCTACACCAACGCCGGAACCGTGGAATTCCTGATGGACGCCGTCGGCAACCTGTACTTCATCGAGGTAAACGCGCGCATCCAAGTGGAACACCCCGTCACAGAAATGGTGACCGGCATCGACCTGGTAAAGAGCCAGATCCGCATAGCCGCCGGCGAGAGTTTAGCCGAAATCCTGCCCTTCCCTCCCGGCAAGTTCATTGAACTCCGCGGCCACGCTCTGGAATGCCGCATCAACGCGGAGCACCCCGAAACGCTGACACCCTCGCCCGGCCGCATTACAGGCTTAAATCTCCCCGGCGGCGTAGGCGTGCGCGTTGACACCGCCGCGTATCAAGACGGCGTGATCCCCCCCTACTACGATTCGCTAGTAGCCAAGCTAATCACCTTCGGCGCAAATCGCACAGAAGCCGTCGCCCGTATGCGGCGAGCACTCGACATGTTCGTCGTCGAAGGCATCTACACCTCGATCCCCCTACACCAAAAAATCCTGTCCCACCCCGACTTCATCGCCGGCAAGATCGACACAGGTTTCTTGGGACGTTCGGGTCTGCTGCCGGAAAAGAAGTAGGGCGGTACAATCAGGGCACGATGGAGATCACACTCAATCCCGCGATCCAGGCTCGAATCGAAGAAAAGCTCCGCAGCGGCGAATTCTCCAGCGCCGATGCCTTGGTAGAGCAGGCTTTGACTGCATTCCTCGAGTCCACTGGGGACGAAATGGAGGCCGCGGAATTTCTGACCACGCGGTCTGCTATCGAGCAAGGGTTGCGTGAAGCGGAAAGAGGCGAAGGCCTTTCTCTTGAAGAGTTCGATCAAATGATGCGCGCGAGGCATGGCATTACGCGTTAGGCTGATGTCCCACGCCCCAGTCTGCGCAGAGGCCGCAAGAATCGGAAAGAACGCAGCCGCGAATAGGACCAGCCGGATCATGCTTATTTTGTCAGCCCGGCGGCCTCGGCGCTACGCGGCGACTTCGACGTAATCCACCGAAGAACTGGGTTGGGGGATCGGATCACCGATCTCGCGCATGGCTTCAAAGTGGGCAACCAGTGCCTCGCGGAAGCTGCGGCGAGTTTCTTCTTCTGTGTCACCCACGGAAGCACATCCTGGCACATCCGGTGAGTAAGCCGAGAATCCGGTCGACGTGCGTTCGATTACGATCGCATAACGCTTCTCGCTCATTTCAAACCTGCCTTCTTGAGTATAGCGTTCAGCGTCCCAAGTGCTAGTTCCTTTCCCTGATAGCCGGGAACCGTAATCACGCTCGGCCAATCCGGGTGTTTGAAGTGTCTGTGACTGCCCTTGGTACGTATTTCCTTCCAGCCATTGCGCTCCAACAGTCGAATCACCTCGCGCACCTTAAGAGGCATTTACCGGAATAGTGCCAGACATCGAACGAAGTTCTCACTACAATATCCCGGCGGCTTCCGCCAGGGCCCGCGGATTGCGCGCCAAAAAACGCAGCAGCCAGCCGCCAGTCAGATTAGTCTTAAGCGCCTCGACAAACTGATCCGGCGTCAGCAGCTTCAGCACGTCCAACCTCTGGTCCCATTTCTGATCGCCCCAGCCCGCGATCCGCTGATTGATCTTATGAGCCAGCCGCAGATCCTTGCCATAACGCTTGGTCCACTTCCTCTCAAACACAGCCAGCGCCGCGCGTGAAACGTCGCCTTTCGCAATCGCCTCCGCTGCCACTTCACCGGCCATTCTCCCGGCGTGGATCGCCCAGCGAATTCCCTCCCCCAAAAGTGACGAAGCCTGCCCCGCCGCGTCGCCCACGCCCAGAATTCCGTTCCCCGCGAACTGCCGCGCGAAGCACTCAGACGGAATTAGCCCCGCGTGGTGCTCCAGCGGCTGAGCCCCGCGCAGATCCACACCATAGCGCCCGGCCCCCGCCACCAAAGCATCCAGATACGCATCCGGCTTGGCATCCGAATCCGGGTGAATGATGCCGACGCCCACCCGCACCCGGTGCCGCCCCCACGGAAACACCCAAGCGTAACCCGCTGGCGCGAGTTCACTCCCCACCAACAGCACAGCCTCGCGCTCGTCACAATGCGGAGCATACATGTCATACTCAGCACCCACGCCGAAGCGCCGGATTCCTGGATCGAGCCCCGCCTGTTTCAACAGCACCGAGCGGTATCCGGTGGCGTCGATCACCACGCGCGCGCCTAACACCGCGTCACGCGTCCGCACCCCCACTACTCTTTCGTCCTGGAGTACTGGACCTTCAACCTTAGCCGCCAAGCGCACGCCGGCCCCGGCCTCGACCGCCCTCCCCGCAAGAAACTGAAACACCCCACGCACGTCCATAACGCACATACGTGGCTGCGCATACTCATAAACCGCGGCGTTGGCCGGCGACAGGAAGCGCACTCGCGAGATGGGATGATGCAGACTGCTTGGAACGCCCAAAGCGTCCAACTCGTCTATAAAACTGCCGCCACTAGTCCGAATCGGCGAGCCGATCTCATGATTCTGCTCCAACACCAGCGCCGAGCACCCCCGCCGCGCCAGCGTTTCCGCAGCCGCCAACCCCGCCGGACCGCCTCCGGCGATGATTGCGTCGTAACTCTCGGCCCTCTGGACCATCTCTAACATAGTAGGCGTTTTGCGGCCCACCCCCACATTGACGTTGCATTTCCTAAGGTAACCTTAGGTACGTTTTAAGTAACATCTTGCGTCAATTCGTAAGAGGGCCCTGATTTGCTCCAGTACTAGAACCGCCTATCATCGGGACGGAGTGGGAAGTACGGAGCTTATGGACATCATGACCGCGCCAATGAATCAGAGCCCTGAGGCCAGAGAAAACCGCAAGGGGACCGTGCGAATCGTCATCGCCGACGATCATCCCATTGTGCGCGACGGCTTGAAAAAGCTGTTGCTGCTGGAGGATGATTTCGACGTCGTAGGTGAAGCCGGCGACGGCCGCGAGGTGCTCGACAAAGTCCGCGAACTGGATCCCGACGTGCTTTTGTTGGATCTGCGCATGCCCAACCTCGACGGCCTGGGCGCACTGCAGGCGCTGCAGCAAGTGAACCAGCGGACCCGCGTCATCATCCTGACGGCGTCGGAGGACAAGAACGAATTCGTGCAGGCCATGAAACTCGGCTGCAGCGGCATCGTGCTGAAGCAGACCGCCCCAGACTTGATCGTTAAGAGCATCCGCAAGGTGCACTCCGGCGAAATCTGGCTGGACTCCCACACCACCGCCGCCGTAATGCGCCAGTTCTCTACCGCGCTCGAAGCCGGCGGCCATCCATCCGCATCCGGCTCGGGCAAAGGCCGTGAACGCAGTCCCCTCTCCGCTCGTGAACGCGAAATCGTAGCGCTAGTCGCCCAAGGTTACAAGAACAAAGAGATGGCCGAGAAGATGTTCATCAGCGAGCAGACCGTGAAAAACCATCTGCACAACATCTTCGACAAGCTAGGCGTCTCGGACCGCCTGGAACTAGCCCTCTACGCCATCCACAAAGGCCTGCACCTAAACGGCGAACAGCCCATCCGCTAACCAAGAGGGACAGTACACTCAATCCCCATTTCGCCCTTAAATGGGGATTGAGTGTACTGTCCCTCTTGCGCTAAATAGTCTTGTCCCTCGCATAGCACAACCTCTCAATCCCACACTCCGCGCACTTAGGCTTCCGCGCCACACACAACGCCCGCCCGTGATGAATCACCTGATGCGAGAACAATATCCACCTCTCCTGCGGAATGGTTTTCATCAAGTCTCTTTCAATCTTCACCGGCTCCGTTTCCTTGGTTAAGTCCAGCCTGAGCGAGATCCGCTGCACATGCGTGTCGACAACCACGCCCGACGCGATCCCGAACGCCGTCCCCAGCACAACGTTGGCAGTCTTCCGCGCCGCCCCCGGCACCGAGAGTAGCGAGTCTATATCCCGCGGCACCTCGCCCCCAAAGTCGGCCAGTATCTTCCGCGCCGCCCCAATCACAGACTTGGCTTTGTTATTGAAGAACCCCGTCGAGCGGATCTCCCGCGCCATCTCCTCCTGCCCCGCAGCAGCAAAATCCCGCATAGTCGGGTACTTCTTAAACAACCCTGGAGTAACTTCGTTCACCCGCTTGTCCGTGCATTGTGCCGAGAGAATCGTAGCCACCAACAATTCCCAAGCGTTCGAATGATGCAGCGCGCACGTGACCGCCGGATACATTTCATCCAGCCCTGCCAGGATCTTCTTCACGCGTGCCTTCCGCTCCGCGGCGGTTTTAGGCCTGACGACTCGCATCCTAGTCAAAGTCAATATCGCGCTTGGGAGGCGGCTCGTCCGGATTCTCTTTAGCGATCTTCAGCATCTCGTCGAACTTCTTGCTGAGCACGTCGTGATGCGTCTTCTGGCTCTCCACCGACTTGAGGAAAGCACTCTCCCGCCGGCTAGCCTCGCCCTTTTGCCGCTGCACGGCACTCTCCAGGTCCGCAAACGTCGGCGGCTTGACGTGCTCCACGTAGCGGATCACCGCGCTGGTCTCCGGATCGATATGCAACTCCGCCTGGCAGCAGGAACAAGTCACAGTGATGAGCGGCGTGTTTTTCGCCATGTCCCCAGTGTATACTGGCCTGCACCAAGGAGCCACGAACATGTTCAAAGAATTCAAGACCTTCATCATGCGCGGCAACGTTCTCGATCTCGCCATCGGCGTGATCATCGGCGCAGCCTTTGGCAAGATCGTCGCCTCCTTGGTGGGAGACATCCTGAATCCCCTCATCGGTCTGGCATTGGGTAAGATCGATTTTTCGAATTTGTTCGTCGCACTCAATGGACAAACCTACGCCACCGTCGCGGACGCCAAGAAAGCCGGCGCGCCCACCATCAACTACGGCATCTTTATCAACACCGTGATTGAGTTCGTAATCGTCGCCTTCGTGATCTTCCTGATCATCAAGCAAGTAAACCGCTTCATGCCCGCCCCGCCCGCTCCCGCGCCTGCCCCCACCACCAAGGTGTGCCCCGAGTGCCTAAGCACCATCCCCGCTGCCGCCAAGCGCTGCTCCCAGTGCACGTCGGTCGTGGCCTGACAACCTCTAGGTAGTGGTCTCATCTCCCTGTTCGAGGATCACAGAACAGGGTTCGCAAATGACCCAGAGCGGTTCCTTCCAATTCCGCATCCAAATCGCCAGCGGAACGGCGACACGCATCCCACACCGGCGACATAACAAGGGTTGAATATTAAAACGCCTCCCGCCGTGCGAGCGCCGCTCTCCAGGCTTCCATAGTGGACACACAACCGGGGACTGGTCAGTCATTCTGTTCCGCCGCTCTTTCTACTCCCGTTCATCGGCTTCGAGCAATGCTACCAAATGTGAGACTTCCCAGAGCCAACTTCACCACCCCTTGACATCACCCCCCAAGAGGCGTAACTAAGTAGCCGCAGCTTGACGGGTGTTGAGGAGGTGTTCCATGTTGTCGTCTCCTATCGAGATCGTGGCCGCCGTTTGGGGAGCGGTTGTGATCGTCTACCTGGCCTTGTTTTTATTCCGCTCCGTGATCGGCATGAAGGAAGAAGATACGCTCTACCTGAGTGTAGGGGAACAGCGCATGGCAGCCGAACAGCGGGAAATCATGAAGCGCATCACCAAACTGGATGGCTATAGCCGCAAGCTCGGCTACACGGCATTGGCGATGTCAGTGTTACTAGCGGGTATGTGGGTTTACAGCGTCGCGCGGAATTTACTTTAAACGGCGGGTTCCATCCCGAAGCGCCGCAGCAGCAGGAACTCCGACAAATTATCGGTGGTGAGCAGACCCAGCAGGCGTCCGTTCTCCATTACCAGCGCGCAGCGCCCGGCACGCGCCATCAGCGGCAGAACCTCGGCCAGATCGGCATTCGGCTCCAGAGCCAGGAAGTCGCGGTCCATCGCGCCCGCCACGTAAGCGTCGGGCCCATCGGAGGCGATCGCGCGGATTAACAAATGACGGCCCAGCAGCCCTACCACTTGGTCTCCGTGAATGACCGGAAAATCCTGTTGCGACGTCGATAGCAGCAGATTGGCAGCGTCGCGAATGGTGCTGTGATGTTCCAGCGTATGGAATTCGGTAATCATGGCAGCGCGAATCGGAATGCCGTGCGTCAGCGAGCGCCCCAGTGCCGCCACACTCTCCTGCGCCGCTCCCAGGTAAATGAACAGCGCGAAAAACACCAGCATGAATTGCGGCGCCAGCAACCCGTACAAGCCCATGCTGATCGCCAGCATGCGCCCCATCCACGCGGCCGTCCGCGTAGCTTCCTCTTCCGGCCGGATGTAGCTCAGCAGCGCGCGCAAAATGCGCCCGCCATCCATGGGAAACGCCGGCAGCAGATTAAATCCAGCCAGCAGAATGTTGCCGTACAGCAGCAGCGCCAGCGGATTCTTGCCGTTAGGCTGCAGCAGATCGGCGACATGAATGATCGCGGTGACGTGCGTCGAGACCATGTAAGCGAAAATCCCGCCCGCCAGCAGAACGTTCACCAGCGGCCCTGCCAGCGCCACGCAAATCTCCGCCGTCGGCGGCAGCATGCGTTCCATGCGCGAGAGTCCGCCGATAGGGAACATCACGATTTCAGTAGTCTTAATGCCGAAGCGCGAAGCCACCCAAGCGTGCCCCAGTTCATGCAGCAGCACGCTCACCAGGCTTCCCAGCAGAAAAATAGCGTAGTTGCCGCTCGACTGCGTGCTTCCCAATACGGAGACGGCTATAAACACCACCAGCAGCACAAACGTGAAGTGCAGGCGCACCGGGACGCCAAAGATCCGAAACGCTTTGATGGTGCCGGACGTGGCGGCCTGTTGGCCCGGATGACGTAGAGTTTGCACTGGTAGCAAGGAGCAGTACCCCTACATCCTTCGGCCTATGGGGGGGCGAACTTTAGAGACGCCGCTAACTGTTTGGTTTAGAAAGCCGGGATCCGGTTAG
>Ga0068858_100005540_pt1 | contig 12359 bp, 22 predicted proteins | sample KBSSwiS12_FD_66589 | JGI IMG/M metagenome (GOLD analysis project Ga0068858, IMG submission 66589) | Switchgrass rhizosphere microbial communities from Kellogg Biological Station, Michigan, USA - KBS Switchgrass S1-2 | ecosystem: Host-associated > Plants > Roots > Rhizosphere > Soil ... | reverse complement strand
TTCCCCCAATGATGCTTCTTGGCGTCGGGATTGAACGCAAGCACGACGTACGATTAAGCGCTTCATGAACGCGATCCGAGCCAGCATAGGGGCATCCCCGCGGCTGCACAGCGCGTCCTCCAATCGCAAATTAGTTCAGACCGTCAACAAACCGTAGCTTCTTTGCCACGCTCTAGACGTGATTAGGCCGGGTAGTAGGCGGCAATCCGACCAAAGCGGAGGGATTCATGCGGAAGGGTAAAAAAGAGGGAATTGTGTTTTGGCTTCTCGCCGGAACCGGCGTGATGTTGGCTGCATGGCAATACGCCTTGATGTTCAGCGGTTACGGAGATTGAAAATCCGCCGATGGGCAGGTCACCCTCCAATGGCGCCCAATTCTGGCCGCGAATCATAACCAGCGTGAATTCGCCCTTCCGAGCGAAACCGTCGTGCGTCGGGCCGACTCTTATCCCGATTAAGGGAAAGGCAGCCAGTTATGGGGGAAATTGTGTTTTGGCTATTGGGTGGGACCAGTGCCGTGATGGCTATATGGCAATACGCCAGCATGGTCAGCAGCTACTAATTGAGCCCATCACCAAATCGCTGCCGGACATGTCAGCCACCGTCTCGGTACAGTCCTGCGTTGGCACCTCATTAGGTGAGTAGAGAAAGCGCTTGGCAACCGCGAATACTTTCTCAACAAGCCTCACGGCGTCGGTTGGCGCGCGCAAATTTCTGCCAAGAATCGAATCCAGCCTGAGCCGGCCATTGCGGGAGCGCCCCGAGTGGTAAGGCCTGGCGTATGTCGTCCGGTCCCGTCGTGCGCCGGGCCGTTTTGGTTATTGGTCAACGGCGGCTAGATCCGACCGCCTTGGTTTAGCACTCAGCTCGGTCCGAACATCACGTACAGCACGACCGCCGCAACCGCGATCAGGGTGATGGCCTCGAAGATGAGAGCGCGCTCCATGCTCCATCAAACCGAGCGGGGAACGGCACGTTCCTAGGATGCGCCGGGTTTTTCGTCGGCGAAGACGGCTGGAGATCGAGCTCGCTCCGGAACATTGTTCCAAGGTGTTGGTTGCTCAGTCAATCATACCGGGAGCAGGCCATGCTTAAATATGCCGCCGTGTTTGCGTTGTTTGCGTCGCCCGCGCTCGCCCAAGACACGACTGTCGATCCTGCAGCTCTACGGGAATGCCCGCCGATCGGACAATCAGCGAAGGGCGAACTAATCTACGGAATGGACTGTAAAGCACTCAAGCCGGAAAACCGCGTGGAAGTGCTGCCGAACATGCCCCCCACGAACATGAAGGACACTGTGATCCCCAAGTCCGGAGGGGTGCAAAATCCCGACACGACCCCGACGAAGGGGGAAACGAGGTAAGCTTCGGGATCAAATGGGCGACCGGGAATCATTTTTGTGCGGCGTCGGCATTCGCAAACATTTGCTCGGCGTCTCCGACTTGCTTGCTGGTGTTGACGTAAATCAGCACAGCCATTGATGATCCTCTTCGATGCCCCTCAGTCTACGTTGCTGCATGTCGGTCGTGTTGCTCACCCAGCTGTCGCGGCCGGCGGGGGGGCGTCGGTTGTGAAATGCCCCTTCCGGCGGCCCCACTCATTCACCTCGACCATCGCCGCATTAGCAACCACCTGGGCCGATCCTTGTTGAACCGCGTCGGACGCAACGGGTGGTTCCAGGGCGGTCGGCGGGGTCGCTGTTGGATAGCTCTCCTCCGGCGGCCCCAAGCAGCCCTACGGCGTCGGCAAGGGCGCGCCTATTTCTGCCGCGAAGTCCCTGGAAGTGACCAGGCTATCCAGATTTGATTGCTCTTCGATCAGTCGCTTTTCGATGAACTGTTTCTCAAGCTCTGTCAGACTGGTTTGTAAGAGGTTGCGATATCGCTGAATATTATTGCGATGCGTACGCAAGCGAGCCAGCTGCTGATCAATCATTCGCGTTCGTTCCCTAAAATGTTCATTTCTTAAAAGGTCGGCTGGCTATCAAAAAGCCAGATGCACCGACGCCAGAGCGAAATATGTTCGCGCGGCGTCGTTTCCCTGGCCGGGGACTGAAATCCCGGCAGTCAATTATTATGCAACGCGTATGCCAAACCTAGATGACGGTGCGCCGACACGAACGTCAGTCCTCAATGCTGGTGCCGAGCTTGTTGACCTTGGGGGAGATCACCACTCGCCCATGCGCTGACACTGGTGGGCGGGCACATGACAGCCCGCAACGGCCGGGCCTCACCGGCGGGCTTCCCTGAGTCATGGCGGGGCCGTTTGGCGGTATCAGGTATTGGGTCGGTCAGCGGGCCGTTTGTTTTCAGCCCTTATAGAAACCAAGCGGGCTGTGATCGGCTTGGCGGCGAGGGCGGATCTTCCGCGAACAAAGCACGAAGGGCCGTGTACGATCCGTGTATCATCGACAAAGCGGGACCAAACGGGAAGGCCTGAAACTAAAGAGTTTTCTTCAAGACAAGATGAGACACACGGAAAACGGCGGAACAGAACGCATAAGATATTGAAACCTTGGCGATCCCAGCAGGAGCGCCACACCCGTCCAGATCAATGACTTAGCTGGTCCAGCGTCACTAAGTGAGCCCTTTGGTCCTCAAGGGCTATTTCCGAAATGGTCCAGCATCAGGGCAGGGGCCGCCGCGATCATTGGTGGCGTCAGCAGGTCCGCCTCATGACGACGGCACCCGACCAGAGCGGCGGCAACCGGCAGGCGCGGCAGCGAGAGAAGGCTCTCATGCGCAAGATGGGCGACGTGCTCGACACCACGCTGATCGAGTGTGGCACCCAGCTTGACGGTCACAAGAATGAGAGGGCGTATCGGGGTGCCATTGCCGACGTCTATTACGGCTCGCACGGTCTGAAATGCATTGTCTGCGAACGCGCCTTCGCGACCGAGCTTCCGATTTCAGCGATGTTGTTGGCGTGCTCGCGCAACCGCCAGAACGCTGCGTGTTCTGCGTCCGGGATATGCCTGCACTGTTGGGCTAGCGACAATTACCTCGAATTGGTGGACCAAGCCGCGACGCGCGTTCTCTCGCGCATCGTGGCCGGTGGCAAGTTTCTCGATCCGCTTCCAGAGCAAAAAGAAACGGCCCGCGCTTCCGTGATGGAGGGCGGGCCGTGAAGCTGCAAGGCGGCGGACGGGGCTGAACGCCGTCTGCTTAGAAGAGCCATCAGGACGTCCGGGCGGGCGGTCACTGATGGAGAACTTTCCCAATCGTCTACCACAACTTTCAGGAACGAAGTCCTATGTATCACAGTTCTGCCCGCCCGCAATGCACCCCTCAGACCAAACGACCACCATTAACCCGTAGGGGCCGCTTGCACATCCGCATAAAGGAAATCGATCGCGCGCTTGTGGACCGATACGGGCCACGCCTGCCGGACGATGACGAGGCCCGCGATTACTTCCGCCCGCTGATCCAGCACGCCTTGCTGATCGGCCCCGAGCGCGCCCGCGATCTGGTCGCGAAGCGGATGCCGGAGTTTGAGGACGAACTCGACGGCGAGAGCGGCCACTGGTGGGGCGACGACGAGCTTGGCGTTTATCTCGACTTCACCGACGCCGACCGAACCCGGCTCAAGACTTGGACCATCGGCGGCTGCGACTTCCTAAGGGACAGCCGGATCAAGCGCCGGCGCCGGAAGCGCTGTGTCGCCGACCGGGCTCGACGGGCGAAGGCTGGGGCACGTCCGCAGCGGCAATCGGCGGAGCGCGCCCGGCCGTGGGAGGCCGAGGGGATTTCGAGGGCGACCTACTACAGGCGGAAGGCGGAAGCCGAGCGTGACACTGTTGAGACTGTTTCGCGGCCAGCAATCTTATCCCCGAATGCTGGCGCGGCGCGAGCAGCGTCCCTGACGGCCCCCGCTGCCGATACTTCCCCCCAAAAAACCTTCACGCCCGTAGCGGCAAAGAAGGTTTCTCGGGTTGAAGCCTCGCCGCCAGCGCCAGCCATCGCCACCACCCGCGCAGACAAACCGCAAGGGGCTCGGCAATGGAAGGCCGGCGATGGGCCGGAGCCAGCCACGACTACCGCTCGTGCTGATAGAGGGATTGCGCGCGAGACCATTGACGCTGCCGAGCTTGCGGCCCGGAAGGATCATCTCCGGAACCGAGCGGATTGGCTAGCCGGTCAACGGAAGGCCCTCGCGGTGCAGACAGGCAACCGGCGCTGTGGCGAGAAGCCCGACATTTCCGAAGAGACGAAGCGAACGCGGATTGACCGGGACGGTCGCCAGAAGTACGAACTCGCGCGAGCCCGGATGCAGCAACAGTACCAGAGCAGCCCGACCTATCAGCGCCGCGCCGCTGCGCTGGCTGAGGCGATCAGGCTGGGCGAGATCGAGGGGGGTGTTCTGCAATGAGGCGACGCTTGACGGACACCATACAGACCGGGTCTGCGGCGATGGCGGAGTTCATCGACGCGGTTCGGGTATTCCGGAAGCGGAAGCAATTGGTCCTCACGGCGGCAAGAGGGCTGCTTGCGGCTCGCTGTCGATATCCAAACAACCGGGAATTCCATAGATGGCTGCGGCGGACGCCGTATTCGGCGCTGACGAAGCACGACAGGTCCGCCCTGACCCAGATCGGTAGGCATGAATGGCAGGTTCGCCGGTTTCTCGCAACGACTGGCATTGCCTCGCCAACGTTGCTCTGGCGGACCGCTCGATAAAGGCGGGGCGGCTGCCATGAGCGGACCGATCCGACATGACAGGCTCACCCACGCCGCGCCACGACGCGCGGAAGCGGGACGGCCGCGAAACCGACAGTTGGACCGGCGCGATGAACCGTTCACCGGGATGGACCGGAAGTCGCCGTGGTGTCCAAATCGACGCGAATGCCCCGATCGGAAGTCGCGTTGAAGCTCAACGGTCGTTCCGGGCGAACTCCGACAGCTCGTCGAAGTGCCATAACACGCATCGTCTCCTCGGATGCCAAAGCCACCCCACCCGTTGTCAGCGATGTCCTATTGCCACATGAGCCTCACTTGGTGCGGCGAAGCCATCGCCAACGCGGTAGGCACCGCGGGGGGCGCACGCTACGACCTGCGCTCGTCAGCGAACCCAAGCCACGCAAGCGGGAGTGCCACGGCACAGAGAACGGCCACCGGAAGGAATGCCGCTCCTCCGAACCTGGCTAGAGAGTCCCCGATAGAAGGGTCAGCACGGCAGTCATGCAACCTGAGCCAAACGCGTAGATGGATTGGCCGGTTGCTGCCAGACGGGTGGGCACCAGCGTTTGCATCATGCGCATCGAGGCTAGATGAAGCAGGGCAAAGGTAAAGCCGTGCAGCGGCTGGATAATAGAAAGGGCCAAAACGGATGTCGTCACACCGGCCACGGACCACCGCACAATGCCGGCGGCGGCGGCCAGGACGGCCGCTCCCCGGGCACCGAGCCGCTCGAGTAGTGCTGGGCCGATCAGAAAGAACACGACCACTTCCGCGGCTACGGCTTCCGACCAGAGGATGCTTATGGTCGAAGGCTCGATCCCGGCAGCACTCCACCAAATGACGGAGAACGCGTCGTGCATCGCATGGCTGCCATAGAGGATGTAACCAGGATCATCATCCGAAAGCGGGAGATCCGAAGGAGTTCACCGAGCTCGCCGATCAAAGACCCGCCGGTGAGCGGCGAAGAGCGGGCCACGACAGGTGGTAACAATGCAGTTGAGGCGGCCGCTACGACGAGGAACGAAAAATTCAGCCAAATGATAGGCGTAACATCGGTTCCGCTGATGAGCTGTCCGACCGTCAGCGTACCAATTATAAAGGCCAATGACGCCGAACCCCGGATCCAGCCGTACTCAAATTCCTTCCCGGCTAACCGCGGTTTTGCTGCGTTGACCGACAACGCGTCAGCCAGGGAAGTCGTGGGAGCAAGAGACGCGGCCTGGATCACAGTTATGAAGAGCAGCAACGCGAAGGAGTGCGCCCACAATAAAGCGGCGGCCGATGAGGCGGCCAATGCAGTACAAATTGCAAGGGCAAAGCGCAACGAACCTGCTCGATCGGCGAGCATCCCAACCATTGGTCCCGCGAGAAGGCGCGTTAACATCCCGGCGGCGAGCACAATGCCTATCTCCTGCGGGCTTAAGGCTCTCGTTTCGAAAAATCTTGGCCAGAACGGCGACGCGACGCCGAAAGCGGCATACAAGGCGGCATAAAGAAAGATGTAGGCGACTGGTGCACTAATGCGCACGGCCTGAATGTCCGAAAAAGGGATTCGCCAGTTTGATGTATGTGTCGGTCGAAGCGCGCAGACTGACTTTTCCTGAAGGTGCGGTTCTGTTCAGTTTGGAACCAGTTATGGAAGGAAGGTAATCGGTTTGGTCGCCGCCCCATTCTGCGGGGCCATGGAAATGGGGGCTCACTAGCTCCCCGAGCTAGTGGCGCTTGACCGAAACGCTATCCGAGCCCATTTCGAACAACGTTTCTCGTCGCGGCGCATGGCAGCCGACTACGCGAAGATTTACCGCACCATTCTCCGCAGGCAAGCTGCCTCGGCAATTGAGCCTTCACCTATCGCCGGCCTGTCCGTGGCCTCCGGCGGTAACTTCCCAGATGTTGCGCAGTTAGCGAGACGCAGGGGTGTGCGTGCCCAAGCCTTACCTTCGGGTGCAACGGCCAATCGCACTACAGAAATCGACCCCCATTGAGCGTTCGCGCGGCGCTGCACTGAGAAGCGAACGGTTAAAGCGCCGCGGCGGACGGCCGATCGTGTCATGGCTTGATCGTGCTCGCTTTCCCATTTCATTTCAACAAACGCTGAGAACGAAAAAGATCACCTCTGCCGCTCGACGCCATCCGCGTTGCGCACATGCGGCCGTCAGGCGCAGGCGCGACGGGCGCGATCGGCTGGGGCACTCGCACCACGAACGCATCCATTTGCGCTTCGATAGCGTTCCCGCCTTCCGCCGCCGCGCCCGCGCGCAGGAACCGCATGACGACATTGGGCGTCGGCTAGGAGGCGCGGGGGAACATCACTACTAAGTCCGCCGTCATTTCGGATTCAACTGCGACAATGGCAGCATTGGCGAGCGCAATCTTGTGCTTCACGCCGCGGTCCGATGCTGCCTTGATCGATCGAGCAGCGAGCTCGGACACATACATGTAGTTTGTCGCCTGACCCGTCTGCTCAAGATAGTGCAACGCGATGTTCAGGGCTTCTTCGAATGCCGAATTTTTCTCATTTAAGGGCCATACGTGGCGCATCGGCCTAACTCGCAAAACGCTTACATCAATTAAATGACGTGGGATATTGAATGTTCCCGAGCCAAGGCAGTCGAAGCAAATTAAATGGCAGCGACGCAAAATTGTGCAATTTAATCGAGAAATTGTGAACGGGAACAAGGCTCCAAGGCCCCAGACCGTGATAAAATTAATTGGCTAGGTAAGGAACGACGCCATGAGTAATTCTCGACGGCGAGTAGCGGCCGTTGCAGCAGAAAAGGGCCCGGCGGGGTTGCTGGACAGGTCTGCGCGGCCCTTAGAAAGTGTCGAAGACCTCTTGATGCGCGCCCGGGTGGACTTGGCTGAGCTCAAGCGAACTGGGGCTCGAGAAGGCTTACCCGAACTATTGGACGACGTGACCGAGTTGAAGCGTGAGATTGAACAGATCGGGGAACATTCTCAGTCACGAAGGCAATGAGCGCGCAGTACCTTCCCTTTGCGAGACGGCGGAGGCGCTGGTAGCTCTTACCGTCCGCCATGGGGTGAACATCGCGGACGCCAGTCGCCTCAAATTCCACCGTGCTTACGAAGGCTGCGATACCCAGAACACCAGTGTTAGGTTCGTCGAACACGTTGACGGTCAACGGTTGGGCCACTCACACCGACCAGTGGGCTATACCGGCAACAGCTCGACGATGTGGCTTGATGCTGGCAAAGCTCCAGCGTCCGCCCTGTGGGTCGCCAGCCATGCCTGCGTATTATTCCAGTCAGCTACTGTCAGCGACGACAACAATCCCGGCATCTGCATCAACAACGCTTCGTGCGCCAATTTTGTCGTTGCGCAAGATTTTGGCGGCAATCTTAACTGCATCGTCCGTAATGTCGGCATCAGCGCCATTCGGCATGACCACGATGAGTCAGACGTCCTTCGACCGTCATGACGATCTACCGCAACAAATGCGGGACGGCGTATCCGTAATGGTTGGAAGGCTGGGCGGGGCTGCTTCGAGAACGCGAAGCGACCCCTAATCGCGCAGTACGCTGGTCCAAGTGGGTTTGGTCCAATCTGCGCGACTGAAAGACACGCTAGATCTGATTGGATCGGCCGCAACGAAACTCGCTTGTTAAGCTTGATGTCCATCCTGGCGGTTAATTCTGAAACCTAGACAATCATCGGGCAACCAACTTAGCACCAGCGCTTGTCGAATCAGCTGCACGGGAGTGCTATCCGCGACGTGCCGCGGATCTTGGCCGAGGATTTGCCTCATGCCTGAAAACGAAGCTCAGTCGATTGTTCGCGTCGTCTTCGCCTGCACGGGGTGCACCGCGCCGTTTGAAGCCAGACAGACCCTTCAACCCGAAAGCAGCGGTGCATTCACTTGTGGGTTTTGTGGCGACGAGGTGCACTCATGGTCCGGAAATTACGACTATGCAGATTGGCGGTCTGTACGCAGGCCGCGGCATCGAGCGGCATGGTCTTGGGAGACCTCTTCGGCCCGCTTCGAAAAATAGGAGCGCGTCCCGTTGATGCAAAATCATCGCCGGAAGCGGGCAATCCTATTTGGACATGGTAGGTTCGCCAGGTGTCTCTTTCCCGAGGTCATCCAAGAAGCTCAGAGCAGTGTCGATCTTTGAAGAGCTCCCTTTCGATTTGCTGGCGCTCCTCTGCTCCTAGAGCATGATCGAGGCGCTGCTCCAGATGGAGTCCAATTTCGGAGATTGTCGACGAGAGCGGGCAGGACGGAGCCCTTGCGCTGCTTGACCGGTCGGCTCACCAACCTGAAGGCCTGCAGCGACGGACGGCAATACAGCAGCGTCTGGAACTTGCAGCAGCGAAGGCGAGGATCGTTGATCGGAAAATAGAGTTGGCGCGGCAGCTTGCACAGTTGCGTGACACCATGCCGAATAACCGGCGGTTCAGCGTGTTCGCAGGCAGTTCGATATCCACGACGCGAACGAGGCATCCGAGATGGCGCGCTTCAGCCGGCTATACATATCTACGCGGGGTTGGGTGGCGTGCACTGGTCGAGCTGGCTTCGCAGGCCACATCGGAGGCAGAACGCCACAAGTTCGAAGCCCGGATCTTGGCCGGCGAGCGCGTCACAGGGGCCGAGATAATCCGCGTTCGCGGCCGCTAGGGGGGCCGGCGTCGTGGCGGACAGCTCTCGTAAGGATTGATGGCCGGCCAGCCGAACGCACACCCACTTGCTACCTGACCAGAGTTGCAGTTTGATACCGTAACTTCCGGGAGGATGAAGCCCAATGGGAGCCTGGGTAGAGAGGCAGATATTCCTTTCCTACCGTCGCGAGGATTCCGCAGCGGATACGGGCCGCCTAAGCGACTGGCTATCGCGGGAATTGGGGTCCGACACCGAAATCTTTATGGATGTCGACGACATTCCGAGCGGAATCGACTTTGCTAAATACCTAAGGAACAAAATCCAACAGAGCGATGCTTTTCTTGCTGTAATAGGCCCTAATTGGCTTGATGCGCGTGATGAGGAAGGCAGTCGTCGGCTCGACGATCCGAATGACTTTGTACGCATCGAGATCGGCGTGGCGCTAGAGCGGGACATTCCAGTAATCCCCATTCTGCTCAACGGGACCAGAATGCCGCGCGCCGACCAGCTGCCGCCGGAGCTACAAAAACTCACCCTTCGAAACGCCGTCGATGTGCGCCACCGATCTTTTCACGCCGATGTGGCTCCCATGATTGGCGACCTGAAGAAGTTGCCGAACTCGACGCCACGTTTCGAGCTGCCAGTTCCGCTTGCAATCGCCTTCATCGCCTTCATCGCATGGGGGCTGATTACCCTTCTCGTCCTAGGCAGACACTAAATTCGTCCGCAGCGGAGCCGTGGGCTGGGACAAGTCCAGATAATGCGGGCAGGCCTCAGTTCTCTGCCGTCCGGGGCTTCGGTCTCGCGTCTGTTTAATTCGCATTGTGTGCACTTGTGGACTGTTTTTTTGGGTGTCCTAATTCGATTCATGAACAAATCCGTGGCTCATCAGACACAGGAGTCCCAAGTCGAATTTAGAACCGTCCTGAATCACTGGACGACCAAATTGGCCAGACATTAAAATGTTTCCCAAGCCCCTCGGGACGGGGCCCATGGGGCGTTCGATGCGAGAATATAAGGCCTACTTCATCGGGCCTGATGGGCACATAGCGGGGCGAGTTGACCTGGTTTGCGCGGATGATGATGACGCCCGGGAACGCGCCAAGGATCTGGCTGACAGTCAACCAGTAGAGCTGTGGCAACTGGATCGGATGATTGGGAAAATTGGGGCTCGGCGATGAAGGACTATCTGGCGCAGGTCGAGAAGCTCCGGAAAGACGCAGCCGATTGCGCTTTGATCCGCGACCTCGCAACGCAGCCAGCCAAGCGCGAGATGTTTGATCGGCTCGCTCACCATCTCACGGCCCTTGCAGACCAGGTTGAGATGGCAATGCTCCAAGCAAAGACCGGAACAGAAGAGTAAGGCCGCCTCCGGTGGCGGCCTCTGCCGTCCGGGGCTTCGGTCCCGCGCTCACCCCGCCGGCGCAGGCTTCAAGCACGCCGCTCCAACGCGGCAAGGGCGGGCAGTGGCCGTTTTGCCTAAACTACGGTCTGCCGCGGTGCGGCGCTCCAGTCTAGTATGACGTATGGCCGGTGACCCCAATGATTATTACGTCGTTACTTCTCGAACCGGCCAGAAACCTGAACGCTGGAGCTGGGAAATACAGCGCAAGAGCAGACCGTTGGGCATCAAGATGACCGGAGACGGATACCAGTCCGACATGGCCGCCCAATTTGCGGGGAAGCGAGAGCTGGCAGAATTTCTTGCCGAATTGTCGAAAGAAGAAAAACGGAAGTAGAGGCCGCCTCAGGCCTCTTTCATTCGAGGACATCATATTCAAAGGCGACGCCTTCGGGATCGTTCTCCGCGAACCAAGCCTCTGCGGCGTCGGCGTTCGCGGCACGATCTCCGACCTGCTTACTGCTGTCCACGTAGATAAGCACGGTCATTGGACGCTCGAAGGGTCAGGCCCGAACGCCAAGTAACCCAGAAAGATAGCCACAGCTATCGTGGTGAGGATTATCAGGGCTATATCCATTCGGGTGTAATCCATGACGCACAACCAGCCGGAAAAAGGAATTGTTCCTGCGGTCGGAAGCTGGCAGCGGCATTTAATTTCGGAATGATCTTGCTCGCTCTATCGATTGCGGCAACCGCCGTCCGGGCCTACAGGCACGCGTTGGGCGCGACGGTGCATGATGCCCAGGCGAGTCCCTCGGGCATCAAGTTGCAGTAATCGAGGTCAGTCGGGCAGGGGGGCCGGGTGGCCCCGCGTCGCGCATGGACCAGTGGATGTGGCCTCCGATGGTCCGTTCGCAGACAACGTCTCAATCGCCAACTGTTCTTCTAAAATGCGCTTGCCGATATATGCGCGCTCGAAATCTGTCAGGCTGCTTTCCAGCAGTTGGCGGTAGCGCTGAATATTCTTGTGGCGCGTTCGCAGCAGGGCAAGGTTTTCCTCAAACATCTTGTACTCCAACAAATATCTCAAAATGACGGAAAAACTGGAAAAACCAGCGTGGGATGCCTGAGCATCCCCTGCCGGGGCAAGCAAAAATGGGGCCATACTTAACCCGAATGCTTGACGGCTCCGGATACATGCACCGGGCGGCTTTTGCGTGCCCGCCGGTTCACGCTGGCGGGCCCTTTCTATGATAGGAACTGGACATTGCGCTAAACGTCATCGTTGAAGGAGGCTGCGGCAATGCCCCGCTACTATTTCGACATCCGGGAAGGGGACGATCTAGCTCCCGACGATGAAGGTCTGGAACTCCCCAGCATTGAGCGGGTGCAGGAAGAGGCCGCTCGTTCGCTGGCAGACATGGCGAGGGATGCTGTCCGATCGCCTCACAACGGCGCTGATCACCGCCTGGCGATCGAGGTCCGTGACGACACTGGCCCTCTGCTCCAAGTCAAGTTCACGTTCCAAGTAGACCGACTACGGGACTGATATGCTTGGCGTCGGGGTATTTAAGTCTCAGCGTACCTGCCGCCCGCCCGTTCCTTCCGTTCTCGTTTAAGTCCCGCCCGTGAACAAAAAGGACTCGCAGCCAAGCGTAGCCAGGTTCATTGTCCCCTCATCACCGGCCGAGGCATTGCCCGTAGGCGTCGGTGGCTGAGAGA
>Ga0068858_100005539_pt1 | contig 12360 bp, 9 predicted proteins | sample KBSSwiS12_FD_66589 | JGI IMG/M metagenome (GOLD analysis project Ga0068858, IMG submission 66589) | Switchgrass rhizosphere microbial communities from Kellogg Biological Station, Michigan, USA - KBS Switchgrass S1-2 | ecosystem: Host-associated > Plants > Roots > Rhizosphere > Soil ... | reverse complement strand
CAGATGGCGATTCGCGTGGCGCTGCAATGCAACGAAGCCGACGCGCATCTGATCATGGATGAGAACAACTCGGCGCCGCGGTTGCTGACGCGTCCGGGCGAAGGCATTTACAATGACGCGGCAGGTGCGGTGGAGGGCAACAGTCCGTTTCAAGTCGTTTGGCTACCGGATGAGGAGCGGGATATGTGGTTGGATAAGGTCAACGACATTGCGGCGCACTCGGGTCGCCTGTACTCGAGGCCCATTGTTTTTGAGGGGAATGCTCCTGCGGATATTCGCGAGAACGAGTTGTTCAACGCGGCCATCGCAACGGCCGCCGCCACACCCCCGCCTGTTGCGCGATGCTGGTTGGGTGCGCCGAATTCGATCAAGGGTCCGACGGAAGCCACGTTCCAGCGGCAGAGCGGAAATCACATGCTGATTGTGGGACAGCGCGACGAGGCTGCGGTGATGATGCTGGGCACATCACTGTTGGCGCTGGCAGCACAGTATCCGCGTGGGACGGCCAAGTTTGTCCTGCTACAAAGTACAATTCCCGGTTCGACCGAGGCGGCGTTTTTGGACGAGATCGTGAAGACGATTCCGCATGAGATCGTGGTGGCGGGACCGGATATTTCCACGGCGATGAACGAGCTTGCCAGTGAATTGAAGCGGCGCAGCAGCGGTGAAGTGGCCTCGCACGAAGCCCCCGCGACATTCCTTCTTATTCACGGGTTGCAGAAATTCAAGAAGCTGCGGCATGAGGAGGATTTCAGCTTTTCGGTCAGCGATGAAGGTGGTGAAGACCCGGGCAAGCAGTTCGACAAGTTGATCACGGAAGGAAGCAGCTACGGGATGCATATCATCGCGGCGGTCGATACGCTCAACAACCTGAACCGCTTTATGAATCGCAAGGCGATCAGTGAATTTGAAATGCGCGTGCTTTTCCAGATGAGCGCGAACGATTCGGCGAGCCTGATCGATTCGCCCAAGGCGAGCGACTTGGGGCTCCATCGTGCGTTGTTTTACAATGAGCATGAGGGATCGCTTGAGACCTTCCGGCCCTATGCGATGCCGGAGGCGGATTGGCTGCAACAGGTGACGGAGCAGCTGAGCCAGCGGCCAGCTTAGCGGCAACAACTCGATCGGAAAATCGCTTCCTGTCGCCTGCGGCGACCCGGGCAACAAGTAGCCCGGGCCACCAAAAGTAAGCACTCGCTTAGAGAATCTCTCTTTCGCGGAAGGTCGTAGGTGTGACGCTGAAGGCTTTTCGGAAAGCGAGGTGAAAGTAGTTGTCGGTGGCGAAGCCGCACTCAGCGGCAACCTGTTTGATCGTCAACGTGGAGTGACGCAGAAGATCGACCGCCTTCTCCAGCCGGAGCCGGTGCATATATTCCTTGGGGCTGCGACGTGTTTCGCGGCGAAAGAGTTTTCTCATCTGGGTGGCGGTCAATTCGATATCGCGAGCCAGGGCTTCAATTGCAAGTTCGGGCGAGGCGAGATCGTCTTTCATGCGTCGCAGGACACATTCGATTCGCGGATCACCCTTGCGATTCAGGGGAGCGAGTTTTTTTTCGTCCCGCAACCGATCAAAAAGGAGCTCGCTCATTAGAACCCTGCCCCGGTGTCGGCCCAGAGCGGGATCGACACTCATCAGACTTGCCAGATCCGCAAGGGCACGATGCCATACTGCGGGCTCGCGTAATTTTCCAATTGGCGAACTTAACCGAGCGAGGAACGGGCGTCCCCACCGATCCTGAATGCGGCAATGCACGGCGATTTGTTCGAGCCGGTGATAGCCCTTTTCAAGAATGAGCGAATGTTGGATTCCATCGGCCAAGGCTAGGTAGGAGGTCGGGCCAATTGTCTGGCGACCAGAGTCCAACTGAACACCGACTTTGCCGATCACGGGAAAAAGGAAAAAACTATCGAAGCACTTTCTCGTCTCAACGTTCCAGGGGGCGCGATTTCTCCAGTACTGGCAGGTGATGATCTCGATCTCGTAATGGGCGAAGAACTCGCGCATCGCCTGTGCATAGGCGGGGCTTAAGCGATCCAGCAGAGGATCGGGTGTTTGCGACATAGTTTCGTTTATTACAGTAAGCTGTCGATTGTTCGAGTAGAAAATAACTCTGAGGTTGAGTACGGTGTCCACATTCGACCTAACCGCATTCCCAACCCCTACCGAGAGAATATTACCATGCTATCGTTTGTCACCGACACCCAATGGAAAGAATACGAGGACCTTGGCTACCTGAAGCTAGGCCGTATTGAGAACACGCAATTGCGAAAACTGCAGGATCGTATTGACGAGATCATGCTCGGCAAAGCGAAGATCGATTACGACAAGCTTCTCATGCAACTCGATAGCACCACGGGCGCTTATGAGGACGCCGGAGCACAGACGATGGGATTCAAGGGCGCGACGCTCGATTACCGGAAGATCCAGGAGCTTGAACACGATTCCCTTTTTCGGGACTACCTCGTCGAACCCATCTTCCAGGACATCTGCAAGCGGACATACGGGGAATTGACTCCCATCGCCCTTTTTCGCGCGATGTTCATGAACAAGCCGGCGAACAAGGGCACGTTCCTGCCATGGCACCAGGACCGCTGGACGGCGCTCGATCGCGATCCTCAGATCACGGTCTGGACCGCCATTGATCCGGCCACCAAGCAGAACGGTTGTGTGCAGGTGATTCCCCGCAGCCATAAGCATGGTCTCATTAACCCGACTCATCCCTCCGGCTTCCTCAGCAAGGCGCAGGCGGCGGCGATCTGTACGCCGGATCGAATTGTGCATGTTGAACTTGAGGCGGGCGAGGTCGTGTTGCTGCACAACTATTTGCTTCATGCCAGCGATGTGAATCGTAGCGCACAATCGCGGCGCGCTTTCAGCGTGTGCTATATGGAAGCGGCCACGTTGCAGAACGGCGAGGCGGGCAAGTTTCCTGCGGTGTTCGGAGAGAAAAGAGAACTGGCGAATGCGCTCGTTTAGAAATCTTTGGGGGCGTGCAGCGGCGAACCGGCTTTGAGGGAAGAATATTTGGGACGCTTTCCTCGTTTTTTGAGGAAAGCGGGTAGGTCCTTCGACTGCGGCTCTGGAAAATCCTAAGAGTAAAGCGAATCACAGGTTCGCCTCCGCTCAGGATGACCAAATTAAATGGTATTAGCCTTGGAAGCGTAAATCCGTGAGAGCTGATCCTTCGACAAGCTCAGGATGACAGATTAGGAAAGTGGGAATACGAAACGCTTCCTGTCGCCTGCGGCGACCCGGGCAACTAGTAGCCCGGGCCACACCAGCGTCACTTTATATCTGCGTCTTAAAGAACTGGCCGATGCGGTCGGCGACGAAGTCGAGCATGGCGGGGGTAAGGCCCGGGTAGACGCCGATGAAGAGGGTCTGGTTCATGATGACGTCGGTGCCGGTGAGTTCGCCATGGACACGGCGGGGGATGTCCTCGAAGCCGGGTTGCTTGAGGACGTTCCCGGCGAAGACGAGGCGCGTTTCGATTTTGGCTTCTTCGAGATAAGCGATGAACTTGCGGCGATCGATGTGCGGCTTGAGCGTGATCGGGAAGCAAAACCAGGAGGGGTCCGATTTCGGATGCACAGTCGGGAGGATGATGTGTTCCTCATGAACCTTGAGCCTCTCGAGGTAAAATGCCGCGTTTTTGCGCCGCGCGGCAATGAAGGAAGGGAGTTTCTTGAATTGCGCGCAGCCGACCGCGGCCTGCATTTCGCTGACCTTCAGGTTGTAGCCGAGATTGGAATAGATGTACTTGTGATCGTAGCCAAAGGGGAGGCCACCGAGTTGCCAGCCGAAGCGCTTGCCGCAGGTATCGCTCACGCCGGTCTCGCACCAGCAATCGCGACCCCAATCGCGCACGGAGAGACAGGTCTTGCGCAGGCCGGTGTCATTGACGACCACCATGCCGCCTTCGCCGAGGGTCATGTGGTGCGCAGGATAAAATGAAATGGAGGACATCGCTCCGAAGGTACCAACGAGCTTGCCGTCCCAGGTCGAGCCGAGCGCATCGCAGCCGTCTTCCAGGAGCCAGAGATTGTGCTTTTTCGCGATGGCGACGAGGGCGTCGAGATCACAAGGAAGACCGACCGTATGCGGGACAAAAATCGCGCGGGTCTTCGGACCGATGGCGGCCTCGATCTGCGAGACATCGACATCGTAGACACCCGGTTGGCAGTCGACAAAAACGGGAATCAGGCCGTTCTGCACCAGTGGCGTGAGCGTGGTGGGGAAAGTTACGGCAGGGGTGATGACTTCATCGCCACGACGCAGGCCGTCCTTGATTTGAGGGCTGAGGAGCGTGGCAATCATCAGCAAATTTGCCGATGACCCGGAATTGACGAGATAGGCGGCCTTGCTTCCGAAGTAATCACGCATCTGCGACTCAAACTGGTTCGCGAAGGGGCCGGCAGTCAGCCAAAACTGGAGGATGCTGTCGACGCCGAGGCGCAATTCCTCGTCATCGTAGACGCGACCCGCGTAGGGAACCTTGGATTGGCCCGGCACAAATGGCTTGGGCGCGTGGGCGATGGCGTGGTAACGGGCGACGAGGCTGAGAATTTCCTCGCGAAGTTGCGGTGCGGAAAGGGCGGTATCGTTCATGAGTTATCGGGTCGCCATGACGTCATTTTTCATGGCTAATCACCAGCTTATGCCTATTTTAAGGTGGCAGAGAAGTTTTTCATTTGAACTTTTAGTTGAACCTCCATTCCGCTCCATCCTGCCCCTTCTATTATGAGTCATCTTTACTACTATCGATCCCGTCAGAATCAAAATGCCGGTCGCGTCGTTGAAGCCGATGTTTGTATTCTCGGAGGCACTTCCGTTGGCGTAATCGCCGCCGTGCAACTGAGGAAACTCGGGCATACCGTCGCGATTGCGGAGTTTGGACTTCATCTCGGCGGACTTTCCTCCGGTGGACTCGGTGCAACCGACATCGGCAACAAGCAGGTGGTCGGCGGTCTCTCCCGGCAATTTTACAAGGACCTGGGCGCGCATTACGGCCAGGAAGTGGCGTGGCTCTTCGAGCCTTCCGTGGCGGAGGAGATTTTCAACCGCTACGTGCGCGAGCATGGGATCACGGTCCACTTTGAGCAGCATCTGTTTTCGGTCAAAAAGGATGGCAACCGGATCGTGGAGATGACGATGGAGGATGGCACGGTCTATCGCGCGAAGATTTTCATCGATGCGTCCTATGAAGGGGATCTTCTCGCGAAAGCGGGAGTGAGTTTTCATGTGGGCCGCGAGAGTAATGCGACTTACGATGAGACTTATAATGGCGTCCACTTCGGGCACCCGAATCACCAGTTCAATCGCTTTGTCGATCCGTACAAGATTGCGGGCAACCCTTCGAGTGGGCTTTGCTGGGGCATTTCCGCGGAAGATCCCGGTCGGCAAGGCGATGGCGATCATCGCGTGCAGGCTTACAATTTTCGCGTCTGCCTGACGGACCGGGACGAAAACCGGCTGTCTTTCCCATGCCCGGAGAATTATGACCCGGAGCGTTTTGTTCTTCTGGCCCGTTACCTGGCAACAGGCGTATGGGATGCCCTGATGCTGACGGTGCAGATGCCCAACGGCAAGACCGACACCAACAACCACGGTGGATTTTCGAGTGATAATATCGGTCGCAATTACGAGTGGCCCACCGGCGATTACGCGACCCGTGAACGCATCTTTCAGGATCATGTGAATTACAACCAGGGGATGCTCTACTTCCTGGCCAACGATGCTTCGGTCCATAAGTCTCTTCGTGAATATGTGTCGATGTGGGGCCTGCCCAAGGATGAATTCGTAAAAACCGGGGGCTGGACGCATCAACTCTACGTTCGCGAGGCGCGCCGGATGATTTCCGACTACGTGATGACTGAGCACAACGTGGTCTGCCGCGAGACGGTGGATGACGCCATCGGACTGGCAGCTTACGGAATGGATTCGCACAGCTGTCAGAGAGTGGTGATGGGCGGACGCGCCTACAATGAAGGCAACGTGGAGATTCACGGCTTTCGGCCTTATGCGATTTCGTATCGTTCGATTCGTCCGCGTGAACATGAGTGCGCGAATCTGCTGGTACCGTGGTGTCTCTCCGCTTCCCATATTGCATTTGGATCGATTCGCATGGAGCCAATCGGCATGGTAATGGGACAATCGGCGGCGTTTGCGGCGGCGCTCGCGTTGAAGGATTCGTGCCCGGTGCAACGCATCCCGATTGATGTCCTGCAAAAGCAATTGCGCGCAGCGGGGCAGGAGATCGATGAACCGGCTCTTCCAACTTCGTTCTGGCCCGTTCGGCCCATTCCGCCTTCGACTTACAAAAATTAAGACCCATGACCCCCTGGTTGAATCTCTATTCAGGCAAGCGTGTTCTAGTAACCGGCCATACCGGATTCAAGGGCGCGTGGCTCTGCGAGTGGCTGCTGGGACTCGGCGCGGAGGTGCATGGGCTGGCACTGGCCCCGCTGAAACCCTCGCTTTTTGAGGAGCTCGATCTTGCCAAGCGGGTGAAGCATAACATCGTCGATATCCGAAATGGGACGATGCTGACGGCGAAGATCGGGGAGATTCGGCCCGAGATTATTTTCCACCTTGCCGCGCAGGCATTAGTGCGGGTTTCTTATCGCGAACCGGTGGCGACTTTTGATACGAATGCGATCGGTACGGCTAATGTCCTGGAAGCGGTGCGGCAGCTGAATTTGTCCTGTACAGTAGTCGTGATTACGACCGACAAGTGTTACGAGAATGATGGGCGTCCGCGCAGCTTCAAGGAGAGCGATCCGCTGGGTGGGCACGATCCCTACAGCGCGAGCAAAGCGGCGGCGGAGATCGTCGTGGCATCGTATCGCGATTCGTTCTTCTCACACGGTACTGATGTGGCGCTGGCCTCGGCGCGAGCGGGTAATGTGATCGGCGGCGGCGATTGGGCGGAAGACCGCTTGGTACCGGACTGCATTCGGGCGTTGTCGGCGGGCAAGCCTGTGCCGGTGCGTAATCCTGTCTTTACCCGACCCTGGCAACATGTGCTCGAACCTCTGGGCGGCTACCTTCTACTTGGCGCGAAACTGGAAGAGACGCGCGTGAAGAAAGACGCGACGGAAATCGCGCGCTATGCGCAGGCTTTTAATTTTGGGCCGCGATCGGATGCCAATCGCAGCGTGCGCGATCTCGTTGAGGAAGTGCTACATCATTGGCCGGGTACGTGGGAGCAAATTCATCAGGAAAAACATCTCAAGGAAGCGCCACTGCTGAGCCTCGACATCAACAAAGCCGGTGAAATTCTCGGCTGGAAACCGTGCTGGGATTTTTCTGAGACGGTGGCGGAAACGGTGGCGTGGTATCGGGACTATTTTGAGCGAGTGAAGAAATCGGAGGCGGCTTCGATGATCGAGTTCACGCAAAAACAAATAGCGACTTATACGAGAACCGTTGATTAACCGCCGCACCGGAGTGCGACAACTACCGAAGGCTGCTACCAAACTTTCCAAGGAGCTTTGTCCTCGGCCCAGAGTTTGTTGAGGATTTCCATTTCGCGCTGGTTGTCCATGCATTGCCAGAAGCCGTCGTGGCGGAAGGCGCTCAATTTGCCTGCGTCGGCGATCTTCGGCAGGGCATCGAATTCGAAGATGTCTTTGTCGGAGGAGAGGTAGTCGCCGATTTTTTTGTTCAGGACGAAGAACCCGCCGTTGACGTAGCCGGATTCCGTTTCCGGTTTTTCACGGAAGCTGGTGATGGTATCGCCCTCTATGCTTAGCTCACCGAAACGCCCGCTGGGGCGCACGGCGGTCAACGTGGCGAGGCCTCCGCTGGCGCGGTGAAACTTGATCAAGGCAGGAACGTCGACGTTGCTGACGCCGTCGCCATAGGTAAGGAGGAATTCGTCATCGGAAATATGAGCGAGAGCACGGCGCACGCGACCGCCGGTCATCGTATTCAGACCGGTATCGAGAAGCGTGACCTGCCAATCCTCTTCCGAATGCTGGCTATGATAGGTGATCTGTGGCGAGGGCCCGAGTTTTAGCGTCACGTCGCTGCTGTGCCACTGGTAGTGGTAGAAGTATTCCTTGATGACGTCGCCCTTGTAGCCGAGGCAAAGGATGAATTCCTTGAAGCCGAAGTGGGCGTAGAATTTCATGATGTGCCAGACCAAGGGGCGGCCACCGACGGGAACCATCGGCTTGGGGCGGAATTCAGTCTCCTCGCGCAAGCGCGTACCCAGACCACCGCAAAGAATAACTACTTTCATAAATCAGGATTCCTTCTCAAAATTGATCCGTTCCAATTCAACCACCGGTGGCCGTTTCAGCACCTGGGTGTAGATCGAGCCGATATACTCCCCGAGAATGCCAATGAAGAAAAGCTGAACGGACCCAAAAAAGAAGAGTCCCACGACGAGCGGCGCCAGGCCGAGACTAAATTGGTTCCAGTAAAGCAGCTTGAAAGTCAGATACCCCACGGCCACAAGGAAGCTGAGAAAAGAAACCACGAAACCGAGCATCGTAGCCATGCGCAAGGGAACTTTTGAGTGGTTGGTGATGCCGAGCATCGCCATATCGTAGAGCGTATAGAAATTGTTGCTGGTAATGCCCCGGGTACGTGCCGGTTGATGATAAGGAATTTTTGCCACAGGGAACCCCACTTCGGAGACGAGTCCGCGGAAGTAGGGATAGGGGTCGTCGATCTCGCGGAGGACCTCCATGAATCGTCGATCGTAGAGCCCGAAGCCGGTCGAGTTTTTGTTCAGTTCGATTTCCGCAAGGCGTGTGACGAGCTCATAATAAAGTCGGCGCACCAGGAAGAAGATAGGGGATTCGTCACTGTCTTTTTTAATGCCTAGAACGACGAGAAACCCCTCTTCCCATTTGCGGATGAAATCCTTGATCAGTTCCGGCGGGTCCTGAAGGTCAGAAACCAGCGCGATGATGGCATCGCCCCGCGCCTGGAGCATGGCATGATAGCCGGAGCGGATGTGGCCGAAGTTGCGGGCGTTGACGATGATTTTGACGTTGGGGTCCTCCGCGGCAATTTCCCGCAGAATCGTCAGGGTTTTGTCCTTCGACCCGTTATCGATGAAGATATGCTCGTAGCGATAACAACCGATTTCCTCGAAAACCTTTTTAACCTGCCGGTAGCATTCACGGACGTTCTCTTCCTCGTTGAAGCAGCCGCTGACCACGCTGATCAGTTTTTTCTCCCCGGCCTGCAGGGGAGGTCGAGCTACGGCTAAACAAGCGGAGGGGCGGTCCAAAGCGGGGTCTTTCAAGGTGAGGGAGAAGGCAGTCGTACCAAAAAGGGTTTCAAATCGCAACCCATGTCATCGGGGAGGATATAAGCGAGGAGGGACGTAAGGGGTCAGATCGATGGTGGGGCCCGTGGCGGAACTCAGGGTTATCTTAAGCGGGTGCAGGCTTACCAGGGTGATAAACTTGAGATCCGGCCTCTGGGAGAGGAGATATTCTCTCTGTTCCGGGCGATAAGCGCCGAACGGATAATAGGCGTAGATTTTGATATCAACCTGGTCCAGAGGAGCCGTTTGGGAATAGCCCCAGATGTTTACGATCCCGGCCATGGTGGCATAATTGTAGGTCCCCAGCAGGCTGTAAGGTTCTTCAAACCGGTCGAATAAATAGAGATCGATCGGAATGATCACCGCCACGCGATCCGTGGGCTTAAGGAGAGGACGCACCTGGCTCCAATATTTTTCAAAACCGCCCTTCATGAGAAGTTCTCGGTCCCAGTTCATCGCATTGAACGTGGGTGGCAGAGGGTAGGTAAATAGCGGAATAATCAGGATTGCCGCCCCGGTGATGGCTGCCATTTTTTGCACCAGCTTGAGTGAGCCGGGCGAACGAAGAATCAGGAAGAGATGAAGAAAAAATTGGAACTGCACCAGTTCGCGGAAAGGCCAGCGCATCGAGCGCAACAGCGGCAGGTGCAGCATGATTTGTGAAACCCAGACCGGGCGGCAAACGAGAAGAACGCCCAAAAGCATGAGGCCCAGACTGAGAATTTCCAATCCGCTCCACTTGCCGCGGCTGAACGCAGCTGGCAGCAGGCACCACGAGGCGGCGCAAGCTCCCAAGGCCACGGTGTAGGTCGTGTATTCGTGGACCGAGTAGGTGGTATTGAATACCCAAACCGCCATGCCCAAAAAGAGGGCCGTGGGAAATTGCGATGCGGGAATGCGATATGACTGCATATCGCTCAATGTCGTTCCGTGTGCCCGCAAAGTTTGAGAAAAACCCTCGAGCATGGGAATCATTAGCGGGGAGATAATGATCACCGCGACCGTGTAACCGATCAACCAGCTGGCGAAGGGCATGATCGACCTGCGCTGAAGGCTGACTCCCGCGGAAAAGAGCGTGAGGAAGATGCTGCTCGATACCGTGGGTGAAAGATGTCCCCCCAGAAGTTGATGCAACACTGCGAGCGTTACGATGAGAAGCGCATTACGCCAGGTCTTTTGGAGAATGCCCAGGGCCAGCCAGGGCAAGGCGCTTTCATTGGCGACGAAGATCAGCCAGCTGGAACCCGTGACCAACATGATCATACTGTAGGTAAAGCTCATCGCATAGAACATGATCCAGCCGTCACTGATTTTAAGCGGGATTTCCCGACGAAGATACCAGGCCAAGGTGACGAAACCTGCGGTCGTGATCAGGAAGAGGAAGAAGGCGTCGACATCGACGATCGCGAGATGAAAGGGTGTCCCGGCCAGCAGCGAAACGAGCAGGTAGAGCGGATGCCAGGTGAAGAACATCGAATCGCGGAGATAATCGTAGTGACCGCCAAAAAGATGGTCCGAATAAAAAGGCGACTGGCTGTGGAGAAGGTGCCTCCCCATTTCCGTGAAAACGGGAAGATCGTTATCGAGATTGTCGTCGGTGAGAAAGAAGTAGGGCCTCCAAAATTCGAGCACCGCAAAAATGAATGCCGACAGCAGCAGGTTGTTCCGCAATAGAACGAACAGGCTGGTTTGCGGTTGGTTCTCCTCCCCGGATTCTGGCACAATCCTATTAACTCCTGTTCGCCACGATGAGCAAACCTCAAAATAATCCCTTCTCGTTGCCTGAACGGGACTTTGCGCACATTGTTCTGCATGCAGGCGCAGATTTAGAAGCGCTGCGGGGCAAAAGCCTTTTCATTACAGGAGGCACCGGTTTCTTTGGGAAATGGCTGTTGGGGTCGCTTGTCCACGCCTCAATGGAATTGAATTTGGACCTGAAGCTGACGGTGCTTTCGCGCGATCCCGGAGCCTTTCAAAAGCAATACCCGGAGGTTGATGGGCTGCCTGGACTCGATTTTATTGCGGGAGACGTCGCCCAATTTTCTGCAGAACAGCGCAAGTTTGACTACGTTCTTCATGCCGCCACAGACACCACAGCTTTTACAGAAGAGGCTCAGGAAAAAAGACGATCCAACACGATCATCGAGGGTACAGGCCGGATTATTGATCTCATGCGAACAAGCGGAGCGCGACGTCTTCTCAATATCAGTTCCGGAGCGGTTTACGGTGCGGCAGCCGGGCAACCTACCGGAGCTAAAGAAGATGACTATGCTTCAGCTCACCCGCTGATTCCCTATGCCGAAGCGAAGCGTGAAGCGGAGCAGCTCTGCGTGGACTCTGGTCTCGATTTCGTCACAGCACGCGCCTTTGCCTTTTTAGGACCACACCTGCCGCTTGATGCTCATTTTGCCGCCGGCAATTTTCTGCGCGATGCGTACAAGGGTGTTCCCATTCTGGTTCGCGGAGACGGCACCGCTTTGCGTTCGTACCTCTATCCGGCTGATCTGGTGATCTGGCTTTTACGTATTCTCGTGAACGGAAAGCGGGGCGAAGCTTACAATGTCGGTTCGGATGAAGCGGTGAGCACCGCCCAGCTGGCCCGTCTCATGGCGGTAGCTGTGAGTCCACGCGTGGATGTCACAATCCAGTCCGTTCAGCCGCAGGGATGGCAGAACATTTATCTGCCGGATATCCGGAAAGCGCGCACACAGCTGAATCTCGACGTTTACATTCCCCTGCGTGAGGCGATTCGCCGCACGTTGGAATTTCTTTCGACGACAAAGTAGCTATTTCACGCCATAGACTTCGGCCAGCAATTCGTCACTTGCGGCAATGACGTCGGCAACTTGGATTTCATCCATGGTCCGTTTTTTGACGCGGCCGTAACGTTCGATGGCATCTTCCACGGGAACATAGCCGTGCGTGGTGACGATTCGATGGGGCACCTGCCACGGACGCCAATGATCTTCGATTGAAGGCCCGAACAGCGTCACCGTGGGGCAATGACATGCTGCGGCCAGATGCATCGCGGCCGTGTTCGGCCCGATGTAGAGTTTGGCTCCATACAGCAGCC
>Ga0068858_100005538_pt1 | contig 12362 bp, 10 predicted proteins | sample KBSSwiS12_FD_66589 | JGI IMG/M metagenome (GOLD analysis project Ga0068858, IMG submission 66589) | Switchgrass rhizosphere microbial communities from Kellogg Biological Station, Michigan, USA - KBS Switchgrass S1-2 | ecosystem: Host-associated > Plants > Roots > Rhizosphere > Soil ... | reverse complement strand
GACGGGACATTGTTTGCGCAGGCGTTTGATGACCGTGCGCTTCAGACGAGCGGCGACCCCGTTCGTCTTGGCGATCACGTCGGCTATTGGGCTGGTGCCTTCGGCTACGCGGCAGTGACCGTATCGCCGGCCGGTGTGTTGGCCCACGGCCCCAGCGTGGGGCTGACCACGAGCCTGCGCTGGCACGACCGCAGCGGAGCGTCAACGGGGCCGCCAACCGCGTCGGGGCAGTACAGCTCTCCGCGCCTATCGCCCGATCAGAAGAGCGTCGTCGTGGCCATGACGGATGGGGCAACGGCGCAGCCTGATCTCTGGGTGTTGGGGCTGGCCCGTGGCGCCACCTCGCGCCTGACGTCCGATCCGGCCGTCGACTGGTCTCCAGCCTGGTCCGCCGACGGCGATCGCGTGTTCTTCGGGTCGAGCCGCTCGGGGACGGTCGCGATTTTCCAGAAGACGATCGGTGGCGGACAAGAGGAGCCAGCTGCGGAGGGTGTGATCAGCGCGGTTGTCCCCACGTATCCCAACGATATGTCAGGCGACGGACGATTTCTGCTGTATGTGCAGCAGACGCCACGCGGATACGATCTGGGCGTGTTGACGTTGGCCGGAGAGCGCAAGGCGAGCACGTTTCTCGGTACGCCGTTCAATGAAGTCCAGGGTCGCTTCTCGCCGAACACCCGGTGGGTGGCGTACGCGTCGGACGAATCCGGCAGGTTCGAGGTGTACGTCCGGCCGTTTCCGGCGGCGAGCGGGCAGACGCAGATCTCGATCGCCGGCGGCATGCAACCCGAGTGGCGGCGCGACGGCAAAGAGCTGTTCTTCATCTCCACCGACGGCAAGCTGACCGCCGTGCCGGTGACGACAGACGGCGCCACCTTCAGCGCGGGCACATCGCACGCCCTATTCGACGTCGAGGTCCCCGAGCCGAACCCGCCGTACCCGACTGACTACGCCGTCACCGCCGATGGCCAGCGCTTCCTCGTCAACACCGTCGTCGATCAGCCGACGCACACGGCGCTGACCGTGATCCTCAACTGGACGGCGGGTCTCAAGAAGTAGGCGGATTCAGAGGTCGCGCTCGAAACGAAAAAATGCACGAGCCACGATTACTCCTCGTTCAAGTCGCCAAGGGGTTTACCGATCTCGCCACAGATCCGACCTGACTCGTTTTTCAGTCCTCGACCTGGCAGCGCCGAGTCTTCGGGCTCCGGCGACTCAGAATATCGCTCGAAAATGTCACTTCGGACCAGCCCAACTTCATCCAGCCGATCGTCGGCCTCGCGCCCTACACCGCCAACCTCGAGTTCGAGCGCTGTCGTGACCCCATCCATCGCTTTGTAGCGGTAGTTTTCCGGCGTCTGCCCATGCGAGTGCAGGTCAATGAAGCCGGGAGCGACGACGAGCCCGGTCGCGTCGATCTCAACTTTTCCGCGCAGAGGCGCGGTCGAAAAGGCGGCAATCGTCCGGCCGATGAGCGCGACGTTACGAATCGCATCAATGCCTGACGCCGGATCGAGCACCCGGGCCACCTCGAAGAACGACGTCGTAGACAGTTTGTGCCGTCAGGGGAGGCAACAGCGACACCGAAAGCACTGCCAGCAGCGCCGCAACCATCCACCTCGCATCAGGCCTCGTGCGAACCACTAACGTCTCCTCTCGTGCGAACGTGAGGCGACATGGTGATGTGCTCAGTCACGAATCGAGTCGCTTCGATTCGCCCGATCGTGACGCAAGGAACCTCGGCGGCCAGTTGTTGCCGCCTCAATTTCGAAATCACTACATGGACAGTCGCATCCTAAAAGCAGCCGGTGTCGTCACAGTTCTGTGGCGATCGGAGGTCATCTGGCGTCGAGGCAATCCCTCCACAATCTCGCGACGAGCTCGCCCGCCGACGGTATGTCGCGAATCGCATCGACGCCTTGGCCTGCGTATAACACAAGCTCCGTGATGGCGCCGCGATCATCGCGCACCGGGGAAAACACGCTGTAACGGCGTTTCGTGGCGCCGGTGATGGCGTTGGTTGCGAGGATGTCGCCCTCGCCGGGACGCTTACCGGCGGGTGGGCATCCTGCGGCTTCCCAGATCTCAAGCGTCCGATTGCGCAGCGCGCGATGCGGCGCATTTGTCCATCCGTCTTGAAAGCAGACCGTCAGCACGGTGTCGGCGGCTTTTGCCCGAGTGATGGCGCCTTTGTACTCGTCGTGCGCGCCGGCCTCCTTCGTTGCCACGAAGCGCGTGCCGATCAACACGCCGGACGCCCCGGAGAGCAGGGCGCGGCGGATGTGCGCGCCGTTTGCGATCCCGCCAGCGGCCATGACGGGTACTGTCTTCGCCTCATCGACCACCGCGGGGAGTACGTCGTAGAGCGTCTTGGTGGCCTGCACATGGCCGCCGGCTTCCGTACCCTGGCAGATCAGATAGTCCGACCCGGCGTCGAGGGCGCGCCGTGCACCAGCGACGCTGCTGACTTGAATGCCCATCTTCGCGCCCGCTTTGCGAATGGCCGCGACGGTTTCCGCGGTCGGAATGCCCCACGCGAACTGAATAATCGGCGCCCCGGCGTCGAAGCAGCCCCGTTCGCCCTCACCCGCTTCAGGTCCCTCTCAGGGGTCCTCAGCGGTAGAATCGCCCGCATGGAACGCGGCGTCAATCCTGGCGATGACCTTCGCTGCGCTCACTGCGGCCAGTGGCACCCGGTCAAGACGCGGGGCGCGGAGGACGGGCATCGTTACGTGACGACGGGTGAATACGGGTCATTCACCCGTTCCGAGCAGCGACAAGAGTTCTCGCCAGCGTCGCCGGTTATGGGCCAATCCGGGAGGACAAGCGGCCATCCGAGGTGCGGCGCGAGGACGACCCGCGCTGCGTCGAACCGACGATTGTGCGAGAACTCGCCATTGTTGAAGAACTGCGCCTCGACGCCGAACTCGCCGTGAGAACGGAACTCGCAGTGCAAGCGGCGCCGTCGCGCTCACGTCGAAGCGCAAATAGCAGCTCGCCGGGGACGGGTTCTCGTTTCGGTGGACGCGGCGCATTCCAGAGCAAGGCCGGATCGGACATCTGCAGACCTCCTCCGCCTATTCTCGCCGGGAGTGGGACAGATCAGGTCAGGCGCCACGAACACGCGCGAATCAGCTGGGTTCAACGGCGCGTTCGGATGACGATGGGTAGTGGGCTAACGCCGTGTTGCTGGTTGTGAGTGATTGAAGTCCAAGCCAGGGGCTAGGGCGCTGGGTGCGTGCTTCAGGTTGCCGGTAAGCCAGAGAATCAACAGAATCAGCAGCATGAGACCGAGGACGCCAGACCAGTGCGGGCGGTCCCGTTCTGTTCGGGAATGTGGCATGTGTTCACCCTCGGCCGGAGTGTACATTACCCCACGATGCTCGAACGGTCGCTGTGCGCGAGACAATTGCGTCCGATTGAAATATCTGCTCGTCCAACCCTGCGCCGACGGCCCTCACCGCTTCGAGTACGCCACCGTGGTCTCGACACACCAGCAGCGGACCGGGCCTTCCCGACCCTCATGCGCTATGCCATCCGGATGGAGGTGCAGGGGATTCGGCCCGACGCGATCGAATTGTTCGTCGTGGACGAGGAACGACGGCCGGTTCGGCGAGGAGATTAGACTGGGAGTACGGCTGGTCGAGACGGCTTCGGTAGACGCTACAGCGTCACTCAAGCGTAATCCGGTCCACGCTGTGGCCCCGGCCGTATAATCAATAGCAATTCATCTGGTATCCATCCTCCCCGGCGCGCGCCTCGGCCCTGCGAAATCGTCTCCGCGCTCGGGGCCGGCGGCAGGGCTATCGTGGTATACGCGGCTGAACGACGCTTCGCGAACACCCTTCACAACGAGCTTCTTGTCGTGTACGGCTGCTGCCGATCTTGGTAGCTAAATTGTGAGTTCCGGATGCAGATGATCGCAATTCGCAACCTCCTCTTGGGGATAGCAACGGTGTTGATGGCACTGTCGGTAGGCGTCCTGCCAGCCCTTGCCAAAGACCGCATTATCTTCGCAAGCAACGGACCATCTGCCGTGGAACTGTTTATCGCCAATGCCGATGGAACAGGCGAGCGGAAACTGTTATCCACTTCCGGAATGGACTACTCCCCATCGTTCTCGCGCGACGGCATATGGATTGTCTTCACCTCGGAGCGTAATGGCTCCGCTGATATTTACCGGGTCCACCTGGACGGCTCAGGCCTCGAGCGGTTGACGGACGATCCGTCCTTCGACGATCAGGCGGCGCTCTCACCTGACGGCAGCCGACTGGCCTTTGTCTCCACACGCGGCAGAGGAACTGCGGACATCTGGATCCTCGACTTAAAGAGTCGTAGGCTTCGCAATCTCACAGGCGGGGCTGGCGGCAATTTCCGACCACAGTGGTCGCCCGACGGAAAATGGATCGCGTGGTCGTCTGACCGGAACACCGTGGTCAGACGTCGTAGCCCCCGCAACTTCGAGCAGGTTCAGGAAGCAAGCATCTACGTGATCCAGGCCGAGGGTGGGCGTCTGAGAAGGCTCACCCCTGCGGGTCTGTTTGCCGGCTCGCCAACGTGGTCGGCGGATGGCAAACACATCGCTTTCTACGAAATGACCGTGGACCAGGCATTCGATGCTCGCTTCGGCGACTTCGTGCCGACTCCGGTTTCGCAGATTGTGTCGGTGGATGTCATCACCAGCGTGCGTAAGGAACTGACGAAAGGTCCAGGATTGAAAGTTGCGCCGCAATTTGTGCGCGATGAAGTGGCCTACCTGGCCAAGGCGGGGGACCGCGCAGGACTCGTGTTCACCGGGCGTGGATTCGGCGCCGCCGGAAACATGCGCAACCCCGCCTGGTCGCCAGACGGTAATCGAGTGGTGTACCAAAAACTCGATTCTGCGCCCCGTCCGCAGAACCAGCCGTTCTTCAGCAAGAATGCCAGGGATTTCGAGTTCGCGTCATCGAATTTGTTCCCCGCCTTTTCTCCCAGTGGAAGATTGGCTACGACGATGGACTTCAATGGCATCGACCACGCGTCTCTGTTCGTGATGGACGCGGATGGCGCTCACGCCCACCGGGTCTTCGATGAAAAGAGCGGAATGGCCTTTGCGCCTTCCTGGTCACCGGACGGGCAGTGGATTGTGTTTGGATTCGGCATTTTCTTTGAGGGCAGGACCAGGCCGGCTCGAGTCATGATGATGCCCGCGGATGGGTCTGAGAGGCGGGAACTCACCGACGGGTCCGCCAACAGCGGATTCCCCAGCTTCTCTCCGAACGGCAAACAGATCGTCTACCGCGTTCTGGGTGAGCAGGACCAAGGTCTGCGGATTCTGACTGTAGCGGACGGCTCGATCCGGACCCTCACGGCGGAGCCGGACAATTTTCCCTCCTGGTCGCCGACCGGCAATGTCATTGAGTTCACGCGATCCATTGACGGCGCGTACGATATCTTTTCCATCCGCCCCGATGGCACGGACCTCAAGCGCCTGACCACTGCTCCCGGGAACGACGCGCATGGCGTGTGGTCTCCCGACGGCAAACACATCGTGTTCAGCAGCGCGCGCTTAGGATTCAAGGACGAATCGCCGCTCTATGATCCTCCTGAATTTCAACCCTATGGTGAGCTGTTCATCATGAACGTCGACGGCTCCGAACAGCGGCCGCTGACCGATAACAGAGATGAGGAGGGTACGCCCGCGTGGCAACCGGTGCTGACAGCGAAGTGACTGGATCCTGTTGCGGGACCCGCTGTGCAGCGACAGGTCATCCGTCTTGTGTAGTCGCAATCCGGCAAGTGATGCGCGAGTGCCACTTCACGGGCGCAGAATCGGTGCGATTTTACGTGGCGGCGCTCATCTCCTCGGTCTGTGCAGATGTCCGGCGCAGGCTCGCTCTTGACCGGCTGTCCCTACGATTGTCCCTGCGAGCCCCCAGAGCACTGCCTTGCGAGCCGGCTATTCACGACCTTCTTGCCCGAAGAACCCGAGCCGATCTACTTTCAAGACATGACTTCGCCCATGCCGCAATCCCGTCAGCTCGGCTCGGTCGGACCCGTGTTTCCACTGGCACTGGGCTGCATGGGCATGTCGGGGATGTACGGGCCTGCGAATGAAACCGAGAGCGTTGCGACCATCCATGCGGCGCTCGACGCTGGCATCACGCTCCTCGACACGGGCGACTACTACGGCGCTGGACACAACGAGTTACTGATTGGCCGGGCACTGCGCGATCGACGCGACAAGGCGTTGGTGTCGGTGAAGTTTGGAGCTTTGCGGAGTCCCGACGGCAGCTGGATCGGCGTGGATGCGCGGCCTGCCGCCGTCAGGAATTTCCTGGCGTACAGTCTGACGCGTCTCGGCATCGATCATGTGGACATCTACCGCCCCGGTCGGCTCGACCCGAACGTGCCTATCGAGGAGACCGTTGGCGCGATCGCCGACCTCGTCAAGGCTGGCTACGTGCGGGCGATTGGCTTGTCCGAGGTGGGGCCGGAGACCATCCGCCGCGCGCAAAAGGTCCATCCGATCAACGATCTCCAGATTGAGTACTCGCTCGTCAGCCGCAAGCCCGAGGCGAACATCTTTCCGCTGCTTCGCGAGCTCGGCATTGGCGTGACGGCATATGGCGTGCTGTCTCGCGGTCTGCTCAGCGGTTCGAAGACGACGTCACCAGGCGACTTTCGTGCTTATCTTCCGCGGTTCTCCGGTGTCAACCGCGAACGGAATCAACGGCTCGTTGAGGCGCTGCAGATTCTGGCAGCCGGGAAGGGCGCAACCGCTTCACAACTCGCCATCGCATGGGTCCTGTCGAAAGACCAGACGATCGTGCCGCTCATCGGTGCACGCACGAGGGCTCAGTTGTCGGAGTCACTTGCCGCCCTCGATGTGAAGCTCTCGCCCTCCGAGATTGCCCGGATCGAGGAGGCCATTCCGGCCTCAGCGGTGGCCGGCACGCGCTACGACGAACATCAAATGCGGGCGCTCGACAGCGAGCGTTGACGCGCCGTCGAGTTCAGGGGCCGGAGGCTGCGGACGGCGGTGAAGAGACCAGCGTCCCAACGTCTGTTGCGGGCATCGACTCCAGGCGTCGGCGAACTTGTCGCCTGCGCCCCATGCCGCCAGGATCAAGCTCGCATCGTCGTCACGCCCGCGGATCGTTGCCGCGAGATTGCGGCCACCTTTTCTTCCGTGCCCGCCACCCTCTTCCTGCTTTCTTGATCGGATCCCCGGTCGGGTCCTTCGGTGCCTCCTGGAATGTTCGCGGCGAGTTGGTCTGCGCCGACCTGGAGATCGATCTGCTCACGATTTTTCTGTCAGTCGAAGACCAAACGCATCCGGAGAACCGGTGAACAGTCGAGTCACGCGCTCCGTCCGTCCGGCTGAACGAATGAGAATGGCGTAGAATGCTCGGCGCCCTGCCCGGCTCGAGTGTGCCTTCGCGATATCCGCACCGTGGCGTTGTCCACGCTGGAGGCTGCCGTGGCTGACATCTTCCTGAGCTACGCCAAGGCCGACCGCGCCCGCGCCAGAACCATCAGCGGGGTTCTGGAAAGCTGCGGCTGGTCGGTGTTCTGGGACAACAAGATCAGCGCCGGGGACGACTGGCGCCATGTCGTGCAGTCCGAGCTGGATGGCGCCGGCGCAGTCGTGGTGCTCTGGTCTCACGCCTCGGTTGAAAGCACCTGGGTGCTTGAAGAAGCCGAACGCGGCCGGCCGCGGCTTGTCTCGGTCCTGATCGACGACGTGAAGCTCCCGATCGGGTTCAGCAGTCGGCAGGGAATCGACCTGATTGGCTGGCAGGGCGGGCGGGCCGAGGATGTCAGCAAGCTTGTCGACGCGATTGCCAACACGTTGCGCCTTCCTCCAAAGCAGCCACCCCGGATCCCGAAACCCCGATCGCAGATGCTCCGCCTTGCCGTGGCGGCCGGGCTGGTAGCGGCACTCGTCGCGGGGGTTCTGATGTTCCGCAGGACGACTCCGCCGAACATGAGTCAGGAAATCGTCCTCGACACGTCGATGGGAATGAAAGACGACTTCGACGGGAAGCCCTCGAAGCTGGATGCCGCGGTGAAGGCCCTCGGAGACCGATTTCTGCCCCCCGGCGACAATCTCGCGCTGCGCGCCTTCGGCGGCACTTGCCGTCAGGATGAGGAGAGCCGGCTGGTTGTTCCCTTCGGCACAAACCGCCGCGGACGAATCCAGAGCGCGTCGAGCGGCCTCGTGCCGCGCGGCCAGGCGACGCTCGTGTCTGCCGTCACCTCTGCGCTGGCGGACGTCCAACAACTGTCGCACACGAGACGAATTGTCGTGATCACCGGTCATGCCGACGAGTGTTACGAAGAGGCCATTCGTGAGCTCAAGCAGCGCTTCGAGGCGCAGCCGAAGGGGCCGGGGAAAGCCGCGGTCGTCCTCGAGATGCGCTTCATCGGCCTCGCGCTGTCAGCCCGGGATAAACCGCAGGTTCAGCAGGTCAGTAACACGGTCGGAGGTCGAGCGTACTTCGTCAACACAGTGGCCGAGTTGAACGACGTGCTGCAGTATGTTCTCGAGTTCGAGCCTGCGTTCATCCACGTCAAGAACGTCTGGAACATCGTTGATGAAGTCGGTAAGTCGATGACAGGTGTGGCGCAGAACATGAACGCAGGGAAGGCCGACGAGGCGACCGGCATTCTGGACGCCGGACAGGCACTGTATGCCGACATACGGCCCTCGTTCGACTCGCTCGCAGGACTTCAGCCCTCGTTGAATTTCAAACGCTTCTACAAGCTCGCCGCCGACAACCGATCCCTTCAGGAGGAAGCGTTCGCTGCAGGACGCACCTGGATTCGTGGTGGCCCGTTATCCAAGGACAGGCAGTCGCCCGACTATCCGGCCTCGCTCAAGAAGTGGAACGAATCAGTGGCAAGATGGAACGAGATAGTCGGCAAGTACAACGCCAACATCACCGAGATGAACAAGTTGACCGACGTTATCGTGAAAGAGATGCGGCGCACCGGCTAGCGCGATCCTGGGTCGTCACAGGAAAGGCTTTACTCCTCCGGACTTGCCAGAGCGGAGGGCTCGCCGGCCTTCATCAGCGCAGGCTCGAAACGTTCTTTGGGCGGCGGTGGAATGGCTCCGGCCGAACCAATGCCGTCGGTCTCGGGACGATAGGGTCGAAACCACTGCATGATCTCGATCAGATTGCCATCCGGATCGTGCACGAAAAATCGATCGCATCCGGGAATCGGCGTCGTCTCTCGCGTCGGCACCCCAAACGTCGCAAAATGCTCGCGGGCGGCCGCCGCATCTTCCACCTGCAGCGCGAAATGGCGGGCGCTGGGCGCGTCGGCCGTCTCGCGAGGAACCAGGTGAATGTGTTGCGCGCCGAGGTCGTACCACACGACAACGAAATCGAATGTGACGGGCCGTGGAATCTCGCGCAGACCGAGCACGTGCGTATAGAAGTGTCGCGATCGCTCGAGGTCGGTCACGACGATCGACGCGTGATGGATGCCAGTGAACATCGCGCTCATGTCAGATGTTCGGGTGATGATGCTCGCCGCGCGCTTCCTGCCCGGGGCCGAACGCAAAAACCATTATAAAAGCCTTTCAGGGCGTCACCCGGCGCCCGAATCAGCGAATGTGAAACACCATGTCTCGCCCTCGAGCACGGTCGTCCCGTCGCTCCGCCTGATCTGCACGCGCAGTTGGGTCACCGGTTTCGAAGGATGGACGGAAACGACCTCTGCTTCGGCCGTGATGGTGTCGCCGATGTAGACCGGCGCGGTGAACTTCCAGTTCTGACTCAGAAACACCGTCCCGGGTCCCGGCATGTCCATCGCGACCAGCGCGTGCAACAACCCGGTGGTGAGCCCGCCCTGCACGACCAGCGCCCCGAACTTCGTGCGCGCGGCAAACGCCTCGTCGAAGTGCAGCGGGTTGTAATCACCTGAAATCTCGGCGAATTTGCGGACGTGCTCGGCAGTGAGTGTCAGGCTACGTGAGGCTCGCTGGCCGACGGTAATAGACATGGGAATGGCTCCAAAGCCGCAAGTGCGCGCACCTCGCGCGACATTTCAGTGCTGAAGGCCCGATGCAGCGACTGCAGTTCACCGTCGCTCCAGCCAAACGACGCGATCTCGTCGGTGATGTCGAACAGCCGGCGCGAGAGATCATGCCGCGTCGTCTCGTAGTCCGCAAATGCGGCGGTCGTCCCCTTGATCATCGCGCGCGCCAGCAATTCCGCGTCGCGCAAGGCGTCCGTGATGCCGTGAGCGGTGAGTGGATCCTTGAAGTACCCGGCATCGCCGACGAGCGCCCACCCGGGCCCGGTACTGCGCTTGATGAAGCCGCGATGCCCGCCGAACCCACGAACCGGCTCCACGCGGCGTGCCTCGTCGAGCCGCGCGTCGAACGCTGTCGACGCGTCGCGAATCAGCCGGCGGTATGCGGAAGCGGCGTCACCGCGAATCCCGGCGCGAAAGCGTTCCGATGGCACCGACGCGAACACACACGTGGCACCGTGGTTGGTGGGAATGGCGCCGATGCTCGCGGCCGTCTGGAACCGCCAGTAATAGCCGTCCACCGGCAGGTTTTCCCAATAGCTGTAGAGGACACCCGTCGAGTGCCGCCCCTCGACGACGTCCGCCGCACCAACGCGCTGCGCGATCGTCGAGTGCAGTCCGTCTGCGCCGACGACGACGTCGGCAGCAATGCGGTGACGTGTGCCGCCCGCGACAGCAGTGATTCCGCGGACGCGCCCGTCATCATCGACGATCACGTCGTCGATACGAACACCGTACCTGACCTCTGCGCCGCTGTCGGCAGCGGCATCGACCAGAGTCCGGTCAAGCAGCGCCCGGCGTGGCGCGTACAACGCGCTGACGCCGAACCTCGGCTCGATCGGCACGGTGATGTCCTGATCGCGGTAGCTGAACGTGGTGGAGTGCACCGGCGGTGTGCCGGCTGCCACGATGGTGGGCAAAACGCCCCATCGATGCAGTTGCAGAACGGCGCCTCGCATCAGCGCGTGCGTCGACGTGGTGTCGGAGCCGTACACGCCTCTGTCGACCAGCAGCACCCGCGCGCCTGCCCGTGCGAGCAGAAGGGCGGTCGCCGCCCCCGCGCAGCGCGCTCCGACGATGACGGCATCGACTTTCATGAAGAAGCCTCCCTACGCGACGCGCGCGCGAACCATCGACCGGGCAATCTCCTGTGCGATCACCCATGCGTCGTGACCGACGCCGTCGATAAAACTGGAGTTCCGTCGGCGCTGAAAATTCAGGCCGAGCACGTAGAGTCCTGCCTCCGGCGTAATCCCACCGTTGTGGGTGATTTCCCCATGAGCGTTGAAAACGGGGACACGCAGCCACGGGTACGCGCGTCGATAGCCCGTCGCCCAAATCACCGTTTCGATGCGCTCATCCTTCAGATCGAGATGGTCGGGCGGGTCGGCGGCAAGGGGCCAGGTGGGGTTGAACGGCTCGGGCGATGGGGCGTCGACGCCGGTCGTGGCGATGAACTGATCGATCCGCATGAGGACCTCGGCCATCTTGAAGTCCGCTGCGGCAGTGGTGGCCACGAGATCGTCGGTAAGGGTTACGCGATACCCGTTGATGTCGCGGACGCGGCCCACCAGCCGAACACCTCGGTCGTGCAGCACCGCCAAATCGAGGGACGAATGATCCGGCCGTCCGACCAACTGAAGGGAGGGCTGGTGGCGTGAACGCTCGATATCGTGAACGCCCTCGACTCCCTGGCTCAGCACGCCGAGCTCGTCCAGCCACCAGAGGATGTCGCGGCCACGATGGCGACGGGGTAATCGCGTGTGACGGCCGACGGCCAGCGTGACCTGCCGGCCGGAGCGCTGAATCTCGTCGGCGAGCTGCACGCCGGTGGACGAAGCGCCAACGACGAGGACGCCTCCGGCGGGCAATTGTTCGGGACGCCGGTAGTCCGGGGCGGCGATCTGCCGGACCGATTCCGGCACCCCTCGGCTCGCGGCAGGAACGGCCGGCAGATCACAGTATCCGGTAGCCACCACGACGGAAGCAGCCGACCACACACCGCGGTTGGTGACGACGCTGAAGCCGTTCCCCGATCGTTCGACGCTCTGCACCGCCGTCTCCGTCAGGACCGGTGCCCCCGACGAGACGGCGTAGCGTTCGAAGAACGCAATCAGTTCCGGGGCCGACATGAAGCCGTCCCGGTCGGGGCCGTCGTACTGAAATCCGGGAAGCCGGGTCATCCAGTTCGGCGTCAACAGACGCAGCGAATCCCAGCTGTGGCTGCGCCAACGCTCCGCCAGCTTCCCGCGTTCGAGCACGACGTGCTCGATTCCGAGATCGGACAGACAGCGGCTCATGGCGAGCCCTGCCTGTCCGGCGCCGATGATGAC
>Ga0068858_100005530_pt1 | contig 12372 bp, 9 predicted proteins | sample KBSSwiS12_FD_66589 | JGI IMG/M metagenome (GOLD analysis project Ga0068858, IMG submission 66589) | Switchgrass rhizosphere microbial communities from Kellogg Biological Station, Michigan, USA - KBS Switchgrass S1-2 | ecosystem: Host-associated > Plants > Roots > Rhizosphere > Soil ... | reverse complement strand
CTGATCGGTGCGAACGTCGACGCGATCCGCCGTGGCGAGGATCGCCAGCTGTTCAAGGAGATCGTCGCCGCGGTCGGGGGAGAGACCGCTCGCAGCGCGATCTGCGTGACCGTCGAGGAGTGCCTGGCGGCCGGCGCCGAGTTCTCCTATCCGGTGGTCGTGCGGCCGAGCTTCACCCTCGGCGGCGCCGGCAGCGGCTTCGCCCACGACCCCGACGAGCTGGCCAGGATGGCGGCCGACGGCCTGGCGGCCTCGCCGGCCACCCAGGTGCTGGTCGAGGAGTCGGTGCTCGGCTGGAAGGAGTTCGAGCTGGAGCTGATGCGCGACCGCGCGGACAACGTGGTCGTCGTCTGCCCGATCGAGAACGTTGACCCGATGGGCGTGCACACCGGCGACTCGATCACCGTCGCCCCGGCGATGACGCTCACCGACCGGGAGTACCAGAAGCTGCGCGACCTGGCGATCGCGGTGATGCGCGAGGTCGGCGTCGACGCCGGCGGCTGCAACATCCAGTTCGCGGTTGACCCGCGCACCGGGCGGATCGTCGTCATCGAGATGAACCCCCGGGTGTCGCGCTCCAGCGCCCTGGCCTCGAAGGCCACCGGCTTCCCGATCGCGAAGATCTCCGCGAAGCTGGCGCTCGGCTACACCCTCGACGAGATCCCGAACGACATCACCCGGACCACGCCGGCCGCGTTCGAGCCGACGCTGGACTACGTCGTCGTCAAGGTGCCGCGGTTCGCGTTCGAGAAGTTCCCCGGCGCGGACGAGACGCTCACGACGCACATGAAGTCCGTCGGCGAGGCGATGGGGGTCGGGCGCAGCTACGCCGAGGCGCTGCAGAAGGCGCTCCGTTCCCAGGAGCGCCCCGAACGGGTGTTCTCCTTCGCCCCGCCCGCGCGCTCCGCGGCCGACCTGCTCGATGAGGCCAGCGTGCCCCGCGACGGCCGGCTGAAGGTGATGCAGCAGGCGCTGCTCGCCGGCGCCAGCGCGGACGAGGTGGTCGCCGCGACCGGCATGGACCCGTGGTTCGTCGACCAGCTGGTCTTCGTCAACGAGGTCGCGGCCGCCACCGCGGCCGCCGGGCCTGGCGATGTGGCGGCGATCCGGCGGGCCAAGCGGGCCGGCTTCTCCGACGCCCAGCTCGCCGGGATCTTCGGGAGCAGTGTCGCCGGGATCACCGAGGAGGATGTCCGGGCCTTCCGGCACGCGCACGGCCTACGGCCGGTCTTCAAGACCGTCGACACCTGCGCCGCCGAGTTCGCGTCGGCGACGCCGTACCACTATTCGGCCTATGACGAAGAGTCCGAGGTCGCGCCCGGGGACAGACCCCGGGTGATCGTGCTCGGCAGCGGGCCGAACCGGATCGGCCAGGGCATCGAGTTCGACTACGCCTGCTGCCACGCCGTCATGGCCCTGTCCGAGGCTGGCTACGAGACCATCATGGTCAACTGCAACCCGGAGACGGTCTCCACCGACTACGACACCGCCGACCGGCTCTACGTCGAGCCGCTGACGGTCGAGGACGTCCTGGAGGTCGTGCACGCCGAGCAGCAGGCCGGCCCGCTCGCCGGGGTGATCGTCCAGCTCGGCGGCCAGACGCCGCTGGGTATCGCCGCCCGGCTGGCGGCGGCCGGCGTGCCGATCGTCGGCACCTCCCCGGCCGCGATCGACCTCGCCGAGGACCGCGGCCTGTTCGGCGAGGTGCTCGCCGCGGCGGGCCTGCCGTCACCGCCGCACGGCGTCGCGACCTCGTACCCGCAGGCGCACGCCATCGCCGAGCGGATCGGCTACCCGGTGCTGGTCCGGCCGAGCTACGTGCTCGGCGGGCGCGGCATGGAGATTGTCTACGACGACGCGATGCTTCGGGACTACATCGAGCGGGCCACCCAGATCTCGCCCGAGCACCCGGTGCTCGTCGACCGGTTCCTCGACGACGCCGTCGAGATCGACGTGGACGCGCTCTACGACGGCGAGGATCTCTACCTGGCCGGCGTGATGGAGCACATCGAGGAGGCCGGGGTGCACTCCGGCGACTCGGCCTGCGCGCTGCCGCCGATCACCCTGGGCCGCTCCGACCTCGACCGGATCCGCGCCTCGACGCTGGCGATCGCCGCCGGCGTCGGCGTGCGCGGCCTGCTGAACGTCCAGTACGCGCTGCAGTCCGACGTGCTCTACGTCCTGGAGGCCAACCCGCGGGCGTCGCGCACCGTCCCGTTCGTCTCGAAGGCGACGGCCGTGCCGCTGGCGAAGGCGGCCGCCCGGGTGATGCTCGGCGCGAGCGTCGCCGAGCTGCGCGCGGAGGGGCTGCTGCCGGCGTCCGGCGACGGCGCCACGCTGCCGCTGGACTCGCACATCGCCGTCAAGGAGGCAGTGCTGCCGTTCGGCCGGTTCCGCGACGCCGGCGGCCACGGGGTCGACACGATCCTCGGGCCGGAGATGAAATCCACCGGCGAGGTGATGGGCATCGACGGCGGCTTCGGCACGGCGTACGCGAAGTCGCAGGCCGCGGCCTACGCGTCGCTGCCGACGTCCGGGCGGGTGTTCGTCTCGGTCGCCAACCGGGACAAGCGGGCCATGATCTTCCCGATCAAGCGGCTGGCCGACCTTGGCTTCACCGTCTACGCCACCGAGGGCACGGCGGCGGTGCTGCGCCGCAACGGCGTGAAGGCGCTCGTACTCGGCAAGCACCGCGCGCCGACGGACGGCCTCACTGACTGCGTCGAAATGATCAACTCGCGGCAGCTCGACCTCGTCATCAACACCCCGTGGGGCGTGGGGACGAGGCTGGACGGCTACGAGATCCGGACGGCCTGCGTCGCCGCCGGGGTGCCGTGCATCACGACAATCCAGGCGGCGGCCGCGTGCGTGCAGGGCATCGAGGCGCTGGCGCGGGGCGAGCTCGGTGTCCGACCGTTGCAGTCGTACCACGAGGAGCTGCACGCCACCTGGGCCGCCACCACGGGCGGTGCCGGTCCGCGAGCGTCGGTGGACTAGAACCGGCCCGTGGAGGGGCTGAGTGGACGCCTGGCGCCCGTTTGGCCCCGGAGAGACACCTTATGCACCCCCTTGCGGCGTCAGGGAGCAATGTGGCCCGCGCGCGGCCACCGGGAAGGCAGGGAGCCGAGATGGGTGCCGGGACGGATCGGGCCGTGCGGGCGGGACAGGCGGCGCCGACAGGACGGGCCCCGGTTGCGGTCCCGCTGGACGCGCCGGACGCGGCGACGGCGCTGCGGTGGGCGCGGGCCGTCGCGCCGCACGTCGCCGTGCTGAAGGTCGGAATGGAGCTGTTCTACCGGGAGGGCCCCGCGGTCGTGGCCGCGCTGCGCGCCGAGGGCCTGCTGACCGACCCGGACGCGGATGGACCGGACGCGGGTGGCGAAGGCGCGGGCGGCACCGTCGACGCGCCGGAGCTCTTCCTCGACCTGAAGCTGCACGACATCCCGGCGACGGTCGCGGGCGCGATGCGGTCGGTCGCCCGGCTGCGGCCCCGGTTCGTCACCGTGCACGCCGCCGGCGGCCCGGCGATGCTGCGCGCCGCCGTCGAGGCGGCCCAGGAGGCGGCCGCCGAGACGGGCGGCGCCCCCGTCTCGGTCGCGGGCGTCACCGTCTTGACCTCTCTCGGCGACGCGGACCTCGCCGCCGTCGGCCTCGCCGGGCCGGCCCTCGACGCCGCGAGAAGGCTCGCCCGGCTCGCTGTCGAGGCGGGCGCGACGGCGCTGGTGGCAAGCCCCTGGGAGGCGGAAAGGCTCCGGGAAGAGGTCGGAAACGGTGTGACTCTCATCACCCCGGGGGTCCGTCCGGCGGGTGCGGAGCGTGCTGATCAGGCCCGTGTCGCCACCCCGGAGTGGGCTCTCGCGGCCGGCGCCGACCTGCTCGTGATGGGCCGTCCGATCACCGGTGCGCCCGACCCGGGAGCCGTCGCGGCTGGCCTCGCGGCCAGCCTTGGCGGCCTCCGTTAGGCCGTTGACCTGCACAGACGTTTCCAGCTGCCGGCGAGCCGGCGACAGGGTCATCACGCGATGACCTCGCCGTGTGGCGGGGTGCGACCGATCCGGTCCGGCCGGTTACGACCCGGCCACTCCGATTCGTCCGTATGCGTTTCGATTGGGTTTCGTGGCGTCGAGGTGGCGCGACCCCCGCTAGACCGGCGCGACAGTCCTCGCTAGGTTGCGCTCGCGATCAACCCATTTGAGGAGGCGTAACCGTGCCCCTGCCGCCCCTGACGCCCGAGCAGCGGGCAGCCGCCCTGGAGAAGGCCGCGCTGGCTCGTAAGCAGCGTGCCGACCTCAAGGACAGGCTCAAGAAGGCGGAGACGACTCTGGCCTCGGTCCTGGAACAGGCCGAGGAGGACGAGGTCGTCGGCAAGATGAAGGTTTCGGCGGTGCTCGAGGCGCTGCCGGGTGTGGGCCGCGTCCGGGCCCAGCGCATCCGGGAGCGGCTCGGCATCAGCCCCACCCGCCGGCTGCGTGGCCTCGGAGCCAAGCAGCGGGCCGCGCTCCTGGAGGAGTTCGGCGCGGCTTCCTGACCACCGGCGCCGGTGGCCCGTCTCCCCTCGGGGGCTGATCGGGACACCGGCCCGGCTGGCGGGAACAGCGCACCCGGGCCGTCCCTGGCCGGGTGCCGAGGTGGGGCTCCGGGACGGTGAGGCTGCGGCCTCGCCCGGCCCGGCCTGACCGCGGAAGCCGGCTGGAGCGCGCGGGACCATCCCAGCATGATCGGGAGGTCCCCTCGCTCCGGCCGGACCTCCGGCGCGCGTCTCTGCGTGAGTGCCATGCGCCGCCCGGCTGGTGCCCCCGATGTCCCGCGGCCTCCGGTGACCTGCCGGCCGCCTCTAAGGTTGGCCGATGGGACTCACCGTGTTGTCCGGGCCGTCCGGGGTGGGGAAGGGGACGGTCGTCGCCGCCGTCCGCCGGCTTTTCCCCGACGTCTGGGTGTCGGTCAGCGCGACGACGCGGCCTCCTCGCCCGGGTGAGACCGAGGGCGTCGAGTATCACTTCGTCGACCGGGACCGGTTCGACCGGATGGTCAAGGACGACGAGCTCGTCGAGCACGCCGAGTTCGCGGGCAACTGCTACGGCACGCCGCGCGCCCCCCTGACCCGGCGGCTGGCCGCCGGGCTGCCGGCCCTGCTGGAGATCGAGCTGCAGGGCGCCCGCCAGGTCCGGGCGTCCATGCCGTCGGCCCAGTTCGTCTTCCTGACTCCGCCCTCCTGGGAGGAGCTCGTCCGCCGGCTGACCGGCCGCGGCACCGAGGCGCCCGACGTGATCGAGCGGCGGCTTGAGCGGGCCAGGATCGAGCTGGCGGCCGAGAAGGAGTTCGACGCGGTCGTCGTGAACGACGATGTCGAGGCCGCCGCGGCCCGGTTGGTATCGTTGATGACTGCTGTGTAACACCTCTGTCCACCGGAAGGACCACCTTGTCCGGTACGCCTGCCCAGCCCGAGGGCATCACCAACCCGCCGATCGACGAGCTGCTCGAGGCCACCGACTCGAAGTACAGCCTGGTGATCTACGCGGCGAAGCGCGCTCGCCAGATCAACGCCTACTACTCGCAGCTCGGTGAGGGCCTGCTGGAGTACGTCGGCCCGCTGGTCGAGCCCACCAACGCCCAGGAGAAGCCGCTGTCGATCGCGCTGCGCGAGATCAACGCCGGCCTGCTCACGCACGAGACGTCCCCCGAGCCGCTGCCGCCCGTCTCCTGACGGTGTCCCCGGGGTCGCTGGACGGCGCCGAGTCGCTGACCGGCGCCGGGTCGCGGGATGATCGCGGTCGGGAGCCCGGCCGTCCTCCTCGCGTCGTGCTCGGCGTCGCGGGCGGCATTGCCGCCTATAAGGCGCTCGAGGTGCTGCGCCGGCTCACCGAGACCGGGCACGACGTCCGGGTGGTGCCGACGCCGTCGGCGCTGCGGTTCGTCGGCGAGACGACCTTCGCCGCGCTGTCCGGCCATCCCGTCCACACCGACGTCTGGTCGGACGCGGACGAGGTGGCCCACGTCCGGATCGGCCGCGAGGCCGACCTGGTGCTCATCGTGCCGGCGACCGCCGACCTGATGGCCCGGGCCGCCGCCGGCCGAGCCGACGACCTGCTCACTGGGACGCTGCTGACCGCGCGCTGCCCGGTCGTCTACGCGCCCGCGATGCACACCGAGATGTGGGAGCATCCGGCGACGCGGGCCAACGTCGCGACCCTGCGCGAGTGGGGCGCCGTCGTCATCGAGCCGGCCGTCGGACGGCTCACGGGCCCGGACTCGGGCGCGGGCCGGCTGCCCGAGCCGGCCGAGATCGCCGCGGTCGCCCGCGCGGTGCTCGCCCTCGGCCCGCGGGCCGCCGCGCCCGATCTCGCTGGCCGCCACGTCCTCGTGAGCGCCGGTGGTACGCGCGAGCATCTCGACCCGGTCCGCTACCTCGGCAACTCCTCCAGCGGCCGCCAGGGCTATGCGCTGGCCCGGGCGGCGGTCGCCCGCGGCGCCCGGGTCACGCTGGTCGCCGCGAACGTCGCCCTGCCCGACCCGGCCGGCGCCGCCGTCGTGCGGGTGACCTCCGCGCTCCAGCTTCGCGAGGCCGTGCACACCGCGGCGGCCGACGCGGACGTGGTCGTGATGGCTGCCGCCGTCGCCGATTTCCGGCCCGCTAAGCAGGTGAACCACAAGATCAAGAAAGAGGCGGGCGTGCCCGCCCCGATCGAGCTGGAGGCGAACCCGGACGTCCTCGCCGAGCTGGTCGCGACCCGGTCCACCCGCCCGGCCGGCCAGGTACTGGTCGGCTTCGCGGCTGAGACCGGCGGCCCGGACGGCGACGTGCTGACGCTGGGCCGGGCGAAGCTCGCCCGCAAACCGGCCGACCTGCTGGTCGTCAACGAGGTCGGCGGTGGCCTGGGCTTCGAGGTCGACCACAACGCCGCGGTCGTGCTCGCCGCTGACGGCTCGGCGACCACGATCGAGCGCACCAGCAAGGACCTGCTGGCCCACCGGCTCCTGGACCTCGTAGCCGCCCGGCTGGCTGGCAGATCATCCCGGTGACACGTCCCGCGCGGCCCGCCGGGCCCTGGGCGCGCGGATTCGTCGCACTGATACGCGTTTGTGTCACCCACGTGAGCGGCGCTTGGCGCGAGGGTGAAACCCGGCGCGCGTCGGCCGGGAGCGGCTTACCCTCACTCCGGGCATCGGTAAACTTCGTCGGAATCTGTCGGATCCTTCAGGGGGTACCACCAAGTGGCGACGCGCCTGTTCACGTCCGAGTCCGTCACGGAGGGACACCCGGACAAGATCGCTGACCAGATCAGCGACTCCATTCTCGACGCGATGCTCAAGGACGACCCGAAGAGCCGGGTCGCCGTCGAGACGCTGATCACCACCGGCCAGGTACACGTCGCCGGCGAGGTCACCACGAAGACCTACGTCGACATCGCCTCGGTCGTCCGGGAGAAGATCCTGGAGATCGGCTACGACTCGTCCAAGAAGGGCTTCGACGGCGCGTCCTGCGGCGTCAGCGTCTCGATCGGCTCGCAGTCGCCCGACATCGCGCAGGGCGTCGACACCGCGCACGAGACCCGCGTCGAGGGCTCCGCCGACGACGAGCTCGACAAGCAGGGCGCCGGCGACCAGGGCCTCATGTTCGGCTTCGCCTGCGACGAGACCCCCGAGCTGATGCCGCTGCCGATCGCGCTGGCCCACCGGCTGGCCCGCCGGCTGTCCGCGGTCCGCAAGGACGGCCAGGTCGGCTACCTGCGCCCGGACGGCAAGACCCAGGTCACCATCGAGTACGCCGACGGCAAGCCGGTCCGGCTCGACACCGTCGTCGTCTCCACCCAGCACGCCGCCGACATCGACCTCGACACGCTGCTGGCGCCCGACGTCAAGGAGTACGTCGTCGACCCGGAGCTGGCGACGCTCGACATCTCCACCGAGGGTGTGCGGCTGCTGGTGAACCCCACCGGCCGCTTCGAGATCGGCGGCCCGATGGGCGACGCCGGCCTCACCGGCCGCAAGATCATCGTCGATACCTACGGCGGCTACGCCCGCCACGGCGGCGGCGCGTTCTCCGGCAAGGACCCGTCCAAGGTCGACCGATCCGCCGCCTACGCGATGCGCTGGGTCGCCAAGAACGTCGTCGCCGCCGGCCTCGCCACCAAGTGCGAGGTGCAGGTCGCCTACGCGATCGGCAAGGCGCACCCGGTCGGCCTGTTCGTCGAGACCTTCGGCACCGGCATCGTCCCCGACGAGCGGATCTCCGACGCCATCACGTCGGTCTTCGACCTGCGGCCGGCCGCGATCATCCGTGACCTCGACCTGCTCCGCCCGATCTACGCCCCGACCGCCGCCTACGGCCACTTCGGCCGGCCCGAGCTGGACTTCACCTGGGAGTCCACCGGCCGCGCCGACGCGCTCGCCAAGGCCATCAAGGGCTGACCCAGCGCCAGCACCCGGCCCGGTCCCACCCTGTGGGGCCGGGCCGTCGTGGTTCTCGGGCGGGTCGCGGGCCTGCCGTCGGGTGGTGGGTGGGGGTGTCGTCGGGTGGTGGGTGGGGGTGTCACAGCCGGCTGGTACGAATGCGGGCATGGACCTGCTGCCCGGGCTCGACGTGCCGCCCGGGCACAGGACGCCCGCCCGGCGCGTGTCCGGTCGGCCGACGCATCCAGCACTCGGGTCGCCGCCCGAGCGACCGGCGCCCGGATCATCGTCCCCTCGGCCGGCGCCAGGGGAGCCGGCGTCCGGGCAGGAGGCAACCAGGCAGGAGGCGACCGGGCAGGAGGCGACCGGGCGGAAGGCGGCTGACGGAGGGCGCGCCGCTGGGCCGGCGGGCCAGCGGGCGACGCGGAAACGGCCGGTCAGCCGAGACATGGAGATCTCCGCCCAGCTGCCGGTGGCCCGGGTGGCGGCCATGGTGGGGTTCGCGCATCTGGACCGGCCGTTCGACTACCTCGTGCCGGCCTCGATGGCCGCCGACGCGGTGCCGGGTGCCCGGGTGCGGGTCCGGTTCGCCGGGCGGCTCGTCGACGGCTTCGTGCTGGAGCGGCTGGATCGCTCGGACCACGACGGCAGGCTCGCCCCGCTGGCCAAGGTGACCTCCCCGGAGCCGGTGCTGTCCGCGCCGGTGGCCCGGCTGGCCCGCGCGGTCGCCGACCGCTACGCCGGCACCCTCGCCGACGTCCTGCGCCTCGCCATCCCACCCCGCCACGCCGCCGCCGAGCGCGCGTCCCCCGCCGAGGCCACGAAAGAGGCCACAGGACCGTCTGGCGGCGCCGGTGAGGCCAGGCCGGACGCATCCGAGGCGCCGGCGACCGCCTCACGGCCTGACGGAGCCGAGGACCCCGCGAGGCCCGCCGTGGCGTCGGCCCCGCTCGAGCTGGGGGAGTGGCGGCGCTACCAGGCAGGTCCCAGCCTGCTTGCCGCCCTCACCGCGGGAAGGGTGCCGAGGGCCGTCTGGTGGGCCCCGCCTGGGCCGGCCTGGCCCGAGATGATCTCGACGACCGCGCGCGCGACGCTGGCCGGCGGGCGTGGCGTCCTGGTGGTCGTCCCCGACCATCGCGACGTCGACCGGGTCGCGGACGCGCTCGGCACGGATCTCAGCACGGCAGGGGCGGACAAGGCGCTGGTCGCCGTTCTGCGGGCCGACCTCGGGCCCGCCGAGCGCTACCGCCGTTTCCTGGCCGTGGCCCGGGGCGAGGCCCGGGTCGTGGTCGGCACCCGGGCGGCCGTGTTCGCCCCCGTCGCCGACCTCGGCCTGATCGTGGTCTGGGACGACGGGGACGACCTGCACGCCGAGCCCCGCGCCCCCTACCCGCATACCCGGGACGTGGCCGCGTTGCGCAGCCACCTGGAGGACGCGGCCCTCCTCGTGGGCGGCCACGCCCCGTCCGCCGAGGCCGAGACGCTGACCCGCTCCGGATGGGCGCACCCGCTGGTCCTGCCCAGGGACACGATCCGGGCACTGGCCCCGCTGGTCCGGCCCACCGGGTCGGACTGGGAGGTGGCCCGGGACGAGGCCGCCCGGCTCGCCCGCATTCCGTCGCTGGCCGCCCGGACGGCCCGGGAGTCGCTGGCGGCCGGCCATCCCGTGCTCGTGCAGGTGCCACGGCGCGGCTACCAGCCCTCGCTCGCCTGCGCGTCCTGCCGTCGCCCGGCCCGCTGCGCCCACTGCCACGGCCCGCTGGGCCGCCCCGGCGGGGGCCGCCTCCCGGTCTGTGGCTGGTGCGGGCGTCCGGCGCCCACGGCCGATGCCGTCGGCGGGAGTGCAGCCCTGCATGGGAGCACAGCCGCGGGCAGGGACCCGTTGACGCGGCCGGCGGCCGGCGCGATGTGGGCCTGCCCGGCCTGCGGAGACACCCGGCTGCGGGTGTCGGTGACGGGCGACCGGCGCACCGCCGAGGAGCTGGGCCGGGCCTTCCCCGGGGTGCCGCTGCGCACCTCCGGGCGCGACGACGTGCTCGTGTCCGTCCCGGCGGCGCCCGCGCTGGTCGTCACCACTCCCGGAGCCGAGCCGGTCGCCGATGGTGGCTACGGAGCGGTCCTGCTGCTCGACGGCTGGGCGCTGCTCGGCCGGCCCGACCTGCGTGCGGGCGAGGAGACCCTGCGCCGCTGGACGAACGCCGCCGCGCTGGCCCGTCCCGGTCCGGCCGGCGGCCGGGTCGTCGTCGCCGCCGACGAGGGCCTGGCCTCGGTGCAGGCGCTCGTCCGCTGGGACCCGGCCTGGTTCGTCGCCCGCGAGGCGGATGACCGGGCCGAGCTGGGCTTCCCCCCGGCGGCCCGAATCGCCGCGGTCGACGGCACTTCGTCGACCTTGCGCGAGTTCCTCACTGCCGCTGCCCTGCCACCGGATGCCGAGGTTCTCGGCCCGGTTCCGCTGGCCCCGCCCCGCCGCTCGGAGAGTGACCCGGCCGGCGGCCCGGGCGAGGCCGATCCGGACGGTGGCCTGCGGGAACGCCTCCTGGTGCGCGTGCCGCGCGCGCAGGGCCGCGAGCTGGCCGAGGCGCTACGCGCCGCGCACGGCGTCCTGGATGCCCGCCGCTCCGCCGCCGGCCTGCGCGTCCAGCTCGACCCCCTGGCCCTCGGCTGACCCCTCCCAAGCCGCCGCGCTCCACGGCCGACAGCTCGCCGCCCCGCAGTTTCAGATACCGCGTAAGTGAAACTAAGCTGCCCTTACGGCATACCGAGACGGCGACGTGGCTCCGATCGTCGAGCGGTTCTCCACGGCCTCGGTCACCGCGATCACGAATGGGCGTCAGCTTGCCAGCGACCTGCGAGCGATCCGGGCTGGATGGGCGGACCGCCTGAAGCTTCGCCGTGATGCGTCGGCCTGGCGGCTCGCCGACGTACTGCTCAGGCAGCCTGTCGTCGACGCGCGCGTCGTGGCGGCGGAACTGGGCATCTCCGCGCAGAATGCCCAACGAGCGATCGCCCCGCTCGCCGACGCCGGCGTCATCACGGAGTTCACCGGATTCGAGCGCAACCGGATGTGGCAGGCATCCGAGGTGCTCGCAGCCCTGGACGCCTTCGCCGCCCGCGCGGGCCGGCGAGGCACGCGGTAACCCACCGCGATCAGCGCAAGAGGGCAGCCTTCGCCAGTCGTCCCAGGCACACGTCAAGAGGCTGTACGCGACCCGCGAGCGTGGCGGACCCGTCCCACCAGGTGATCGCCGCGATCTCGTCATTGGGAATGAAAGAGCCGGCTGGCGCGGCGCGTCCGGTGAACACCGCTGCGTACTCGGCCCGCCGCTCAGCACCCAGCATGAACCGCGCGAAGCCAGCGAACAGGAGCGGGTCGACCTCGTAGCCGGATTCCTCGCATAGCTCGCGTACCGCGGCCTGCCTCGGGGTCTCGCCCAAGTCGATCTGCCCTCCGGGCAGCTCCCAGGCCTGCCGACGACGGTCGAACACCAGGAGGAGCCGGTCGTCGTCGGTCCACAGCGCGACCAAGGAGGCGGGCAGCGGGAGGTCGCGAAGATCGGTATTCTCGTCGACTTCGTGGAAGGCCACCAGCAGGTTCCCGTCCTCGTCCGCGGCCAGGGCAGCCAGGTTCGCCTCGTTCACGCGATCCATAGTCTTACCGGGATCTTCAAGAAGGACTGACCGCAGTCCGACTGCATGATGCAGAGTCATCAGGCTGCCCGGAGATCCTGGGGCTGACCGTCCGTGTCATGAGCGTGCTGGGACGGGGCGAACGATGTCTGGGACGCCTTAGCCGCGCAGTAGGGCCAGGAACATGGCGTCGGTGGCGTGGCGGTGTGGCCAGAGCTGGACGAAGGGGCCGTCACCCAGGGCTGGGAGGTCGGGGAGTGCCGCGCGGGCGTCGAGCACGGTCACGTCGCCGCCGCGCTGCTCGACGACCGATGCGACGACCTCGGAGGTCTCGGACGGGTGCGGCGAGCAGGT
>Ga0068858_100005527_pt1 | contig 12374 bp, 10 predicted proteins | sample KBSSwiS12_FD_66589 | JGI IMG/M metagenome (GOLD analysis project Ga0068858, IMG submission 66589) | Switchgrass rhizosphere microbial communities from Kellogg Biological Station, Michigan, USA - KBS Switchgrass S1-2 | ecosystem: Host-associated > Plants > Roots > Rhizosphere > Soil ... | reverse complement strand
AGTTCGTCTTCAAGCGCGAGCTGGAGGACATCCATCTCAATATCGAAGCCCGGCTGGCCGAACTGATCGGACCGGCGGCGGGGCGGCTGCACACCGCGCGCTCGCGCAATGACCAGGTGGTCACCGACTTCAGGCTGTGGGTGCGGTCTGCTTGCGAGCGCGCCGATGCCGGGCTGCTGGCCTTGCAACGGGCGTTGGTTGCACAAGCCGAGAAACATGTCGAAACCATCATGCCGGGCTTTACCCATATGCAGGTGGCCCAGCCGGTGACGTTTGGCCATCACATGCTGGCCTATGTCGAAATGTTTGGCCGCGACCGGGGGCGGTTCGAGGACGCGCGCAAGCGGTTGAATGAATCGCCATTGGGCGCCGCGGCACTGGCGGGCACGTCTTTCGCCATCGACCGCGACGCCACCGCCAAGTCGCTGGGCTTTACGCGGCCGATGCGCAATTCCATGGACGCGATTTCGGCGCGCGACTTCGCGCTGGAATATTTGGCGGCCTGTTCCATCGCTGCCATTCATCTGTCGCGGCTGGCGGGCGAATTGGTGCAATGGTCCACGCCCATGTTCGGTTTTGTGCGGCTGTCGGATGCTTTCACCACCGGCTCTTCCATCATGCCGCAGAAACGCAATCCCGACGCCGCCGAACTGATCCGCGGCAAGACCGGCCGGGTGCTGGGCGATTTTGTGGCTTTGGCCACGGTGGTGAAGGGCCTGGTGCTGACCTATGGCACCGACTTGCAGGAAGACAAGGAGCGGGTGTTCGACGCCGCCGACACATTGGAACTGTGCCTTGCCGCCATGGCCGCGATGGTCACCGATCTGACGGCGCAGCCCGACAAGATGCGCGCGGCCTGTGAGCCCGGCTATCCCACCGCCACCGATCTGGCCGACTGGGTGGTGCGAGTTTTGAAAAAGCCGTTCCGCGAGGCGCATCATATCGCCGGGTCGATTGTGAAAGCGGCGGAGACCAAGGGCATCACTTTGGACAAGCTACCGCTGGCCGACATGCAGGCGATCGAACCCGCCATGACCCAAGATGTGTTCAAGGTTCTGACCCCGGAAGCCAGCGTGGCTTCGCGCATGAGCCTGGGCGGCACGGCGCCGGCGCGGGTGAAAGAGCAACTGCATCACTGGCGGAGTATTCTGAAATGACTTTTTTAATCGGTCGCACGGCGAGGCGTTCGCTGCGCTCACGTTCGCCGCTGCTCCCGGGACTCCTTCTTTTCGTTGTGCTGGCGTTCGCGGTTACCGCCTGTGGCGTGAAAAACGATTTGGTGAAGCCCAACGGCCAAGCCACGTCGAAGGATGAACACGATCCCTCCAAGCCGCCCTACCCGCTAGGTCGATAAGGCGGATGAACCATTTTCACTACAAGGACGGCGTGCTGTGCGCGGAAGACGTGCGGCTGGACCTCTTGGCAGAAGCCGTGGGCACGCCCTTTTATTGCTATTCCAGCGCCACCCTGACGCGGCACTACAAAGTGTTCGCCGAGGCCTTGCCCAAGGGTTCGCTGGTGGCCTTTTCGGTCAAGGCCAATGGCAATCTGGCGGTCCTCAAAACCCTGGGCCAATTGGGCGCGGGCGCCGATGTGGTGTCGGGCGGCGAACTGGCCAAGGCGCTGGCGGCTGACATTCCCGCAAGTAAGATTGTGTTTTCCGGCGTGGGCAAGACGCGGGAAGAAATGCATGCCGCACTGGATGCAGGCATCTATCAATTCAATGTCGAAAGCGAGCCCGAGCTTCACGCCTTGAACGAAGTCGCAGGCACCCTCGGCAGACGTGCGCCCACCACCTTGCGCATCAATCCCGATGTCGACGCCAAGACCCATGCCAAGATCACCACCGGCACGGCGGAAACCAAATTCGGCATTCCCTTTACCCGGGCCCAGCAAGCTTATTCCCATGCCGCCAAGCTGAAGAATATCGAGATTGTCGGCATCGATGTGCATATCGGCAGCCAGATCACCGATCTGGAGCCGTTTGAAGCCGCCTTCCAGCGGGTGGCGGAGCTGGTGGCGATCTTGCGCGCCGACGGCCACAACATCACCCGTCTGGATTTGGGCGGCGGCTTGGGCGTGCCGTATGAAAACAGCAACATGCCGCCGCCGGATCCCGACGCCTATGGCAAGATGGTGGCACGGGTGACCAAAGACCTAGGCTGCAGCCTGTCTTTTGAACCGGGCCGCTTGATCGCCGCCAATGCCGGGGTGCTGGTGTCGCGGGTGATCTATGTCAAACATGGCGAGGCCAAGCATTTCCTGATCATCGATGCCGGGATGAACGACCTGATCCGCCCGGCCATGTATGACGCCCATCACGAAATCGCTGCGGTTGCGGAACCCGGTTCCCAACGCCAGACCTACGACGTGGTCGGTCCGATTTGCGAAACCTCCGATCTTTTTGCCGCCGGGCGGTCGCTGCCGGAACTCAAAAGCGGCGATCTTGTGGCGATTCTGTCCGCCGGAGCCTATGGCGCGGTGATGGCCAGTGATTACAATGCCCGTCCCCGCCTGGCCGAAGTCTTGGTTCATGGCGAGCAATGGGGCATCGTGCGTCCCCGGGAGACTTATGCCGATCTCATCGCCCAGGACCGTATCCCAGACTGGCTGGCGGGCTGATCCGCTAGAACGCCGTGTCGCGCTGACGCGCGGCATGCTGGCGGTAGAACGTGTTCTCCCCAGGCTGTGGCCGGCCTTTGGTTTCTGGGGTTTCTATCTGGCGCTGGCGCTGACCGGTGTGTTCGCCTTTATTCCCTGGCCGGTGCAGTCGCTGATCCTGGCCGCCACCATCACCGCTTCCGCCTTCACTCTGTATCAGGGCTTTGCAGATTTCACCTGGCCCAAAAGCCTGGACGCGGCGCGGCGGCTGGAACGCGATAACGGTCTTTCCCATCGCCCCATTTCCGAACGCCATGACGTGCTGGTCGGCAATGACCCTTTCGCCCAGGCGCTGTGGGCCTTGCATCGCGCGCAATCCTTGCCGAACAGGCTGCGTTTCGCTTTGCCGCACACCGATATCGCCAGCCGCGATCCTTATGGCTTGCGCTGGTATCTGATGATCGCCTTGGCGGCGGGATTGGTGTGGGCGCGCAGCGATACCGCGTCGCGCTTGATCAGCGCTTTTGACAGCGGCGCGGGCGCGGCGGCATCGATAGATGCCTGGGTCGATCCGCCGCCCTATACCGGCGTGCCGCTGACGTCGCTGCGGGTGGGCGATGCCTCCCTGATCCGCGTCCCCAAAGGCTCGGTGTTGAATCTCAGGGTCCATGGCGCCCCGCGCACGCCGGGGCTCACCGCGGGCAGCAATGCCGCGCCGCGTTTTGCCGGCGAAGATGGCGAATATTCCAGCAATGTGATTCTTTCCACCGATGCGCGGGTCAGGGTGCAGGTGGGCGGCCATGCCATCGGCAAATGGAACATTCAGGCGGTGGTGGATGCGCCGCCTACCATCGCGCTGACCCTTAAGCCGTCCCGCACCGAGCAACTCGCCACCAAATTCGCTTTCAAGAGCAGTGACGATTATGGCGTTGCCGGGGTGCGCGCCGTGCTGAAACCTGTTGGCGGTCATGGCAAGCCGCTGGTGGTGGAATTGCCGCTGCCCGAGCCCAACGCCAAGCAAATCGACCAGAATAGTTTTGTCGATCTCACCAGCCATCCCTATGCCGGATTGATGGTGGAGGGCCGGCTGGAAGCGCGCGACGCCATCGGTCAGAAAGGCGAGACTGCTCCCTTCCGCTTCCGCCTGCCCGCCCGGGTCTTCACCGATCCCCTGGCCCGCGCCGTGATCGAGCAGCGCCAGAATCTGGCGACCTCGGACACGGCGGGCCGCAAAGTGGTAATGGCGACTTTGGACGCCCTGACCATTGCTCCGGAACAATTCTACAAGGACAAGAACGACATCTTCCTGGCCCTGCGCAGCGCTTTTAATGGCGTGAAGAACGCCAAACGCGAAGCCGATATCACAAGGGTGGAAGATATTCTGTGGCAGACCGCGCTGAAGCTTGAACGCGGCGGCTTGCTCTCGGCGGCGGAGGAATTGCGCAAGTTGCAAATGCAGATCCTGGCGGCGCTGGCGTCAGGCGCGCCGCAAGAAGTGATCGACGAATTGATCAAACGCTATAACGAGGCGATGCAGCGTTATGTGGCGGCCCTGGCCGCCAATCCGCCGCCGCCCGGCGAGCAGCCCATGTCGCCTGACACCAAGACTTTGGGCATGAATGACGTGCAGGATCTGCTGAAGATGATCCAGCAACTCTCCCAGGCGGGTGAGCGCCAGAAAGCCGCCCAGCTCATGGCCATGTTGCAGTCCATGCTGGAAAATATGCGCATGACCCAAGGCGGCAAGGGCGAACAGACGCCGCAAAGCAAGGCCATGAATGAAAAGCTGCAGAAGCTTGGCGGCTTGATGGGCAAGCAGCGCGCGCTGCTGGACAAGACCTACCAGCAACGCCAGGGCAAGGCCGATCCCAAGGATGGCGGCACCCAGGGCTTGCAGAAACAGCAGCGCGACCTGGAAAAAGAATTGCAGGATTCCCTCAAAGGCATGGACGGCAAATCGGCCCAAAAAATGCGCGAAGCCGGCAAGTCTATGGGCGACGCCCAGAATGCCCTGGGCCAGAAAGACCTTTCCAATGCCGGCAGCGCCCAGAACCAGGCGCTGGAGGCTTTGCAACAAGGCGCACAGGCGCTGGCCGACGAAGCCCAAGGCAAAGGCACGCAAACCGGCGGACGCGAAGATCCGCTGGGCCGCGCCTCGTCGCCCTTGGGCAATTCCGGAGTCAAGATTCCCGGCGCCACCGATCTCGCCCGGGCGCGGGAGATTTTGCAGGAATTGCGCCGCCGCGCCGGCCAAATGAACCGGCCGCAACAGGAACGCGATTATCTGGATCGGTTGCTGAAGGCGTTTTGATCCCTTTTCCTCTCCCCTTGAGGGAGAGGAAGAAAAATCATTGGGTTAGCGGAGCGGCAGCGACGCTCAACCCATTGATTTTTCAGGTGAGGGGTGAGTCGAGATATACGCACCCCTCACCAGCAAAATCTAAGCACTTGGCTTCGCTCACGCTTCGCCAAGCGCAAGATTTTGCGTCCTTTCCCACAAGGGGAGAGGAAATTTTGAGCGTACTAGCGATCTAACTCGTCACCTTGCCAATATACGGCAATCCGCGATGTCGTCCCGCATCGTCCATGCCATAGCCGATGACAAATTCATTGCCGACAGTGAAGCCGACATAATCGGCCTTGGCGACTGCATCGCGACGCTGTTTGTCCAGCATCACCGCCACCTGCACGCTGGCCGCGCCCGCCGCCTGTATCAGCGACACCGCCTTGGCGATGGTGCGGCCTGCATCCAACACGCCATCGATCACCAGCACATGCCGGCCGGTGATCTGTTCTGAAGGCCCCGCGATCATGGAGATCGCGCTAGCCACGCGCTTGTCGCCATAGGAGCGCAGCCAGATCATCTCCACATCCAGCGCCACGCCCTCCCAGGACAGCGCGCGCAACAAATCGGCAGCGAAAACAAATCCCCCCACCAACACCGGCATGGCGATATCGGGCACCAAAGGCGCGGCCGCGATCTTGCGCGCCATCACCCGCACCCTTTCCTGAATCTGTTCGGCGGAAAAAAGAGTTTCGGGCGTGCTCATGAGCCGTCTTTGGCGAAGCGCACTTCCAAATGCCGCGCCGCCGCCGGTGGACTTGCCAGCCGGGTCATGAACGGCACCGACTGGCCGGCTTTCAGCACTTGGGCATTGGGCTTGAAATTCCAGTGATAAAGTTCGTGGTTTCCGGCATCGCTCAAGGTGACGCGCACCGTCTGCGGCACGGGCAATTCGCGTCCGCCCGTGTTGACGATCACCCCCGACACCGCCAGCACCACCTGGCCGTCCTCACTTTCGCGGCGATAATCCACTTGGCGAAAATCGATGCCGCTGGCATTCACTGCCAAGCCCAGGCTGGAATAGACCCCCGCCGATTGAGGCCAGATGCTGGCAATATGCTGGCGGTAATGAACCGCGGCATAGCCGATCAACAGAATTGCCGCGATCAGCCCCGCCCAGCCCGCCACCACGGCGATTTTGGGACCCAAGGGCGTATGCGGCACCGGCTCCGCGACGGTAACCAATGGCGGGGTGAAAGCGCGCGTTGGCGATGCGGGCTCGGGCGCAAAGGCCGGCGCCGCTTCGGGCACTGATTCGGAAATGGCTTCCGTGGTCGCGGGCCCCGGCGCTCCCTCCGGCGTCTCGCCCATCTGATGCCAGCTATTGCCGCATTTGGCGCAGCGAACCGTCCGCCCGGCAGCGGGAAATTTCGATCCATCGACCGAATAGCGTGTGGCGCAAGAAGGACAGGTAAGAATCATGGGCTAGTGTCCTGATTCCGAAATTCGCATAATCTCTATATCGAACTCCAGGCGAATTTCGGAATCATAGGGACACTAGCATCTTATTGATTCCCAGGGTCGTTTCGGTTTCGAAGTTCGCCCGGAGCCTGATATCCAGGTTGTGCGAACTTCGAAACCGCGACCCTGGGCCTGTGGAAATATGAGCGAAAATAGGGGGCGGGGGCCATGACCGCAAGGCATGCGGTAGGTATGTTCCAAGCATGGTTCGCTTCGAAAATGTCGGCATGCGCTATGGCACCGGACCCGAGGTGCTGCGCGATGTCAGTTTCTCGTTGGAACCGGGCTCGTTCACCTTCCTGACCGGCCTCTCGGGGGCGGGCAAAACCACCCTGCTGAAACTGATCTATGTCGCCGAACCGCCATCGCGCGGCTTGATCACCCTGTTTGGCGCCGAATTGGCCACCGCCAAGCGCAGCGATTTCCCCGCACTTCGCCGCCGCATCGGGGTGGTGTTCCAGGATTTCCGGCTGCTGGATCATCTGTCGGCTTTTGACAATGTCGCCTTGCCGCTGCGGCTGGCGGGAAAACGGGTGAGCGATTTCGCCCATGATGTGCGCGAGCTTCTGTCCTGGGTGGGATTGGGAGACCGCATGCAGGCCAAGCCGCCCACCTTGTCGGGCGGCGAACAGCAGCGCGTCGCCATCGCCCGCGCCGTGGTGGCGCGGCCCGATCTTCTGATCGCCGACGAGCCCACCGGCAATGTCGATCCGGAAATGGGGGCGCGGCTGATCCGGCTGATCGCCGAACTCAACCGCTTGGGAACCACGGTTTTGATCGCCACCCATGACCGCGCCCTGATCGAGGCCACGCGGGCGCGCGAGATGCGGCTGGTGGAAGGCCGGCTGGTGGAATTGAGGGCGCCACTATGAGCGAGCATTATTCCCATATCCTGCCACGCGACAAAGGCGCGGCGCCGCTGGATTTCGTGATTGCGGTGATGGCTTTCCTAGCGGCCTTGGCCCTGGGTGCATCCCTGGTGGCGACTCGCGCCGCGCATGGCTGGCAAAGCGGCTTGGCCGATCGCATTACCGTGCAGGTGATGCCGCCGGAACAAGGTGATGCGCAAGCGGGGCTTGAGACGGAAACCAAGGCGGCGCTGGCGACACTGAACGCCATGCCTGGCATCGCCCATGCCCAATTGCTGTCGGATGCCGAAATCAATGCCCTGGTTGAGCCATGGATCGGCAAGGACGGCGCGGTCTCCGGTATTCCCTTGCCCCGGCTGATCGATGCCGCGGTCACGCCTGGCGAACAGCTGGATGTGAACGCTTTGGCGGCAAAACTCAAAAAGGCCGCGCCCCATGCCAGTGTGGATGATCACCGCCGCTGGATGGCGCGGCTGGGAAGCCTGGCGGATGCGATGCGGCTGTCCGCTTATGGCATTCTGGTGTTGATCGCCGGCGCCACGGCCGCGGCGGTAACTTTCGCCACCCGCGCCGGATTGGATGCGCATCATGAGATGGTGGCGCTGCTGCATCAGATGGGCGCTCTGCCCAGTTTCATCGCCCGTGCGGCGGAACGGCATTATCTGGTCTCGGCTTTGTTCGCGGCGTCCCTAGGCACCTTGTGCGCAGCTTTGTTCTTTTTGGGCGCGGGCGGGCTGGAAGTGTTCGGGGTCGAAGCCGTGCCTTTCCTGCCGCCCTTGTCCCTCCGATGGACGGAATATCCCTGGCTGCTGCTGGTGCCCTTCGTGGCGTCTCTTATCGCCTGGGCCACGGCGCGCATCTCCGTTCTGTCCGTGGTTAAAGCCATATATTAGCAAAAACGCTGTCGACCGCCGGCGAGCGATTTGGGTTGGTGGGCGGCAAATTGCGAGCCGGCTATAAAAAGTCCGTGGTAAAAGCCATTTACTGACAGTTACTTGAGCCTGTCCGACGCGATTTGCTATCTTGCGCTTTGATATAATCTTGGCCGCGAATGGAGCGGTGATTTGCGGGCCTTTCTGACGATAATTTTCCTGGTGTTGCTCACCTATGCGATCGGCTTTGTGCTGTTCGTGAGCAGTCTTCCTGCCGTGCCCGCCACGTCCCCCAAAGCCGATGGCATCGTCGCCTTGACCGGCGGCGGCGAGCGGCTGGATACCGCCGTCGCCTTGCTGGAGCATGGTGCGGCCAAGCGCCTGCTGGTCAGCGGCGTGAGCCAGGAGACCAGCAAGGAAACCGTAGGCAAAATGTCGGAGGGCGGGCCGCGCTTCGCCTGCTGTGCCGATATCGGTTATTCGGCGGAAGACACCCATGGCAATGCTCAAGAGGCCGCAGCTTGGGCGCACGAACATCATTTTCACAGCCTGGTGATTGTCACCGGCCGTTATCACATGCCCCGCACCATGCGGGAATTTTCCGCCGTACTGCCGGATGTCTCCCTGACGGCCTATCCGGTCGATCAAGCCCGCATCGATCTGGGCGGTTGGTGGCGGCATCCACGCACCGTGGAGCTGCTGCACCGCGAATATGTCAAATATCTCGCCAGCCTGGTGCTCATACGGCTGGTGCAATGATTGTCTGGTTACGCTCGGCACTGTTCCTGCTGTGGTTTCTGCTCATCACCACCATTCTGTCGTTGCTTTTCCTGCCGGTGCTGGCTTTGCCGCGCGGCGCCACCGTCTGGCTGGCGCGGCTGTGGGCGCGCGCCACTTTCTTTGGCTTGAAAGCCTTTACCGGCATTGATTGGGAAATCCGCGGGCGGCCGCCCGAGAGCGCGGTCTTGGTGGCCTCCAAGCATATGAGCATGTGGGATACGCTGGCTTTGTATCTGACGCTCAATCAACCCGCCATTGTGCTCAAGCGCGAGCTGTTGCGGATTCCCTTCTATGGCTGGTTCCTGGCGAAAGCCGCCGCGGTTCCCATCGACCGCAGCGCCGGTGCCAGCGCCTTGCGCAAAATGTCGGAAGCCGCGCGCGCGGTGCTGGCACAGGGCCGCCCGATTTTGATTTTTCCCGAAGGCACGCGCAAAAAACCGGGCGCGGCGCCGGATTACAAGCCCGGTGTGGCGGGGCTTTACAGCCAGTTGGGGGTGGATTGCGTGCCGGTAACGCTGAATTCCGGCGTCTATTGGACGGGCTTTCTCAAGCGGCCGGGGATCATTGTGCTGGAATTTCTGGAGCCGATCCCCCCAGGCATGAAGCGTGATGCTTTCATGACCTTACTGGAGAGCCGCATCGAGACGGCTACGGCTGCTCTTTTACCATGATATTTCAATAGCTTATTTGGGTTGCGGGATGGGCAACCATGCCACTCTATAGCGGTGGAACCGCCTCCCCCAATATGGTCTTTATCCTTCCATGAGCGATATTTCCCACCAGATCTGGGATTTGAAATACCGGCTGAAAGCGCCGGATGGCACCCCCATCGACCGCGATGTGGCGGATAGCTGGACGCGCGTGGCGCTGGCTTTGGCGGAAGCCGAACCGGCAGGCCGGTGGGTACTGCATGCCAAGGATTTCGCCCATGCCTTGGCGGGGCATAAATTTCTTCCCGCGGGGCGGATTCTGGCCGGCGCCGGAACGGGCCGCAATGTCACTTTGTTCAACTGTTTTGTGATGGGCGGAATCGAAGATTCCATGGATGGAATCTTCTCCGCTTTGCGCGAAGCCGCGCTCACCCTGCAGCAAGGCGGCGGCATCGGCTACGACTTTTCCACCCTTCGCCCCAAAGGCGCAGCTGTAGCGGGCGTGGGCGCGGATGCATCCGGCCCCGTCTCCTTCATGGATGTGTGGGACGCGATGTGCCGCACCATCATGAGCGCCGGCTCGCGCCGCGGCGCCATGATGGCGACCTTGCGGGTGGATCATCCTGATATCGAAGATTTCATCACCGCCAAGCGCACGCCTGGCCGGTTGTCCAACTTCAATCTGTCGGTGCTGGTGAGCGATGCCTTCATGCACGCCGTCAGGTGCGATCTGGATTGGCCGCTGACTTTTGCCGGCAAGACTTATCGTACGCTGCGGGCGAAAGCCTTGTGGGACACCATCATGCGCTCGACCTATGATTATGCCGAGCCCGGCGTGATCTTCATCGACCGCATCAATCAACAGAACAATCTCGGCTATTGCGAGACCATTGCCGCCACCAATCCCTGCGGCGAACAGCCCTTGCCGCCTTATGGCGCCTGCCTGCTAGGCTCCATCAATCTGGCAAAGCTGGTGCGCCGTCCGTTTGAGGATGACGCGGCGCTGGACATGGCGGAGCTGGAAAAGCTGGTCAAAAGCGCGGTGCGGATGATGGACAATGCCATCGACGTGTCGCGCTTTCCTTTGCAAGCCCAGGCGCAGGAAGCCAAAGCCAAGCGCCGCATCGGGTTGGGTGTGACGGGGCTGGCCGATGCCTTGATCCTGTGCCGGGTTCGCTACGGCTCGCCCGAAAGCCTGGCCTTCATCCGGCACTGGCTGCAGGCCATCAGCCACGCCGCCTATCGCGCCAGTGTGGAATTGGCCAAGGAAAAAGGCCCTTTCCCGCTCTACGACATGAACCCCTATCTGGCGCGGCCGCATATTCAGGCGCTGCCACCGGACATCTATAACTCCATTGCGGCGCATGGCATCCGCAATGCGCTGCTCACCTCTATCGCGCCCACCGGCACCATTTCGCTGTTCGCGGACAATGTCTCCAGCGGCATCGAGCCGGTATTCGCCTTCAGCTACAAGCGCAAGATTTTGCAGCCCGATGGCAGCCGGCGCGAGGAAGTGGTCAGCGATTACGCCGTGCGCCTGTTCCAGGCCAGGTTCGGGGCCGATGCCGTGCTGCCGGACTATTTCGTCAATGCCCAGACCATTGCGCCGTCGGATCACCTGGCGGTGCAGGCGGCGGCACAACCTTTTATCGACAGCGCCATTTCCAAGACCATCAATGTCCCCGCTTCCATTTCCTTTGAGGATTTTTCCCACGTCTATCTGGAAGCGTATGAGCTGGGCTGCAAAGGCTGCACCACCTATCGTCCCAATGAGGTGACCGGGTCGGTGCTGTCGGTGGAAGAGCCCAAAGACGCCATTCCCGCCGAAGCTTTGCTGGCCCGGGATCCGGCCGAGCCGGAACTACCTTTGCCATTGCCGCTTCCTAAAGAATCAGGGGCGCGCCGGGAAAAAGGCGGGGTGGTCTATATGACCAGGCCCTTGGACCGGCCCGAGGAACTGCCTGGCCGCACCTACAAGATCAAATGGCTGGACAGCGATCACGCCTTTTACATCACCATAAACGACATCGAGAAAGACGGGCGGCGGCGGCCATTCGAGGTCTTCATCAATTCCAAGAATATGGAAGCCTATGCCTGGGCGCTGGCCTTGACCCGCATGATCTCGGCGGTGTTCCGGCGCGGCGGCGATGTTTCCTTTGTGGTGGAGGAGTTGAAAGCGATCTTCGATCCCCGTGGCGGTCAATGGATGAATGGCCGCTATGTGCCGTCGCTGCTGGCGGCCATCGGCGAAGTGATCGAGCGCCATATGATCGATATCGGTTTTTTGGGCCAGCGCGGCCCCAGCATTATGCCGGATGCACAAGTTCCGGCGGAAGGCGCGCGGGCGCGTTTCTGCCCCCGCTGTGGTGACGCCAGTTTCATCAAGCTGGAAGGCTGCGATTCCTGTTTGTCTTGTGGCTACTCGAAGTGTAGCTAAGGCACGTGTTTAAATATTCCAGCCGCTTCTGGCTTTACGCCCCCACTGGCCTGTTCTTGTTCCTGGCTGCTGCCGCCATGATTCATTGGTGGATTGTCGCCGGCGCTTTGGAAAAAAAGCTCGCCGCCCTGAAATGCAAAGAAGCCGTCCCGGGCTTTACTTTGAATTGGGACGCGGTTGAAGTGGGCGGGTTTCCCTTCCGCCTGGAGGGAAATTTCACCAATTTGCGTGTCCAAGGTGCGGCAGCCCACGGTCCCTTCAGTTGGACATCGGAAAAATTCGCGTTTCATGCCCTCACCTATGGCCGCCGCCAGGTCGTCTATGAAGCGGCGGGGCGGCAGGAACTGAGCTGGACCGCGG
>Ga0068858_100005522_pt1 | contig 12380 bp, 7 predicted proteins | sample KBSSwiS12_FD_66589 | JGI IMG/M metagenome (GOLD analysis project Ga0068858, IMG submission 66589) | Switchgrass rhizosphere microbial communities from Kellogg Biological Station, Michigan, USA - KBS Switchgrass S1-2 | ecosystem: Host-associated > Plants > Roots > Rhizosphere > Soil ... | reverse complement strand
CGGGCGGGTCGGGCTCCGCGGCGGACGACGGCGCGCAGGCCGAGAACCTGCGCAAGATGCTCCTGGCGATGGTCGAGGACATCCGCGTCGTGCTGGTGAAACTTGCGGAGCGCACGCAGGCGCTGCGTTACCTGATGGGCGCCGACGAGCCGCTGCGGCGGCAGGTCGCGCGCGAAGTGCTCGCGCTGTTCGCGCCGCTCGCCAACCGTCTCGGCGTCTGGCAGCTGAAGTGGGAGCTCGAGGACCTGAGCCTGCGTGCGCTCGAGCCCGAGCAGTACAAGCGGATCGCGAAGCTCCTCGACGAGCGCCGCCTCGATCGGCAGCGCTACATCGAGAACGTGATCGCGCTATTGAAGCACGAGCTCGCCGGCGCGGGTGTCAAGGCCGAGATCACCGGACGGCCGAAGCACATCTACAGCATCTGGAGCAAGCTCGCGCGAAAGCAGGGAGGCATCGAGGCGATCTACGACATCCGCGCGGTGCGGATCATCGTCGACTCGGTCAAGGACTGCTACACGGCGCTCGGCGTCGTCCATCACCTGTGGACGCCGATTCCGAGGGAGTTCGACGACTACATCGCGAAGCCCAAGGCGAACGACTACCGCTCGCTGCACACGGCCGTCATCGGTCCCGAGGACAAGCCGCTCGAAGTGCAGATCCGCACGTGGGACATGCACCAGCATTCCGAATACGGCGTCGCAGCGCACTGGCGCTACAAGGAAGGCGCCGACGCCCGCGGCACGCGGCACGATCCGGGGTTCAACGAGCGTCTTGCCTGGCTGCGCCAGATTCTCGACTGGAAGGACGCGGCGGCCGACGCGAGCGCGTTGCTGGGCGCGTTCCGGAGCAGCCTCTTCACCGACTCGATCTTCGTGCTGACGCCCCAGGGCAGGGTGATCGATTTGCCGAAGGGCAGCACGCCGGTGGACTTTGCGTACACGGTGCACACGAGCCTTGGCCACCGCTGCCGCGGCGCGAAGGTCGACGGCCAGATGGTGCCGCTCGACTACGTGCTGAAGAACGGCCAGCAGGTCGACATCGTTGCGGCGAAGCAGGGTGGTCCGTCGCGCGACTGGCTCAATCCCGAGCTTGGCTACGTGCACAGCCATCGCGCCCGCACGAAAGTGCGGCAGTGGTTCAAGGCGCAACAGCTCGACGCGACGATCGCCACCGGACGCGCGATGGTCGAGCGCGAGCTCGCGCGCCTCGGGCATACATCGCTGAAACTCGATGCGGTCGCGGCCAAGGCGGGCTTCGCCAAGCTCGACGAATTCTTCGCGGCGTACGCGCGCGACGATATCAACTCGCGCCACGTGCAGGCGGCGATCCAGGCCGTCGCGCAACCGGCGCACGCCGGCACCGCGCCACCCCCCGAGCCCGCGGTCGTCGCGCGGAAGAGCCGCGCGAGCGGATCCGGCAGCGGCATCCTCGTCGTTGGCGTCGATCGCCTGATGACGGGCCTCGCGCGCTGCTGCAAGCCGGCGCCGCCGGACGCGATCGTCGGCTTCGTCACGCGCGGGAAGGGCGTGACGATCCACCGAGCGAGCTGCGTCAACGTCGATCGAATCCGCGCCCGCGAGCCGGAGCGGCTGATCGAAGCGAACTGGGGCGAAGCGCGCGAGGAAGTGTTTCCCGTCGACATCGTCGTCGAGGCGATGGACCGCCAGGGCCTGCTGCGCGACATCTCCGAGATCATGACGCGCGAAAGGATCAACGTGACGGCGGTGAACACGCTGTCGAAGAACCTGCAGGCGCGGATGAGCTTCACGCTCGAAGTGCAGAGCATTGCGCAGCTGAAGCGCGCGCTCGCGCTCGTGCACGACGTTCGCGGCGTCACCGGCGCCGCACGGCGCTGAGCGCGCGCGCCATTTCGGTGCCGGCCGTGCCCGTGCGCCGTTGCGGTGCTGCGCACAGGCCGGCGCAATTCGCGTGCGGCGCCAACGACTTGGCGTGCAGCGCGGCGGCGATGCAGCGGTCGACCCGCTGGCGCAGCGATTGCTAAGGTAAAGGGGCCTCCACGAGAGAAGCGACCGAGTTCCGATGCTGCGCGTCATGCTGGTGGACGACTCCCACGAGGAAGTCAGTCCGCTGAAGGAGGGCCTGCTTCAGGCCGGCTACGACGTCGTCGAGACGGCGTCGACTGCGGCCGCGCTGCTGGCTCGCGTGGCTGCCGTGCAGCCGGATGTCATCATCATCGGGACCGATTCGCCGACGCGCGATACGCTGGAGCAGCTGTCGTTCGTCAATCGCGACCATCCGCGCCCGATCGTTCTCTTCACCGACGATCGCGACGGTGCGACCATCCAGGCGTCGCTGCGCGCAGGCGTGTCGGCGTACATCGTTGCCGGCATGCAGCCGGAGCGGCTGAAGCCCATCCTCGACGTCGCCGTCGCGCGCTTCGAGCAGGAGCGGGCGCTGCGCGACGAACTCAGAGATGCACATGACAAGCTCGCCGAACGCAAGGTGGTCGAGCGCGCGAAGGGCATCCTGATGCGCCAGAAAGGCGTCGGCGAAGACGAGGCGTTCCGCATGATGCGCAAGCTCGCAATGGACCGGAACCGGCGCCTCGCCGACGTCGCGCAGCAGGTGATCGACATCGCCGAGCTGGGCGCCTGAGCGCGCGGCGGCGCGCTGCCGATTGGTGCGCCGCACCGTTGATTCGCACACCCATGGTGCGCTGCAGCATCGCCGACACGGCACGGGCCATCGGTCCTCGCGGCGATAGGCAAATCGAATCAGTTGCTTGCGGCGCCAGCCCGCGCGTGGCACGGAACTGGCTAAGGAAATAGCGAGCGCGTCGTCAGCGATGCGCCCGGGCGCGACGCCAATGGCGGCGTTGCGTTCACGACAACGGCGTTGCGTGCCCCTGTTCCGCGATCTGCGGTCCGGTGGCGCCAGCGCCGTTTTTGTTTGCCCATGACTCCGCGCGATAACGAGGTGATTCGATGCCAACGACCCGGCCGCAACGCCGATTCCGCCCTCTTGCGACGTCCGTCTCCATGCCGGTCGCCGTCTCGCCCGCCCGGCGGCGGATCGTCACTGCCGGCGCTGCGGGTGCGTTGATGGCGCTCGTCGACCCTGCGTTGCGCGTCGGCGCCTGGGCCGCGGGCTCCGATGCGCCGGAGAAGACCGAAGTGAAGGTCGGCTTCATTCCGCTGACCGATTGCGCGTCGGTGGTCGTTGCGTCGGCCATGGAATTCGACAAGAAGTACGGCATCAAGATCGTTCCGAGCAAGGAAGCGTCGTGGGCCGCAGTGCGCGACAAGCTCGTCAACGGCGAGCTCGACGCTGCGCACGTGCTGTACGGGCTGGTCTACGGCGTGCACCTCGGCATCGGCGGCCCGAAAAAGGACATGGCCGTGCTGATGAACCTCAACCACAACGGCCAGGCGATCACGCTGTCGAACCAGTTGAAGGACAAGGGCGCCGTCGACGGCCCCAGGCTCAAGTCGCTCATCGACCGCGAGAAGCGCGAGTACACATTCGCGCAGACGTTCCCCACGGGGACGCACGCGATGTGGATCTACTACTGGCTTGCCGCCAACGGCATCCATCCGTTCAACGACGTCAAGTCGATCGTCGTGCCGCCGCCGCAGATGGTGGCGAACATGCGCGTCGGCAACATGGACGGCTTTTGCGTCGGCGAGCCGTGGAACAACCGCGCGATCTTCGACAAGATCGGCTTCACCGTGGAGACGACGCAGGCGATCTGGAAGGACCATCCGGAGAAGACGCTCGGCACCACCGCCGACTTCGTCGCGAAGAATCCCAACACCGCGCGCGCGATGACTGCGGCCATCCTCGACGCGTCGAAGTACATCGACGTCATGGCGAACCGCAAGAAGGTCGCCGAGATCATCGCCGACAAGTCCTATGTCAACTGCCCGGTCGACGTGATCGACCAGCGGCTCGAGGGGAGCTACGACAACGGCATCGGCCGCCAGTGGAAGGACCCGGACTACATGAAGTTCTACGACGAGGGCACCGTCAACTTTCCCTACCTGTCCGACGGCATGTGGTTCCTCACGCAGCACAAGCGCTGGGGACTGCTCAAGGAGGACCCCGACTACCTCGCCGTTGCGCAGAAGGTCAACCAGATCGACATCTACAAGCAGGCCGCCGCGGCGACGAAGACGCCCGTGCCGAAGGACCCGCTGCGCACGTCGAAGCTGATCGATGGCGTCGTGTGGGACGGCAAGAACCCGAAGGCGTACGCCGCGGCGTTCAAACTCAAGGCTGCGAAGGAGGGTTGATGAACGCGAGCGCCTCCCTGTCGACCGCGGGCGCCGACGTCGCCTGCATCCCGCATCCGGCCGCACGCATGGCGCCGGCGCCCGCGCCTGCGCATCCCGCAGCGGCGAACGAGACCGACGTGCACGACGCGCTCAAATGCGAAGAGGCGCGCCTGCGCGCCGACGCGCGGCGCGAGCAGGTGCGCGCAGTGCTCCTGCGGATCGTGCCGCCGGTGCTGGGACTCACGCTGTTCGCCGGTGTGTGGGCGCTGGTTTCGACGACGTCGCCGCAGCTGCCGTCGCCGGCGAAGACGTGGGCGTCGGCCGTCGACGTCTTCGCGCATCCGTTCTACCGCAAGGGACCCAACGACCAGGGCATCGGCTGGAACGTGCTGATGTCGCTGTCGCGCGTGGGGCTCGGCTTCGGACTCGCGGCGCTCGTCGGCATTCCGCTCGGCTTCATTCTCGGACGCTTCGCCTTCCTCAACGCAATGGCGTCACCGGTCATCAGCCTGCTGCGACCGGTGAGCCCGCTCGCGTGGCTGCCGATCGGCCTCATGGTGTTCAAGGCGGCCAATCCCGCGGCGATCTGGGTGATCTTCATCTCCAGCATCTGGCCGATGATCATCAACACGGCCGTCGGCGTGCAGCGCGTGCCGCAGGATTACCTCAACGTCGCGCGGGTGCTGAACCTGTCCGAGTGGAAGGTCGTCACGAAGATCCTGTTTCCCGCGACGCTGCCCTACGTGCTGACGGGCGTACGGCTTGCGATCGGCGTCGCGTGGCTCGTCATCGTGGCCGCGGAGATGCTGACCGGCGGCGTGGGGATCGGCTTCTGGGTATGGGACGAGTGGAACAACCTCAACGTCGAGCACATCCTGATCGCGATTTTCGTCGTCGGCGTCGTCGGCCTGCTGCTGGAGCAGTTGCTGCTGCTGCTCGCGCGCCGCTTCAACTACGCATGAGGACGCGATGAGCGACGCCTACACCGCCGTACCCCGGCTGCACACCGATACCCGCTCCGGCACGACGGAACACCTTCACGTCGAGGCCGTCGGCATGACGTTCAAGACGCGGCGCGGCCCGTTCGTCGCGCTAACGGGCATCGACCTTTCCGTGTCCAAGGGCGAGTTCATTGCGCTGATCGGTCATTCGGGCTGTGGCAAGTCGACGCTGCTGAACCTCGTCGCGGGACTGCTGAAGCCCACGCAGGGGATGCTGCTGTGTGCCGGCCGCGAGATCGCCGGACCGGGACCCGATCGCGGCGTCGTGTTCCAGAATCATTCGCTGCTGCCGTGGCTGACCTGCTTCGACAACGTGCATCTCGCCGTCGAGCGCGTGTTCGGCGCGAACGAGGCGAAGGCCGCGCGCCGCGAGCGGACGCATGCGGCGCTGGCGCTGGTCGGCCTGACGCACGCCGAGCACAAGCTGCCGCACGAGATCTCCGGCGGCATGAAGCAGCGCGTCGGCATCGCGCGGGCGCTGGCGATGCAGCCTAAGGTGCTGCTGCTGGACGAGCCGTTCGGCGCGCTCGACGCGCTCACGCGCGCGCGGCTGCAGGACGAGCTGATGAAGATCGTCCAGGTGACCGGCAGTACGGTCGTGATGGTCACGCACGACGTCGACGAGGCGGTGCTGCTCTCCGATCGCATCGTGATGATGACCAACGGCCCGGCCGCGACGATCGGCGAAATCGTGGCGATCGACCTGCCGCGGCCGCGCGATCGCGTCGCCCTCGCCGAGGACGCGCGCTACCATCGCTATCGCACGGCCGTGCTCGATTTCCTCTATCGCCGCCAGGCGCACGTCGAGGCGGCCTGACCGTGAACGCGCGCGCCACGCTACCGCGACCCCGACTCGTCATCGTCGGCAACGGCATGGCCGGCATCCGCACCGTCGAAGAGCTGCTGAAGATCGCGCCCGATCGCTACGAGATCACGGTCTTCGGCGCGGAGCCGCACCCGAACTACAACCGCATCCTGCTCTCGCCCGTGCTGGCCGGCGAGCAGACGGTGGCGGACATCGTGCTCAATTCGCGCGAATGGTACGCGGACAACGGCATCGCGCTGCGCACTGCCACCCGGGTGACGCGCGTCGATCGCGTGCGCCGCGCGGTCGAGGCCGACGACGGCAGCGTGACGCCGTACGAGCGCGTGCTGCTCGCCACCGGCTCGCATCCGTTCATCCTGCCCGTGCCGGGCGCCGACCTGCCGGGCGTGATCACTTACCGCGATATCGCCGACACCGAGGCAATGATCGACGCCACGGCGAAGTACGCCAACGCCGTGGTGATCGGCGGCGGCCTGCTGGGGCTCGAAGCAGCCAACGGCCTCGCGCGCCGCGGCATGAAGGTCACCGTCGTTCACCTGATGCCGTGGCTGATGGAGCGCCAGCTCGATCGTACCGCGGGCGGTCTATTGCAGCGCTCGCTCGAGGCCAGGGGCCTCGCGTTCCGGCTCGAGGCGAAGACCGAGGCACTCGTCGCCGGCGAATCGGGCCGTGTCGGCGCGGTACGGCTGGCGGGCGGCGAGACACTGCCGGCGGACCTCGTCGTGATGGCGGTGGGCATTCGGCCGAACGTGGACCTCGCGAAGGCCGCCGGTCTGCACTGCGAGCGCGGCATCGTCGTCAACGACACGCTGCAGACGTACGATCCGCGCATCTACGCGATCGGCGAGTGCGTTGCGCACCGCGGGCAGGTTTACGGGCTGGTCGCGCCGCTGTTCGAGATGGCGAAGGTCTGCGCCAATCACCTCGCGGGCTACGGCATCGGCCGCTACGCGGGCTCGCAGGTGTCGACGAAGCTCAAGGTCACCGGCATCGACCTGTTCTCGGCCGGCGACTTCACCGGCGGTGCCGACACCGAGGAAATCGTGCTCTCCGATCCGGGCACCGGCGTCTACAAGAAGCTCGTGCTCAAGGACGATCGCCTGATCGGCAGCGTGCTCTACGGCGACACGGTCGACGGCGCCTGGTATTACTCGCTCGTGCGCGAGCGGCGCAACGTCGCTGAGATCCGCGATCGCCTGATGTTCGGCGAGGCGCACCTCGGCGACACCGGCCACCAGGGCCAGTCGCGCGCGCTGACGATGGCGGACGATGCCGAAGTCTGCGGCTGCAATGGCGTCTGCAAGGGCACGATCGTGCGGGCGATCAAGGACAAGGGCCTGTTCACGCTCGACGACGTGCGCAAGCACACGAAGGCGTCGTCGTCCTGCGGCTCGTGCACGGGGCTGGTCGAGCAACTGCTGATGGCGGCGGCGGGCGGCGACTACTCGGCGGCGCCGAAGACGAAGCCCATCTGCGGCTGCACCGATCGCACGCATCAGGAAACGCGCGACGCGATCCGCCGCGAGAAGCTGCAGTCGATCGCCGCGACGATGCATTTCCTCGAGTGGCGCACGCCGAATGGCTGCGCGACGTGCCGGCCGGCGCTCAACTACTACGTCCTCTCCACGTGGCCGCACGAAGCGGTCGACGATCCGCAGTCGCGGTTCATCAACGAGCGCGCGCACGCGAACATCCAGAAAGACGGCACGTTCTCGGTCATTCCACGGATGTGGGGCGGCGAGACGACGGCGCCCGAGTTGCGCCGGATCGCGGACGTCGTCGACAAATACGGGATACGCACGGTCAAGGTGACGGGCGGCCAGCGCATCGACCTGCTCGGCGTGAAGAAGGAGGACCTGCCCGCCGTCTGGAAGGATCTCGACATGCCCTCGGGCCATGCGTATGCAAAAGCGCTGCGCACCGTCAAGACCTGCGTCGGCAGCGAATGGTGCCGGTTCGGCACGCAGGACTCGACCGCAATGGGCAAGTCGCTCGAGCGCGCGCTGTGGCGGATGTATGCGCCGCACAAGGTCAAGCTCGCCGTCTCGGGCTGCCCGCGCAACTGTGCCGAGTCGGGCATCAAGGACGTCGGCGTCATCGGCGTCGAGTCGGGGTGGGAGATCTACGTCGGGGGCAACGGCGGCATCAAGACCGAGGTGGCGCAGTTCCTGGTGAAGGTGAAGACCTCCGATGAGGTGCTCGAGCATGCGGGCGCGTTCCTGCAGCTCTATCGCGAAGAGGGCTGGTATCTCGAGCGCACGGTGCACTACGTCGGTCGGGTTGGTCTCGAGCATGTGAAGCGCAAGGTCGTGGAGGATGCCGAGGGCCGGCGCGCGCTGTGGGAGCGGCTGCAGTTCGCGCTCGACGGCGAGCCCGATCCCTGGCACGAGCCGGAGCGCGCCAAAGTCGACCTCCGGCAGTTCGCGCCGCTCGCGGTGGTGCCATGACCGTCGCGACGATGAACGCGCCTCCGATCGCCTTCGTGACGGTCTGCCGGCTGACGGACATCCCGGTGCTCGGCGCGCGCGTGCTCGAGCGTGCGGAGGCCGCCGGTGGCAACGTCGCGGTCTTCCGCGCCGCCGGCGACCGGGTCTTCGCCGTGCGCGACCGCTGTCCCCACAAGGGCGGGCCGCTGTCGCAGGGCATCGTGTTCGGCGAACGTGTGGCCTGTCCGCTGCATAACTGGACCGTCGACCTGGGCTCGGGCTGTGCGGCTTCGCCGGACGAGGGCTGCGTGAAGACCTATGTCGTGCGCGTCGAACAGGGCATGGTGGCCGTCGCACTCGACGACGGCGACGCGTGACCGGCGATGGAGACGCGCTCGACCTGTCCCTACTGCGGCGTGGGCTGCGGTGTCGTCATCGAGCATGACCGGACGTCGATCACCGGCGTGCGCGGCGATCCCGACCACCCGGCGAACCGCGGGCAGCTTTGCACCAAGGGCCGCGCGCTGCACCTGACCGCGACGCCGGTCGCGCTCACCGCGCGCCTTGCCCATCCGCTCGTGCGGGTGTCGCGCGACGAACCGTTCGCGCGCAAGGGCTGGGACGAAACGCTCGACGCGCTCGCCGAGCGCTTTGCCGCATGCATTCGCGACCACGGCCCGGACAGCGTTGCGTTCTACGTCTCGGGGCAGCTCCTGACCGAGGACTACTACGTCTTCAACAAGCTCGCGAAGGGCCTCGTCGGCACCAACAACATCGACACCAATTCACGGCTTTGCATGTCGAGTGCGGTCGCGGGCTACAAAGCGACGCTCGGCGCCGATGCGCCTCCTGCCTGCTACGACGACATCGACGCCGCGCGCTGTCTCTTCATCGCCGGCTCGAACACGGCGTTCGCGCACCCGATCCTGTTCCGGCGGATCGAGGCGGCGAAGGCGCGCGATCCGGCGCTGCGCATCGTCGTCGTCGATCCGCGACGCACGGCCACTGCCGCCGCGGCCGATCTGCACCTCGCGATCGAGCCCGGAACCGACGTCGCGCTCTTCCACGGGCTCCTGCACCTCATGCTGTGGGACGAGACCGTCGACCGCGGCTACGTCGCCGCACATACGACAGGCTTCGATGCGCTGCGGACCGTCGTCCGCGACTTCACGCCGCGCGTGACCGCCGAGCTCTGCGGTATTGCCGAAGCCGACCTCGTCCAGGCCGCGCGCTGGTTCGCCGCCGGGCCGACGCTGTCGCTCTATTGCCAGGGCCTCAACCAGTCGAGCGCCGGCACGGCGAAGAACGCTGCGCTGATCAATCTCCACCTTGCCACCGGCCAGATCGGCAAGCCGGGCGCGGGACCGCTGTCGCTCACCGGCCAGCCCAATGCGATGGGCGGCCGCGAGGTCGGCGGCATGGCGAACCTGGCGAGCGCACATCGCGACCTCGCCGATCCGGTGCATCGCGCGGAAGTCGCTGCGCTCTGGGGCGTGGACGACGTTCCCGCCGCGCCGGGTCTCACGGCGGTCGAGCTCTTCGACGCGCTGGCGATCGGCCGCGTGCGGATGGTGTGGATCGCCTGCACGAATCCGGCGCAGTCGATGCCGGACCAGGCGACAGTGCGTGCCGGCCTCGCGCGCGCCGAGCTCGTCGTGCTGCAGGAAACGCAGCGCGATACGGAAACGGCCGCGTTTGCCCACGTGCTGCTGCCGGCGGCGGGCTGGGGCGAGAAGGACGGGACCGTGACCAACTCCGAGCGACGGATCTCGCGCGTTCGCGCAGCCGTGCCGCCGGCGAGTGACGCGCGCCCCGACTGGCGCATCGCCGCCGACTTCGCGCGCCGGCTCGAGGCGCGGCTGCGTCCGGCGGCGCCGACGCTGTTCGCCTACCAACGCGCCGAGGACATCTTCGACGAGCATGTGAGCTCGACGCGCGGCCGTGATCTCGACATCACCGGGCTCACCTACGCGCGCCTCGACCTGCAGGGGCCGCAGCAGTGGCCGTGTCGTGCCGGCGACGCCGTGGGCGCGGCGCGCCTCTACACCGACGGCGTCTTCGCGACGCCGGACGGACGTGCGACGTTCGCCGCGGTGCCGTTCCGTCCGGTTGCCGAGAAGATCGATGCGCGCCATCCGTTCCGCCTCAACACCGGCCGCTTGCGCGACCAGTGGCACGGCATGAGTCGAACCGGGCTCGTCGCGACGCTGTACGCGCACGCGCCGGAGCCGGCGCTCGAGATCAACCCGGCGGATGCGCACCGCCGCGGCTTCGCGAGCGGCGAGCTTGTGCGCGTCGAGTCGCGACGCGGGCACGTGATCGTGCCGATCGCAATCAGTGCCGACGTCAAGCCGGGCGGTGCGTTCCTGCCGATGCACTGGGGCTCGGGCACGCTCGCCGGGCGCGGCGGGGCCGGCATCAATGCCGTCACTTCGAAGGCGTTCTGTCCGACCTCGAAACAGCCGGAGCTGAAGCACGCAGCGGTGCGCGTGGTGAAGGCCGAGCTGCCGTGGCGCGTCACGGCGTTCGGGTTCCCCGCCACGGCCGAAGCGCTGTTCGCGTTGCGCGATGCGCTGCGCGCCGCTGCCGGTGCTTTCGACTACGCGAGCGTCGTGCTCGTCGGCGACACCGCTGCCGGCGTGATGCTGCGCGCCGCGAGTCGCGTCCCCGTCGACGCGGCGACACTCGACACCATCGACCGCGCGCTGGGCCTCGACCGCACCGACGTCGCGCGTTACGACGATCACCGTCGCGCGACGGGCCGGCGGATCCGCATGGCGGACAGCCGCATCGCTGCCGTGCGCCTCGCGGGCGACGTGCAGGGCGAGGACTGGCTGCGGGAATGGATGACGGCCCGGCGCGACGTCGCTGCGCTCGGGGCGACGCTGCTGATGCCGTCGGCGCGCCCGCCCGGTGGCGCGCGGCTGCGCGGACATGTCGTCTGCGTCTGCCACAACGTGGCCGAAGCGGAGATCGTCAGCGCGCTCGCCGGCCATCCGAACGCGGAAGCTTCGCTCGCCGCCGTGCAGTCGTCGCTGAAGTGCGGCACGAATTGCGGCTCGTGCCTGCCTGAGCTGAAGCGCCTGGCGGCGGCCGCGGTGGTCGCGGCGTGAGTAGCTTGCGCGAGGGCGGGGCGGCGAAGCCGGCAGGGCGCGTCGCGCTCGTCGGTGCGGGGCCGGGCGATCCCGAGCTCCTCACGTTGAAGGCCCTGCGGCTCTTGCGTGCGGCCGACGTCGTGCTGCACGACGATCTCGTCACCGCGGGCGTGCTCGCCTTCGCAAATCCGGCAGCGCGCGTGATCGCCGTCGGCAAGCGCGGTGGCTGTCCGTCGACGCCGCAAGCGTTCATCGAGCAACTGATGATCCGCGAGGCGCGCGCCGGGGCGCTCGTCGTGCGGTTGAAGGGCGGCGACCCGTTCGTTTTCGGACGCGGCGGCGAAGAGATGGCAGCGCTCCGAGCCGCGGACATCGACGTCGAGATCGTCAACGGCATCACGGCGGGCATTGCCGCCGCTGCGGCGATCGGCGTTCCACTGACGCACCGCGCGCACACGCATGGGGTCGCGTTCGTCACCGGGCATGCGGCAGAGGGTGCGGGCGACGAGCCCGATTGGGACGCACTCGCGAAGAGCGGCCTGACGCTCGTCATCTACATGGGGATCACGCATGCCGAGGCGCTGCGGGCGCGGCTGCTCGCCGCTGGCGTCGCACCCGGAATGCCGGTGGCCGTCATTGCGCACGCGACACGCCCCGAGCAGGACGCGGTGGTCGCGACGCTGGACGACTTCGTCGCTGCGATGCATGCCGGCGGCGTCGCGCGCAGCCCCGCGATCATCGTCGTGGGCGAAGTGGCGGCGCTCGGAGTCGCTGCCTGCGCGCCGCTGGCTACAGCC
>Ga0068858_100005517_pt1 | contig 12384 bp, 12 predicted proteins | sample KBSSwiS12_FD_66589 | JGI IMG/M metagenome (GOLD analysis project Ga0068858, IMG submission 66589) | Switchgrass rhizosphere microbial communities from Kellogg Biological Station, Michigan, USA - KBS Switchgrass S1-2 | ecosystem: Host-associated > Plants > Roots > Rhizosphere > Soil ... | reverse complement strand
CTTGCCGACTCCGGCGAACGCGACGGCGGCCCAGCGCTTCGTGATGTTCCACCTCGCTTCGGCTTCGCTCACGATCGCATTCTTGTCCTGGTATCGCGCCGCCGGAACCCCACGCAGCGAGATGTACGGCTCGGCGTAGAACGGCACGTCGCCGCGCGAGCCGCGGGCATCCGCGCGAAGGCCCAGCACGAAATCGCCCATCGGCTGGAAACCGAAGATGCGCGCCGATCCCGCCTCGTGTTTCGAGTCGCTGCCGAAGGCGCTGCGCGCGGCCGAGGCCTCGAGCTCGAAGAACAGCCCGCAGTTGGGCGTGAAGATGTTGTCGCGCGAATCGTAGTCGACGACCACGCCGAGCCTTCCGATGGATGAATCGAGCTGCCGCTGCTGCACGTCGTCCGGGCGCTCGCCGGCGAAGCGCGACGTGGACGAAAAGTACGCGTAGCGGCCGCCGATGTACCAGCGGCTCGTCCCCAGGCGTCGCAGCAGCTGTTGGATGAGCGCCTCGCCGTCGAGGCGATACGCGCGCGGGTCGCCGTTCACGCTGAAGTAATCGAGCTGCAGCTCGGCCTTGCCCAGGGCGCCGGTGTAGCGCCAGCGATCGTGGTCCCAGAAGCCGAGATAGCCCGCACCGAGCATCCACGTGCCGTTCTCCGTCTTGGCGCCCGCGCCCACCGCGATGTCGGGCGGGATGATCGGCTCGCCGGCCGCCTTGCTCGCCTCCGCGCGATCCGCGAACGACTGGCTGAAGTACGCGAGCGCCACGCCCGCGCCGTAGCCCACCGCCGGCTCGGTGATGACCATCGGCACCGGCAGCACGCCTTTGTGGCGCAGGAGGTAGTTGCCGAGGTCGAAGTCGCCGTCCTCCTCGTCCTGGAACTTGTCCGGGACGGCGTACGCGGGAAGCGCGCACGCTATCGCGAGAAGGAAAGCTGCGGATCGTGAGGCCATCGCGCAGGTTCGAACGAACCCGTGGATGGGGCAATCGCCCCTTGGTGCCTAGGCGGCCGGACGAAGCTGCGAGAGGGACGCGACGAGGTCGCTGAAACGCTCGCCCTGCACCGTGATGTGGTCGCGCGCGGCCTTCGCCGCGAGCTCGCCATCGCCCTTTGCGATCGCCTCGACGATCGCCTCGTGCTCAGCGAGGGAGTTGCCGATGCGATTGCGGGTGCGAAGCTGCAGGCGGCGATACGGGCGCAGGCGCTTGTGCAGCGTGAGCGCGTGTTCGGCGAGAAAGCCGTTGCCGCTCGCCATGTAGATGGCGCGGTGGAACGTCTCGTTCTCGCGGAAGTATGCGTCGGGATCGCCGGAGTGGGCGGCCTTGCGGCACGCGTCGAGCGCCTTGCGCAGTTCCTTCTCCTGCTCCGGAACCAGCCTGCGCGCGGCGCGGCGCGCGCACGACGCTTCCAGGTCCGCCATCACCTCGAACATCTCGAAGAGGCGCCTGGGCTCGAGGATGGAAACGGTCGCGCCCACGCGGCGGCGGATCTCCACCATTCCGGACGACGCGAGCTGGATGAGCGCCTCGCGGATGGGGGTTCGCGAGACGCCGAAGCGCTTTTCGAGGGCGGCCTCGTCGATTCGGCTGCCGGGGGTGAGGCGGCCCATGGTGACGTCCTCCTCGATCGCTTCGCGCAGGCGCTCGGAGGACTTGCCGGTGGGACCCTTTCGCTTCGCCATGGTCTGTATCGGGGCTATGCTTTGACGGAAGTATGGATATTCTTTATCCAGTTGACAAGTACCCAAATCTCTATTTAGGATTCGCTATCTCTGTTTAAATATATTTAAACACCCCTTGGAAGCCATCGTGACCCCGATAGCGGACCCTTCCCCCAGGAAGGTTGGCCGGCGGACGGCATCCGGACGCATCGCCCTCGCCTCCGACCCCCAGGAGCTCCACCGCCTCGCGGATGCCCTCCTCTCCGAGCCCGGGGAGGCTTCCGGCGTGGTCCTCGCGCGCCAGATCCTGGCGAGCTACAGCGCCATGCCCGCCGACCACCGGCTGGCATTCCTGAAGATCCTCGCCGAACGCTTCGGCCCCGATCCCGCGAAGCTTCGCCAGGCGATCGAGAAATACCGCGACGACCCCGGCGCCGCGACCGCGAGCGTCCTCTTCGCGGCTTCGGAGCCGCCACGGCAGGAGCTCATCCGCCGCCTCAACCTGTCGCCCGGCGGGACAGAACGCCTGGTGCGCATGCGCGAAGACGTCCTCGCCAACATTCGCGAGCACCCCGAGCTCGCGACCGTCGACCGGGACTTCGTCCACCTGCTCTCCTCGTGGTTCAACCGCGGCTTCCTGCAGATCCGGCCGATCGACTGGACCACGCCGGCGCACATCCTCGAGAAGGTGATCCGCTATGAGGCGGTGCACGAGATCTCCAGCTGGGGCGAGCTGCAGCGCCGCCTCGAGCCGCGCGACCGCCGCTGCTTCGCGTTCTTCCATCCGGCGATGCCCGACGAGCCGCTGATCTTCGTCGAGGTGGCGCTCACGACCACGATCCCGGGCGCCATCGCGCCGCTGCTCGCCGACGATCGCCGCCCGATCTCTCCCGAGCGTGCGCGCACCGCGGTCTTCTATTCGATCTCGAACTGCCAGGTGGGCCTCAAGGGCATCTCGTTCGGCAACTTCCTCATCAAGCAGGTGGCCGAGGAGCTCAAGCGCGACCTGCCCAACCTGCGGACCTTCGTGACGCTCTCGCCGGTGCCGGACTTCGCGAGCTGGTTGAAGCGCGAGCGCTCGGCCGCCAACCCGGCCTTCATCCGCGCCGCCCACCGCAAAGCGCTCAGCGCCTTCGACGGCGGACAATGGCAAACGGAGCCGGCCGCGGGAAAGATCGTCCGGACATTCCTCAACAAGGCGGCGGCGTACTATTTCCTGCGCGCGAAGAACGGCTCCGGGAAGCCCGTCGATCCCGTGGCCCGCTTCCACCTCGGCAACGGGGCGCGCCTCGAACGCATCAACTGGATGGGCGACAAGTCGTCCAAGGGGATCCGGCAGAGCGTCGGGTTCATGGTCAACTACCGTTACGATCTGGGGCAGGTGGAGAAGAACCATGACGCGTACGCAAACCGCTCGGAGGTCGTCGCCGCGCGCGGCATCCACAAGCTGATCGAGTCATGAACGAAAACCTGGCAAGCCTCCTGCACGCGGCCGCGGCTGCGAACCCGGAGGCGAACTTCATCGAGACCCTGGAAGGAAGGAAGTACACCTACCAGGATGCGCTGGACGCGAGCGGGCGCATCGCGCACTACCTGGTGAGGCTGGGCGTCAAGCCGGGCGACCGCGTGGCGGCCCAGGTGGAGAAGTCGCCGGAGGCGATCTTCACCTACCTCGCCGTGCTGCGCGCCGGCGCCTGCTACCTGCCGCTCAATACCGCGTACACCGAGCACGAGCTCGAGCATTTCGTGAGCGATGCCGAGCCGCGCGTGTTCGTTTGCTCGCCGGAGCGGCGCGCCGCCATCGAGCCCATCGCCACCCGGTTCGGGGCGACGATGGAGACACTCGACGCGAAGGGCGCGGGACCGATCATCTCGGGCTCGCGTGACTTGCCGGCCAGGTTCGACGACGTGCCGCGCGCGGCCGACGACCTGGCGGCCATCCTGTACACATCCGGCACCACGGGACGCGCCAAGGGCGCGATGCTCACGCATCAGAACCTGCGCTCCAACTGCACCACGCTCGCGAAGCTCTGGCGCTTCACGAACCAGGACGTGCTCATCCACGCGCTGCCGCTCTTCCACACCCACGGCCTCTTCGTGGCGGTGAACATCACGCTCGCGGCGGGCTCGTCGATCATCCTGCTCGCCAAGTTCGACACGGCGGTGATCCTGAAGCTCTTCGAGCGCGCGACGGTGCTGATGGGGGTGCCGACCTTCTATACGCGGCTGCTCGAGCAGCCCGGCCTCGACAAGGCGTCGACCCGTCACATGCGGCTCTTCATCTCGGGCTCCGCGCCCCTGTCGGCCGAGACGCACACCGCCTGGAACGCCAAGACCGGGCACGCGATCCTGGAGCGCTACGGCATGACCGAGACGAACATGAACGCCTCGAATCCGTACGAGGGGGCGCGCAAACCCGGCGCCGTCGGCTTCCCGCTCGAGGGCGTGGAGATTCGCGTCGCCGATCCGGAGAGCGGCAAGCCGCTCGCGAAGGGCGAGGTCGGCGGCATCGAGGTGCGCGGCCCCAATGTGTTCAAGGGCTACTGGAAGAATCCGGAGAAGACCGCCGCGGAGTTCCGCAAGGAAGGAAACTGGTTCATCACCGGCGACGTCGGCAAGTTCGACACCGAGGGCTATCTGCTCATCGTGGGGCGGGCCAAGGACCTCATCATCACCGGCGGCTACAACGTGTATCCCGCGGAGGTGGAAGGCGAGATCGAGGCCCTCGACGGCGTGGCGGAATGCGCGGTCGTGGGACTGCCCGATCGCGATTTCGGCGAGTCCGTGAACGCCGTCGTCGTACGCGCGAAGGGCTCGAGCCTCAAGTCCAAGGACGTGGTCGCCGCACTGGGCAAGCAGCTCGCGCGCTACAAGCAACCGAAGCGGGTCTTCTTCGTCCCCGCCCTGCCCCGCAACGCCATGGGCAAGATCCAGAAGAACCTGATCCGCGAGAAGCTCGGCAGCGATCCCGCCGCGCTCGGCGTCGAAAACGAATGAGTATTGACCACAGCTCTTTGGAGGAGCCATGAACAAGACCCGACGTTCCCTCATTTCCGGCCTCGCCGCCGCGCCGGTCGCCGCGCTCACCTCGCGCTTCGCCTACGGCGCGCAGGAGCTCAAGATCTCGCACCAGTTCCCCGGCGGAACCGAGACCGAGGGCGACTTCCGCGACCGCCTCTGCAAGAAGTTCGCGAAGGAGATCGCCGCGCGCAGCAAGGGCGCGCTCACGGCGACGGTGTACCCGGGCTCCTCGCTCATGAAGGTGAACGCGCAGTTCAGCGCGGTGCGCAAGGGCGCGCTCGACATGACGCTGCTGCCGATGTCGTACGCCGGCGGCGAGGTTCCCGAGCTCAACATCACGCTGCTCCCCGGCATCGTCACCAGCTACGAGCAGGGCTATGCGTGGAAGAAGAACGAGATCGGCAAGGCGCTCACCGACCTCCTCGCCTCGAAGGGCGTGATCATCGTCACCTGGGTGTGGCAGGCCGGTGGTGCCGCGAGCCGCGCGGGCCCGATCATCAACCCCGAGGACGTGAAGGGACTCAAGTTCCGCGGCGGCGGCAAGGAGATGGACATGACGGCGAAGGCCGCCGGCGCGCAGACGCTGTCGCTGCCCTCCAACGAGACCTACGCCGCGATGCAGACGGGTGCCGTCGACATCGTGACGACCTCTTCCACGAGCTTCATCTCGTTCCGCCTCGAGGAAGTCTCCAAGAACCTCACCATCAACAAGAACGGCAAGTCGTACTGGTTCCTGCTGGAGCCGCTGCTCATGTCGAAGATCGTGTTCGACAAGCTCCCCAAGGACCAGCAGGCGCTCATCATGCAGGTGGGCGGCGAGATGGAGAAGTTCGCGCTCGAGGGCGCGCAGGCCGACGACAAGAAGGTGATCGACGTCTACACCAAGGCCGGGGTGAAGGTGCACGACCTCACCGACGCCGCGCTCAAGAAATGGGTGGACGTCGCCCGGCCCACCGCCTGGAAGGACTTCGCCGAGAAGTCCGACAGCTGCGCGAAGTTCCTGAAGCTCGCCGAGCAGGTCAAGGTCTAGGCCCACACCGCGGGACCCGGGCCAGGCGCAAGGCCTGGCCCGCTTCAATTCGAGGGGAGAGACGAATGAGCCACGACTTCGAGGTGGGTGGAGAACGGGAGCCCGAGCATCCGCCGCCGGGACATCCGATCCTCGCCATGGCCGACCGCGTGATGGTCTGGGTGAACAAGGCCGTGATGATCCCGTGCATGCTGGCGCTGGTCGCGGCCGCGGTGGTTCTCAGCTATAGCGTGGTCGCGCGCTACTTCCTCAAGATTCCCACCGACTGGCAGGACGAGACGGCGATCTTCCTGCTGGTGGGCGCGACGTTCTTCTCGGGCGCGTTCGTGCAGTCCTATCGCGGACACATCGGCATCGACGCGGTGGCGCACTGGATGGGGCCCAAGGCCAACCGCATCCGCATGATCTTCGTCGACGGCGTGAGCTTCCTCTTCTGCGCCTTCTTCGCCTGGAAGTCCTGGACCCTCTTTCACGAGGCCCTGCACGAGGGACAGACGACGACGTCCACCTGGGGGCCGCCCCTGTGGATCCCCTACTCGCTGATGGCCGTGGGCATGACGCTTCTCGCCCTGCAGCTGCTGCTCGAGTTCGCCGGCCGCGTGGCACCCGGCCCGAGGAAAGCCGCATGAGCGCGCTCGCCATCGGCATCGCCTATGGAATCGCGACGCTGGTCGTCATGTTCTCCGGCATGCCCATCGCCTTCGCGCTGGGCTCGGTCGCGCTGGCGTTCATGTACTTCTTCATGCCGGCGTCGGCGCTCGACACCGTCACCCAGAACGTCTACGAGGAGATGGCCAGCATCACGCTCTTGTCGATCCCGCTCTTCATCCTGAAGGGTGCCGCGATCGGCAAGTCGGCCGCGGGCAAGGACCTCTACCAGGCCATGCACGCCTGGATGAACAAGATCCCCGGGGGACTGGGCATCGCGAACGTGTTCGCGTGCGCGCTCTTCGCGGCGATGGCGGGCTCGAGCCCGGCCACGTGCTCCGCGATCGGCAGCGCCGGCATCCCGGAAATGCGGCAGCGTGGCTACTCGCCGGGTTTCGCGGCGGGCATCATCGCTGCCGGCGGAACACTGGGGATCCTCCTGCCGCCGTCCATCACGATGATCCTCTTCGCGGTGGCGGCCGAGCAGTCCCTCGGACGGCTCTTCCTCGCCGGCATCGGGCCGGGGCTGATGCTGGTGGCGCTCTTCGCGGTGTACTCGATGTACCGCTTCCGCAAGGAGTACCGCATGGCGCATGCCGCCTTCAAGGACGGCGCCACCAAGTCCGCGATGCTCGACGACCACGTCTACACGTTGCGCGAGAAGGTCGAGATGCTGCCGCGCGTGGGCCCCTTCGTGGTCCTGCTGATCGGCGTGATGGTGGCGTTGTACGGCGGGTTCGCCACGCCTTCCGAGACCGCGGGACTGGGCGCGGTGCTGGCCCTGGCGCTGGTCGCGGTGGTCTATGCGATGTGGAAGCCCAGGGACGTGCGGCCGATCCTGGTCTCGACGGTGAAGGAGTCGACCATGCTGATGTTCATCATCGGCATGTCGTTGCTCTATTCGTACGTGATGAGCTCGCTCTCCATCTCGCAGAACACGGCGGCGGCGGTCGTGGGCATGCACCTGCCGAAGTGGATCCTGCTCGCGGCGATCCTCTTCATGGTGATCGTGCTCGGCTTCTTCCTGCCGCCGGTGTCGATCATCCTCATGACCGCGCCCATCATCCTGCCGCCGCTCAAGGCGGCCGGCTTCGACCTCATTTGGTTCGGCGTGGTAATGACCATTGTGATGGAAATGGGGCTGATACACCCGCCGGTCGGGCTCAACATCTTCGTCATCAAGAACGTGGCGCCCGACATCCCGCTGAAGGACATCGTCTGGGGCGTGATGCCCTTCGTGGGACTGATGTTCGTCGCCGTGTTCCTGCTCTGCTTCTTCCCCGGGATCGCGACCTGGTTCCCCGATCTCGTGATGGGAGCTCCGAAGTAGCCGCTCGACAACAACGCGAGGAGGACCCCGCAATGAAACGACTCGAGCACTTCCCCGTACGCACCATCGTCGCCGTCCTGGTGGCCGCAGCACTTGCGGGATGCGCAGGGATGGCGACCTCCGCCGGGCCCGGCAAGCGGCAGCTGATGCTGATCGGCAACGACGAGAAGGTGGGCTTCGACGACGCCGGCAAGCAGGTCCAGTCGCCGCCCGGCAAGGACACCGTCTCGATCGTCGACATCGGCACCGACCCGCTCGCGCCCCGCATCATCACGAGCCTGCCGCTGCAGAACTCGATCTTCGGGCCGCCGGTGAACCTCGCGATCACGCCCGACCAGACGCTCGCGATCGTGGCGAACTCGATGAACCAGGTGCAGGACGGCGCCGCGTGGAAGCCGGTGCCCGACGACAAGATCTACGTGATCGACCTCACCACCGACCCGCCGAAGCTGATCGAAACCGTCACCGTCGGCAAGCAACCGTCAGGGCTTTCGATCAATCGCGCCGGCAACCTCGCGCTGGTCGCGAACCGGAATTCGAACGACATCACCATCCTTCGCATCGCCGGCAAGAAGGTGAGCGTCGTGGGAAGCGTGCCGATGGGCGAGCAGGTGGCGCACGTCGTGTTCACGCCCGATGGCAGGCGCGCGCTGGCCGCGAAGTTCCCGGGACACAAGATCGCCTTCCTGAACGTGGACGGCGAGAAGGTCACCTACGACAAGCTCGACGTGCCGGTGGGCCTCTGGCCGTACAACGTGGACGTGACGCCCGACGGAAAGCTCGCGATCTCCGCCGACAACGGCAACTCCGGCTCGGCCGACGGCCACGTGGACACGGTGAGCGTGATCGACATCGAGTCGAATCCGCCGCGCGTCATCGACAAGGTTGTCGTGGGCGACGCGCCGGAAGGCTTCGCCATCAGCCCGACGGGCAAGCTCGCGGTCGCGGTGCTGCTGCGCGGGACCAACTCGGCGAAGAACGCCTGGTACTACAACCGCAACGCCACGGTGGTGGCGCTCAAGATCGACGGCAAGAAGGTCACGCGCTCCAACGAAGTCGAGGTGCGCGGACTGCCCGAGGGCGTGGCGTTCAGCGACGACGGTGAATACATCTACGTGGGCAACTACATGGACCGCGATCTGTCGATCCTCAAGGTCGAGGGAGACCGGATCGTGAACACCGGCAAGTCGATCCAGCTGCCGGGGCAGCCGGCCTCGATCCGCGCGCGCACTCGCTGATCACGCGAGCGACGCCGGTGCGCTGGCCCTACTTCTTGCCGTAGTTCGCCGCGAGGTAGTCCGCGATCGGGCCCTGGTCCTCGGGCTTGATGGGGGCGCCGTACGCCTTCACCATCTTCGTGACCGTGGCCTCCCACCCCTTGTGGTCGAGGAACGGGGAATTGAGCGGGATGTAGTCGAGGCTGTGGCAGGCCACGCAGTTGGCGCGGACCAGCGGCAGTCCCGGACCTTCCTTGAGCTTCACCTTCTCCTCGCCGGCCCACGCGGCAACGACGACGAGGCTCGCGGCTGAAGCGGCGATGGCGATCCACCGGGCGCCCATCACACCACCTCCAGGCGAATGCGTTGGACCACGTTGTGGTGGTACCCCGCGGGGTTGAAGATGAGCTTCTCGACCTGCGTGTCGCCGCGATTGTTGTACGCGCGCACGCGTACGACCGGCGCCGCATCGCCGACGCGGAACCGGTGGGAGAAAGTCCGGAAGGAGTACGGGCCGAGGTCCTTGCCCAGCAGCGCGAGGACCCACGACTGGCCGTCGTCCATCGAGACCTCGACGTCGCGGATCCCGCGCCCGCCGTCCCACGCGACGCCGGCGATGTCGACCATGTCGCCGCGCTTCACGCGCTGGCCGTCGCGAATCGACGTGACGAGGGAATTCACGACGATGTCCGTGATCGGCTGGTTCGCCGCGGTGGCCTGGGTGGGGAACGGATCGACGTGGAACGTGTTCGCGGGGATCCGGTAGGCGGGGTTCATCCAGAAGCCGCCCTGCGGCGTGGTGCGCGCCTCGATGCTGGTGAGGTGCTTCATCCAGTAGGTGCCGGTCCAGCCCGCGACGATGAGCCTCGCAGGGAAGCCGTTGAAATGCGGCAGCGGCTTTCCATTCATCTCGTAGGCGACGATCGTTCCTTCGGCCATGGCGCGATCCACGGGAATGCTCTTCACGAAGTCGGGCGTCGACGCCATCGCCGGGCCGTCGGCGCCGTCGAAGGCGACCTCGACCGCCTTGTCGGAAAGGCCCGCCTTGTCGAGAATGTCCTTGAGCCGAACGCCTTTCCATCGCGCGTTGCCCATGGCACCCACGCCCCACTCGACGCCCTGGACGTGGGGCTGGAACATCCCGCGACGATTCCCGGAGCACTGGCAGACGGCCACCAGCTCCACCGGATCGAAGTCATGCCGCAACTGTTCGAACGTGTACTCCGCCGATTGCCGGGCGGCGTCGCCGCCGACCTTCAGGCGCCACGCTTTCGCATCGATCGCCTGGGGAATGCCCGCCAGGTGGTAGCGCACGAAGAAGGCGTCGTTGCGCGTGATCGGCTCCTTGAAATAGTCGATCGGGGTCTCGAAGTTGGGCGGCCGGTAGCTTCGCTTGATGAGCGGGACCTTGCCCGGAATCGATTCGAGGTATCCCTCGGCGGCGGCGCCTTCGGCGAGCTCCGCCGGTTGCCAGGGCTTCGCCGCGGCGCGCAGGGACGCCGGGAGGGAGGCGACTGCGGGAATGACGAGCGTAGAGAGGAAACGGCGCCGATCGCTCATGGTTCGCTACTCCGTGGACTGGCCGAGGAGCGCAGTATGCACGCGGTCAATCCTCCGGCACAAATGCCGGCGCCCCGATTCGAACTCCACCGGGGGTTTCATTTCGACTCCCGTGCGGACACCCCCGGGCGCGACTGCAATGCGGAGCGATTGAGCTGGAATGCGAGCTCGCCCATCACGCCTCCCGCGGCGATGAGGAGCGCGCCGACGACCGGAAGCTGGTGACGCCCGAGGCTCGACAGCAGGATCGCTCCCAGGGCGCTGGATGCGCCGATTCCGAGGTAGATGGCGGCCGCATTGAGCGCGAGGAGGATCGGCGCGAGATTCGAATCGATGCCGACGAGGCGATGCTGCTGGGCCACCACGAGGCCCCAGCCGCACATCCCCCAGACGGCGAGCGCCACGACCGCCGACCCGGCCGTCGCGCTGCTCCAGGGAAGGAGGGCGAAGTCGAGGGCGAGCACGGCGGCCGCGACGTTCAGGACGCGGCGGTTGCCAAAGCGGTCGGTCAGCGCTCCGGCCTGCAAGCTGCCGACGGTCGCTCCCACGCCCCAGGTCGCCAGCAGCCCGGCAAGGACCGACCCGCTGCCCGCCGTGGCGCGATCGAAGATGACGCTGATGTACGTGTACACCAGGAAGACGCCGGTCATGACCAGCAACGTGGTCGCGAGCGTCGCGGCGACGCGGGTATCGGAGAGCGGAGCGAACCGCGCACGAAGCGTGATGCGGCCGGCGGCCGGGGTATTCGGGAGGAACGCGGCCACTCCGGCCGCGGCTGTCGCTCCGACCGCGGCGACGAACCACAGCGTGGCGTGCCAATCGCCAACGCTGGCCACGAGGGTGCCGATCGGCGCTCCCAGCGCGGTAGCGGCGCTCAGGCCCGCCAGCACGATGGCGAGGGCGCGGGCGCGGCGCTGCGGCGGGACCAGCGCGGTTGCCACCGCGCTCGCCGCGGGCGTGAACACCGCGCCGCCCAGCCCGGCGAGGGCCCGTCCGGCGAGCGCCAGGTCGAACGTATGGGCCGTGGCCGTCACCACGTTGCTTGCGACGAAGGCGCCAAGGCCCAGGAGCAACACATTTCTCCTCGGCCAATTCGCCGTGACGGTCGCCATGACGGGCGTGAGCACCGCGTAGGAAATGGCATAGACGGAGACGAACTGCCCCGCCCTGCCCACGCTCGTTCCAAACCCTGCTGCGACCTGCGGCAGGATCCCGGCGACGACGTAGCTGTCCGTGCCGATCGAAAATGCCCCGAGCGCCAAGATCAAGAGTCGATAGTCCATGGATCATCCTTCGTCGTAACAATACTGGTTACATCAATGGGGAAAAAAAACGAGTTGCGGGAGCGTCAACGCATGCCGAGCACCTCGAGGATGGTCGTCCTTGCGAGCTCCCGCTCGAGGCGGCTTTCCAGGTCATCGTAGATCTCGCGGAGCGCGGGCTTCAGGGCCCGGGCCACGGGGCAATGGGGATTGGGCGGCGCGGCGTGCAGGCCGAACAGGCCGGGATCCGCCACCGCCTTGTAGACGTCCAGCAGCGTGATGGACGCCGCGGGCTTGGCGAGCTTCCAGCCGGCGTTCGCACCGCGGCGGCTCGCGACGAGCCCTCCTTTTCGCAGGGCCCCGAGCATCCGGCGAATGACGACCGGGTTGGTGGCGACGCTGGTGGCGATGCGATTCGACGTCACCGGCTCGGGACGCTTCTTCTCGGCGACGGCCATGTACGACAGCACATGGATCGCGATCGTCAGGCGGCTATTCGCGCTCATGGCCGATAATGTAACATACCCAGTTACACCCAGACGAGGAGATATTGCAAATGTGTTTGGAACTAGCCGCCCGCGGATGGCTGCGCCGCGTCTTCGGCGCCGCTTTGCTGGCGCTCTCGATGTCGGCCTGCGCCTCGCTGCCTGGAATCGAATG
>Ga0068858_100005505_pt1 | contig 12398 bp, 10 predicted proteins | sample KBSSwiS12_FD_66589 | JGI IMG/M metagenome (GOLD analysis project Ga0068858, IMG submission 66589) | Switchgrass rhizosphere microbial communities from Kellogg Biological Station, Michigan, USA - KBS Switchgrass S1-2 | ecosystem: Host-associated > Plants > Roots > Rhizosphere > Soil ... | reverse complement strand
CAAACCTGGAATTGCGTTCCTGCACAAGCCGTTCACCTCAGAAACACTGGGGCGAAAAATCAGCGACGTGCTCGAGGCCGCGACGCATTAAATCGCGTAGCCGTTGTCGTACCAGACTCCTCGTCGTCGACAACGAGGCCCAGAACGTCGAGGTGCTCAGACGCTTGATGACCAGGCTTGGTGATGCATCAGATGGCGACTCGGCACTTCAGGCCGTGGTGCACGATCGCTCTGACCTCGTCTTTTGTGGACGTCAACATGCCAGGAATCGACGGCTTTGAAGTGTGCCGTCAGCCACTTTCTCGCTGCACAGCACTGCTGCGAAAGCTCTGACATGGGAGCGGGCAGGAAACGTATGAGTGCCATTCGGCACATACACAGAGGTGGGGTCCTGATACCGTCGGGCCAATGAGAATCCTCTTGACGGGGGCAACCGGCTACGTCGGGGGACGCCTCCTTCCGGTCCTCGAAGCCGGGGGTCATGACGTTCGTTGTCTCGCGCGCCACCCTGCGAACCTCGCGTCGCACGTCGGCCGCGGCACGCAGGTCGTCGCCGGCGATGTCCTGAATCCCGCATCGCTCGCCACAGCGCTGGAGGGCATCGAAACGGCGTACTACCTTGTGCACGCGATGGGGGACATCAGCCGCTTCGAACAGCGCGAAACCACTGGGGCGCAGAACTTCGGCGCCGCCGCACGCGCCGCCGGCGTGGCGCGCATCATCTATCTGGGAGGTCTGGGCGAGGACCGCAGCGAACTCTCTCCCCACTTGCGCAGCCGGCACGAGGTGGGACGCATTCTTCGTGAATCGGGCGTGCCGACGCTGGAGCTGCGCGCGTCGATCGTCCTCGGATCGGGCAGCCTGTCGTTCGAGATGATCCGTGCCCTCTGCGAGCATCTGCCCGTGATGATTACGCCCCGCTGGGTCTCAGTGCTCGCGCAGCCGATTGCGATCCAGGACCTGATCGAATACCTGATGCAGGCGCTCGACGTGTCGATCGACGGGAGCACGGTCGTCGAGATTGGCGGCACCGATCGGTTGTCCTACGCCGCGCTGATGCGCGAGTACATGCGGCAGCGGCGCCTCAAACGACTGATGATCCCGGTGCCCATCTTGACGCCATGGCTCAGCAGCCTGTGGCTCGGACTGGTGACGCCTCTGTACGCGCGCGTCGGCCGAAAGCTGATCGAGAGTATGAAGTACCCGACCGTGGTCCAGAGCGATCGTGCACAACGGCTCTTCTCCGTGCAGCCCCGCGGTGCGGCTGAAGCCGTCCGCGCGGCGCTTCACTACGAGGATCGCGAGTTCGCGGAGACGCGTTGGTTCGACTCGCTGTCGGCGTCGGGCACGCCGCAAGGTCTTGGCGGCACTCGCTTCGGACAACGGCTGGTCGATCGGCGTGTGGTCGGCGTCGACGCGCCGCCCGCCGCGTGCTTTGCCGCAATCGAGCGCCTCGGCGGCCGGAACGGCTGGGTCGCCTTCAACGGGCTGTGGCGGCTGCGCGGGTTTTTCGATTTGCTGGTCGGCGGCGTCGGCATGCGGCGGGGCCGCCCCGAGACCCGGCCAATCCGTGTCGGCGACGCGCTCGACTTCTGGCGCGTCGAGGCGTACGAGCCGCCGCGCCGATTGCGTCTCTTCGCGGAGATGAAACTGCCAGGCCGTGCCTGGCTCGAGTTCGTTGTCGAGCCCGATGGCCTTGGATCGCGGGTCACACAGACGGCCGTCTTCGATCCGGTGGGCCTCCTCGGCCGCGCCTACTGGTACGGCGTCTACCCGCTTCACAAGGTGATCTTCAACGGCATGCTCGACGGCATTGCGAAGCGTGCGAACCACGTTCGGCCTGCGGGCGTGAATGACACTGCCGCATGACCGCCGAGCCTGACGCTCCGCTTCGATGGGGGACACAGCGCGACTTCTTCTGGTCAAGACGCTTGGGCGTTTTGTCGAATGGGTGCCGGTGTGCCCCGAGCTGGAGTCGGGCCTGGGCGTGCCGCGAGACTGACGCTGCTGGCGCACGTGCCCGACGCGTATCAACGCCTCGGACGGCTCGTGGCGGGTGGCAAGTCGTTACCGCGCGCCGCGCTGCACGCGCAGTACTCGACAGGGTTCATGAAGGCGCTCCGGACCGTGGCCACGCCGCGCCGGAACGGCAATGTGCTCCAGCACGTGCTCGGCTACTTCAAGGACACGCTGGACCAGGGTGATCGCGCTGAGTTGTTGACGCTCATCCACACGTACGCAGCCGGCCACGTGCCGCTCATCGTGCCGCTGACGTTGTTCGCGCACCATCTTCGTCGCTCCGATGTGCCGTACCTGGCTGGACAGGCCTTCCTGAATCCGCATCCTGCCGAACTCATGCTGCGCAATCATGTCTGACATGTGGAGATGAAGACAGAAGCTTCACAACGCCGAAATGAGCCAGAGCTTACACATTGTCGGACGGTTCAAAGCCACGGCATCCTGTGCGTGACCGCTGTCAACGATTACGAATGGTTCAGGGGTGCCGACAGTGGGTCGGCAAAGCGGTCCGTGTTCAATACCGGACAGCTGGGCTGAGAGCCCTACGAGTAACCTAAGAGAGAAGAGTTCTCGTCGTCGTCGGCCGCTTCGCAACTGGAGGGAACCGAGGACACACTGGCAATACACACAGACCTCACCGAATCTGTTGATGGTTCACTCGGACGGCCGCGACGCCGAGGCTCTGACCAAGACGGCGGCGTTGCAGCGGGCGATCTTCAACAGCGCCAACTTCTCGAGCATCGCCGCCGACGCCAAGGGCGTGATCCAGATCTTCAACGCCGGCCCACGCATCGTGAGTAATGGTTCCTGGACTGGCTGTTTGGCTATGCGACCAGACATGCTCCGTCCAACCCGCGTGCTCCATTTGGAGCACATCCCTCGGGACGCCGATGTGATTCGCCACAAGCTGGACGCCGAAGGCGTTTCCTGCGACATCACGTTGGTAAGCACGAAGGACGGGTTCGAAGCCGCGCTCACGCGAGAACCATTCGATCTCATCCTCTGCGACTACAACCTGCATGGTTACGACGGCGTCAGCGCTCTGACGTACGCGCAACAGGCACGACCGGACGTGCCGGTGATCGTCATCTCCGGCACCGTCGGCGACGAAGGAGCCGTGAGGTGTCTGCAACTCGGTGCAACTGATTACCTGCTCAAGGACCGCCTCGAACGCCTTGGATCTGCGGTGAACCGTGCCATTCAGGAGGCCGAGGCACGGCGCACGCGCGGGTGGGCGGACGCGCAGCGTGAGCGGTTGGCGACTCTCGTTGACGCCAGCCCCGATTTCATCGGCTACGCCGACCCGAAAACCACACAGATTCTGTACATCAACAAGGGCGGAAAGAAGATGTGCGGCATTGCTGAAGACGAGGACGTCGCGACGCTCACGCTCGGCGATGTGCATCCAGCATGGATGATCCAGCAGCTGGCCGAAGTGGTCTTGCCCGCGGCGATACGCGATGGCGTGTGGCAGGGCGATGGCGCATTTCGACACCGGGACGGCCGCGACATCCCGGTCTCGATGGCCGTGCTGGCCCATCGAGGCGCGGACGGAGACGTGGACTTCGTCTATACGGTTTCGCGCGACATCACCGAGCGCAAGCGGGCGGAACAGGCCCTGCGCGTCGAGCGCGACCGCGCACAGCGATACCTGGACACCGCCGACGTCATCCTGCTCAAGCTGGATCTGGAAGGGCGGATCCTGGTGGTCAATCGGTACGCGTGCTCGCTTTTGGGATGGACTCAGGATGAATTGATCGGCCGCGACTGGGTGGAGACGTGCCTTCCGGTCCTTATACGGGAACAGCTCGATGGGCAGCGTCGAGAGCTGCTCGACGGAGATCTGTCGATCATCGAGAATCCCGTCATCACCAAGTCCGGTGAGGAACGTCTCGTCGAGTGGCACAACCGGCTGCTGCGCGACGACGAAGGACATGTGACCGGCTCGTTCAGTTCCGGCACCGACATTACTGAGCGGAGTCAGGCCGTCGCGGCCCTGCGTGCGGGAGAAGAGCGCACGCGGTTCGCGTTGCAGGCCGCAAATATCGGGATCTGGGACCTGGATGTTCCGACCGGGCGGGTCCAATGGTCCGAAATCCTCGAAACCCAATACGGCCTGAAACCCGGCACGTTTGGCGGGACCTTCGATGCGTTCGTCGAGTGCATTCATCCCGACGATCGGACGGCCGTGCTCGAAACGGTCGGGAACGCCATGAAGGCTGGCGCCGATTTCTCGGTCCTGAACCGATCGATCTGGCCTGACGGCACGGTTCGGTGGCTGAGTGGCGCCGGCCGTGTGTTCCTAGGGAAGCACGGCGAACCGGTGCGTGGCGTCGGTATCTCCCAGGACGTCACCGCGCGCATGCACGCGGACGAGACGCGCGCTCGCCTGGCCGCAATTGTCGACTCGACCGACGATGCCATCTACAGCACGACGCTGGATGACACGATCCTCACCTGGAACGCGGGTGCGGAGCGTCTCTACGGCTACGCGGCGGCCGAGGTCATCGGGCGGAACCGTTCGCTCATCGTGCCGGCCGGCGCGAGCGCCGGGCTCACGGCGGCGATGTTGGAAAAGGCAGGACGCGGAGAAGCGAGTGAGGCCATCGAAACAACACGGGTGCGGAAGGACGGACTGACGATCGACATCTCGCTCACGATCTCTCCGATCATGGATGCCACCGGGCGAGTCACCGGCACGTCGTCGATAGCCCGGGGCATCGGAAACCGAAAGCAGGCCGAGGCCGAACTCCGGCGCCTCAACGGCGAGATTCAGCTTCAGCGCATGCGTGTATTCAAAGCCACGATCAGAACCGTGCAGGATATCGTCAACAACCTGCTCAACAGTTTTCTGCTCGTTCGCCTCGAAGGGGAGGGTCACCTGCCGGCCGGATTGCTGACGATGGTCGATCAGATAGTTCATGAGGCTGGCGCGAAACTGAAGATGCTCGGAGATCTCGAGGCCGTCAACGAAAAAGAAATGGTCATCGGCACGGGCATCGACTATCCCGGCGCAGGGTCCTAAGCGATGCCCAGTCCGCTCCGAGTGCTCCACTTGGAGGATAGCCCTCGGGACGCCGAGGTGGTGCGTCATAGGCTGGACGCGGAGGATGTTTCCCTGCGCCATTCTCCTGGTCAACAGCAAAGAGAGTTTCGAAGCCGCGCTGACGCGTGAACTCTTCGATGTCGGAGTCGGGAAAGGCACGCGGCCTGGCCTCGCGACCGTTCAGAGCATCGTGACGCGGAGTGGCGGCAGCGTCACCGTCGACAGCGAAGTCGGCAAGGGCACGTCGTTCACGGTGTATCTCCCACAGGCAGACGCCGCGGAACGAGTCATCGTCGCCCAGCCGCCAGAGGCGCGGCCACCTGTCGGGGTGCAGACCGTGCTGGTGGTTGAGGACGCCGCAGGACTCCGCGAGGTCACCAGGAGACTGCTGGAGCGGCTGGGCCTTCGGCACCAGAATGAGCGTGAGCGAATGTTGGTGCGGAAGGGGGGATTCGAACCCCCACGATCTTGCGATCGCCAGCCCCTCAAGCTGGTGCGTCTGCCGTTCCGCCACTTCCGCGTTCAGGGGGTTGGGCTTTCGAGTATATGGCACAAGCCGGACGCCGACAACAGAAGGCGGGGAGTGCCCGGATCCCTACGATCGTTTGAACGGACGCTTGCTCAGAAGAACCAGACCACCGTCGTGGAGCAGATCCGGATTCTGTAAGAGGCGGAAGGCGTCCACTCAGGGGCGAAGCAAGAACATCACTTCGGAGCCTTCTCCGCCGGTGCCGATGACGGCGCAGGTGTGGCGCCTGTCGGTGCCGGAGTGGTCGGCGCCGGAGTGCTTGACGCCGGCGCGGGCGTTGTCGGAGCGCCTGCCGGCGGGGTGACAGGCCGCGGCGCCGGTGTGCCGCTCAGAATCGATCCCGGACCGCGCTGGCCGATGATCGACAGCGACAGCGCCACTACCATGAACAGCACTGCAAGCACGGTCGTCGCCTTCGTCAGCACGGTGGCGCCACCGCGCGCGCCGAAGGCCGTCTGGCTGCTGCCGCCGCCAAACGCGCTCGCCATGTCGCCGCCCTTCCCCTGCTGCAGCAGGATCACGAGCAGCAGCATGAGGCACACCAGCACGTACAAGGTGGTCAGAACGTAGTACATAACCATACGGTGAACCTTCGAAACTTTGAATCTGAGAATGTAAGAATCTGAGGATCCAAGAGTCTCAGGACGCCGGATTGTGCCAGCAAACTGACATCAAATCCTCACATCCTCAGATCCTCACATCCTCAGATTCGGAAACCCCAATCATACCGCAGCCGGCCGGCTCCGCATCACGATGTCCGCGAAGCTCGCAACCTCGAGACTGGCGCCGCCGACCAATGCCCCGTCCACGTCAGGCTCGGCGATCAGTTCCCGGATATTGTCCGGCTTCACGCTGCCGCCGTAGAGGATGTGGCAGTGGTCCGCGGCGTCACCGCCGAACCACTGGCGGAGTCGCTTCCGAATGTGTGCGTGTGCCTCGCCGGCCTGCGCAGACGATGCGTTACGGCCCGTGCCGATTGCCCACACCGGTTCGTAGGCGACGACGAGCTCGGCCACCTGCTCGGCGGTGAGTCCATCGAGTCCGTCTTTCACTTGCCGGTCGAGGACGTTGAGCGTGTGATCGGCTTCCCGCTCCTCGAGCGTCTCGCCGACGCAGACGATCGGGGTCAGCCCATTCTGAAACGCCGCCATCGTCTTGCGGTTCACCATGGCGTCGGTGTCACCGAACAGGCGCCGCCGTTCCGAGTGCCCGATGATGGCATAGGCGGCGCCGGCCTCTCTGACCATCGCGGCGGAGACCGCCCCGGTGAAGGCGCCTTCCCGCTCCCAGTACACATCCTGCGCGGAGACGCCGATGTTGGTGTTTCGTGCGGCCTCCGACACCGCATGGATCGCGGTGAACGGTGGCGCGATCACGATCTCGACGTTCGCCACGTCCTTGAGGATGATGCGGAGCTCTTTCGTGAAGACGACGGCTTCGGGTACCGTCTTGAACATCTTCCAGTTGCCGGCAATGAAGGGGATTCTCATAGGTCAGGTCGGTCAGGTCGGTCGGGTGGGGCTGACCCACCTGACCATCATAGTTTCTCCGTCAGCGCTGCGACCCCCGGGAGCGTACGTCCTCCGAGGAACTCGAGCGAGGCGCCGCCGCCGGTCGAGATGTGGGTGATGCGATCGGCCATCCCCGCCTTCTTGATGGCAGAGATGGAGTCGCCTCCCCCGATGATCGTCGTGCCTTCGACTGACGCGACCGCCCGCGCGACCGCGTTGGTTCCTTGGGCGAACGCGGCGATTTCGAACACGCCCATCGGTCCATTCCATACGACGGTTTTCGCATCCGACAGAAGGCGCTCGTAGGCCGCGATCGTCTGCGGTCCGATGTCGACGCCGAGACGATCGCCGATGGCCGGGTCGCCGACCGCCAGCACTTCGTGAGCGGCGCCTTCTGCGACGCGGTCGGTCACCACGTGATCGCCCGGTAACGCGAGCTCCACTCCGCGCGCCGCCGCGTCGACCTCGACCTTCCGTGCCGCCTCGAGCTTGTCGTCCTCGACGAGCGATTTGCCGATCGGCACGCCTCGCGATTTGAAGAACGTGTACGCCATCGCACCGCCGATGAGCAGGCGGTCCACCTTTCCGAGCATGTTCTCGATGACTTCGATCTTGTCCGACACCTTCGCGCCGCCAAGGATCGCCACGAACGGACGCTCCGGCGATTCAAGAACATGCCCGAGGTACTTCAGCTCCTGCTCCATCAGCAGGCCTGCCGCGGCGCGTGGCACATGGTGGGTGATGCCCTCGACGGACGCATGGGCCCGATGCGCCGCGCCGAACGCATCGTCGACGTACAGATTCGCCAGCGACGCGAGCGCCGCGGCGAACTGGGAATCGTTCTTTTCTTCCTCTTTGTGGAAGCGGAGGTTCTCGAGCAGCACCACATGGCCGCCCGCACGATGCGCCTCGTCGATCGCGCTCGTCGCAGGCTCGCCGATGCAGTCGTCGGCGAACGGCACCGGCCGACCGAGGAGCTCCGACAGACGTGCCGCGATCGGGCGGAGGGTGTACTGCGGATTCGCCGCACCTTTGGGCCGTCCGAGGTGACTGGCGATGATCACCGTCGCTCCCTGATCGAGCGCGTACCTGATTGTCGGCAGCGACGACTGGATCCGCGTGTCGTCGCCAATGCGCCCATCCTTGATTGGCACGTTGAAGTCCACGCGCAAGAAGACCCGCTGGTCTTTGAGGTCGAGATCCCGAATCGACAGCTTGGGCATTTTAGATACGAATCTGAGGTGTTCACAGCCCCCGTTTCACCAACAACCGCAACAGGTCGACGCACCGGTTGGAGTAGCCCCACTCGTTGTCGTACCACGAGAGGACCTTCACGAAGTCCCCGTCCATCACCTTCGTGTAGGGGGCGTCGACGATCGACGAGTGCGGATTGCCCTTGAAGTCGATTGACACGAGCTCGTCGGTCGAGAACTGCAGGATGCCCTTCAGCGCTCCTTCCGCGGCCTCTTTGAAGGCGGCGTTCACCGCTTCGCCGGAGGTCTTCTTGTCCACGAGCGCCGCCAGGTCGACCACCGACACGTTCGGGGTCGGCACGCGCATCGCGAACCCGTCGAGCTTGCCCTTCAGTTCCGGCAGCACCTCGCCCACCGCCAGCGCCGCCCCCGTCGTTGTCGGAATCATCGACAGCGCCGCGGCGCGTGCCCGCCGGAGGTCTTTGTGCGGCAGATCGAGCAACTGCTGGTCGTTCGTGTACGAGTGGATCGTCGTCATCCATCCTTTCCTGATGCCGAACTGCTGATGGATGACTTTCGCAATCGGCGCCAGGCAGTTTGTCGTGCACGACGCATTTGAAATGATCTGATGCCTGGCCGGATCGTACTTGTCGTCATTGACGCCAAGCACCATCGTGATGTCAGGCCCCTTGGCCGGCGCGGTGATGACGACCTTTTTCGCTCCGGCGGCGATGTGCTTGGCCGCGGCGTCGCGCTCGGTAAAGAGTCCCGTCGATTCGAAGACAATGTCGACGCCGAGGTCCTTCCATGGCAACTGCGCCGGGTCGCGCAGCGACAGGACCTTGAACTCGTCGCCGTCGACGGAGATGCTGTCGGCCTTGGCTTCGACGGTCCCGTGAATGTTGCCGAGCACCGAGTCGTACTTCAGCAGATGCGCCAGCGTCTTGGCGCTCGTCAAATCGTTGACTGCGACGAAGTCGATATTCTTGTCGTCCATGGCGGCGCGCATGATGTTGCGGCCGATGCGACCGAATCCGTTGATCCCGACCTTGACAGGCATCGAAGCTCCTTTAGACGTCCGCTGAAGTCTATGTCGCGTAATTGATGCGAATGGGTTGGTGTGCACGGTCCGAGGCCCGTGCCGGCCCTGAGGCCCGCTAGATTCTAATGAACGGGTTGCGGACGGTCAAACCGACCGGATATACTGCGAAGACCCTAAAGCATTGCAGCAAACGGTCTTATCGACCACAATCGCCTTCAGAATGTCTCGCTGATGTACCTCGTCTATAGTCTTTTGACGCTCGTTGGCTTCGTCGTGGTGTCCCCGTACTTTCTGTACCAGGCGATCCGTTACAAGAAGTACATCGGGAGCCTGCGGCAGCGGCTTGGTTTTCTCCCGCTGACGTTCAACATCGACGGAGAAGAGTCGATCTGGATTCACGCCGTTTCCGTGGGCGAGACGCTGACGGCCCGCGCACTGGCCGCCGACCTCAAAGCGCGATACCCGCACCTGCGGCTGTTTCTCTCGACCACGACAATCGCCGGCCAGCAGGTCGCGCGCCACATGCAGCACGTCGACGGCGTTTTCTACTTTCCGTTCGACTGGACCTTCATCGTCCGGCGCACGCTCGCGCTGGTCAAGCCGCGCGTCTTCATCATGATGGAGACCGAGATCTGGCCGAACCTGCTGCGCCTGTGCCGCGCGCAGGGGGTGAAGACGATCATGATCAACGGGCGCATCTCGTCGCGATCGTACCCGCGCTACCGGCTCGTCCGGCCGTTTTTCCGGCGCGTGCTCGCCGACGTCGATCGCTTCTGCATGCAGAGCGAGGAATCGGCGCGTCGCCTGATCGATCTCGGCGCCGATCCGTCCCGGGTCACGATGACCGGCAGCCTGAAGTTCGATTCGCTCGATCTCCCGGCCGCGTCACACGCGCGGCCGCGCGAGCGCGTGCTTCGATTTTTTCGCGTGGCGCCGGCCCGTCAGGTCGTGGTGGCCGGCAGCACGATGCGCGGCGAGGAGCGCGCCGTGCTCCGGGCGTTCGGGCGGGTGAAGGCCGGCGCGCCGAGCGCGCTCGCGATCCTGGCGCCGCGGCAGCCGGAGCGCTTCGGCGAAGTCGAACGCATCGCGCGCGACGCCGGCTTCGTGACCATCCGGCGATCCGAACTGCCGATCGACGCCGAGCCGCGCGCTGATGTCGTCGTCCTCGACTCGATCGGAGAGCTGGCGCAAATCTATCAGCTCGCCACGGTCGTGTTCGTCGGCGGCAGCCTGGTCGATCACGGGGGGCACAACATCCTCGAGCCCGCGATTTTCGGGAAGCCGATTCTGTTCGGGCCGCACATGCAGAACTTCAAGGAGATCGTCGACACGTTCCTCGCGAACGACGCGGGCGTGCAGGTGCACTCCGGGTCGGAGCTCGAAAGCGAGCTGCTCAGCCTGCTCACCGATCCGGTGCGCCGGGCGCGTCTCGGCGCGGCGGCGCGCGCGCTCGTCGAGGCGAACCGCGGCGCCACGGGCAAGACGCTCGAGGTCATCGCCGACCTCGTGCCGTCGCCCGCGGGCCGAGGCGTCGTTCGTCCGTTCCGTCTGGTCAACTGAATCATTTGCCGCCTGCCAACGTCGACGCGAAGGCCGCAGAGTTCGCAGAGGAAGGTACATGACGAACACATGAGTCTCATCAGTCTCATGGGTTCGCTGTACGCCACGGGAGCGGCGTGGCGCCGTCAATGGTATCTTCGCGACCCTGCCCGCCGGCGCCGGCTCCGTCAACCCGTGGTCAGCATCGGAAACCTCAGCGTCGGAGGCAGCGGCAAGACGCCGATCGTCGCCCTGATCGCCCGGCTGCTGATCGATCAGGGTGAGCGCCCGTCGATTCTGTCGCGTGGATACGGCCGGCAGCGCGAGTGCGACGGCGTCACGATTGTGTCGGATGGGACGGAGGTTCGTGCGACTGTCGAGACCGCCGGTGACGAGCCGCTGATGCTGGCCAGGATGGTGCCTCGGGCGCGCGTGCTCGTCGGTGCGAGCCGCTACGTGGCGGGCCGGCTTGCCGAAGAGCAGCTGCGCGCCACAGTACATCTGCTGGACGATGGGTTTCAGCATTTCGAGCTCGAGCGGGACGTCGACCTGCTGGTGACCAGCGAGGACGATTTGAGCGACTCGCCATTGCCCGGCGGACGGCTGCGCGAATCGCTTCTCGCCGCCGCGTCCGCCGACGCCGCGCTCGTGTACGCGGGCTACGGCGCGGAGGCCGACCGGATCGGGCGGGCGCTCGGACTGCCGACCGTGTTCAGGGCCGACCGTGCGCTGGGGGTGCCTCGTCTCGTCGCTACCGGCGACACGGTCGTCGTGCCGACCGACGAGCGCGTCTTCGGCGTGGCCGGGATCGGGCGGCCCGAGCGTTTCTTCGACAGCCTGGAATCAGCGGGATGGCGCGTGGTCGGGAAGATGGCATTCCGCGATCACCACCCGTTCACCGTGCGCGACATCAGCAGGGTGTCCGCGGCTGTGCGATCCACGGGAGCCACCATCGTCATGACGACTGAGAAGGATGCCGTGCGCCTGACGGGCCGGGACTTCGGCGGACTGTCGGTTGCCGCCGTGCCTCTCGTGACGAGCCTCGAGCCTGCTGCACCATTCGCCCTGTGGCTTCGCGACCGCATCGAGGTTGCGCGCGCCGGGCACCCTGCACGATCGTGAGGCACCGTCTCGAATACCTGATCGTGAAGGCGCTCATCGCCATCGTCCGCGTGACGCCCGATCCTCTGGTGCGCGGCGTCGGACGCGCGCTCGGCCTGGCGTTTTACACGTTCGATCGCGCCCACCGCCGGATCGCGGAGCGCAACCTGAAAAGGGCGTTTCCGACGCGGACGCCTAAGCAACGCGGAGCGATCGCCCGTGGCACGTTCGAGCATTTCGGACGACTGCTCCTGGAATTGCTGAAGTTCAGCACGCTGTCCTCCGAGGGGATCCTCGCGCGGGTCGAGTTCGACGGCGAAGACCGCGCGCGGCTCGCGTATGCCCAGGGCCGAGGCGTGTTGTTCTTCACCGGCCACTTCGGGTACTGGGAGCTGCACGCGATCGCGCACGCCTTGAA
>Ga0068858_100005496_pt1 | contig 12410 bp, 8 predicted proteins | sample KBSSwiS12_FD_66589 | JGI IMG/M metagenome (GOLD analysis project Ga0068858, IMG submission 66589) | Switchgrass rhizosphere microbial communities from Kellogg Biological Station, Michigan, USA - KBS Switchgrass S1-2 | ecosystem: Host-associated > Plants > Roots > Rhizosphere > Soil ... | reverse complement strand
GACGACCAACGTCATCATCGCATTGGACTACCAGAGCCCCAAGAACACGCGGCGCCAGATGGCCGGACGTCGCTGAGTCTTCTCGAAGGTCGCGAGCTTTCCCAGCGGGCGACACAACCAGTCTCCATCGCGTCGACCTCCCCGCCATTCCACACGACGATTGGAAGTTATCCGCCGATCGTGAGGCACGAATGGCGGAAGATCGCTGCTTCCCCAGACGGATTTTTCGACTGAAGGATTCGAGAGTGTCTGTGCCATACCGTGCAATATCGGTGCAGCACATCTGGGGCAATAGGCCCAGCGGCGTATCCCAAGGAGCCGGTTCTTACGCAGCCAGCTTCCTTGGGACTTGGGCTTTGGGATTTCCTAGTTCGTCTGCCCCTTCTGGGCCTTCGCCTTCTCGTCGGCGATGTACTTCACCGCACCCGCATGCGCGTCCTTCAGCCACTGACGCCAGAGCGCGTTGTTGATGAACGGATTCGGTCCATTCGGGTTCTTTGCCTTCACGTCGCGCATCTCGAGCAGTCCCATGTTGTTCGGATACGGGTAGCTGTTCAGGAAGCTGTGGACGTTGAGCGCCACCTGCACGTCGGTGAAATTCTTCTCGAGCCGTTCGATGCTCTTGAGGAACTCGGTGCCGCCTTCGACGCCGTTGCGCGGGCCCGGGCCGCCGAAAACGAATCCCTTGTACGGCTTCTTGTTGTCGTACACGGTGAGCTCGTAGGCGGGTGAAGCCGGCGTGTGTCCCGGCAGCACGTACACTTTGACCTTGGTGTCGCCGAGCGTGATCGTGTCACCTTCCTTGATGACCATGTCGCGCGCGGGCGGCTCGTCGCCGGCCTTCGGCGGACGTGCCTTCGCCTGCTGCTCCATGAAGTTCCAGTCGCCCTCGGTCAGCGCCACGCGCGCGCCCGACAGCGCCTTGATCTTGTTTGCGCCGCCGAAGTGATCGAGATGTCCGTGCGTGAGCAGGATGTACTTGATGTTCTTCGGATCGAAGCCGACTTTCCGGATGTTGTCGATCACGTAGTCAACGTACGGCTCCTGCGCGGTGTCGAACAGAATCAGCCCCGCACTCGTGGGGACAAGCCACACCGAAACGGATCCGGGGCCCACGTAGTAGACGTTGTCCATCACCTTGAACGGCGCGATCTTCTGGTACTCGACGTTGCGCGACTGGCTGCCGCGGTAGCTCCCACTCAGTGACTCGCCGGGCGCCGGCCCTGCGGTCTGCGCGCCCACCAGCGCAGCGGTCGCCACCATGGCCAGTGCGAATGTTGCGATGCGTGTCCCTCTCATTGCTCCTCCGCTCCCTGAGAACTGGCGGGTCCAAAAGGACCCGCCCTCCTTAGAACTTGAACGAAATGCCGACTTCGGCATCCTGCCGCGGCGCGGCAATGGTGTACTTGCCAAATGCGTTCGAGGTGGCAGTGTTCACAGCGCCGCCGCCCGTGCCGCCAACCAGGTTATCGCGTCCGAACACGTTGAACACCTGCGCGACAAGGTCGACGCTGCGCGTGCCGCCGATATTGATCGAGCGACTCACCCGGATATCGAACCGGTTGAAATCGCTGCTCTGGAGCTGGCTCGCGGGAATCGGAGCGAGGTTCCGAACCGCGCGCCACTCGTTGACCTTCTGAAGGACCGTCGCGTTCGAGCTGTCGTCGCGGCCCGCCTGGTTCCGCGTCGTCCCGGGCACGTAGTCATTGTTCGACACGCCGTCACCGTTGAGATCAACCCCCGCCAGCGCGCTGTACGGAAGCGCGCTACGGACGGTCCAGACGGCGCCAAGCGTGAGGTCGAACGGCAGCCGCGCGGTGCCGCTCGCGACGACGGTGTGCTTGCGGCCGTCGGGGCCGGTATCCAGGTCCGGGTGATAGAAGTCGGCCACCGGGTTTGCCACGTTGTTCTCGGTCCAGTCGCGCGTGTACGACACGAGATACATGTAGCGGTTCGACATCCGCTTGTCGAGCCGTACGTACAGCGCGCGATAGTTGCTCCAGCCCGTGGAGCTCAATTGCGTGACGTTCCCCCAGTTGGTGAGCGGACGCAGCGCGTTCAGCTGCGCGGCGGTGAACCCCGCGGCGGTCCGTGCCGCGGTCGCGGCATCGAGGGTCCGCGAGTCGACGCCGGTGTTCGGCGCGTTGATGTTCCACGTGCGCGCGAAGTCACGCAGGTTCGTGTAGACGCCATCGACGTGAAGCGCCAGATTCGACCTCAGCTGCTGCGAGACGCCGGCCGTCACGGTGTCGCCAGCCATGTTCTTGATGTTGTCGTCGAGGACGTTGACGTTCGGCCGCGCGGACACCGTCACGAACGACTGCGGCGACCGGCCGCCGTACGGATCCGGGTACGTCGGGTTCGTGATGCTGATGCTGCTCTGCAGCAGCGTGCCGAGCTCATTCCGCAGCCCGCCTTGCGGCAGGTACTGATAGAAGCGTCCGTAGGCCGCACGTACGAGCGTTTTCGTATCGTTGCGAACGTCCCACGCCATGCCGACCCGCGGTCCGATGTTGTTGTTGTCGTGACGCGATGTCGGATCAATGAGTTGCCGTAGCTGTTCGCGGTTGGTGAAATTGAGCTGGTTGTTGAACGAGTGATATTGCAGGTCGTACCGCACCCCGACGTTGACGGTCAAGTTGCTCAGCGGCTTCCACTCGTCCTGTCCGTACCCGTTGATCCAGTAATTCTTCAGCTCGCGGACGACGTTCGGGAACGATGCAGTGAAGGTAGTGGGACTGCGTAGTGCGGCAATCGACGCGGCCGTGCCGTCGAAGAACTGATCGGTCGAGAACGTCCACGTGCCCAGGTTCGAGATAACGTCCTCCGGCGAGATGTAGCGCGCGAACTCGGCGCCGAACTTCAGCTGGTGGCTCCCCGCGGAGTACGAGTAGTCCTCCTTCAACTCGAATCGTTTGGTGAAGTTCAGGCTGCCGGTGCTCGAGCCCCAGTGCATGCTGGGGAAGTTGTACACCTGCGTGTAGCCGTCGAAGCGCTCAGCCGGGAACTCACCGGGACGCTCCCACAACGAGGTTCCCGGAGGTCCGGTCGTGCTGTGAAGTTCGGCCGGATACTGGACGCGGAATTCATTCAGGGCGCGGTTGCTGATCACCCACGTGTGGCCAGTCACGTTAGTGGTACGAGGCGACTCCACGAAACTCTGGTTGAAGGCGGCGTTGGTGCCACCGCACCCTTCACAATCGATGTGTTCCCAGTCCTTGCCGTAGCGCATAAAGAGACTCTGCGACTGAGAGATCTGCCAGTCGCCGCGCAAAAAATACTTGTGGCGCAAGTAGTCGGTCGGGAAGACACCTTCAAGCTTGCTGTAGAACTGCGGCTGACCCGAGTTGACCGTGAACGACTTGTTCTCGGTCTGATACTCGATCGCGCTGTAGAAGTGCACCTTGTCCCTGACGACCGGTCCGCCGAAGGCGAGACCCCACTGGTTACGCTTATAGTCCGGTTTCGGCGCGCCGACGTCTTCCGCGTTCTTGTCCCGCGCCTGCATGTTCTGGTTCTTGAAGTATTCGAGCGCTTCGCCGCTGAAGCGGTTCGTTCCGCTCCTCGTGACGATGCTGACCAGACCGGCGACGTTGCCGCCATGCTCGGCGGAGGCCTGGGCGACGTTCACGCGGAATTCCCGGATCGCCAGCTGCGGCATCTCGGCGTGCTGCTGGCCCGAGTTGGTGGACCAGTTCGATGAACCGTCGAGGAAATAGGCGTTCATCTGGTTGTTGATACCACCCGCGCCGATGTTCGCCTGCGACCGACGCACCTGCGTGTTGTCCATATTGGTGCCGGGAAGCAGCAGCACGAGGCTGGCGGGCTGACGATCCGCCATCGGCAGCGTTTCGATCTGCTCCTGCGTGATCACCTGCGCGACCTCGGTGCGCGTCACCTCGATGACCGGCGCCTCACCGGTCACGGTGACGGTCTCCTGCAGGCTCTGCAGCCCCATCTTCAGGTCCTGCTGGAGCTGCAAGCCGATGGTGATCGTCAGACGCTCGACGTCGACGGTGGCAAAGCCCTGGAGCTCCGCCTTCAAGGCGTAGGTGCCGGGCTGAAGGCCGGCGAACCGGTAGACGCCGTCCGCTTCAGTCACCGCGGTACGCGCGGCGCCTGTTTCGGTATTGCGCAAAGTCAGCGACACGCCGGGCAGGACGCCGCCCTGCGCGTCGGTGACTGTTCCCTGAATCTGGCCCACAACCTGCGCGCGAGCGGGCCATGCGACGGACGTGAGCACGGCAAGCGCGAATGCGACCCGCCAGATGCGCCACACACGAGAAGACCTTCGAACCATCCTGCGCTCTCCTTCATTCAACCCTACGATGACGAACACGGAGGGAAGAACGTTGTCCCTGAGCCTCGTGAATCAAACGCGAAACCTCAGAACACTGCGTCATTAACTCATATTTGTCAAGGAGATGCGGAAGGCGGTAGCCTCCGTGCCGACGTGCTTTATCTGCTGTTTTTCTTCTCGGGCGCCAGCGCGCTGATCTACGAAGTCGTCTGGGTCCGTGTGTTCGCCAACGTCTTCGGCAACACCGTCTATTCGGCCTCAATCGTGACCGCGATCTTCATGCTGGGCCTGGGTATCGGCAGCTACGCCGCCGGCGTCTGGGCCGACCGCGAATACCCCCGTCGCAACCTGCTCCGCGTGTTTGGCGTTTTCGAGGTCGCCATTGGCGTGTCGGCGCTCGGCGTTTCCGTTCTACTGCCCCATCTCGGCGACTTCTCCGCCGCCGTTTCCTCATATGCGCGCGGCGACAACGGATGGTACGTCCTGTCGCCTGGCTCGTACGCCGCACGAGCGGCGATCGCAATCGGGCTGCTCACACCGGTCACGATGCTGATGGGCGCGACGCTCACCGTCCTAATCCGCCACCTTGTCCGCGGCGATCATCTTCTTGCCTCGCCGAAGCCGCGGAGCGGCGACGGCGGGCCAGGTCCGCGGATCGGGCTGCTGTACGGTCTCAACACGCTCGGCGCAGCCGCCGGATGTTTTCTGACCGACTTCGCACTCGTCCCGTCATATGGCTTGCGCGCGACGCAGCTGATCGCAGTGGCCATCAACCTCGCGACCGCCACTGGCGCTCTCCTTCTTAAATCCCAAGTCCCAAATCCCAAAACCCAAATCCCAAAGAAGGAAACTGTTCGAATCCCGAGTTCCGAATCCCGAATCCCGGCCACGCCGGTTGTCCTCGCTGCCGCCGCGCTCGCGACGACTGGACTAGCCGCAATGGGCATGGAGATCCTGTGGTTCCGCGATTTCTCCATCCTCCTCGGCGAGTTCCGCGCCGTCTTCGCGCTGCTGCTCGCGGTCATCCTGGTTGCCATGGGCGCCGGGTCGCTCGCAGGCGGCTACATCCAGCGACGCGTACGAGAACCGGCTCATCTCTTCATGTTGGCGCAGGGACTCTTCGTCGCTTCGACGCTTGCCGGTCTTGCCGCTGTGAACGCACGCGCGATCAATGACGGCGCTCTGTCGTATGCAGCTCGTCATCCAGGGCTAATGGCGTCAGGAATGAACCGGGAGCTCGCGGAGCTGTGGTTCAACGCACGGCCGATCCTGCTCGTCGTCGGCGCCCCTGCGCTCCTCATGGGATTTGCGTTTCCCCTCGCAAACGCGATCGTGCAGCGCACCGAAGCCGCTGTTGGCCGCCGCGCGGGACTTCTCTACCTCGCGAACACGTTCGGGGCGGTATGCGGCGCGATTGCGACCGGGTTTGTGCTGCTGCCCGTTCTCGGCGTGCAGCGGAGCGCGACGGTGTTGATGGTGGTGGCACTCGCTTCCCTCGTGCCGTTGGTCCGCCTAAAGGCCGACCGCTCCGATGATGCTCGCCGAACCTTCACTCCTCTTGCGGTTTCATCGGCCCTCGGCATCGGCTCCATTGCTGTCTGGCTGTCACTTCCCTCGAACTATCTCCTCTCCCGCGCGCTGCTCTTTCCGGTCGATCGCGCATACACCATCAGCGAAGGCATCACCGAGCTGATTGCGGTGACGGACGGCCCCGACGGTGGACGCGTGCTGGTGACCAACGGTCATCCGATGTCCTCGACCGAGTTGCTGTCGCAGCGCTACATGCGCGCGATGGCGCACGTGCCATTGTTGGCCCTCGACAGTCCGCAGCGCGTGCTCGTGCTCTGCTATGGGGTCGGCAACACGGCGCACGCGGCGACGCTGCACCCAACTGTTCAGCGCGTCGACGTGGTCGATCTGTCGCGACACGTGCTGGAACACTCGCCGTACTTCAAAGAGGTAAATGCCGACGTCCTCAACGACCCGCGCGTCAGCGTCTATATCAATGACGGCCGTCACCACCTGCAGATCGCTTCCGCCGATGCGTACGACCTCATCACGCTGGAACCACCCCCGATCGTCCACGCTGGCGTTGCGGCGCTCTATACGACGGAGTTCTACGGGCGTGCGCGGTCGCGCCTGAAACCAGGCGGCTATATCAGTCAATGGCTGCCCGCATTCGGTGTCCCGCAATCGATGATTCTGTCGATGGTCCGCTCCTTCATCGACGTCTTCCCGAACGCCGTTCTACTCTCCGGCGCATCGTCCAACCTGCTGCTGATCGGCACAACTGGGGCAACCAACCAGATCGACCCGTCACGGCTGGAGAGCGCCATGATGCGCGCTCCGGCCGTCTACGCGGACCTGCGGCGCCTCGACCTCGGGACGCCCCGTGACATCGTTGGAATGTTCGTCGCGTCGGCCACCACACTCGCGACAGCGACACGCGATGTTCGTCCCGTCTCCGACGACCGCCCCATTCAGGAATACGGCAGAAAGTCGCTCCTCGATTTCGACGAGGGCGTGCCACCGGCCATCGTCAATGTACGCGAGGTGAGCGCATGGTGTCCGGCCTGTTTTGTCGGCGGCAGGCCGGCGCCGATTGTCGAAGGACTGGATACCTACCTCGCGGTGCTGAATCTCGCGTACACGGCGCCGCACATTGCGCCGGCGCAAACGGTGGCAACCGGCGCGGGCCGTCCAATCGCGGGTAGCGGCTACCTTGGCGCCATCGTGCCGCAGTCACAGAAGCTGGACTCCATTCTCAACGCCGCATTCATCGAGAAGTACCAGAAGGGGACCGACCTGCTCGTCGCGCGGCAATATCCGGAAGCGATTACCCAGCTTCGCTCGGCACTGATATGGAACGGGGAGTCCGCGCAGGCGCACAACAATCTCGGCATCGCGCTCGCATCCACCGGCAGGATGGACGAGGCGATCAACCAATTCAGGCTGGCGCTCACTATCGATCCAGAATTCGACGACGCGAAGCGAAACCTGGCGATGGCGACGAGGAGGCAATGATGCTGCGATTCATGTCAACGGTTGCGTGCACCGTCGCGTGCAGCGCATTTGTGTTTGCTCAGGGCGAACCGGCAGGCGGTCCGGTCAAGGTCACGCGCATTGTCGATACGCCGCAGACGCGTGTCGTGCAGGTGGAAATTCAACCGAACGCAACGCGGCCGCTCCACAGTCATCCCGAAGCGCTGTGGCACGTCTATGTAACAACTGATGCTCCGATGGACCTGCTCATCGAGGGTCAGCCGGACGTACATCTCGAACCGTGGCACGCACACTTCTTTACCGGCGGGACAATGCACGGCTTCCGCAATCCAAATGCGCGCACCGTCCGGTGGATTGAGCTGTTTGCGTTGAAGTCGGGAGGCGCGGTCGCAATGGATGAGACCGCCGCGCGCCAACTGGCGATGATGTTTGCCGGGAAATAAGGGCCGGCTGAAGCCGGCCCCTACGACTGCGATACTTGTCCTATGCGTGTCGACATCTGGTCCGACCTCGTCTGTCCGTGGTGCTACGTCGGCAAGCGCCGTTTCGAGAAAGCGCTCGCCCGCTTCGACGACCGTGATGAAGTGCAGATCGTCCATCGGTCGTTTCAGCTGAATCCCGCGGCACCTAGTGACCACATCTCGAGCCGGCGGGAGATGTTGATGGAGAAATATCGTCTCTCTCCAGCACAGGCCATGCAGATGGATGCCCGAATGACGCAGACCGCGGCGGCTGAAGGACTCGAGTTTCACCTGGAAGGAACGGTTACGGGCAACACGTTCGATGCGCACCAGCTCATGCACCTTGCCTACGCCCGTGGCGTCCAGGACGAAGTGATCGAGCGCTTCTATCGCGCGTACTTCACTGAACAGCGGTCACTATTCGCTCAGGATTCGCTCGTCGCGCTCGCGACGGAAGCGGGTCTCACTCGCGACGAAGCTGCGGCAACGCTGGTCGACAACCGGTACGCAGAAGCCGTCAAAGAAGACATCGAGATTGCGAGGCAGCTCGGGGTGACAGGCGTGCCGTTCTTCGTGATCGACGATCGGTATGGCATGTCGGGTGCACAGGCGCCAGAAACATTCCTCGAAGTACTTCAGCAGGCAGCGGCAGCTCACCAGTCAGTCGGCTGATAGTCCTTCAGGAACTGACCCCACACGTGGGTGCCCGTGTTGAACCCCGCGATGATGGGATCGACGATACGCGCCCCGCCGTCCACGATGTCGAGCGGCGGGTGGAACCGCTGTTCGGCGGTCTTGCGCGCGGCAATCTCCACCGGATCTTCGTCGGTGACCCAACCCGTATCCACGCTGTTCATGTGGATGCCATGCCCCTGGTAATCCGCCGCCGACGTGCGCGTCATCATGTTCAGCGCGGCTTTTGCCATGTTGGTATGCGGATGCCTCGTCGTCTTGAAATTGCGATAAAACTGCCCTTCCATCGCCGACACGTTGACGATGTGCTTGTCGCGTTCCGGGGTACGGAGCATCAGCGACTTCAGACGTGCGTTGAGCACGTAGGGCGCGATGGCGTTGACCAGATGGACCTCGAGCAGCTCCACTGACGACACCTCGTGCAGCAGCAGGCGCCACGAGTTGCGGCCGCGGAGATCAATCTGCTGCAGGTCCTGATCGAGCTGGCCAGCGGGAAACAGATCCACTTGGCCCGGCCGGTCCTCGGCGAGCAGCGCGACCTGCGAAAGACGGGCGGCGACGGACTGGACGGGCAAGACGGGCTGGATGGTCTTTACGAGCGATAGCCCCCCTGCCGCCGATCCCGCCCCTCCAGCCCTTCCCGCCTCCAGTTCTCGCGCCATCATGTGGGCATAAAAATCAGGCGGGCGCCGCACGGTCTGACACGCGTTGTTGATGATGAAGTCGAGGCGCGCCCGCGTCGTGAGCAGCTCATGACAGAACGCTTCGAGGCTCGGCGTGTGCCGGAGGTCGAGGCCAAAAATCTCGAGACGGTCACGCCACGTCGTGAAGTCCGGCTCCTGTGAATAGCGAACGGCGGCATCGCGCGGAAAACGGGTCGTCACCATCAGGTGGGCGCCGCAGCGCAGCAGCTTGAGGCCTGCCTGATAGCCGATCTTGACGCGACCGCCCGTCAGCAGCGCTACACGTCCTCTTAAATCAGCGAGCTCCGTTCGCTTTCGATAATTCAACTCCGCGCATGAGGAACAGAGCTGGTCGTAGAAGTGGTGAATATCGGTGTACTTCTCTTTGCAGACGTAGCAGTGCTGCAGCTCGGAGGCGCGAGCGGATTCTGATTCGTAGGGGCCGGCTTCAGCCGGGCCTTCCGACGTCAGAAAGTAATTCGGCGTCGCGAAGACCGGCTTGCGCCGCAGGGCGCGAATGCCGGTCTCGTGCAGCACCGTATCATCGCGCCGCACACGTGTCGCCTTGCGCTGCTTGTCGACCACCTTCGCCATCCGGCGGCGCTCGACACGATCGGGGTGGTACACGTTGGCGACCGCCTTGAGAAATCGCTCGCGCTCTTCGGCCGGAACCTCCTCGAGCAGAGTTCGATCCAACGCAATCCGCTCGAGCAGCGCTGCAATCTCGGCGAGCGTCTTCCGGTCCATCGAATCAGCGTAACAGGCGCGTCCTGAAACCTGAAACCTGGTTTAGACTTCACCCCGCTTGGGAGGAACGACCATATGACTCGAGAGCGTCCATTGCGGATTGTGCTTGCCGCCGGTCTTCTGTCCGTTGCCATTGCACTCGGCTGCTCATCGCAGCCCGGTCCCGGGACGACTGCGCCCGCCGGACCTGCGACAGCGGTTGCACAGGATAGAGGTGGCCAGGAGGAGACAGGTCCCTACGAACTCGTGCCGGACTGGCCCAAACCGCTTGCGGATGCCGCTGACGGCGTGAAGCATGCCGGCTGGACGTGGGGTTCAGTCGGTGCGGTCTACGCGGAAACACCCGATCGCATCTGGATCGCTCAGCGCGGCGAGCTGCCCTTGCCTGCCGGCGCGAAAGCGTGGACACCCTACGCGCTGTTGCAGCCCTCGCGCGGCAACGCGACTGGAAACGGCGATGGTCTCAACGCCACTTGCGACGCCGAGGAAAAGCGCGGATGGGAGCGCCGCTATCACCACGTCATCATGGTGATGAACAGCAACGGCGAGATGGTGCAGTGGTGGAACGATCTAGACAAGATCTTCGAAGGCAAGTGCGGGCGCGGACCGCACAAGATCAAGATGAACCCGTACGATCCCGAGAAGCACGTCTGGATCATCGACGACCAGCTTCACATGATTTATAAGTTCACCTACGACGGGAAGCTGGTGCAGTCGTGGGGCACCAAGGGACAGCGCGGTCGCGACGGCGGCAGGCTGTTCGATCGTCCGACCGACATCGCATGGCTGCCTGACGGCACGTTCTTCATCAGCGACGGCTACGGCGGGACACGCGTGGCAAAGTTCGACAAGGATGGAAAGTTCCTGCTGGACTGGGGAACGCCGCCGAAGGATCCGAAGAACCCGCAGCCGAACGAATTCAACACGGTCCACAGCATCCAGATCAGCAACGACCGCCGTCTGTTCGTCGTCGATCGCGGCCACCGGCGCTTCCAGGTGTTCGACGAGAACGGCAAGTTCCTCGACATGTTCACGACCGGCGTGAACTCATCGCCGTACACGCACTTGATCACGACCGATCAGACGCTGTGGTTCGCGGACGGTGGAACGAACCGCATCGTGAAATACGACCTGAATGGCCACTATCTCTACGGGTGGGGCGGGCCAGGGCGACAACCCGGTCAATTCAATGGGCCGCACTCGATGACGGTCGATCAGGACGGCAACCTGTACCTCGCGGAGGTCTTCAACGGCCGCGTGCAGAAGTTCCACCCGAAGGCGGGTGCTGATCCGGCAAAACTGGTCGGTCAGGAACTTCGCTACAAGGCAACGTCGACGAACTGAAGCTCGTTCCCCTTCCGAAACGGGCCGCAGAGACGCCGAGACGCAGAGGTAAGAAATTTTCTCTGAGTCTCTGCGTCTCTGAGGCTTGTGATGTCGTCAGAGCCCAAATTGCGTCAGATGATGATCCAAATGTTTGGCCTGGATACGGCTCGCGTCACGACCTGACAGCTTTCCAAACAACGGGTGCGTCGGCCAGTCCTCGTCGAGCGGCTTCGCCGTCAGCTGCTCAATCAACTCAAAACAACGTGCGCGCTCCGATTCGAAGTCGTACGAGCCTGAGGCGACGAACATCGGCATCGTCGGCCACCCTTTCGGCCACGGCAGGTTGAGCGCGACCAGCCGCATGATCGCTCGCGGCACCGGCAGCTTCTGCGGCGGCACATGCAGATGTCCCAACGCCATCGATAGTCCTCCGTTGACGTGCCACAGCATCTGGTCCGCCGACATCCTGCCCCACCGCCGCGGTGAATCGCGGCGAAGGCTCCGGATTCGATTGATGATCTGCCATCGATACGGTTCGTCATGCAGAGTCGGCGTCAGGTCGTCCCTCCCAGCGAGTAGCGATTCTAGTGATTTGACTCCGGATAAGTTTGGAGTTATCTAGAAGCCGCCTTCAGGACGAACCCATGGGAAGAGCTGCTACCGCCGCGTTGTTCCTCCTCATGACCGTGATTGGTATCAACGGTCAAGGTAATCCCGTCGGTCAGAATGCCGCGCCGCGTTCGGCACCAATAGCGGGACATCCGAACTTCAACGGGCTCTGGCAGGCGATGAGCGAAGCCAACTGGGACATCCTCGCGCACGGCGCGCGCCCAGGTCCGTCGCAGTTCGGCGCCCTCTTCTCCGAGCCGGCAGGCGTCGGCATCGTCGAGGGCAACGAGATTCCCTATCAGCCGTGGGCGGCGGAGAAACAAAAGGAGAACTTCAAGAACCGGTGGACGGCCGATCCGGAGGCGAAGTGCTACATGCCGGGCGTGCCGCGCGCCACGTACATGCCGCTTCCGTTTCAGATCATCCAGGGCGACAAGCAAATCCTCATTGCGTACCCGTTTGCGAGCGCGAGCCGCATCATCCACATGTCCGATGTCGGGGAAAGCCCGGCCGACGCCTGGATGGGATGGTCCCGGGCGAAATGGGAAGGCGACACGCTCGTCGTGAACGTGACGAACCAGATCGAAG
>Ga0068858_100005486_pt1 | contig 12419 bp, 8 predicted proteins | sample KBSSwiS12_FD_66589 | JGI IMG/M metagenome (GOLD analysis project Ga0068858, IMG submission 66589) | Switchgrass rhizosphere microbial communities from Kellogg Biological Station, Michigan, USA - KBS Switchgrass S1-2 | ecosystem: Host-associated > Plants > Roots > Rhizosphere > Soil ... | reverse complement strand
CACGCACCGCCGCCGGGTCGGCACCACCGCCGGCCGCGCCGCGCACCAAGGCGCCCCGCACCGCCGCCCGCCGCGCCACGCCGCGCGCCGCTGCGCCCGAGCCCGCAGCCACGACCAAGACTGCGCGGCGCGGGACAACGACCGCCGCTGCCGCGCGCAAGCCCGCTGCGACTTCAGCCAAGCGCACGGGCGTCGTCAAGCGCACGCGCGCGAAGTAGCTCAGCCCACGTCGAAACGGATGCCCTGCGCCAGCGGCATCTCGCGGCCCCAGTTGACCGTGTTGGTCTGCCGGCGCATGTAGCTTTGCCACGCGTCGGAGCCCGATTCGCGCCCGCCGCCGGTTTCCTTCTCGCCGCCGAACGCACCGCCGATCTCGGCGCCGGAGGTGCCGAGATTCACGTTCGCAATGCCACAGTCGCTGCCGCCCGCCGCGAGGAAGGCTTCGGCCGCGCGCACGTCGCGCGTGAAGATCGCCGACGACAGCCCCTGCGGCACGCGGTTGTTCTCCGCGATCGCGGCGTCGAGCGAATCGACCGTCGTCACGTAGAGGATGGGGGCGAACGTTTCGCGGCGGACCACCGCGCACTCGGCGGACAGGCCGGCGACGATCGCGGGTTCAACCCAGAAGCCGGGGCCGGGGAGCACGTTGCCGCCGCAGACGACCTGGCCGCCGGCGGCAAGCGCCTCCGCGAGCGCCTGCTGGTAGTTTTCGACCGCCGTCGCGTCGATCAGCGGCCCCATCAGCGTGTCGGCAGCGAGCGGATCACCGATCCGCACCTGCGCATAGGCGGCCGCGAGGCGCGCGACGATGGCTGTATCCGCGCCGCGCTCGACGATGAGACGCCGCGTCGTCGTGCAGCGCTGTCCCGCCGTGCCGACGGCCCCGAAGACGACGGCAGGCACGACGAGATCGAGGTCGGCATCGGCCGTCACGATGACTGCGTTGTTGCCGGCGCATTCGAGCAGCGACTTGCCGAAGCGCGCCGCGACAGTCGTCGCGACCTCGCGGCCTACGGCCGACGATCCGGTGAACGACACCAGCGCAACGCGCGGATCGGCGGCAAGCGCCGGGGCGAGCGCGTTGTCGCACACGGCAAGCGTGAAGATCGGCGGCAGATCGAGCGACTCGACGAGCCGGTTCGCGAGCGCCTGGACGGCCAGTGCGGTAAACGGCGTCTTCGGCGACGGCTTCCACACGACGGCGTTGCCGCAGACCGCGGCCAGCATGGCATTCCACGCCCAGACGGCGACGGGGAAATTGAAGGCGGTGATCACGCCGACGACGCCGAGCGGGTGCCACTGCTCGCGCATGCTGTGGCGCGGGCGCTCCGACGGCATCGTCTTGCCATAGAGCATCCGTGACTGCCCGACGGCGAAATCGGCGATGTCGATCATCTCCTGCACTTCGCCGTCGCCTTCGGCCTTGATCTTGCCGTTCTCGAGCGCCACGAGCGATCCCAGCGCGTCCTTGTGCTCGCGCAGCAGCTGCCCGAACTGGCGCACCGCCTCGCCGCGCCGCGGCGCCGGGACGTCGCGCCAGGCGCGCGCCGCATGTGTCGCAGTGGTGATCGCGGCGTCGAGGTCGGCGGCCGTCGCCGAAGTGACGTGCCCGATGACGCGCTCGTTGGCCGGATTCAGTGCGACGATCGGCGTGCCGCCGCCGCGCCAGCGGCCCGGCCCGACGCACACGCCGGGTTGCTCCGCCGCAAGCCCAAAGCGCGCGAGGAGCGCCGCCGCGCGCGGATCGGAGGCTGTCATCGAAGGTCTCCCTTGCAGGTATTCGCGGTCGCGCCGAACGCGTTCGCGTCGCCGCGCCGCCGTGCGGTCAAGACGGAGCGCACATCACCACGAGGTCGGGTCCGTCGCCTTCAGCGACCCAGCCCTTCGCCACCATCTGGTCGCGCACGGTGCGGTCGGTCATGTAGCGGTGATTGGCATCGGGCCGGTTGCTGAAGACGCGATAGATCGGTACGGTGCCCGACGGGCAGGTGCCGGCCGTCGGCAGCATCATCTGCATGAACGCCGGATCCTCGAGGACGAACGTCGGATTCTTCGCTGCGGTCGCATTGCATTCCGTCGTGCCACGGCCGAAGAAATGCGAGTCGCCCTTCTCCGGCGGAATGTAAAAGCGGCAGACAGGCGACGTCGACGGCTGCGCGACGATGCCGGCGCGAAAGCCGTAGCCGGTGCGCGTCCAGCGCGTCGGCGTGTTGCCTGCGTCGAGGTTGGCGATCTCCGCCGCGGCCCACGTGATGAAGTAATGGTCGAGGACCGCGTTGTAGAACTCCACCACGGCCACCGACTCGGGGGCCGTCGAAACGATCCCGGCTGCGGCGCGCACTGCGGCGTTGGCGTCGAGGATCCCGGCGCCGCAGCGCGCGGTCGTGCAATCGGACGTCGCCGGAAACGGCTTCGCCGTCGTCGTGAGAATGCTGCGCACCTGATCGGACGTGAGCGTGGGCGCCACGGCGAGCATCAGCGCCACCGTGCCCGAGACCATCGGCGCCGCGAAGCTCGTGCCGCCGAGATTGCGGAAACTGTCCGTGCCGGGCACCGTCAGTCCCGCGTTCGAGATCGCGATGATGCCTTCGTTGCCCAGCGACAGCTTGAACTGTCCTCCCGGCGCCGAGAGCATAATGAGGCTGCCGAAGTTGCTGTAGCGCGCGAGCATCCCCTGCGTCGTCGTCGAGGCGATCGCGTAGATGCCGGGGCAATTCGCCGGCGAATGGCCGGCGACGTCTTCGGTTTCGTTGCCGGCGGCCGCGACGATCGCCCGCGTGACGCCATGCGCGTACGCAGCCGCAACCACGTTCTGGTAGCTCGCGGCGCAGCTGCTGTCGCCGCCGAGACTCATGTTGATCACGTGCGCCGGCGTGGGGTTCGGCGGGACGCCCGGCACGGCCAAGCCCGCTGCCCATGCGATGCCGTCGACGATGTCGGAGTCGTAGCCGCCGCACTTGCCGAGCACGCGTACCGGAAGGATCTTTGCCGCCCAGTCGATGCCGGTGGTCCAGACGCCGTTGTTGCTGTCCGAGCCGATGACGCCCGCGACCGACGTGCCGTGCCAGGAGCTGTTACCCGCTGTGCAATCGGAGAAGTTGCCGGTGATCTCGGACTGCAGCAGCCAGTCGCCCGGGTCGGACGGATCGGGATCGCGTCCGTCGCCGTCGTTGGCGACCTCGAGCACCGCAATCATGTCGTAGCCCGGCAGGAGCCGGCCCGCAAGATCGGCGTGCGGCCGGATGCCCGTGTCGAGCACTGCAACGACGGTCGACGGCGAACCGGTGGTGATGTCCCACGCGAGCACTGCACTGATGCCGCCGGGCGTGTCGTCGAGATAGCCCTGGGCACGCCGGAACTCGTCGTTGGCGGCGAGGAGCGGGTGGCGCCGACGGTCGGGTTCGGCGAATTCGACGTCGGGATCGCGGGCGAGCGCCGCTGCGATCCGCGCGGCCGTTTCCGCCGGCACGACATGCCCGAGCTCGACGACCTGCGCGTCCTCCGCCATCGGGCGCACATGCCGCAACGCGTAACCCGACGTGTCGGCCAGCCGTTCGACGCGCGCGGCCGGCGCCAGCGCCGCTTTCACACTCGAGGCGCGGAATTTCACGATGAGCCGCGAGACGTCTTCCGCCTGCGCAACGGAGATGCACGCCGCGAGGCCGGCGACAACAACGCACGCCGCCGCGAGGGGCAGTGATAGAGGGCGGAACGTCCAGCGGTCGACGGCCATGGCGTGGTTCGGCAAGTGTCGGGAAGCGGGCCGCGCAAGGAGGTGCGCGCCCGGTCCGAACGAGTATATCGGATCGTTGCAGGGCGCCCGGCGCGGGGCGGCTGCCGCGCACCGACCGGTCCGGTGTAAGCGGGCGAGCTTGCGCGCCGCGATTCGACACCGAGTTCCCCGCGTGGTTCGACACGGAGTTTTCGTAGCCTCCGTCGGCCCCAGCCCGTGTGGTGCAGCGTGACCCGCGTCTGGGTGTCGCTGACGGGTTCGAGACGAACCTCGCTGTGGGGCGCCATTGGATGTCCTCATGGTCCCGACGGCAAGCACGGGTAGGCGAACGGGCAGCGGTTTGGTCGGCGCGGGCAAGTTCGCTAGACTGCGCGCAGCCGCCCGACGGGCACCCGCAACCTGCGCCCGCCGGCGCATCCACTCTCAGGAGGCGCTTCGAGATGTATTCCGCCGCGCTCGCCGCGCTGGTGTTCACTTGCACGTTCGGAGGGGCGCTCGCCGGCCTCACGCTCCATGCACGGTTGCCGGAGCATCATCTGGACGCAAACTCGCGGGACGTCATCAAGCTCGTGATGGGCCTGATCGCCACGGTGGCCGCCCTGGTGCTGGGCCTGCTGATCTCGTCGGCGAGCCGTTCGTACGACGAGCAGGAGGCCGAGGTGCAGCAGCTCGGCGTACGCCTCTTCCAGCTCGATCGCAACCTCGAACGCTTCGGGCCGGAGGCGACGGACGCCCGGCGGCGCTTGCGTCGCCTCGTGCTGGCCGACGTCGGGGCAGTGGCGTCTCCCGACGGCAACAGCCTGCAAACCACCACCACGCCACTCGAGGCGCGGCACGACGCCGGCGAGCTCTTCGATGCGGTCGCCGGGCTGACGGCGAAAACGGATGGGCAGCGCTTCATGCAGGCCGATGCGCTGCGGCTGTTGATGGGTCTGGCGGATACGCGACTCCTCCTCAGCGAGCAGGCGCACGCGTCGATCTCGTGGCCGTTCCTGATCGTGCTGGTGTTCTGGCTGACGGTCCTGTTCGTGGGCTTCGGCCTCTTCGCGCGCCGCAACGCCACGGTCATCGCGGCGCTCCTGGTGGGCGCGATTTCCGTCGCCGGCGCGATCTTCCTCATTCTCGAGCTCAACCGGCCATATGGCGGGGTGATGCAGATCTCGATCGCGCCGATTCGCAACGCGCTGACCCAGATGGGCCGGTAGCGCCTTGCGTCGCGTTGCGGAGCGTCGGTCGCTGCCGACCGCGCGTCGGGCCGTTCTTGCAATCAGGAATGAGAAACATTATCATTTACATCCAACACCTCGTTCACGGGATTCTGCATGCGCCGCCGTCTTTTCTCCGTTGCCGCCCTCTGCGGCCTCGGCCTGGTCCTGTCGCTGCCCGCCGTCGCCGCCGACGACGAGTTCAAGCTGGTCATCCAGGACCACAAGTTCCAACCGACCGAGCTCGTCGTGCCCGCCGGGAAGAAGGTCAAGCTCGTCGTCGAGAACCGCGATGCCACGCCCGAAGAGTTCGAGAGCCATGCGCTCAACCGCGAGAAGGTGATCGCCGGCAAGTCGTCGGCAACGATCCTCATCGGGCCGCTGAAGGCCGGCCGCTACGAGTTCGTCGGCGAGTACAACGAGAAGACGGCAAAGGGCGCCATCGTCGTCAAGTAAGCACCCGCCAACCCCCAACGTGTTCGCCAGCGCCATCATTGTTTTTCGCGAGGTCCTCGAGGCCGCCCTCATCGTGGGCATCATTGCGGCGGCGACGCGCGGCATCCCGGGTCGCAATCGCTGGCTCGCCGCCGGCATCGGTGCAGGCCTTGCGGGCGCTGCACTCGTGGCGCTCGGAACCGAACGCATCGCCGCGCTGGCGAGCGGCATCGGCCAGGAGCTGTTCAACGCCGCTGTGCTCGGCATCGCCGTCGTCATGCTCGCGTGGCACAACCTCTGGATGTCGTCGCACGGCGCGACACTCGCGGCTGAAGCGCGCGGCGTCGGCAGCCAGATCCGCGACGGCCGCCGCGAACTCTCGGTGCTGCTGATCGTGGTCGGGCTCGCCGTGCTGCGCGAAGGCTCGGAGACGGTCCTATTCCTCTACGGCATTGCGGCGGCGGACGGCGGCGCGTCCTGGCCAATGCTGGCGGGCGGCCTCGCCGGCATCGCCGCGGGCATCGCCGTCGGCTACACGCTGTACGCCGGACTGTTGCGGATTCCACTGCGCTGGTTCTTCACGGCAACCGGCGTGCTCGTGCTGTTCCTCGCGGCCGGCATGGCCTCGCAGGCCGCCCGCTTCCTGATCCAGGCGGACCTTTTGCCCGGTCTGGCGACGCCGTTGTGGGACACGTCGGCCGTGCTGCCCCAGGCTTCGATGGTCGGCACGCTGCTGCGCGGGCTGGTCGGTTACGAGGAGCGCCCCGCGGGCATGCAGATCGTCTTCTACGTCCTCGTCTTTCTCGCCATCGCGGCGGGAATGAAGTGGATGAACACCGGCACGCCGCCGGGGCACAAGACCGCGGCGTCCTAGAAGCGGGTTCGGGACGCGGCCACGGAGCGGTCGTGCCGGCTGAAGACGTTCTGGTGATCGGCGCGGGTCCCGCCGGGCTGGCGACTTCCGCGTGCCTGCGTCGCGAAGGCGTGTCCCATGTCGTCGTCGAATGCGAAACGCAGATCGCCCACGCCTGGCACCGCCATTACGACCGGCTGCATCTCCACACCACCAAGACCTACTCCGGACTGCCGCTGATGCCCTGGCCCAGGGCCGCGCCGCGCTACCCGGCGCGAGAAGAGGTGGTGCGCTACCTCGAGGCGTATGCCGCCGTGCACGAGGTCGCGCCTCGCCTTGGCGTCGCTGTGCGCGCCGTGCAGCGCAGCGGCGACCGCTTCACGGTGGATACGAGCGCGGGTGTGATGACACCGCGCATCGTCGTCGTGGCCACCGGTTATAACCGCGTGCCAAGGCTGCCGTCGATTCCCGGACGGGAGACGTTTCGCGGTTCGGCGATTCACGCTGCTGCCTACAGGAACGCTGCGCCCTACCGGGACTGTCGCACGCTGGTCGTGGGGTGCGGCAACTCCGGCGCCGAGATTGCGCTCGATTTGGCCGAGCACGGCGTGGATGTGGCGATGGTGGTTCGCGGTCCCGTGCATGTGGTCCCGCGCGACCTGTTCGGACGCCCCGCCCAGCACACCAGCGTCTTGCTCTCGCACCTGCCGTTGGGGTTGCGCGACGCCATCGCGATGGCCACGCTGGGCCTCGTGGTCGGGGACCTGTCGCGCTGGGGCATCGTGCGGCCGGCAATGGGACCCAACCGCATGATCGAAGCGTCAGGACGCGTTCCGATGCTGGACGTCGGGACGATCGCCATGATCAAGCAGGGCAAGATCCGCGTCCTGCCGGCGGTGCTGGAAATCCTTCCGGACGCCGTTCGTTTCGCCGGCGGCGCACTGCTTCCGTTTGACGCGATGGTGTTTGCGACCGGGTATGTGTCGGGCCTGGATCAATTGATCGAAGGCTTCGAGACCATCGCCGATCGACGGGGCCGGCCAAACCGCTTCGGCGAGGAGACTGCCATTCCCGGTTTGTACTTTGTCGGGTTCAGGAATCCTCTTACGGGCGCGCTGCGCGAGATCGCGCTGGAGGCGCCGCGGGTGGCCCGGTCCATTCGCACGGCCGCGGCGGCGGCGTAGCCATGGAGGACATGCCCGCCGCCGATGACGGCCACCACCTCCACCAATGCGTCAGATGTCGAGATTCCGCACGCCGAGCGCATTCGACTCGATGAAATTGCGGCGGGGCTCGACTTCTTCTCCCATCAGCGTGGCGAAGATGTCGTCGGACGTGATGGCGTCCTCGATCTGCACCTTGAGCAGGCGGCGCACCGTCGGGTCCATCGTCGTTTCCCACAGCTGCTCGGGATTCATCTCGCCCAGGCCCTTGTAGCGCTGAATCGCCACGCTTCCGCGCGCTTCCGCGAGCAGCCAGTCGAGCGCCTCCTTGAACGACTTGACGGCCTGCTGCTTCTCGCCGCGCTTCGCGACTGCGCCCGGATGTACGAGATCCTGGAGCACGTCGGCGGCCGTGCGGATCTGCGCCGCATCGCCGCTCGCGAGAAAGTCGGCATCCAGCACCGTCGCGTGCGGCGTGCCGTGATGCGTGCGCACGACGATGATCCGATGCATCTCGGTCGCCGCGTCGTAACGCGCCTGCACGGTCACTTCCGGATCGTCGATCGATGCCTGCAACGCGGCGGCGCTGGCCGTCGCGGCAGCTTCGGTTGCGAGATCGACACGGACGCCGTTCAGCATGGCGCGCAATGCGGCCGGCTCGATGGCACGCGCGAGGCGCTCGATGACCGCTTCGGCGAGCAGGTACTCGCGCGCAACGTTGCCGAACGATTCCGCCGCCATCGCAGGACGGCCGGCGCCCGGCGTGAGCTCGGCGCCCTTCAACGCGACGCGCAGCAGATGTTGCTTGAGCTCGTGCTCGTCCTTCAGGTACACCTCTTCCTTGCCCTGCTTCGCCTTGTAGAGCGGCGGCTGTGCGATGTAGATGTGGCCGCGCTCGACCAGGTCGCGCATCTGCCGGTAGAAGAACGTGAGCAGCAGCGTGCGGATGTGCGAGCCGTCGACGTCCGCGTCGGTCATGATGATGATGCGGTGGTAGCGGAGCTTGTCCGCGTTGTAGTCGTCCTTGCCGAAGCCCGTGCCGAGCGCCGTGATCAACGTCACGATTTCCTGCGACGAGATCACTTTCTCGTCGCGCGCGCGCTCGACGTTGAGGATCTTGCCGCGCAGCGGCAGGATCGCCTGGAACTTGCGGTCGCGTCCCTGCTTGGCCGAGCCGCCGGCGGAGTCACCCTCGACCAGGTAGATCTCGCACAGCGCCGGATCGCGCTCCTGGCAGTCGGCGAGCTTGCCGGGGAGCCCCATGCCATCGAGCACGCCCTTGCGGCGCGTGAGCTCGCGTGCCTTGCGTGCCGCTTCGCGCGCCCGCGCGGCGTCGACGATCTTGCTGCAGATGATCTTCGCATCCTGCGGATGCTCGAGCAGGAACTCGGCGAGTTTCGCGCCAACCACTTCCTGGACGATCGGCATCACTTCGGACGACACCAGCTTGTCCTTGGTCTGCGACGAGAACTTCGGCTCGGGCACCTTCACCGACAGCACGCAGGTGAGGCCTTCGCGCATGTCGTCGCCGGTGGTCTCGACCTTGGCCTTCTTGGCGACCTCTTCCTTCTCGATGTAGTTGTTGAGCGTGCGCGTCATCGCCTGGCGCAAGCCGGTGAGGTGCGTGCCGCCATCGCGCTGCGGAATGTTGTTGGTGAAGCACTGCACCGACTCCGCGTACGAGTCGTTCCACTGCATCGCGACCTCGATGGTCATGCCTTCCTTCTCGCCGACCGCGTGGAAGATCTTCGGATGCAGCACGTTCTTGCTGCGGTTCATGTACTCGACGAAGCCCTTGATGCCGCCCGAATACGCGAAGTTCTCCGTCTTGCCGTCGCGCTGATCCATGAGCTCGATCTTCGTCCCGTTATTGAGGAACGACAGCTCGCGAATGCGCTTGGCCAGGATCTCGTAGTGGAATTCGACGCGCCCGAACGTCACCGGCGACGCCATGAAATGCACCTCGGTGCCGCGCCGGTCGGTCGTGCCGACGACGGCGAGCGGGGAGACGGCGACGCCGTCGCGGAACTCCATCTGGTGAATCTTGCCGTTCCTGAAGATGCGCAGCTTGAGCCACGACGACAGCGCATTGACGACCGACACGCCGACGCCGTGCAGGCCGCCCGACACCTTGTAGCTGTTCTGGTCGAACTTGCCGCCGGCGTGCAGCTCGGTCATCACGATCTCCGCCGCCGAGCGCTTCTCCTCGTCGTCGTCCTTGATGTCCGTCGGGATGCCGCGGCCGTTGTCGACGACCGAGACGGAATTGTCCGCGTGGATGACGACCTTGATGTCGTCGCAATAGCCGGCGAGCGCTTCGTCGATGGCGTTGTCGAGGACTTCGAACACCATGTGGTGGAGGCCGGTGCCGTCGGACGTGTCGCCGATGTACATGCCGGGGCGCTTGCGCACCGCTTCCAGGCCCTTCAGGACCTTGATGCTGGAGGAATCGTAGTCGTCGCCGTTGCGTTGGGGCTTCGGTTGCGCTGGGGTCATCGTGTCTTTCGTCGGTATTGCCGTAGCACTGCTACTGCATCAAAGCGTCGACGCCGACTTTTCGGGTCGGCGTCGCGTACGTAGGATTGCTGGCGGCCATCGTTCAAATGCGCATCGGCATCACGACGTACTTGTAGTCGTCGCGGCCGGGAATGGTGATGAGCGCACTGGAATTTGCGTCGCCGAAGGCCATTGCCACCTTGTCGCTGCCGGTGTTCTGCAGCACGTCGAGCAGATACGTGATGTTGAAGCCGATATCGAGACTCTCGCCGCGGTAATCGACTTCGAGCTGTTCCTCCGCCTCCTCCTGCTCGCTGTTCGTGCAGATGATCTTGAGCTCGCCGTCGACGAGCACGAGCCGCACGCCGCGAAACTTCTCGTTGGACAGGATCGCCGCACGCTGGAGCGCTGCCAGGAGCTCGCCGCGACCCAGCACGAAATGCTTGCCGTGGCCCTGCGGAATGACGCGGTTGTAATCCGGGAACTTGCCGTCGACGACTTTCGAGACGAGCTCGACGTTGCCGAAACGGAACCGCACCTGGTTCGACAGGATGTCGATCGTCACCGGGTCGTCGTTGTCGGCAAGGAGCTTCGCGAGCTCGAGCACCGTCTTGCGCGGCAGGATCACTTCCTGTCGCGCGTAGTCGCCGGCCACCGGAATGCTCGCCCACGACAGCCGGTGGCCGTCGGTGGCGACCGCCTGCAGCGCCGCCTTGTCGACGACGAGCAGCATGCCGTTGAGGTAGTAGCGGATGTCCTGCTGCGCCATCGCGAACTCGGCCAGCTTCAGCAGCGTGCGCAGGTCCTTCTGCGGCAGCGTGAGCGTTTGCAGCTGCTCGGTGCCGAGACTGATGCGCGGATAGTCACCGGCGGCGAGCGTCTGCAGGTTGAAGCGCGAGCGGCCCGCCTTGACGGTCATCTTGCTGCCCGAGGCATCGACATTAACCAGCGCGTCGTCGGGCAGCGCGCGCAGCAGATCCTGCAGCTTGCGGGCACCCACCGTCGTCGACTGCCCGTCCTTGCCGGGAAGCTCCGCCGTGGCAGTGATCTGCATTTCGAGATCGGTCGCTGTGACGAAGAGCCGGCCGTCCTTCTGCTCGAGCAGGACGTTCGCGAGAATCGGCAGCGTGTGCCGGCGCTCGACGATTCCCGCCACAGCCTGCAACGGCTTCAGCAACGCGTCGCGTGCGACTTGTTTTAGTTGCATTGTCTATAAACGTAAGACTAGTTAATAAGGACCGGCCAGATCGCGTACAACAGGCATTTGTGCCGTCGCGTCATCGACTTGGGAACGATGCAACCGGCGGGATAAGCGCGGGTGTCGCGGTGGATCGTTTGGGGATCGTTTGGAGGATTCCGGAACACCGCGGTTAATCCACAAATTATAACCTTTTGTACCCGCTATTTCCAGTCCGCTCGCAGGGGAAAACCGGGCGGTCGCCGGGTCAGCTCCGTAGCACCTGCAGCAGGAAAATAACGTCGTGATTGATGTCGGGATGCGATTCGCGCAGCTTCGCGATCTGGCGGCACGCATGCAGTACGGTGGTGTGGTCGCGGCCGCCGAAATTCCCGCCGATTTCAGGGAGCGAAAGCTGCGTCAGCTCCTTGGACAGCGCCATCGCCACCTGCCGGGGCCGCGCGACGGCGCGCGAGCGCTTTTTCGAATGCATGTCCGAGACACGGATCTTGTAATAATCGGCGACCGTCTTCTGGATGTTCTCGATCGAGATCTGACGGTTCTGCACCGCCAGCAGGTCGCGCAGCGCGTCCTTCGCCAGTGTCAGGTTGATCTCCCCGCCGTGGAAGCTCACGTAGGCGAGGATGCGCTTCAGCGCCCCTTCGAGCTCGCGCACGTTGGAGCGGATGTGCTTGGCGATGAAGAATGCCACCTGCTCGTCCATGCGCATGCCCACCGCCGCAGCCTTCGCGAGCAGGATGGCGACGCGCATCTCGAGCTCGGGCGGCTCGAGCGCAACGGTGAGGCCCCAGCCAAAGCGCGAAATCAGGCGCTCCTCGAACCCCTCGATCTCCTTCGGGTACTTGTCGCAGGTGATGACGACCTGCTTGTGCGCCTCGATCAGCGTGTTGAAGAGGTAGAAGAACTCCTCCTGCGTCCGGCTCTTGCCCGCAAAGAACTGGATGTCGTCGATGAGCAGCAGGTCGAGCGAGCGGTAGTGGCGCTTGAAATCGTCGAACGCCTTGTGCTGGTAGGCGCGCACGACGTCGGAGACGTAGGTCTCCGCGTGGATGTAGCGGATCTTCGCGCCGGGGTTCTGGGCGAGAATCTGGTGTCCGATCGCTTGCACGAGGTGCGTCTTGCCGAGACCGACGCCGCCGTAGACGAACAGCGGGTTGTAGGAAGTCGGGTGATCGGCCACTTGCAAACCGGCGGCGCGGGCAAGCTGGTTCGCTTTGCCGGCCACGAACGACGTGAAAGTGAACCCCGGGTTGAGGCCGCCGGGCTCGACCCGGCGAGGCCCGGTTACCGTCGGGACGCCCGGGGCCGGTCCCGCCGCTGCGGGGGTGGGCGGCGG
>Ga0068858_100005484_pt1 | contig 12421 bp, 33 predicted proteins | sample KBSSwiS12_FD_66589 | JGI IMG/M metagenome (GOLD analysis project Ga0068858, IMG submission 66589) | Switchgrass rhizosphere microbial communities from Kellogg Biological Station, Michigan, USA - KBS Switchgrass S1-2 | ecosystem: Host-associated > Plants > Roots > Rhizosphere > Soil ... | reverse complement strand
CACTCATCCAGCAAGGGCTCATTGGTGGCGCAGGATATGAAACAGACGGACGATCCGTGGCAGGCGGTCAGGAACGTTATTGCTCATGCGATTGAGGGAGCAATTGCCATCGTAGGTTTGATATCTCTCATCTTCATTGTCGGAATGATGATCGAGGCCAGAACGACATATGTCGACGACCGTGAGCACTGTCTGAAGCAAGCCACCAACGGTTACGAGATCGAGCAGTGTCACTGACATGATTGATCCGTCAAAGCCTCCGCCGCCTAAGCCAGGATATCGCTGGGAATATCGTGAAGGCTGTCGCTGCGAAACTTGTCCATGGAAGGGAAATTGCTTAGGCGAGGATCGTCCGCATTGGTACGGTGTAAAAGAATCATGAGACCCTATGACAGGTGGACCGACGAAGAAGCGCAGATCTGCGCTTGGGCCATGTTCATTGGAGCGGGAGCCGGTCTGTGGTGGTTTTTCAGCGTTCTCAATGGAGCAATATGATGACAGCTATATTCAATCTCGCGCTCATATTGACTCTCATATTTGGCACAATCGGCGCGGTACTGGTGCAGGGAGAGCGAAGTATTACGACGGGATGTCAGGTCACGAAATGATCAATCTAGTTCGTTGGCTCATGATCCTGGCTGCGATCGTGCTGGCCCCGTTCTGGGTTCTTTGGGTTGGATGTGGCTGGATCGCTGACCAGTTGGAGCGGAAACGATGGGCATCGTTGCCTACACCCTCCTGATCCTCATCATGATAGCGGTCTTCGATCGCGGATGATCAAGATCCTACCTTGAGCATCTCATCTACAGCGGCCGCGCAAACTCTTCCAGCATAATCCCGCCTCACTACGAGCAGCGCAGCTCGTAGCATGCTCTCGTACCTTCCCCACTCCGGATCATCCACGCCGATATGGCCAAGATCCCGGTCCTCATCGATCATTGCTTTGGTGGCGGCTTCGAAGGTCTTCATTGCCAATCTCCTTCATTGCTTATTAAAGATTAGTGTCGGCCCCGAATCCTGCGGCATCACTGCTTGGCAGCCTCTCACCCGAAGATGAGCAGGGTAAAGGTCCGGGGCCGACGTTCAGGCAACTGGCAAGCCATGATCACTCAAGGCTCGTACACTTCGATCAAGAAAGTGCATTCCACCTCGCCGCCTGAAACTCATTTCTTTAACTCACCGTTTACGAAACTCGAATACCCCGCATGCATCTTCCACCGCGAAGTACCGGCCTCCGCGCGCTTCACACTCTCTCGCCTCTGGCGAAAGCATCGAGAACCAGATTGCGGCGGCCCCGAGGCAGAAGACAGTCGCGTAGCAAATGATCTCGCGTTGAGTCATCGTTAGGGTAACCTCCACTGTAACTGGCTATTGTTTGCCCCGTCGCTGCGCGGCGCCCAGTCGACATCTTGGAAGAAGGTAAAGCAAGAATCGTCCATCCCAGGCGATCTCCAGATTGCTCCTGCACTAGGATGCAGTTGCCATTGGGCGCGACTGACTGAAGGCTCACATCCATAAGTGCATTTGATCTCGATTTCTGTTCCGTCTCGCGGCGCCGTGTTCATGGGATTCCATGGCTTTTCAACCTGAAATAATTTTCTCAAGAATCCCATGTCGATTACCTTTCTGTGATGTTAACGCTGCTCTGACTAGCGGAGGCGATCCGCCCAATTCTCACCGAACTTGACGAGAAAAATATTTCCAACGACAGCCTGTACGTCTCCGTCCACAGTCTCAGTAGCGGCATCCCAGTTGACCATGCGCGGATCGACGCCAAGCACTATGCAAAGCTGCATCATCGCGAAGTCGCACCCCTCATTCCACTTTTCGCTTGATCCCGCGTCGTCTTCTGCCGCTGCCGCCCGCATTTCGGCGCTCCACTCTTTTCGATATTCGTCCCGATTGTCGCTCATGTCGCTTCCTTTAACTGCTGATTATCACATACAATATTAAGCACCCTCTCTTGGCGTTCCTTCCAAGAGTGACCTGTTAATTCAGGATTGGTTTTGCAGTCGCTTGCGCGATCCTGTTCGGGTGAATTGTCGTTGGCTATTACTAGCCAATAAATTTCGATTTTCCATTCAGACATTGCTTTAACTACCTAACAGCGCTAAAAGCAGATATCGCAGGTGCAGTGGGGACGCTTGCCACTCTCGCAGCGAGGCGATGGATCGTGCCGCGGACCAAAGCTGCCGCGAGCCAATTCAGCGCATGTAGCACATCCCTTGCGCGCCTTCGCTTCTTCCTGCTCAACTTGCAGATCGTGAAACAGTTCTTTCATACCTGGGCCTTCATCCTGCAACGGAAATCCTCGTGCCATCTCAATTCCCTCTCTAACGACGCGTTACGCCAAATATACTTTGACGCGGACGATCCGCCAGCCCTCTTTCTTGAGGGACTCCCAGTCCTGGCAGCAGGCCTTAACGAAGGCCTCCCGGCTATCCTTCATCGTGTATCCAAGCGTGATATTGCCGGCGAACCACGGTCTGCCTTTGGAAGGGGTACAAAACGGCAGATAGCCATAGGTCGTCTGCTTCGTGATCGTCGCCATACCGTCTCCTGCGTTTCCCCGCCGTCCCGATGACTGACGCGGGCCTTGATTTCGCTCAACGTTCCCGAAACAGGGCGTTAGGGTTCACCAGCCTCGATTGTAGACGTGGTCAATCCAGTCGCCGCCATCGCCGCACCCCACGACCTGCACGTCCCAGCCCTTGCCGGTGCGGTCCTCGTCCTGCTCCTGGTCGGGCCACTTGTTCCAGACGTAGAGCTGCGCGTTTGCGAGGCAATCGAATGGGCCGTGTTTGCCGCCGTCTTTGTCAACGACCTCATAGCGAACGAGACCGGAACGGACGCGTGTCACTGGCGTGTCAGTTTTCGCGGTTGATCTTGGTTCGTTCACGGCGTTTTCGGTCGAATCTCGGTGTCCCATTTCAGCTAACCCCTTTGAAATCACTCATTTTCGTATTCTGCCATGGTCCTCTGAAGGGAACACGGCTAAGTCAAGATGTCCCAGTTTTACGGGTCTTTGTTGAGTTTACGGTGCTATCGCGTGTCAATAGCGTGTCAGTCAGCACGTCGGTCAGGCTGCGATCGTCGAGTGCGTGGCCATAGGTTTTGAGCACCTGGGCCGGGGTCTTCCACCCGCCGAGCTTGGCGACCGTCACCACGTCCAGACCAGCCCGCAGAAGCCCTGTAGCGAAGCCGTGGCGGCAGCAATGCGGCGACAGGTCCTTGATGCCAGCGCGCCTGATTGCGCCTTCCCACGCCCGCCACACGTCGTCTGGATGCTGATAGACGAACACCGGCCGGCCTGAGACCTTAGGAACGTTAGCCAGTGCGGCCACCAGCATGTCAGGCAGGTGAGCCTTGCGCTCGCCGCCGACCTTGGTCTCACGGATCAGCGCCGTCCTCGCCTCAAGGTCCACATCCTGCCAGTCGAGCGCAATCGCCTCGCCGATCCGGGCTCCGGTCAGAAACATGAACAGCGCCAGCGCACCGATCGCGGGCGAGGCTTCACGCTGGAAAGCCTTAATCCATTCCAGCGTGGCCGGCTCCTTGACCTTCGCGTCGACCTTGAACCTCTTCACTCGGATCGGCTGGCAGAGCTCGGATTCCGCAGCATGATTGATCACGGCCTGGGCCGGCACGATCGCCATACGGTTGCGGCTCGCCCCGCTGCATTGCGGGTAGAGTTCGATCGCCATCTGCCTGATGCGTCCGGCCGTGATGTCCTTCACCAAAACTTCCTTGAAATGGTCCTCGACCCGATCCAGAAACCGCGACGACTTGCCGGCGGCCCGGTAGTGGAGCGCCGCGTCTGCGAACGTCAGGACCGTTTCTGGTCCATCGACACTACATTTCCATTCGCGAGTTTCGATCTCGGCAACCTTACGCGCCGCGATGTCTTTGTGTTTTTTCGGTATTTTTGTAGAGCCTCGTAGCCTCCGACCGGCAACTGTGCCTTCGTAGTGCCAGATGCCATTGCGGAGCTTGAGCCTGAGGGACATCGCTTCGACTCCATAAGCGTGATCACGTCGGCCTCGGTGAGGATCATACGATTGCCCATAATCAGGCAAGCGCCAAGCCGTCTCGCTTCGCTTCGCACACGTTCTTCCGACCAGTGCAGGTGCTGGGCGACCTCCTCGGGGCGATAGACGGTCGGCAGGGTCATTGCTTTAACAGTTCGTTAGCGCAGAGGACGCTTAAGCGCGTCCTGCAGGGAAATCTTTGGAGCATGACCGACGATTCCTTGAAGCTGCTGCTTCGGCTCAAGCTTCCACATTTTGTCCAAGGCTTCTTCAGCAATGCTCTGATGGCGCGTCGTGCCGTATTTGATGCGCTCCAGCGCTTCACGGGCGATCTTGAGCGACTTCTGAAGCTCGACGATCCGCTGTTTGCTCATTTTCCTTGTCCTCGGGTTAGGGGAAACAGATCTCGCATCGCGCTGCGCTCAACGAACATCGTGCATGCATCGTTGAAGCCGGCTTCGTTGCGCGGGATCAGGACATGCAGCATACTATCCTTCTTGTTGCATTCCTCGTAATTGTGGAGAAGGTGAAGATTCCAGATCGGGCAGTGTTTGCCCTTGTCCTCGTCGTCATGGATGCAGCGCGAGCAATATTCTTCGTAGAACATCTCGCCTTCGGTCCCGTTCGAAAAATAGCCCATGGTTACCCTATCCGATGGTTAAAGCTAAGCGCGACCAGTTGTTTCAGGCTGACCTTCGAATCTCGCGATCATCTCGCGCATCAGCGTCACCACATCCCTGCGGTCGGCGCCGTTCGAAATGAAGTTGCATCGCGAGCCATCGGCATCACCGAACGGGAAGACGAGCAAGACAAAGCCCGTCCCCCGATCTGCGCCTCTGGCGTCGCCGTTGAACCATCGATCAATCTCGCGAGCCATTTCGTTCATGAGCGTGCGATATTCCTGCTGGATCGGGGCGTCGCCGAGGCGCTCGGTCATGATGTCAGTTCCTTGACGATCCACATGATGGATTGCTCAAGCGACGTGATCGCCAGCGAGTTGTAGCGGCCCGTTTTGACCCTGCCGAACACGGCTTCCAGTTCGGCTGCCTTGTTCTTGATCTCGTCATGCAGGGCCTTCTCGTCGTCGCTCAAAGCCCGATACTGCGGACGGAATCGGCTCACCGGGATTGCAGTGGCCGCTTGCCGTCCGTCCGGCTGTCCTTCGTATACATGTGCCATTCTATTTCCTTCGTTTGAGGTGGGTACGCACGGCTACAAAAAACGGCATTGTCAACTCGTTAATGCGAGGTGGGTGGGATCATGACCCTAGGCGTCTGCCGCCCACCCATCCTCTACCGCTGATCGATCAACGGATTCCTGTAGCGCTCAAATGGTTCTTGCGTGGGCAAATCGGGCTTTCGCAGGTCTTTTCGGAAGTTGGAGGACAGATGCATCCCGGCGAACTGAAAATCGGAGCTGGGGGCAAGTGATAGAATGGCTGTGCCGGATACCCGTTCGGGTAGCACAGCGGACATGGAAAGCTGATGCAGTGATGGGCGGCCATGGTCTTTCCTTAAGTGGTGTAAAACGAAATCACTTCTTCACGTTGCCGGCGTCGCGATGCACGGAAATGGCGACGTTCTTCTGCCCTCGCATTGCGGAGATCACATCTGGATCGTCGTGCCGATGAGGCGGCGCTTCCGGGTCACCATTGCCCCAAAGATGACGATAGCTCTCAAAGTCGTCTGCAAGCTCCATGATGCTTTTGACGTAATCTTCCTCGAAGCCGAGATGGCGTGCATGGTACGCGTAAGATCGCAGCGTGGCTGGCGCTACCGGATCGCGTGCGCCGAGCACGAAATGCGGCCAATGAGGAATGCTGCCGTCGCGACGCACCACGAGGAATTTGCCTTCCGAAAACTCTTCTGTCTTTGCCCAAATCTTCACTTCTGTTCTCCCTGTCGGTCTTTTAAGGAATCCGATCTCATCAGCGCGCCGGATTGTACGGCGGCATCCAAGATTTTTCGGATGATCATCCAACGGCCATCCATCGTGAAGACTTCGTAGAACATCGGGTCTTCACGGCACGCTGCCTCGTCGCATTTGAACAGCAACGCCTCATCTCGCGCGCTCATGGCTCGTCCTTTCGATAAGCAGAAGTTAAGGAATCCAATTCCTTGCGGACGCGCTTGGCGACGGGCCAGTTTGCCATTCCGTTGCGGTCCATGTGATCATAGACTCCCTCCAGCGCCTTCCTCGCGCTCGCAAGCTGGCGCATAAGATCTGCCACCCTGGAATTGAGCCGTTCGATCTGCTCGGCGTCGGTGTTCTCGATCATGGCATCCCCCAAGGCAGGCCGAGCCAAGGCGTCGGCTTCGAGCGCAGGTCGCTGTACAGCGTGCGGATCGCCGCGCCAGCCCAACGGGCCACCGTGCACGCTCCGATGAAAGCCAAGACGTAGATCATTGTTCAACCTCGCTTTACCGGGGCATTAAGGAAAGTCGCCGCGATGTATTTCGACAGCGGGAGCGGGATCTTCGCAATCATGGCACTGGCATGCTTACGGGCCTTCGACTTTGAGCCGTGATTTCGCGGGCCTTGTCCCTGTCGATATCCGTGAAACCATGACCCACCAAGCTTCACATGCTCCTCAACCGAGGCCGTTTGAAAACTCTTGCCGCTCCCATCGAAACGGAAGCCTGGCACCTTGGAAGCCTTGAACGTCGGCGGCATCAGTGCTGGCACGTCTCCCCACAGGTAGAAGCTTCCATAGTTCCAGCGAGCACGCCCAACCCATGGCTGTGCTCCGCGGACATTCTCCACGATCAACGGGATATGCCGCCCGGCCGCTTCGCAAGCTTCGCGCTGGATACGGAAGCAGGCATCGAATAGCGCGTTGCAAGGCGGCGGGAGGGCCTTGGCTTTCTTCCACGGCATCGCCCGGTAACTGTAGGCTTGGCACGGTGGCGAGGCCACGATCAGATCAGCCGTCTTGAACTGCGAACCGTGCAGCGTCAGCACGTCCTGAATGACGAGCTGCGCCGGATAGCGGTGCTCGCCGTAGACATGCCGTTCGATGTCGAATCCGATCACGTCGTAACCCTCTGCGAGTAGTCCATCCGTCCAGCCGCCGAGGCCGCAAAACAGGTCGATAGCGAGCGGCATGGTTTCGTTAATTCCCAATCAACGATAATTCCATGCGAGCGCGTTCAAGTGCGGCACCGAAGGTGTGCGGCAGATCACTACCGATCGGGAAAAAACCGTGTGGAACATGCGGGCAAAAACGATGAGCTAGCCGCTCGTAATGATACATGCTCCATTCCATTCCAATGCTGGCCATGTATCGGCCGAGCAGGCAACGACCTTGGCAATTGCTGAAGTTATACGTCATATTTTGCGGCTGCTTCTCCAACCATGCAATCAGGCTCTCCAGTGTCAGCGGATCAATCTTGGTTTCAATCGCCTTGAAAGTCCCGTGCATCTATCTCTCCTGTTTTCCTTTGTTTCCCATTAATCAAATCGTAGGGCCGGAGGTCGCCCGGCATGCGTCCGAGTCCGCTTGGCGAAGCCTCGGGACGGGATCTTTTGCTTCGCCGGCATCAAGCCGAGGTGAGCGGCCTGCTTCCGGTAGACCTTTGCCTTTTCTGCAATATCTTCAGCCGTCTTTTTGGCATGGTGTTTCGCAAGTAGCGTCCGCAAATTGCTCTCGCGGTTCTGGCCGCCGTTGATCAGCGCCACCGTATGGTCCGTTTGCCAGCGCTCTCCGGCGTGGATGAGCCGTGTGCACCCGCACTGGCAGATGCCGCTATCCCGATAGAACACCCGCAGGCGCACACGCGGAGGCGGCCGGCTGTCATCGTTCTTGCCAATCCATTCCTCAGTGGAGCGAGTCATGATATGCGCTCCAGCAGTTTCCATGAATCGTAATGCGCATCAAGCTGGTGCCAAATCACTCGCGCGGCATGGTTTGAATTAAGTTCTCCCCGCGATGCCACTCCACAGATCAGTCGCACACAGTCCGCAGTGTCCTGCGTCTCATGCCAGTCGTCAGGTCTTGCTTCTCTCAGAAAGTGCGTGAACGCCGCTTCCTCACATCGTATTGCAGCCTGAGATGACGGAAGTAGATCCCGCCACGGCCGAACGCCATGCCTGGCCCGAGCCGGCTTGTCCTGTTTCGGCTCGGGCCGCGCATCAGGTTTGGAATCGTGTTGGGATTGGGGATCTGGCATCACCTCCTTGATTGCTGCTATTGCGAACCAGCGTTCATTCGCCGGGTTCGGTAAGCCGCCAAGCACCTCATATGCCTGATCGAAATCGGCCAATGGTAGCTCAAGGATGAGCTGTACGACTTGGCGCGTCTTGACTATCTTCATATCTGCAAACGCGGCGCGGATAGCGAGGGACTTGCTCATGCTGCCTCCTGCCCGTACATGCTGGTGAGCTGCGAAAGCTTTATGGCCATTCCCAAGAGGAAGGCGGCGACCTCATCTTCCAGTTCCTTAATGCGTCTGTCGTCGCGCATCACGCGCGCGATAAATAGGCGCATGTTCTCTGGCATCCGTGGATCGTACGAAACAAAATCGCACCACTTCCGTCCGGTACATGCCATCTGGAATTGGATTTGGGTTTCGTACTTTGCAGGGACGGCCTGGCCGAGCAGTGTTTCCAGATGGGTCGCGGTTTGGGGACATTTGATCTCGACTAGGCCGTCATCGCCGACCAAGCCATCAGGGCTGCATCCAGCTTGGCCAATCTCGGGATGGGGGACGAACGCGATTTCGTCGACCGTGATGCCTTGATAGAAGCAATAAGCATCGCGCGCTTCCGGCTCAGTCTCGGTGCCATGCTGCATAGCGGCGTTCGTGTAGGACTCCGCAGCGGTTCCGGTAAGCCGTTCGGCAATGAGTTGCGCCATATAGTTGGCGCGAGAGGCGCTATATCCGCTCTTGGTCTTGGCAACCACGTCTGAAACGCGGGAGGCCGTTACTTTTCCAAGACGGAGGGCTTTCCATTCGTCAGATCCCTGGATTATTTTCTCGGTCACTTCGCGCCCCTCTTCTTGTTGAGAGCAGCCACGGCGCGCGGGAAATCATTGACGGATATTTCGGCAATTCCGCCCACCTTGAAGTACCGGCAGAATGCCTCTTTATCCGCACTGACTTCATCGCAAAGCTTCACAAGTTCCTCGACCTGCTCAAGGGTGATTGACCCACCAGTGTCTGCCGGCATATTGCCATCGTGATCTTCGCCAATGACCAAATTGAAAATCATCCCGAGCAGATAGCGGCGCCCATAGGTCACGCCGGCTCCGGTAGCATGGGTCTTCGTCATGACATCGCCGCCTTTGGCGCCCTTGCCGTCTGCCGGCATGTCGAGATAGGGCCGTTCAGTGTGGCCGCCGCAGGATAGCTTGCATTGCACGCGGATATGGCCTTCGGGTGCACCTTCGCCCTGATAAAAGCTCAGAGAAAATCCATGCTTGGAATAGATCGGCCTGACCGCGTTATCCAAGGCGTCGTACTTGGCGTACTTGCTCTTGGTCTGCGGATTGTTTGCATTAGCAGCGATCGGCCGCATTTCTTCTTGCGCATGGGCCATCGCCCTATTGAACGCGGTTTCGGCATCGCGAGCCAAGGCACGCTCGTACAACGCGGCACCGCGCTCGATTCGCTCAATATCAACGGATGGATCGGCCATCATGCGGGAAAGAACGGCAAGCAATTGATTTGCTGATGTTGCTTGCGGAACCGGCATCGATGACGGCATATGATCGGTGATTTTCTCAACTGCGCTCATATCTTCCTCTCTAGGCATTGCCGGATAATATCCAGATCGCGCATTTCATCTTCGCTCGGTAGCCGGCGATCTTCTGGCTTGAGAGCGCGCTGGGCCTGCCAGATTGCCAAGAGATCATTGGCGCGGGTTTGGCTGTCAGCGCGCATTGACGCGCTCCTTTTTCCCTGCCGGGGTCAGCATTGCCTTGAAAATCGAGATGTTGGTCTTGCGTTCGACGATCGGGCGGAATCGGTTCTTATAGAATCCGCGCTCTTGTCCATTTTCGAGAAAGCCATCCGGCTGGATAATTTCCTCAAGCAAAAGGCCGATATCGCCAAACGAGGTTTCGCAAAATCCACGAATTGTATAGACAACACCCTTCGTCAAACCGCAGGTTGTTTTTCGATTCCTCCACGTCGCATCCACGCACACTACCCTCTGCCCAACCCTGAACATTCAAGCCTCCTGCAGCTTGTGCTCGGCGGGCAACTCGCCCCCGTTGATAGCAGTGACCAGCCGTTCGACCATTGCCGGATTGCCCGTGAAAATCACAATCTCAGCATAGTTGAATTGCTCATCGGTTACCTCATCGCCATGAAGAATCAGCTTGAGCACGCCGCTTGTATTTGTCTCGGCGGTGATGCGCCGGACCCAATGAAAATTAGTTTGCGCTGAAATCATGTACGGCATCACTCGCTCCAATTCTTCCGCAGATCATGCGCGTGATCGAACGCTGCCGCCTGCCTGTCGAAATCCTCCGGCTCCTGCAGCTCGAGCGACTCGACAAGATCGGCGATTGCTGCATGCCGCGTATGGCCATAGCCGCGCACCCGGCCGTCATGCCGTTCGAGATAAGCGCCGAACTGTCCATGAGGGCAAAGGCCTGTGATCACGTCGCCGTTGTCAAAGTGGTAGGTGCGGAGGTTTTCCATCACGCGATCCCCCTCAAAAACCGGGTCGGCGAAATCCCGAGAGAATCCGCAAGCGCAAGCATCGTGCTCACGGCAACTCGATTTTTGCCAGCCTCGTATTTCTGGATCTGCTGGAAGCTCACGCCGATCGCGGCGCCAAGCTCGGCTTGGCTCAAGCCGGTGTCTCGGCGTAGGCCGCGTAGCCTCTCACCGAGCTTGATGTCTACCGCTGTGCATTTTCTCGGAGTGGTTGCCATGTCGTGCTCCCGTGCTTACAGGAGCTGTATTTCTCACAGGAATAAACTCGCGTCAACAAAAATATTCCCACTGGGAATGAAAATAAACATGCAAATGCATGATCAGACTTTGGGATCTAATCTATCAGGCATTTTTCTGCTGGCGGGCGAGGATCGCGGCTTGCGCCTTTGGCGAAAGGTTTTTCAGAGTACTGAGCTGCGACCGATTTGGCAGGCGACGGTAAAAATCGTTGATATTGACGCCCATATGATCGGAAAGCTTTAGCAAAAACTTGATGTTAATGCTGGTCCTGCGATTGGCTATGATGTTCGAAAGATAGCCCTGCGAACAGCCGGCTATCTTCGCTGCCTCGGTGACCTTGAGGTCGAAAAGCTCAAGCCAGGCTCCAAGGAATATCTGTGGTTCATCGTCTTCGTGCATACCTAAAGGTATCGTGGGAGGAGAAAATATTCTCATTCCCCCTAGGAATTTTTTATCTTGACTTTTTGCATTCCTGGGAGGAATAGTCTGAGCCATGGCTGACAAACCGAAACATCCGCTACTTGCCTGGGCCGATCGCAAAGGGATGACCGTTGGCGAGGTTGCCGAGGCCGCCAATTGCTCTGAATGGCATCTGCGCAACATCTGCGCTGGCCGCAAGGATGCATCCTTACGCTTAGCCAAGCGCTTGAGCGAGGTCTCTAACGGCCGGGTTCCGATGGACGCCTTCTTGAAGTCGAGCGTCCTCGCATGACGCGCGAACTGCACAACGTTGCCCATGTCGGCCATTCCGGGATGTGTCGGAACGATGACATTGGAATCGATTGCAGCGAGTTGCAAGAAAAATATTCACAACTTGATTTGAAAAGGGGTTCCCGCATGTCACGCCACTTTGGAACCTCCTATCACCCCAACGACCACTATATGCGCGGGCGGCCCGGACCTGCCTGCGCACAGAACGCGCGCAACATCCTCAAATCGAACGCGCGTCCGGCGTCCCTTGTTCATGCCCCGGCTGGGGACGCCGGCCCTCCTTTTCCGAGTTCTGACGGCGGCGGGGAAAAGCAGACCCGCGAAGTGACTGGTCTCCGGTGTGCACCCGCCCAGCACGTCCTGCGCAGCAGAGCCGGCGTAGCGCCCGGCCCGTCAGAAGCCCGTTTCGTTCTCAGCCATGCTGAGTTCCTGGCTCACATGGAGTCCGGCTCACAAGCGCTGGAAAACCTGCGCACCACTGCATTTTCCTTTCTCGCTCTCGGCATTTTCGCGCTGCCCTTCTTTCTGGGCGCCGTGGTCTATGCGCTGTTCTTCGCTCCGTCCGTAGCATCCGTTTTCTAATCGTCTGACGAGCCGCGCAGCTACCACACCAATCGGCTCGAACACAAAGTCATCCTCCGTCATGGGAGCATTCAGACACCATGACAGAGGTAATTAGATGAGGAACTTCGACAGGGAATCGCCTGCCATGTCCGCACTTGCCTTGACCGACGCCACGCGACACGCGCTCGGCCACCTGCTCCAGAAGGAGCAACA
>Ga0068858_100005481_pt1 | contig 12425 bp, 10 predicted proteins | sample KBSSwiS12_FD_66589 | JGI IMG/M metagenome (GOLD analysis project Ga0068858, IMG submission 66589) | Switchgrass rhizosphere microbial communities from Kellogg Biological Station, Michigan, USA - KBS Switchgrass S1-2 | ecosystem: Host-associated > Plants > Roots > Rhizosphere > Soil ... | reverse complement strand
TCTGACCTCCATCCACCACAATGGACTGACCATTGACGTACGATGCTCGGTCAGACAGGAGGAACAATGCAACCTGGGCCATTTCTTCCGGCTCGGCGAGGCGCCCCAGCGGAACACCCACGGCCAGTGGATGCGATTCCGAGCCATCCGCGTTCTTTGTGATTCGCGGCGTGGTCATCGGCGTCCGTGTGATTGACGGATTGACCGAGTTCACCCGGATGTTGAACTGTCCGAGCTCCACCGCGGCCGCTCGGGTGAGGGCATCGATGCCGGCCTTGCTGGCGCTGTAGATAGTGGTGCCGGGTGCCGAAACCTGGGCCAGTATGGAGCTGTTGAACACAATTGCTCCGCCGTTACCCTGTTTCTTCAACTGCGCGACCTGCGCCTGCAAAGCGAAGAAGTTGGCTTTCAGGTTGGTATCAACGATCCTGTCCCAGGTTGCCTCGTCGAGCGTCTCGATCGGGCCGCCGCCGGCCACACCGGCATTGTTGAACGCGCCATCGAGGCGGCCGAAGGCGGCAACGGTCTTGCTGATGATGGCGGGGATCGTGTTGATCTGGGTCAGGTCAGCCTGAATAAACAGGGCGGAGCCGCCTGCCTTCCTGATGGCCGCGACCACTTCTTCGCCTTCCGCGGCTCGCCGACCGGTGAGAGCGACTTTCGCGCCTTCCTTCGCGAAGAGCTCAGCACTCGCGCGGCCGATACCTGAAGTGCCACCTGTTACCAGAATCACTTTGTTTTCCAACAGTCCCATGATGTTTCTCCGTCGAGCCAGAATGGGCATATGCCCATAATTGGATAAAAAATTAGTCCTGAAGCTTCCCTAACCGGTCGTCGTAAGCGAGGCCCAACAGGGTGAGCCGCAGATTGCGGGCTTCCGCGCGACCGAGCATTTCCTCAAACCGTTCCTGGGCGATCCGCCAGGCCTCCACGCCTTCCTTGAATTTCGCTTTGCCCTCGGCGGTCAACACGATGTGGCGTTGCCGTCGATCCTGACCTTCCTGGAGGACGACGAAGCCATCGCGCTCCAGCGGCCGCAAGGTATGACCGAGCGCGGAACGCTCGATCACCAGCGATTCGGCCAGCTCGGCAAGGGTGGGTGGTTTGTCCCCACGGTGGTGGAGCTCGGACAGAATCGCGAACTGGGTGGATCGCAGGCCAGTCTCCGCCATCGCGCTTTCGTACAGCTGCGTCACGCGGCGCGCCGCCTTGCGGAAGGCCGTGGCGTGGCAGGGCATCTGGTCGAATTTGGGCGGTGAGGGCATGCGAAGGATAATGGGGTATATACCCGGATTCGTCAAGGGGGTATATGCCCATATTGGCGGCGCCGACGCGGCGCGGGCGCGGGCGCGGGCGCGTGAGCGTGGCGGCGCCCGATCCGTGATGGAACGGAAGTCGCGGCGTGGACACTAGCGCGGCGGCGCTGGCTGGGGCGCGTGGGTGGCAATGGCAGCGGCGTGGCGGACAGTCGGCGGTCGGTCAACCGGGCGTAGCGACGGCGCGGGCGCCGACGATGTCAGGGTAGCGGTTTTGGTGGAGGCTACCGGCTGGCGGCGCGTCGATTAGTGAGACGCTGAAGCCGCTCGTTATCCGCCGCCAGCAACGCCCGGGCATGCCCCATCGCCGGGTCATCCGTCCCGGTCAGCGGCTCAACAATCGCCAGGGCATCCCGCAGTTTCAGTTCCGCAGCCCGAAGCTCCCCCAACGAGGCCAACGTGGTACTAACCTCGCTCAGCGCAAACGCCGCGTTGTAACGCGCCTCCGTGTCCTTGGCATCGGCATCAAACAGAACCCGCAGGGTGTTGGACGCCTCGGTCTGCTTCAACAAGGCATCCTGCAAAGCCCCGCGTTTGGCCAACACTGTGGCCATGCCGAGCAGCGCGTACGCTTCGAGTGTCCTCAGCTCTCCATTGGCCGGGTCAGCCACGGCAAGCGTATGTGCAAATTGCTGTTGCTTGGAATGCAACTTGAATGCAGCGTCATACCGTTGCAACCCGATCAGGGTCTCCCCCAGCCGCCCGTAGGCGACAGCCGCATGATGCCGGCTGCGTGTATCGGAAGGGTCCGCATCCACGAGGCTCTCGAAAATCGCGGTCCCCTGATTCATCAACAACAGGCCGCGCTCGGTCTCGCCTGAGCGAGCGATCTGCCACCCCAGGGATACATACACACTGCCCAGGTAGCGCCGATCCTGCGTCGTCGCGCCCGGCTGAGCCGCGAGTTTCTCGGCGATGGCCAGTGCCAGGCGTGAGTTGGAGATAGCGCCCGCCGAGTCTCCCGAGCCGGCCAGCACTTCACCCAACTTTCCATAGCTGCGCAGCAACTCGCGCCGCACCTCCGCATCAGGCGGCAAGGCCAGCCGGATAGCCAAAGCCTTGCGATAGCTCTGTATCGCGCCCGCGGAATCGCCGAGGTTTGCCTGTCGGTAACCTCCCTGAACATCTGCAACCTTCTCGTATGCTGTGGCAAGCTCCCGCTGCAACAGTGGGTCGCCCGCGGACTCGGCCGCAAGTCCATCGAGATACTTCAGCGAGTTCAGTACCAGCAGGTGACGGGCCTCGGTGGAACCCGGCAGGTTCTGAATGGACTCGTGCAGGTCGAACATGAAGGTGCTGGCGAGCTTGCGGACGTCTGCAAAGTGACGTTCGGCGCGTGCACGTTGCTGCCTGGCAACGTGTGCTTCCCAACTTGCTGCAAAAACGGCCCCGATCAGGCACAGCACAAACGCGCCGAGAATGGAAATTCCCGCCTTGTGCCGGCCCCAGAATTTCATCACGGTGTAGGGAAGGGTGGCGGGCCGGCAGGAGACCGGAAAGCCGTGCAGATAGTGCTCGATGTCGAGGTTGAACAGCTCCACCGAGGAATAACGCCGGGCAGGCTCCTTCTGCAATGCGTTGCGCACTATTGCACCGAGGTCGTCTGCGATCGGCGGCGCGTGACTCCCCGGCAAATCGCCAGTGAGAAGTTGATGCAACACGACCCCGAGAGAATATACATCGCTCGCCGTGGAAACGACGTCGCCGCGCAGCTGTTCCGGGCTTGCGTACTCGGGCGTAAAGGCCATCAATCCGTGGCGAACGGGAATCGCCTGAATCAACTCTGACACCCCGAAGTCGAGCAGCCGGACAGAGCCCTCGTTCGTCACCAGGATGTTGTTACACTTCAGGTCTGCGTGCACCATCAGGTGTTGATGCACGTGCTGAACCGCGGAGCAGAGTGTCTGGAACAGCGCCAGGCGCTGCCGTGTTGACAGATTGCGCTCGCGGCAATATTGGTCGATGGGCTGCCCCTTGATGAAGTCCATGACCAGGTACGGCAAGCCCTCATCCGTGCTGCCGCCGTCGAGAATCCGCGCAATGTTGGGATGATCCAGGCTCGCGAGCAGGCGCTTTTCCGCCTTGAAGCGCTCGAGCAGGAACTGGGTGTCATGTCCCGGCCGCAGAATCTTGACGGCCACTTCCTTGTGATACTCGTCGTCGGCGCGGATGGCGCGGAAGACCTCACTCATTCCGCCGCTGCCCAACTCCCCGACGATGCGATAGGCACCCAACCGACGGCCGATCCAACTCGAGGGCGGCAACGCCGGCGTTGATCCGGGCGCCGCCGACGACCCGGACGCCAACGCCAAAGGCCCAACGCGAGCCGCCGGCTCCAGGCAAGCCCTCGGCTCCAGGCAAGCCCTCGGATCCAGGCAGGTTCCGGGCTCGAGGCAAGCCCCCGACTCCAGGCAGGCCCCGGGCTCGAGGCGAGCCCCCGGCTCGAGCCAGGCCCCTGGATCGAGGCGAGCCGCAGCTGGAAGCTCAATGAAATCGCCGCTGTCCTCGTGCGCCTCGAGGAGTGACTCAACTTCCGAACGTAGCTCAGGATCGTCGCGGCAGGCCTCTGCCAGATATGCGCTGCGATTGCCGGCCTCCAAGGCGGAGGCAAACACTTCTTTGACGCGCAACCAGCGATCCACGCTCACCGGCCCTTGGAAAGCTCGCGTTTCAACCAGGCCCGCGCAAGGGTCCACTCGCGTTTGACAGTGGCCTCCGAGATGTCGAGCGCCTGAGCCGTTTCCTCGATGGTCATTCCCCCGAAGTACCGCATCTGCACAATCTGCACCTGACGATCGTCGATGGTTGCCAATCGTGTCAGGGCAGAGTCAATGGCGGTGATGTCCTCGTCGGAGTCAGAGCCGCCGGCACCGCCGCTGCTACCACCGCCCAGGCCGCCGCCACCAACGCCGCCGCCGCCCATGCCGCCAACGCCCCCAAAGCCACCGCTGCTCTCATCCGCGGGTTCAGTCCCGCCTTCCTCCAACTCTTCCAGGCTCTCCACCGACACGCCACCGCCGCGTTTGGAGGACAGCCTTGCCCGGGCATGATCGACCAGAATCCGCCGCATGACAGTAGACGCGAGCGCAAAGAAGTGTCCCCGGCTGCGCCAGTCAACCGACTGCTGATTGACCAACCGGACAAACGCCTCGTGAACGAGGGCAGTCCGTTGAATGGTGTGGTTGGAGCGCTCCCGCCGCAAATGCCGCTGCGCCAGCGAGCGTAACTCCCGGTAGAGCAGGGAAGTGAGCTCCCCCAACGCCGCCTCATTGCCGCCGCTCCACTGCACCAGCAGGCGGGTGACGGGCTGATTCTGCGAGTCCGCGTTACTCATAATTCTTATGAGCCAAATCTTAACGCATTTGCGCGTTCTGTCGGTGTAAGCCCGAAACGGGCCCCGATCAACCACTTACAGGAGCGTTCGATGAAGATCCCGTCTGCAACCACCGCGGCCGTCATTACCCTGGCAGCCATCGCCATTGCTGCGGTCACTGCGTCCATCGCGGGGCCCGCCGGCTCCGCCAGACCCGCGGGGCTGGTAACAGGCTCGCACGTCGCGCAGGACGGGTCGGTCTCGCACGGACGCTACCTGGTCAGCATTGCCGGGTGCCACGATTGCCATACGGCCGGCTACGCGCAAAGCGGCGGCCACGCGCCGCCAACCAATTGGCTGACCGGGTCGGCGGTGGGTTTTCAGGGGCCCTGGGGGGTTTCGTACCCCGCCAACCTGCGCCTGACCGTCCAATCCATGACGGAGGCTGAGTGGCTCGTGTTTGCCCGTGCCGAGCGGCGGCCGCCGATGCCGTGGTTCAATCTGCGAGCAATGAATGACCAGGATCTGACCGATATCTACCGGTACATCCGTTCCCTCGGTGCTGCGGGGGAGCCGGCGCCGTTGGCTGTGGCTCCCGGCGGCAAAGTCACGACACCCTCCATTGATTTCGTGCCTCACAACTGACGCATGGCAGAATACCCTCCATGGGAGGGAGAAATTCGATCGCGAGGCTGTTGATCAGCCTCGCAGCCATTGCCGCGGTTGGGGTTACACCGGCTGCGGCGTCTGATGCCTGGAGACTGCGGGTCTCTGCGAAGCTTCTTTCCGTCTATGACGCGCCGGCAACTGCACGTTCACTGGCTCCCACGGCCCGATTCAACGACCAGGGCTGGGTCCAGGCCGATGTTCACTATGACTGTTCCAACGAGGCCCGCGCCGTCATATCGGCCGGGCTGTCAGTCAGCGCATCGATCCGAGTCGCCTCGTACTGTGTAATTGAAGGTTGGGTGGCGCCTGACACGCTGTCGCGGCTCGCCGCAGCGGAAGGGGTCCAGCGCGTCAGCTTGCCGTCCTATGCGATCTTCCCGAGCATCAAGGCAACCACGTCGGCCAGCCCTGCGGCCGGTGGCATCAACGGCAATGGCGTGGCCATCATGCATGCCGACCAGTTTGTTTCGCAGACCGGGATCAACGGGGCAGGCGTCAAGGTTGGAGTCCAATCCGGAGGCATCTCCAACGTCATACTGATCCAGCAACGCGGTGAGCTGCCAGCCGTACAGGTGGTGAAGCCGGCGGATGGAGCAACTGCTCCCGCCGGGGACGAGGGCACCGCCTTGCTGGAGGAAATTCATGCCGTTGCGCCGGGCGCTGCTTTGGCTTACTGCGGTCCGGCTACGTATGTTGAGTACACATCCTGTCTCAGCCAGATGATCGCGGCGGGGGCCACGGTCCTCGTTGACGACATCATTTTCCCGCAACAGGACCTGTTGTCTTCCGATAGTTCCGAAGTGCAGGCGGTCGAACAGCTCCTGACACAGAACCCTGCCGTGGTTCTGTTCACCGCCGCCGGCAATTACACCGGCAGCTACTGGGAAGGACCCTACTCGCCGGTTGCATTGGCCTCGCTCGGTCTCCCGCCTCTGACCTGCGGTACGCAGACAGACAATTACGTGGCACAGTTCGATGGCGATCCGAACGAGCTCCTGACGCTGACCCAGGCAGCGAATGTGCCGGTCGCGTTCTCATGGGCCGATCCGCCCAACCAGAACAGCAGCCGGTTCGATCTCATCTGGGTCAACACAACCACCGGCGCCCAGAGTTGCCTCTCGGCCAGCACTGCCACTGACAACCTGATCTCGCAGACTGCTACGTTCAACGGCGCTACCTTCAAGTTGTATGTGGCGACACCCGATGCCAGTGCGGCCAACAAGTTCATGAAGCTGTGGATCGGTGGTGACGGCCTCACGTCGTTATCCAGGTCCACAACTGGCGGTATCGTTACGCCCCAGGCGTTTGCGAAGGGCGCTGTGACTGTCGGCGCGGTCAATGGATCCGATGCCGTAGGCAACAAGATCGAGCCGTTCAGCAGCCTGGGCCCGGCGACCCTCACTTTCCCGCAGCAAACACAGATCCAGGCGCCTGTGCTGGTGGCACCCGATGGCATCAACGTCGATGCTGCAGGCACCTATTTCTCCGGTAGTCTCTTCCCCGACGGCAATTTCTACGGTACGTCTGCTGCGGCTCCCAATGCCGCCGCAGTTGCAGCGCTGATTCGCTCCGGGTATCCGGCAATGACCGCGTCCCAACTCGTCGACGTGTTGACGAAAGGTGCCACCCAATTAGGCAGCGTCGCTCCTGACGGCACCTTCGGCTTTGGTCGGGTCGACGCAATTGGTGCGCTCAACGTCGCTATCTCGGTTGCGGGAAATCCCACTCCGCCCACCAACCCGACGCCAACCCCGCCACCGGTCACCACGCCAGACCCGCCCGCGACGACACCCACACCCAGCTCGGGAGGAGGGGGCGGTGGTGGTGCCATAAATGTCTGGAGCCTCGTGCCCCTGTTGCTGGGACTGGTCATCCGTCGACGTCCCTCCACCTCGAAGCCCTCGGGCGCGGGCTCCTAAATCAAACCAGCGCGTTTGACCGCATGGTATCGGTTGACCAGTTGCACTCCCAACTGGTCCGGCTCCGCGTCAATGGTCAGAGGCCCCCGGTCGGCCAGCTTGTTGAACGCATCCCGGCGCGACTGCTCGTAGAGATGCGCGCTGGCGATGTCCAGCATCGCATCGGCGGAATTCATCGGCTGTGACATCAACTCACCGACGATCCGTTCGCGCAAGCTGGCCAGCATGACGAGATGTCGCGAACGCAACAGCCGCAACGCATAACCCAACTCGCTGCTGTCTTCATCCCGGAAATTCGTGATGATGATGACCAGGGCCCGCTTGTGATACCGCTTCAGCAGGTCCATGGCAGCCGAAACGTAGTCGGAGTGAGTGGGTGAGGGCTGCACACCGTATAGCTCACTCATCAAAGCATTCAATGCGTGCACGCCCTTTTCAGGGGCGAAGGATTTTTCGCAGCCCTGAGGCGTTCCGAAGGTCAGGGCGCCAACAGCATCACCCTGATGAAGAGCGACGTATGACAGCAGCATCACTGCATTCAGCACCTGGTCGAAATGCGATGAGCCGACTGCGCCGTCCTGCCTGTCGTCGGCCCGCATGCGCCGGCCACAATCAATCAGCAGCAGAATGCATTGGTCACGCTCATCCTGGAACTCGCGAATAATCGGCTTTCCCAGGCGCAACGTCGCCTTCCAATCGATGTGCCGCACCGGATCCCCATAGCGGTACTCGGCAAGTTGTTTGAAGTCCGTGCCTTCGCCGCGCTGTTGATAGGTTTTGATGCCGATTTCCTGCAGCCGGTGATCCCCGGCCAGCCAGGCATAGCGCGCCACCTGCGCAAAGTCCGGGTACACGCGCCGAACCTGTTTCTCGCCCAACCGATCCAGCAACTCGCACCAGCCCCACCGCGACCGCAACCGCAACTGAGCCGCCCCGAACAGCGCCTCCCCACGCCGCGTCGGTACTACCTCGTAGGTGATCCCGATCCGCTTCCCGGGCACTAGGTTCACCGAGGCCGGCAGGCCTTCAAAATGGAAACTGGGATCGACTTCATCGTGAACCTGAACGTGCCACTGAAACTGTCCTTCAACTTCAAAGCTCAATGTCACCGGCCTTCGCGCGCCCAGCGCAAAGGCCGGTGGCGTGTTGCGCGAGAGGCGTACAACGGATTCCCGCCATGCACGCCGGGAGGTAATGTAGTCGGCGTATGCGACAACACCCAACAACACCGCGCCAGCAATTGCGGGCACGGCGACGTCCGTGACTTCAACGCCAGCAATCAGCGCCAAAAGCGCGGCGAGGGCGCCGCAGCCCAGCGCCGTGAGCAGCCTCGTTGACGGAATGAATTTCATCGATTGTCAGACACGGGGTGCCGCAACACTCTCAATCACATTGGCCAGAAGGTCATTCGGCCTGCGTCCCTCCAACATCGCCTCCGGCGCCAGGGCGACGCGATGCCGCAATGCCGGCAACGCAATCTTTTTGATGTCATCCGGAGTGACGTAGTTGCGTCCCTGCATGATCGAGTACGCACGAGCTCCGCGGACCAGAGCCAGAGCACCGCGCGACCCGCTGCCCATGGCGAATCCGGCCCATTCGCGGGTGGCTCGTGTGAGCCTGACCGCATAGTCGATGACCTGCTCGTCAATCTTCTGGTGCGCCACGATTTGCTGCAGGCTGAGAACGGCGCGTTCGTTGAGAACGGATTTGACCTCGGAGAGGGGCAGCTCATTGCCTGCCTGGTTGGCTGTCGCGCGCACGACCACGCCCACTTCCTCCGCAACAGAGGGGTACCCGATTTCTACCTTGAATAGAAACCGGTCCAACTGGGCTTCCGGCAAGGGATAGGTGCCTTCCGTCTCGACCGGGTTCTGGGTTGCCAGGACCATGAAGGGTTTCGGCAAAGCGATGCTCTGTCCTTCCAGTGTCACCTGGTACTCCTGCATCACTTCCAACAGGGCGCTCTGCGTCTTCGCCGGCGCACGGTTGATTTCGTCCGCCAGCAGAATGTGAGTGAACACCGGTCCGCGCGCGACCCGCATTTCGTGCGAGGCTGGATCGAGCACCGCGTGTCCGATGATGTCGGAAGGCATCATGTCAGGCGTGAACTGGATACGGCCGTGTCCCAGTGACAGGGCCTGTGCAAGCGCCCGCACCAACAGGGTCTTTCCGAGCCCCGGTACGCCTTCGATCAGAACGTGTCCGGAGGCGGCGAGGCAGATCACCACCTGTTCGATGACATCCGTCTGTCCGACCACGGCCTGGCCGATTGCGGCCTTCAGGCGTTCGAGCAGCTCCGCGGCCCGGTTGATGGTACTGGCTTCAATTTCCATGTCTGGGTCTCATGTGCTTGAGCAGAATGCGGCGGCGTGCCGCCTCGAGCAGCTCCAGGTCGGCGCGCAGATGCTCCGTTCGACCCGGGCCGGAATGTTGGAGGGCCGCGGCGAGCGAGCTCGCTTCGAACCCGGTGGCTTTCTCCAGGGCCTGCATGCGTTCGGCACCCGGGAGAGATTCAAAAGCGTTGATGTAGCGAGCGGCCACCTCGTTCAAGGCGCGCGCCGTTGCGGCGTGAAGCGCGCCTGTGCTCCCGATCCGCATGGTGAATTGGCCCGTGCCACGAATCTGTTCCGCCAATGAGCGGCGAGCTGTGTCTGTCGGGGCAGCCATCGGACCGAAGCGCACACTGCCACGCCAGATACTCAAAGCGAGCGCAAGGGCCGTTAGAGCGATCGCGGGCCAACCCAACCGCCAGGCGAGCTCCAACAGGGAGGGCTGGTTGGTTTCGGAAAAGAAGTGGATGACATCGCCGCGCCGTAGCTGGGTCACCGCAACAAACAGGCGGCCGTTCTCACCGGAGAGCAGGCTTCGGCCGTTGAATGGCACACCGGTGATGACCGTGACGCTGCCGCGTCCGATGGGCACGCGGGTGGCCTTCAAGTTCGAGTCGGCATCACGCAGGCTCCAGTCACGCTTGCGACGGCTCTTGAGCGATTGCCCCATACTGATGTCGCACGCCAGATAGGAGTCATGGGTGTTCTCCTCATCAAACTGACGACACTCCGCGTGTTTTTTGGTGGGCTCGTCGACTGCCTCGATGGAGATTCCCGTCCAGGTCTCAAAGACTCGAGCGCCGGTGAGCAGGGAGCCATCCACAACCAGGCGGCCGCCGGACTCGACCCAGTGCTCGAAGCGCTTGCGCCGCTCAGGCAGAAGATCCCAATCCATGGTCGAAACATACGCAACACCCGTGCTCGGTGGGAGGCTGAAATCCTGAGCCCATCGGGTCCTCGCTCCCAACACCTGAGCAAACTTTTCCCGGATGTAGAAAGGGTTGGTGGCGGCTTCTCCCTTGGGAGGCAGCGGAACCTTCATGGTCGTCCAATAGGTGTTGCGGGCTATCCAGACCAACAGGCCCACAAACAGAACCGCCAGAAATGCCCATCCAATGCGTTCGCGCGTCATACGGTGTCCAACGCGGGGGCAAATTCGTCACACAATCCGTGGAGCGCTCCGGAATCAGGCGCTTGTCCACCGTAAACCGCGCGTTGCCAGACGCGGATGAGCCGCGTTACGTAGTCCTTCTTGTCCTCTCTCATCCGGGTTGCGGTCAGCTCCAGCGTGTCCCCTTCGGTGCTCGAGTCGCGGATCGGAATGTTGTGAACGTGTACGAGCCGGGAAAGGAGCCCGCGATACAGCAGTGACAGCGCCGCGCGCTGATCTCCACTGTCCCAGAGCTCCCGGACGGCGCTTCCGATATTGTCAGGGAGGCTCTCAGGGCGGATATCCAGGTCCTGCACATGAGTTGGGATGATTTTCCGGCCCGGGCCCATTGAGGGTGAGCGCTCTTTGATGAGACGCAGCACAAACACGACCAGCAGGCCCGTCAGCAATGCCACGGTCACCCAGACCAGCACTCGCGCGGACTGCGCGAGCCAGCCCATCAGATCGAGTAACCACTGGAGCGAGCCGCGTGGCTCAGTGGGTTCGGGATCGGATCTCCGCACCCACTTCAGGGACCGGATGGTTTTCTCCGGCGCCAGGCTGGGATCCGCTTTCACGGCCTCAATGGCGTTCTTGATTTCGGCGCGCGTCGGGGCTTGCCCGACAGGCGCGGCCTGGATGGGCAGCCCCGTCAGCAGCAGTGCGAGCGTGAGTGCTTTAAGCCTGGAATGCACGGCGCAATTCCTGCTCGATATCCCACGCTTCCAACTGCGCGCGACGGTTCAGATACATGGCAAAGCCCGCGGCCACATAGAATGGCTCGAGGAACAACACAACGAGCGCATAGGCGCAGGTCACGGGGAATGCCAGGTCGGCAAATGCACCGGCCGCAAATGGATCGCGCTCGCCGGGGGTGAACCAGAAGATCAACGACACCAGGGCTATTGTCAGCATGGTTTCGGCCACACTGAACGCGGAGGTCATCAGAGTGGCCGGCGTCGTTCGGCCCCGTCGTATCTGCATCACGCGCTTGCGGGCAGCGAGCAGGCGCAGGCCCTCCAGCTGATACACGGACTGCGTGAATGATCGCCACGGCGACAGGCGCCGCGTCGTCAGGCTGAGAGGGAGTTGATGCCACCAGACACGGCGTTGATCCCGCACCAGGTCAGAGACCCGCGTCGCCTGGCCGAACGCCGCTCGGGACAGAACATACAGGACGGTCCGGTCCAGCCACGGCTTGAAGCACCAGATCAACATGGCTGGCAGCCATTCAGCGATTTCGTAGGTCGCCAGGCACAGGGCGAATAAGGGCAGCGCCACCGCCCAATAGCACTGATAAACCTCGCGGGCAGCGCTCTGACACAGGCGCACGCCCAGGTCCGCGGCCTCCATCGGCGACCGTGGCCTCATCCGCAGTGCGAGTGAATCAACTTGCACTGCGGCCCTGGAGAGTCAGATAGCCCAGAACACCGATCCAACATCCCGTCGCCACCCCATACTTGACGAAGTGGGGCAGCCAGGATGCGGAAGACCAGAAAGCCTCGAGCGCCGCGGCAACGAACAGCATGATCGCCGTGCCTGCCACGATGGGCGCGCACTCCCGGGTGGCCGCCACCAGGCTCTGCAATCGGGTGAGGCGGCCGGGCGCCACCAGGGAATAACCGATTTTCAGTCCCGCCGCGCCACTCAAGACGATGGCGGTCAGCTCAAAGGCCGAGTGCGTGACCACAAACGCCCAGAACGTGGGGCCGTGGCCGCGCTCGGTCA
>Ga0068858_100005480_pt1 | contig 12426 bp, 7 predicted proteins | sample KBSSwiS12_FD_66589 | JGI IMG/M metagenome (GOLD analysis project Ga0068858, IMG submission 66589) | Switchgrass rhizosphere microbial communities from Kellogg Biological Station, Michigan, USA - KBS Switchgrass S1-2 | ecosystem: Host-associated > Plants > Roots > Rhizosphere > Soil ... | reverse complement strand
GAAGGCGCTGCGATGTCGCGGTTATCGTTTGCGTGCCAGGACAGCCCTGGTAACAACGGTCCAAAAATCGTGCGCACATTGCTTGATGCGTATTTGGGCGAAAAATAACATCAGTAAAAAAAATAACGTCAGTAAAAATAGTCGATCGGAAATGTAGATAAACCGATCGACTACTTACAGTTACAGTCCACGATATTTATTTTCGAGCACTTCATTCATTTTAAAGTCGCGCCTTTCGACGCAACTCGCGCAGTTGATTCAAGGTAGCGCACGCACCAAATCGATATATTTTTGTCGCCAAGTCACCATCCAACGCGGTCCCGATTTTTCCATTCCGGCCAGCTGCAATTGCGGATGAAATGCAGTCACCTGCCGTACTAAATTTTCTTCGCCGCTATCGAAATCGACAAACAGCACATGTTTACCGTTGCGCAGCGCTTCCTGAAAACGCAGAAAATGCCGATTCGGTTCCTGGATGCCACGCAAACCACCCTCCCACATGCAGAAGCCGAACAGCACCAGCGCGAGAAATAAATAGGGCACCCATCCGGCTGCTGTTTGCGCCAATCCTGTCAGATGCACGACGGCGATAACCAGCGCGAACGCAATCAGGCCGAGCAATGCGCCGAACAGGCCGGAGTGAATAACATCTTTGCGCAGAAAATCGAATACTTCGTGAAGGTGGCGTTGACTGACATCGGCATCGTGATGGCTGAGGACATGGATCTGCAGTTGATTTAATCCGCGCGTCTCGAGTTCGTTTTCAAATGCTTCGAGTTCGTCGAGATTGTCGCCGATGAAATAATATCGCTTCATGACATACCCTCCGAGGGAATTGTGCGCTGTCAGTCTGCGCTTGTCGTAAATTTCGTGCCACTGTGTTATCAGTGTGTCTTTGCAATAATGCGCGTTAATAAAAAGCGCGCTTATAGTCGAAATTTTTAATCGCATCGGCGTATGCGCGACTTCTCGCCAATGTCGGAACGAGCCGTTATCGTGTTCGGTATTAACCAACAAAAAGGAAATAGCGCTCGATGCTGAGTCAGGCGATCGTATTTTTATTGGCCGCAGTGTTGTTAGTACCCTTATGCAGCCGTTTAGGGTTGGGTGCCGTGCTCGGTTATTTGCTGGCTGGCGTAGTGATCGGACCCGCAGTATTAGGTGTCGTCAGCGATGTCGACAGCGTGTTGCACGTGTCCGAACTCGGCATTGTATTTTTACTGTTCGTGATCGGCTTGGAATTGCAGCCGAGCCGTCTTTGGATTTTGCGGCACGCGGTATTTGGACTGGGCGCCACGCAGGTGATTGTTACCGGTTTGGTGATCGCTGTTATCGGTTACTGGTTGGGGTTGAACGGTCGCGGTGCCATAGTCGCAGGTCTTGGTTTGGCAATGTCGTCGACGGCATTCGTGCTGCAAACACTCACCGAAAAACAACAATTGGCGGCGCGGCATGGTCGTGAAGCATTCGCCGTATTGTTGTTTCAGGATTTGGCGGTTATTCCGCTGTTGGCATTGTTGCCATTGTTGAGTTCGGATCAGTTCGAGCATGCGCAGCAGCCGGGTTGGCAGATGGCGCTGAAAGGATTCGCGGTAATCGCCGCAGCGGTGGTGGCAAGCCGCACGCTGATTCGCCCGCTGTTTCGTATCGCAATTAATTTTGGTGGCCGCGAAATATTCACAGCGGCCGCGTTGCTGCTCGTCATCGGCCTGTCGCAACTGATGGTAGGTGCAGGGCTGTCGGCATCGCTGGGTGCGTTTCTCGCGGGCGTATTGCTCGCTGATTCCGAATACCGACATGAACTCGAAGCGGTAATCGGGCCATTCAAAGGATTACTGCTCGGCCTGTTTTTCATGGGCGTCGGCATGTCGGCGAATATCGCGCTGTTAACGCAACAGCTCGCAATAATCATCGGGTTGACGCTCGCGCTGATCGGTGTCAAAGCCTTTACATTATTTGCGGCGCGTATCGTGACCGGCTCGCCGGCGCCGGTTGCCGCCAAGTTGGCGATTGCATTGGCGCAGGGCGGCGAATTCGCGTTCGTGTTGTTTGGGCTAGCCCGCGATTATCAAATTTTCGATCGCGCGACCGCCGATATGTTGATTATCGTCGTCAGCCTGTCGATGCTGTTGTGGCCGTTGTTGATGATGTTCGAGGAAAAAATTCTCGCGCCGCGTTTGGATCGCAAAGAAACGCCACCCTTCGATACCATCGATACCGATGCGCGCCCCGTGATCATTGCCGGTTTTGGCCGGGTCGGGCAGGTGGTATCGCGGATGCTGAATATGCGCAAAATTCCATTTACGGCGATGGATGGCAGTACCCAGCAGGTCGATTTCGTACGCAAGTTTGGCAATGAAATTTATTACGGCGATCCATCGCATCTCGATCTGCTTTATGCCGCCAAGGTCGACCAGGCAAAATTGTTTGTGCTTTGCATCGACGATATCGAAGCGTCGATAAAAACCGCAGCGATAGTGCGCAAATATTTTCCGCATGTGCCGATTTATGCGCGCGCCCGCAATCGGTTTCATGCCTATAAATTAATGGATCTCGGCGTAAAAATGCTGATGCGCGAAACGCTGTTGTCGAGTATCGAACTCGGCGCCGGTGTATTGCGTGAACTGGGTTTGAGCGATGAAGAGGTAAATCGCACCGCGACGCTGTTCCGCGACTTCGACCAGAAATCGTTATTGCAACAACATGCGGTCTATCAGGATGAAGAGAAGCTGATGGCGACGGCGAAACAGGCGGCCGACGATTTGAAAAATCTGTTTGAAACGGCACCGCAGGAATCGAACAAATAGTAGCGAGTTTTTATTTTTTATTTATTGTTTAACCAAGGAGGTGAATCATGTCGTCGAGTACTTTAGCGGATGCATGGCTGCGCTTGTGGTCGCCAACGATTAATTTTCCCGGTAGTGGCAGCATAGGCCGTTTTAACTATCACCCGAATACCTCGTGGGACGCGTCGCTTTATCGCGGCGATCAAAATGTCGAGCAATTGGTGTATCGCGATGTCGCCAGTCCCGGCCGACAGCTCGGCAAGTTGACCGAAGTTATCCTTGAGCTGGCGGATGCGCTCGCGAAAATCGATAGCGATATCGCCGCTTCGACGCATGTGGCGGAGTTGAGAGGAATGGCCGATCACGTCGAGGAAATAAAGCAAGCAGTGAAGACCAGCGCCGAAGATGCCGCACGCGAAGCGCTTGAAAAGTTGAAGGCGTTGGATCAGAAAAAATTCGACGATTTAATCAAGCAGTGCGGCGAACAGAAATAACGTATCGATAGTGAATAGCGTGGCCGCTGCTTTATTCGGCAGAATTAAATCACTGCTTTAGAAATACGTGCGGCCGATGCGATCGACGATATTCCGCTTCAGTGTCAATGCGTCGAATTGTCCGTGCTGGCGATAAACCACTGTTCCGCCCGGCGCGACCAAGGCCGTATACGGGACCGCGCCCTGCCAACCCGGATCGAGTACTTCGGCGAGCGCATTTTGGTCGGCGCTGATAAATTGATAATTTGTCATCGCGGCGTGATTTGTTTCGAGAAAACTTTTTACTTGCGCGGTGGCATCGGTGTTGTCGAGGCTGATCGTCACGACCTCAACATCGCGCCCGCCGTACATTTGTTGCATCTCGACCAAATGCGGAAATTCATCGCGGCACGGCGTACACCAGGTCGCCCACACATTTACCAGCCGCCATTTTTTCGGTTCGGAAAGAATGAGTCGGCGTACATCGGCGGCCTGCAGCGGTTGTACCGAGACCGGTTGTTGTTGCCATTTCGCGCGTTTTTCCTCGGCGTTGGCGCGTTTATCGGACCATTTGATTGAACAGCCGAACACGCGCGTCTGTGCGACTGCAACGTTGTGACCGGCGAGTATGGCGTCGATCGCGTTGCGGGCATCATTGGTTTGTACGTGTCGCGGATTCTCCGAATTATCGAAGCGGCCCTTGTAGCGCAAGGTGCGCGCGCTATCGAAAACAAATACATGTGGTGTCGCGAGCGGCCCGTAGGCGCGGCCTACCTGCTGCGCAGCGCCGTCGTATAGATAAGGGAAATTGAATTGATGGTCGCGCGCACGAATTTTCATGTCGGCGAACGAATCGTTTAAATCCGAATAGCCGAGTTCGTCGAGAGTGATTGCTTGCGGATCGTTGGTGGAAATCGCCACTACGGCGACATCGCTGGCCGCATAGTTCGAAGCCAACTCTTTGATACGCGCTTCATAAGCCTGCGCGGTGGGACAGTGGTTGCAGGTAAAAACCACCGCCAACACTTTCGCATTTTTAAAATCATCGAGGCGGTAATTTTTGTCGTCGACGCCGGGCAGATCGAATGGCGGTGCCTTGGCTCCGATCGCCAGTGAATGATCATCGACGGCGGCGCTGATAAAAGCGGCGCCTATTTGCGACTGATCGAGCCGGCCTACATAGAGGCCGGCTGCGAAGAACACCAGAACGGATAACACCCACGCGATTTTTTTCATGCCGAGTCTCCGCGAGTGAAAGGCTACAGCGCGAGCCGTCGAATATCTGCCAGCAGCTCGTTCAAGTAGGTGAAGAAGCGTCCGGCATCGGCACCGTTGACCGCACGGTGATCGTACGACAGCGATAGCGGCAGCATTTTGCGCGGCACGAATTCTGTGCCGTTCCACACTGGTTTCACCGTCAGTTTCGATACGCCGAGAATTGCGACTTCGGGCGTATTGACGATCGGCGTGAAGCCGAGGCCGCCGATATTGCCGAGGCTGGAAATCGTAAAACAGCCGCCCTGCATATCATCGAGCTTCAGTTTACGGTCTTTCGCTTTTTGCGCGAGTGCGGCCATTTCTGCCGCGATGTCCCAGATCGATTTGCGATCGACATCGCGCATTACCGGCACGACCAGCCCGGCCGGCGTGTCGACCGCCATACCGATATGCACATATTGTTTAAATACCATGCGCTCGCCATCGCTATGCAGCGATGCGTTGAATTTGGGATGCGCTTTCAACGCCAGTGCGCAGGCTTTCAGCAGAAATGGCAGCGGTGTAATTTTCACGCCGCGTTTTTCGCCTTCGGCTTTCAATGCGGTGCGGAAGTCTTCGAGATCGGTAATATCCGCGTCGTCAAATTGCGTCACATGCGGCACATTGAGCCAGCTGCGATGCATATTGGTCGCTGTGATTTTGTGCAGCTTGCTCAGCGGCTGAATATCGACTGGGCCGAACTCGGCAAAGTCGATTTCGGGAATCGTCGGGATGCCGCCGCCAGCTGCACCAATGGCTGCTGTGGTGCCGCGTTTCTCGATAAGATTTTTGACGAAATTTTTGAGATCGTCTTTCTGGATACGGCCCTTCGGACCGGTGCCAGGCACCTTCAATAACTCGATGCCCATTTCGCGCGCCAGCTTGCGAACTGCCGGGCCGGCATAAATATCGCCATTGGTATCGGGCTGCGTTTCGCGTGCGACAGGTGGGGTTATGGTGGCGGTTGGAGTCGGTGCGGTGGTTTTCGCCGCTGCTGCTTTTTGCGGTGCCGGGGCAGGCGCTGGCGTCGTTTCCGCTCCGCCGCTTGTTTCGAGCTCGAGGATCGGGCTGCCCATCGATACCTTGGCGCCTTCCTTGATTTTCAACGCGCGCACGGTGCCGGCTTTCGGTGCCGGTACTTCCATCGAGGCCTTGTCGGATTCGAGCACGATCATCGTGTCGCCTTCGGCCACGGTATCGCCGACTTTGACGTTGACTTCAATAACGTCGACGTTCTCCGCACCGCCGATATCGGGCACGTTGATCAACTCGATACCGCCGCTTGGCTGTTTAGCTGGTGCCGACGGCGCAGCTGGTTTGGCGGCGGGCTCCGTTTTGGCTTCAGGCTCCGCTTTGGTTTCTTTGGCGGCGGGCGCTTCGGTGTTGGCAGGTTCGGCGCCGCCAACGCTTTCCAGCACGATCATCGGTGTGCCCTGCGTGATCTTGTCGCCGACCTTTAATTTGATTTCGAGAACTTTGCCGGCGGCGGGCGAGGGTACTTCCATTGATGCCTTGTCGGATTCGAGCACGATCAGCGTGTCTTCCGCCTTGACGGTGTCGCCCACCGCGACCGAAATCTCGATGACTTCCACGGCCTCGGTAGTGCCGATATCCGGCACCGGAATAGTTTGTTTGCTCACATTCCTATCCTTTCAACAGCGTGCGGTTAGCACGTCATCGGGTCACGTTTGTTCGGATCGATACCGAACTTCTTGATCGCTTTGGTGACATCTTTCATTGGGAAACGGCCTTCATCGGCCAGCGCTTTCAGGGCGGCGATCACGACGAAATACCGGTTCACTTCAAAATGATGCCGCAGTTTAGCGCGGGTATCGCTGCGGCCGAAGCCGTCGGTGCCGAGCACCACAAAGCGATGCGGAATGTACGGGCGCAGTTGCTCACCGAACGACTTCATGTAATCGGTTGCGCAAATGACCGGACCGGTTCGATCCAGCAATTGCTGAGTGACATACGGTACCTTCGGCTCGCTTTCCGGATGCAGCAGATTCCAATGCTCACAGGCGAGACCGTCGCGGCGCAGCTCGTTAATACTGGGTGTACTCCAGACATCGGCGCCGATGCCGAATTCGTCGCGCAGAATTTCCGCGCCGGCCTGTACTTCGCGCAGGATCGTACCGCAACCGAGCAGTTGCACGCGATCGCTTTTGCGGCGCGTATTCTTCGCTTCTTCGAGCAGATACATGCCGCGCACGATGCCTTCTTCAGCGCCGACCGGCATATCCGCGTGCGGGTAGTTCTCGTTCATCAGGGTGATGTAGTAGAAGCAGTTTTCTTTGTCCTGATACATCCGTTTCAGGCCGTTTTGAATGACCACCGTCAGCTCGTAGGCGAAGGTCGGATCATACGAGCGGCAGTTGGGAATCATGTTCGCCATCAGCTGGCTGTGACCATCCTGATGTTGCAGACCCTCACCGTTCAATGTAGTGCGGCCGGCAGTGGCGCCGAGCAGGAAGCCGCGTGCCTGCGAATCGCCGGCGGCCCAGGCGAGGTCCATGACGCGCTGGAAACCGAACATCGAGTAATAAATGTAGAACGGCACCATCGCGTAGCCGTGGTTGCTATACGACGTTGCGGTGGCAATCCACGCCGACATCGCGCCGGCTTCGTTGATGCCTTCTTCGAGGATTTGGCCTTTCTTGTCCTCTTTGTAAAACATGATTTGGCCGGCATCCTGCGGCGTGTAGCGCTGGCCCTGCGACGAGTAGATGCCGAGCTGGCGGAACATGCCTTCCATGCCGAAGGTGCGCGCTTCGTCCGGAATGATCGGCACCACGCGCTCGCCGATTTTCTTGTCTTTGACGAGCGCTGACAGCGTGCGTACGAACGACATCGTGGTCGAGATTTCGCGGTCGCCGGAGCCTTTCAGCTGGCCTTTCAGATCGTCGAGCGTCGGCACATCCAGCGCTTCGAAATCGGCGCGGCGCGCGGGCAGGAAACCGCCCAGGTCGGCGCGGCGGTTACGCATATAAGTCATTTCCGGGCTGTCGGGCGCCGGACGGTAGTAGGGCACATTCTTCAATTCGCTATCGGAGAGCGGAACGCCGAAACGATCGCGGAATTTCTGCAGGCTTTCGATATCGAGTTTCTTGACCGAATGGGTTTCGTTCACGGCCTCGCCGGACTTGCCCATGCCATAGCCTTTGACGGTCATCGCCAGCACCACGGTCGGCTGGCCTTTGTGTGCCGCCGCTGCCGCGTAGGCGGCGTAGACCTTGTACGGATCGTGGCCGCCGCGGTTCAGGTACATGATGTCCTCGTCGGACATGTCCTTCACCAGATCGAGCAGCTCCGGATAGGCGCCGAAGAAATGCTCGCGAGTGTAAGCGCCGCCATTAGCTTTGTAATTTTGCAATTCGCCGTCGCAAACTTCGTCCATCCGTTTTTTCAGCAGCCCGGTTTTGTCTTTTTCCAGCAGCTTGTCCCAGAGACGACCCCAGACGACTTTGATTACGTTCCAGCCGGCGCCGCGGAACACGCCTTCGAGTTCCTGAATGATCTTGCCGTTGCCGCGTACCGGACCATCGAGACGCTGCAGGTTGCAGTTGACGACGAACACCAGATTGTCGAGTTGCTCGCGGCCGGCGAGCGAGATCGAACCGAGCGATTCCGGCTCGTCGCATTCGCCGTCGCCGAGGAAACACCACACTTTGCGATCGCCGTGTTCGACCAGGCCGCGACTCTGCTGGTACTTCATCACATGCGCCTGGTAAATGGCCTGGATCGGACCGAGGCCCATCGACACAGTCGGGAATTGCCAGTAATTCGGCATCAACCACGGATGCGGATACGAGGACAGGCCATGGCCATCGACTTCGCGGCGGAAATTATCGAGCTGGTCTTCGTTGAGGCGACCTTCCAGGTATGAGCGCGCGTACATGCCGGGCGCACTATGGCCCTGGTAATAGATCAAGTCGGGCTTGTCGCCGCCGCGCCAGAAATAGTTGAAACCGATGTCATACAGCGTCGCGGCTGACGAAAATGTCGCGATATGGCCACCGAGGCCTTCATGGTTGTCGTTGGCGCGAATGACCATCGCCATCGCATTCCAGCGGATCAGCGAGCGGATCTTCCGCTCCATGAATAAATCGCCCGGCATGCGCTTCTCAGCGGTCGGCTCGATGGTGTTGCGAAACGGGGTGGTGATGGCAGCTGGCATTTTGGTGCCCGCTTGCGCGGCGTGTTCGGCGAGTGCCTTGATCAGAAAGGCGGTGCGACCGCGGCCTTGATGTTTAAGCACGCTGTCTAGCGCTTCGAGCCATTCGCGGGTCTCGAGCGGATCTTTGTCCTCTTGCATGGTATCTCCCACAGTGAGCAAAAACTGACGTTCATCGTGTTGCGATTGGCGCAGACAGGCCGCTGCGCCAAGCTTCGGACCGCAATGCGAACCGAGGGTTCGTCGCTGCGATTGCCCGGTGCATCGATTGCTACGGTGCAATGAACCGCAAGTATAGAAGGACGTCAGTACAGATGATGGCGGTCGAACCGGATAGCGGAACCGCCCATTGCCGCGCATCGGCAGACATCGCGCCACGGGATCGTCCGGTACGCGATGCGGTGTGAAAAAGTGTCCACAGCGCTAGCTTGTAAAAATTTTACATCTTCCTGCTCATAGAGCAAATGAAAATTTGCCGGAATCCCCGTTGTTTTCACGGCCTTAGCGCCGGGATCGAGTTAGTTTGCCTCCGCAGTCGACCGATTTTGTAGTTTTATTACAAATCCGCATTGGGTCGCAGCACGATCTGCAAGCGTTGATTGCGTTGCGCGATCCGGTTCCATTCCCCGGCGCTGACATTGGGGTCGTTGGGATATTCCCATTTCGGTTCAGCGGCGCCCAATGGGACCGGCTCGACTCTGATGCCCGCCGGCAGTTCGTTGAGAAAGCGTTTGAACGCCGCACTTTCGCCAGCCGATAGCTGTTTGGATTGCTCGGTACTCTGGCCCAGCGCTGTGCAATCGGTCAGATGCAGCTCCGGTGGCGCTACCACCCAATTAGTGCCATTACCCTCGGCGTTCGGGAGCTTTAGCAAACAGAATTCGCCGACGTGACTCTCTACTCGAATCGTGCCGCGAAAACCGGCGGCATTGAGCTGCTGCACCAATTCCTGCAGCCGCGGCAGGCGCTCGCCGCCAAACGGCGGTTCGCCATACGGATATTCCTGCGCTTGGTTGATCGCCCACTCGACGGTCTTGAACGCCATCTGCCGCTGTTGCTGCAGTAGGGCACTTCGACTCAGCGAATACACCAAGAATGCTCCGACGATTAGCAGACCACTGCCAAGCGCAATGAGCCAGAACGAGGAACGCGGCTGCGGCGCAGGCGAAACGCTGACCGGAGTTGGCGTACGTGTCGTGCTGGGGGCGGCAGGCTCGGCCGGCTCGATCGGTGAGGGCGTCGCGATAGGTTTTGGCGCGGTTGCTTTTTCGGCACCGAACAAATGATGGTCTTCGAGTCGCTGCAGTACGGCGGAGAGGTCCTCGGCACTGGCAGGTTTTGAGATCACATCGGCGGCACCCAACGCCCGCGCTTGCCCGAAGTACACGCCGCCCTGGGTCGACGTGTACATCACAATCGGAATGCCGGAGGTATTGCGATTCGATTTGATCGCTTTGACGGCCTGAAAGCCATCCATGCCCGGCATCATGTGATCCATGAAAATCAGATCCGGCGCATGCGTATTCAGATATTCCAGCGCTTGCTCGGCCGACTCCACCATATCTGTCGTGAAATGCTGTTTGTCGAGCAGCAGACGCAACGCGTAACGCGCTGTTTTCGAGTCATCGACAATCAATGCGTGGGGCATGCTTCATCCTAAGGTGCTGAGCGCCGGTTGGTAACAATAAGACGCCAACAACTATAGCCTCACTTCAACGGAACGCCCATTTACGCTGCATAATTCACGCCCGCGCTTATCTCTGATTTGCAGGGTGATGGGTTAATCGAACGAATAAAAACTCTGGCCTGCTTTGAAGCGATTCAGATCGTCGATTGGTTCACCGTTTTGCAGTGCACTTTTTCCGAAACGCCCATTCGTCGACAGCCATACCGCATGACCACCTGGGGTTAGGACATCGCGTTGAAACAACGCGCGCCATTGCTCAAACGTTAGAGCGTTGACGGCGGCGAGCAAACGTTCGCGACTATCGAACTCGAGATAACCGGCATTGATGTCCTGCCACAGGCGATCGCTTGCTTCGCCGAAATTTTTAGGCTCCTCGGCGAGTCGCTGGGCCAGCGCAGCGCGATGGCGATCGAACAGCGGTCGCAGTTGCTGATCGTCGCGCTGCGCCCATTGCCTGAGGAATTCACGATAAGCATTCGCCAATTGCGTCGGCCCGGTGGTTGGCGATTGGGCGAGGAAAATTATTCCGGGCACATCGCGTAGCGGATACACGGAGCTCATCACGATATAACCCAGTTGCTGACGTGTGCGCAGTTGCGCATAGAAATCCGCACCGATTATTTGTGCACTCACACCCAGTGCCGCGCGTGTCGATTTTGCGTTGTCGGCGGCTTGTCGATACCACAACAGCGCTGCATCTTCATGCGGTGCAGGTAACGTGCGCCGCACATCGGCCGCCGTTGTCTGCAAAATTTGCACGGGACTAGGTTTTGCGATGGGTGTGTTCTGTAGCAGATAGGTCGATACCATCGTGCCGAGGTTGCGCGCGTCGGCCTCCACGAAATTGCCATATACGAGCATATTGATATTGATCGGCGCGAGCACATCGCGTGCAAACTGCCGCATCTGTTTAAGATCGACGCGGTCGATTTGTTGCAACAGTTCGGCATCGGGCCGGCGCGATTTGATCAACACATTACCGATATCGGCCAGCAATAATTCATACGGCGGTCGTTTGTTATTGTCCTGCAGCTCGCGCCGTAATTCGTGTTTGACCCGTGCGAAAGTTGCGGTATCAAGTTGCGGTTGCTGCAAGGCTTTCAGCAATTGCTCAAGTAATACACTCTGCTTTTGATCGAAACCCTGCACACCGATAGTAATGCCGCGACCGTTGCGACCGATCTCATAACCGAGCCCGGCGAGCGCGGCCGGATACGAAAACTCATTCAGATTCTCGCGCAACACGCGCACGAGTAATTCGGTTTTTACCGCATCGAGCGCGTTGTCGTCGGCGCGCGGTGTTTGCACATCAATATTTATGGTCGCCTTCGGTAATCGATACAGCGCGTCCTGCAAAAACCATAAATGCAAGCCACCGTCGTTCACCAACAGCGTGGGTTTATTATTCACAGCCACACTTTGGTTCGTTGTTGCCAGTGGTTTCAATATCAGCTTATCGGCAATGAAGGGGTTAGGCGGCGGCAATGTCACTACGGATGTCACGCCCGATTGTTGCCACGCTTGCAGTTTGGTCGTCGCAATCGGCGCAACGCCATATGGGGTCGCATAATATTTACTGCGTTTTTGTGTTTTCGCATCGGGAGAAGTCAGTGTCAGTAGCATGCGTTGCGGTGTCATTTGCTCGATGAGCATTTGAATACGCTGCGGTTCAAACTGCTGCATTAAATAATCGCCGCGAATCACTTCCTCCGCCGGGTAATCGTGCAAATTGCCGGCGAGTTGGCTGGCATCTTTTATCGGATCGGGAATTTCCCGGAAGCGGAAGCGTTGATCGGCAACGAGCTCTTGCTCGCGATAGAGCCAATCGACAATGCCGCCGTCGCGTATGCGATGAATAGTTTGATAAGCGAGCTGAACGATAGCGTCGAGATGATGTTCGCCTTCCGGCGTCAATTCGATATTGACGTTGAATTGCGCGCCACCGTTGTAATCGAAACCTTGTCCCGCGCTCAGCGCTTGCGCCCAGCCGCGCTGTTTTAATACCGACAACAAACTGCCGGTGCCTTCGTGGCCGAGAATATTGCCGAT
>Ga0068858_100005478_pt1 | contig 12426 bp, 7 predicted proteins | sample KBSSwiS12_FD_66589 | JGI IMG/M metagenome (GOLD analysis project Ga0068858, IMG submission 66589) | Switchgrass rhizosphere microbial communities from Kellogg Biological Station, Michigan, USA - KBS Switchgrass S1-2 | ecosystem: Host-associated > Plants > Roots > Rhizosphere > Soil ... | reverse complement strand
CCACGGCGACATGGACACCGTCGTGCCGGTCACGGTCGGACGCGCATGGGCGGAGGCGATGAAGTCGGTCCCGATGAAGACCTACCAGTACATCGAGGTGCCGGGCGGCGATCACGGCACTGTGATTGGGTCGCATCAGGCGGAGATCTTCGCGTTCTTCGCGAAGCATTCCCGATGACCGCGAGGACGCCGCGTCATGTCGCCGGCGACCTGCTAGAGGCGCAAAAGAGAATGAGCATCCAGTTCGCGTCGAACCCTTTCGAAACTTCGACCTCTACAACGCGTTGAATTCGAGCGCGGTCTTGACGCAGAACAACAACTGCGCGACGTGGCTGGTGCCGCAGAGCGTCGTCCTGGCCCGTTTCGCGAAGATCAGCGTACAGGTCGACTTCTGACATGAACGAGGGCGCCAGGCGCAGCCCCAACCGTCGTATCAACCGTGGGACCATGCGCGGCCTGGGCCTGAAGGAATCAGGTGCCAATCGCCCGCCGACGTGCTACGTTGTTCAGCCGGGGGTATACGCGGTTCAGGCCTTTCGGTGTGATGTTGTGTGAGTAGGGAGCCGATGGCGTGCGAAGAGTGCTGAGAAGAGCCCGGAAAGGACGTTCGTGCACAGGCATGTGAAGAACGTTTGGCTCGTCGCCCTGATCGCCTGGCTGCTGGCATCGTCGTCGGCACTGAATCGCCCGTACGCGGCGCCCCTGCAGACGGCTGCCCCGCCAGCCGCGCCGCCTTCCCGGACATTCGTCAATCAATACTGCGTGTCGTGTCATAACGCACGGACCAAGAGCGGCGGCCTGGCGCTGGACGTGATCGATCCTGCCGATATCGGCGCCAACGCCGAAGTCTGGGAAAAGGTCGTCCGCAAGCTGCGGACCGGCGCCATGCCGCCGTTCGGCGCGCGCCGGTCTGACGAAGCGACGAGCCAGCACGTCGTTGACTGGCTCGAGACCGAGCTGGATCGCAGCGCGGCGGCCAGTCCCAATCCTGGCCGCCCGGCGCTCCATCGTCTCAATCGGACCGAGTACGCGAACGCCATCAGGGACCTGCTCGATCTTGATGTGGACGTCACGTCGCGGCTGCCGCCTGACGATGCCGCATTCGGATTCGACAACATCGCGGATGTGCTCGGCGTGCCTCCGGTCCTGCTCGAGCGGTATGTCGACGCGGCGGCGGAGATCAGCGAGCGCGCGGTCGGCTCGGCGGACATCGCGTCGGGAAGCGAGACCTATCGCGTCCGGCAGGATCTGTCGCAGGACCGGCACATCGAAGGGCTGCCGATTGGAACGGTCGGCGGGCTGGCGGTGCGCCACACGTTTCCGCTCGACGCCGAGTACTCGCTGCAGGCGAAGCTGTTCCGGACCAACGTCGGCACGATGCGCGGGCTCGAGTACGAGCACGAGGTCGAGATCAGCGTGGACGGCAGACGGGTCCATCTGGCGAGGGTCGGGGGCGAGGCCGACCTTCGGGCGCTGTTCAAAAACGAGAACACGACGGCGCTGGGTGACCAGGTGGACGCGAGGCTGCAGCTTCGGCTTCGCGTCCCGGCCGGCCCGCACACGGTCGGCGTGAGCTTCGTCGCCAGGTCCGAGGTGGCCGACACGCGGCAGCTCCGGCCGTTCATCCGGAGCTCTTCGGACACCTACGACTGGGGCGGCGATCCGCACATCGACTCGTTCACAATCGCGGGTCCGTTCAATGCCACCGGACCCGGCGATACGCCGGCCCGCCGGCGGATCTTCGTGTGCCGCCCGTCGAACGAGGCCGCGGAGCCCGCCTGCGCGCGGACGATCGTCTCCACGCTGGCGCACCGCGCCTACCGACAGCCAGTTCCCGAGAAGGACCTGCAGCGCCTCCTGACGTTCTACCAGGCCGGCCGCCGCGACGGGTCGTTCGACGCCGGGATCCAGTCGGCACTCCAGCGAATCCTGGCGAGCCCAAAATTCGTGTTCCGCGCCGAGCGCGATCCGGAGAACATCGCGGCCGGCACGCCTTATCGCCTGACCGATCTGGAGCTCGCATCCCGGCTCTCGTTCTTCCTGTGGAGCAGCATTCCCGACGATGAGCTGCTCAAGGCAGCCGAGCAGGGGAAGCTGGGGACGCCGGCGGCGCTCGCGCAGCAGGTGCGCCGGATGCTGTCGGATCGCAAAGCGAGCGCGCTCGTGAGCAACTTCGGCGGCCAGTGGCTGCGGCTGCGGAACCTGCGCAACATGACGCCGAATTCGGAGGAGTTCCCCGACTTCGACGACAACCTGCGGCAGGCGTTCCTGCGTGAGACCGAGATGTTCTTCGACAGCATCATCCGCGAAGACCACAGCGTCCTCGATCTCCTGACGGCCGACTACACCTTCGTCAACGAACGGCTGGCGCGGCACTACGGGATTCCGGGTATCTACGGCAGCCACTTCCGCCGTGTGACTCTGACCGACGAGACGCGCAAGGGTCTGTTCGGCAAAGGGGCGGTCCTGATGGTCACATCACACGTCGACCGGACCTCGCCGGTCGCGCGCGGCAAGTGGATTCTCGACAACATCGTTGGCACGCCGCCGCCGCCGCCGCTTCCCGACGTGCCGCCGTTCCCGGAAGGCGAGGCGCAGAAGAGCCGCTCGGTGCGGGAGCGCATGGAGCAGCACCGGGCGAATCCGGTCTGCGCGAACTGCCACCGCGTGATGGATCCGCTGGGGTTTGCGCTGGAGAACTTCGACGCCGTCGGCGCGTGGCGCACGCGTGACGGCGGCTCGCCGATCGATCCGTCGGGGCAGCTGGCTGACGGCACCTCGGTCGACGGCGTCGTGATGTTGCGGCAGGCGCTGCTGAAGCGCCCCGAGGTCCTGGTCACCGCGCTGACCGAGAAGCTGATGACCTACGGCGTCGGCCGCGGCGTCAGCTATTACGACATGCCGGCGGTGCGCGCGATCGTCCGCGACGCGGCGCGCAACAATTATCGCTTTTCGTCGTTGATCCTGGGGGTCGTCAACAGCGCGCCGTTTCGGATGCGGATGAAGGCAGCGGTCGAGAATTAAGCACACACGTCCCAGCTGAGGAGCATTGCCACCATGTTCATCACGAAAATGTCTTTGCCTCGTCGGACCTTTCTACGGGGCGTCGGGGTCTCGATGGCCTTGCCGTTCCTGGAAGCCATGGTGCCGGCCTTCACGGCGACGGCCAAGACGGCAGCCAATCCTCGACTCCGCTTCGGAGCGGTCTACGTCCCGCACGGCGCGATCATGGACCAGTGGACGCCGCCGGCCGGCCCCGGCCTGACCTTCACGCCGATCCTGAAGCCGCTCGAGGTGCTACGGGATCAGGTGTCCGTGATCAGTAACCTCTTCAGAGCGGGGGAGGCCGATCACGCCGTCAGCGTCGCCGCGTGGCTCAGCAGCGCGGTGGCCAAACGGACCGAGGCGGAAGACGTGCGCCTCGGCGTGACGCTCGACCAGATCATCGCGAAGTCGATTGGCCAGGAGACGCCGTTTCCGTCGCTCGAGCTGGCCACCGAGGATTTCACCGGCTACGTCGGCGGCTGCAGTCCCGGTTACAGCTGCGCGTACATGAACACGCTCTCCTGGGCGACGCCGACCACGCCGCTGCCGATGGAGATCAATCCGCGCGTGGTCTTCGAGCGGCTTTTCGGCCGCGCCGGCACCCCCGCGCAGCGTCTCGCGCGCATGGAGAAGAACCGCAGCGTGCTCGACTCCATCCGCGAGGATGCCCGCGAATTGCAGAACGGGCTCGGCTCGGCCGATCGCGCGCGGCTCACCGGCTACCTCGATGACATCCGCGAGATCGAGCGGCGTATTCAGCAGACCGAAACCAAGAACAAGACGCAGCTGACCGCGCTCGACGCGCCACTGGGCGTGCCCGACGTGTACGGCGACCATGCGGCGCTGATGTTCGACCTGGCCACCGTCGCGTATCAGGCCGACCTGACCCGCGTGTTCACGTTCATGATGGCGCGCGAAGCCAGCTTCAAGACGTATCCCGAGGTGGACATCACCATCCCGCACCACCCGCTGTCGCACCACGGCAACAACCCGACGCTCATCACGACACACGCCAAGCTGAACACGTACCACGCCAGTCTGTTCGCCAAGTTCGTGACGAAGCTGCGGGCGACGCCGGACGGCGACGGCTCGTTGCTCGACCACTCGCTCCTTCTCTACGGAAGCGGCATGAGCAACGGCAACGCGCACTCGGCCGGCCCGCTGCCGCTGCTGGCAGTCGGCGGAGGTGTCGGCAAGGGCGACCGCCACGTCCAGACGGCGCCGAAGACGCCGCTGGGCAACATGTGGGTGAGCGTCGCCGAGAAGTTCGGCGTCGAGGTGACGAGCATTGGCGGGAGCAACGGCAGGGTCGATCTCGGCTGAGGAATCACATCAGCCGCCGAGATCGTAGAGAAGAAGCGCGGTCGCTGAAGGAACCTGGTCATGCAAGTGCGAAACGTCTGCGTCGTGTGGTCGGCGGTATGGCTGGCTGTGCTTGTGCTGCCCGGCACCGGCGGTGCGGCGGACAACGGCGCCCGGCTGCTTGACGCGACGAGGGACGGCGACCGGGCGGCGGTGCGCATGCTGCTGAAGCAGCGCGCCGACGTCAAGACGGCCGAGGCCGACGGCACGACAGCGCTGCACTGGGCGGTGCGCGCCGACGATCGGGAAACCGCACAGCTGCTGCTGCGGGCCGGCGCCGACGTCAATGCGGCCAACCGCTTCGGCGTGACGCCGCTCATGCTGGCGGCGACCAACGGGAACGCCGACATCGTCGAGCTGCTCCTCAAAGCGGGTGCGAACGCGAAAAGCGCGCTCCCCGAGGGCGAGACGGTGCTGATGAAGGCGGCGCGCACTGGCAACGTTGCCGTCATCAGGTGGCTCGTCTCCTCCGGCGCCGACGTGCGCGCGAAGGAAAACTTTCTCGGCGAGACCGCGCTGATGTGGGCGGCGGCCGAGAACCATGGGGCCGCGGTGAAGATGCTGGTCGAGGTCGGCGCAGACATCAACGCGCGCTCCGCGCCGTCGGGCATTCCGCACCTGGAGTATCCGCGAATTGGCCTGATCCCGGCCGATCTCCCCAGGGGGAGCTGGACGGCGCTGATGTATGCGGCGCGGCAAGGCGCCGCGGACGCCGCGCGAGCTCTTGCCGAGAGCGGCGCGGATTTGAACGCGACGGACCCGGCCGGCGCCAGTGCGTTGGTGCTGGCGATCATCAACAGTCACTACGACCTTGCTGCCATGCTGCTGGAGAAAGGCGCGGATCCGGACGTCGCCGACCAAGCCGGCATGACGCCGCTCTACGCGGCTGTGGACATGCACACGGAGGGGTGGAGGCAGGGGCGCCCCGCCGTCAAGCCGTCGGGCGATCTCGACAGCATCGACATCGTGAAGGCCCTTCTCGCGCGCGGCGCGAATCCCAATCTGCCGCTGAAGGCGCCGACGCTGCAGAGAGTCCACAGCAAGGGCGATGCGGCGCTGGGTGCCGGCACCACACCCTTTGCGCGAGCGGCGAAGTGGGGCGACGTCGCGGTGATGCAGCTCCTGCTCGACCACGGAGCCGATGCAACGCTCCGGCTGAAGAATCACACGACGGCGCTGATGATTGCCGCGGGCGTTGGCAAGCGGGCAGGCGGTGACGAGGACGATCCCCGTGAGCGCGGGACCGAGCGCGACGCGATCGAAGCGATAAAGTTGTGCCTGGAGCGCGGCGTCGACGTCAACGCGTTCAACGACAACGGCGATACGGCGCTGCACGGCGCCACCGGCGACGCACTCATTCGCTTCCTCGTCGAAAAGGGCGCCAAGGTGGACGCGCAGAACCGCGCCAAGCAGACACCGCTGGACAACGTCAAGCGCTCCCGCGGCGAACGCTCGAGCGCGGCGCTCTTCCTCAGTCAATTGATGGGCGGCGCCCCGGCAGCGGCCGCCCCGCAGGCGCGATAGCGGACTCAACGCGCGGAGAGACGATGGTCGGACGACTGCGACTGGTTCACCTGTTCACGCTGATCTCTGTCGGTGCGCTGGGCGGCCTGTGGTCTCCGATCCTGTTGGCACAGCGAGGCAGCGCGGCGGCCGGCAGCGACGCCCCCGTCGGCGCGTACACCGGTGCCCAGGCGGAGCGCGGCAAGGCACGGTTCGTCACGAGCTGCGGCAACTGCCACGGCATCGATCTCAAGGGCGCTGCCGAACGCGGCCCCGCGCTCGCCGGCGAGCCGTTCATGAAGATCTGGCAGGACCGGACCGCGGCCAGCCTCTTCACCAAGATCAAGTCCGACATGCCGAGGAACCGGCCGGGATCGTTGACAGACGATGTCTACCTGGACATCGTGTCGTTCATCCTCCAGGCCAACGCATTGCCCGAGGGACCGAAGGAGCTGAGCGTCGCGGTGCTGGAAGGTGTGCCGCTCGCGAAGAATGCGTCGAGCGCGAAGAAAATCATCCCGAACTTCGCGATGGTCGAGCTGGTCGGCTGCCTGTCCCAGGGTCCCAACAACTCGTGGCGGCTGACCAACACCAGTGAGCCGGTCCAGACCAAGGATCAGCCGCCGACGCCGGAAGAACTGAAACAGGCCGGCTCCCAGGCGCTCGGCTCTGACTCGTTTCAATTGATCAGTGTCGTGCCCTTCAAGCCCGACTCGAACAACGGCCACAAGATGGCGGCGAAAGGTCTTCTGTACCGCGCCGCCGCCGAGAATCGTCTCGACGTGACCTCGCTTCAGACGGTCGGCTCGAGCTGCGCCAACTAGAAATCTTTCTTCGTGTCGTTCTCGAAGCGAGGTGCCTATGCGGACTTTCGGAGTCTTGCTCGCGCTCTTCGGTTTGGTCCTGGTCCCGGCGGCTGCGCGCGCGCAGGGCTCGATCGCGGGGGTCGTGAAGGACGCGTCAGGGGCCGTGTTGCCTGGCGTGACGGTCGAAGCGGCAAGCCCCGCTCTGATTGAGAAGACGCGATCGGTGGTCACGGATGGGACGGGTCAGTACAAGATCGTGGATCTGCGGCCTGGCTCGTACGCGGTGACGTTCACGCTGTCGGGGTTCAGCACATTCAAACGTGACGGGATCGAGTTGACGGGATCGTTTACGGCAACAGTCAACGCGGATCTGCGGGTCGGGCAGGTGGCGGAAACGATCACGGTGACAGGTCAGTCGCCGATCGTGGACGTGCAGAATGCCACGCAGCAGCGCGTGCTCACGAAGGACGTCCTCGACACGATCCCGTCCGGCCGCAGCCCGACGAGCTTCGCCATCCTGGTTCCGGGCATGACGGGCACCAACGACATCGGCGGGTCGAACAACCTCAACCTCACGTCGCTCTCCGTTCACGGTGGCCGGGCCATCAGCCAGCGGGTGTTGATCGACGGGCAGTCGATTGGGAGCGCGTCGGGCGCCGGCGAGAGCACCAACTTCCAGCCGGACATCACGGCCGTGCAGGAGATGTCGGTGACCTACGCGGCCGGCTCGGCCGAGCAGTCCTTCGGGGGCGTGCAAATCAATCTGATCCCGCGCGAGGGCGGCAACTCGTTCAAGGGCTCGTTCTACGGCACCGGCACGAACGCGTCGTTCCAGGGCCACAACATCACCCCGGAGCAGATGGCCCAGGGGCTCACGGCGTCCAACCGCATCAATGTCATCTACGACGTCAATCCTGGTGTCGGCGGGCCGCTCATGAAGGACAAGTTGTGGTTCTTCTCGGCGGCGCGATTTCAGGTGACGAAGACCTACCTCGCGGGCGTCTGGGCCAATCTCAATGCGGGCGATCCGACGAAGTGGTCCTACGCGCCGGACTACGACAATCAGGCCCAGCTTCCACTCTCCCAGAAGAGCGTCAACACGCGGCTGACGTGGCAGGCGACGCCGCGCAACAAGCTCAGCGCCTTCAGCGACTTTCAGGTGCGCAAATGGGACCAGGCGTCGAATACGCGCTCGCCTGAGTCGCCCCAGCACTACGACTTCCCGCAGACGCGTCTCACGACAGCCGGGTGGTCGACGCCGGTGACGAACCGGTTGCTCATCGACGTCCGCGCGTCCGACGGCCTCCAGGGATTCAACGACCGCTATCCGGATCCCAACTACAACGGACCGCTCACGTTCGGCGGGCCCATCCCGGCCGTCTACAAGTCGCTGATTACGGTCACCGAGCAGGGCGGGTTGATCCCGGGTCTCATCTATCGAGGCGCAGGCCAGAGCTCGGCGACGCAGCCCTTCATCGGGAACAAGAGCTGGATCTTCGGCGTGCAGGGCACGGTCTCGTACGTGACAGGCGCGCACGCGTTGAAGTTCGGGATCGGGGACACGTGGGGCGAGCGCGACGTGACCTACAACGCAACGACCTCCAACCTGACGTACCGGTTCAACAACGGCGTTCCGAATCAGCTCACGCAACAGGCGACGCCGTACGAGTTCTTCAACCGCATCGGCGGCGAGTTCGGCGCGTTCGTCCAGGACAGATGGACGATGAAGAGGCTGACGTTGAACGTGGGCGTGCGGTACGACACGCTGGATCTGCACTTCCCGGGAACGCACCTGGGGCCTGGGGGGCTCGTGCCGACGCGCGACCTGACGCTGCCGGACACCCCGTATATCAACTGGAAAGACCTCTCGCCGCGCCTGGGCTTGGTGTACGACCTGTTCGGCAACGGGAAGACGGCGCTCAAGGCGAACATGAGCTACTACGTGATCCCGCAGCGCACGTCGAACGACTACTCGACGATGGGCAACCCGGTCAACGCCTTGGCCCAGTTGGTACCGCGTTCGTGGAGCGACACCACGTTCCCCGTCGGCGACCCGCGCCGCGGGAACTTCATTCCGGATTGCGACCTTCTCAACCCGCTGGCCAACGGTGAGTGCGGGCAGCTCACCGACGTCAACTTCGGCAAGCCGATCGCGAGCACCAAGACCGACCCCGACATGATCCAGGGCTGGAACAAGCGGCCGAACGAGCGCGAGTACGAGATCACCATGTCGCATCAGCTGCTACCGCGCGTGGGCGTGGACCTCGGCTACTACCGGCGGACCTATGACAACTTCACTGTCGTGGATAACCGCGCCGTGGCGGCGTCGGACTACAGTCCGTTCAGCATCACGGCGCCGCTGGATCCGCGGTTGCCGGGCGGCGGTGGCTACGTGATCAGTGGCCTCCAGAACCTGAACCCGAACAAGGTCGGGCAGGTCGACCAGTTTTTCACGCGCGCCAAGAACTACGGCGATCAGTACGAGCACTGGAACGGTGTCGACGCGACGCTCAACCTGCGTTTGCAGAAGGGCATCCTGCTGCAAGGCGGGATGAGCACCGGCCGGACCTCGACCGACAACTGCGCCGTCGTCGCGGCGGTGCCGGAGAGCGCGATAGCCGGGACGGGCAACAGTCCGCTCTACTGTCACGTGGAGACGCCCTTTCTGACCCAGGTCAAGTTCCTGGGCAGCTACACCGTGCCCAAGGTCGACGTGCAGGTCTCGTCGACGGTACAGAGCCTGCCGGCGCCGAACATCACGGCGAATTTCGTGGCGAGCAACGCCCTCATCCAGCCGTCGCTCGGGCGGCCGCTCTCCGGCGGCGCCGCCAACGCGACGATCAACCTCATCTCGCCGGGCGTGTACTATGGCGACCGGATCAACTCGATGGACCTGCGGTTTTCGAAGATCGTCCGGATGTCCAATCGGCGGGTAAGCTTCAACCTCGAGCTCTATAACGCGCTGAACGGAAGCTCGGTGGTCACGTTGAATCCCAACTTCGCCACCTGGCAGGTACCGCAGCAAATCCTGTTGCCCCGGTTCGCGAAGCTCGGCGTCCAGTTCGACTTCTAGCGGGCCCGCCAGAAGGATGTAGGCGGAGTCAGCGCTGTGGCCGCGTCGATGCACCGGACGCAGACTCCCGCGGCGGCAGCTGCGTTTTGGACGGCACGTACTGACGCTTCTTGATCCGCCAGCCCTGGGCGGTCTTTACGTAGACGTCCTCGTAGTGCCCGCCGCCGATGATCGAATTCGGCTTGCCGTTCTCGCCAAGGTCGAGAACCAGCGCGTAGACCTTGCCGGTCGCGCCCTCGGGCGACGCTTCAATCCACGGATTGGTGCTGAAGTTGCGCACGTACTGCGGCCCCTGTCCTGGACGATGTTGCCAGGCGAACTTCGTCAGCGCCTCGTGCCCCTCGTGCTTGACCGTGTCTGACATGAAGACGCCGTCGGGCGTGAAGAGGTCGGCGTACAGCCCGCCGTTACCAGCCCCCGTATCGAGCGCGATCGGATAGGTCATGACGAGCTGCTGGATCTCGAGATAATCTTCGGCCGCAAGGCCGTTGTGCTTTGGCTGCGAGCCGGGATCCTTGGCGATTTTTGCCGGAATCTTCGCGGGCGGCAGCTCGGTGCCGGCGTCGGCACCCGATTTCTTGTTGTAGACCGTACGGCTCTTGATCCGCCATCCGTCGGGCGTCCTCACGTACACATCCTCGTAGTGCGCGCCGTTCAGGATCGTGCTCGGCTTCCCCTGCCCCTCGCCGACGTCGATGACATAGGTGAGGAGCTTGCCTGTCGCCCCCTCAGCCGTCGGCGTGATGACGACGTGCTGCGGGAAGTTGCGGTTGTACCCGGGCCCCTGGCCGGGCCGGTGCTGCCAGGCGACACCGACGAGCGCCTGGTGGCCCTTGTTCCTGCCGAAGGTGCCGTCGGGCGTGAAGATGTCGGCGTACATGTTCCCCTGCCGCTGCCCGGTGTCCAGGGCGAAGGGATAGCGCGCCACGAGTTGCTGGATCTCGATGTAGTCCGACGCGGTCATCGTGGTGCTATTCGGTGAGGCCTGGGACACCCTGTGGAACTCCGGCACATCGGTTGTCGGGACCGTCAGATCGTAGCCGGACTGCGACGGGATGAATTGACGCTGCTTGAAGCGCCAACCGTCCTTCGTCCTCTCGTAGACGTCGTCGTAGTGCCCGCCGCCGAAGACGCGGCTGGGCTCGCCGTTGTCGCCGATGACGAACTGCACGAGCAGTTCCTTGCCGCGGGCGCCGTCAGCGGTCGGTTCGATGGCGTGCGACATCAGGTAGTGAAAGACCGACTGCGGTCCGCGCGAGCTGCGGTACCCGACCGCGGCGAGCGCCTCGGGACCGGTGTTCCTCACGCCCCCTCTCTGCAGGAACACGCCGTCGGCGGCGAAGAGTCCCGCATACATGCGGCCGTTGTCGGCCCCGGTGTCTACCGCGTAGGCGTAGCGATTGACGAGCTGCTGAATCTGGATGTAGTCCATCGCCGTCAGCGTCAGCGTCCCGCCCCTGGTATTCTGCTGCGCGTGCGCGGTCACGAGCGTCAGAACCCCCACGCCGAAGGCCGCCACCAACAAGGTCTTACGCTCCATGTCCTCTCCTTATTCTCAGCGAGCGCGTCTTCTTCTCGGAACGTCTCGGCGAGCCCGATTCTCGCCATAGAGCATGGCCAATGGTAGCCGACCCGCCTGGTCGGCAGAAGCAGAAGATCATGGCCCTCGCCTGTATCCTCTCAGTCTGCTCCGCGCGAAACACCTCGTCGAAACTCGGGGCGAACTTTTTGATCTCGGTCTCGGATGCCGAGCCCGAAGGGTGAATCCTCGACGGTTCTGCCACGAACTTGGCCCATTCTCGCGATCGCGTTTTGCCGTCGCAGTGAACGCTGCCAAAGGTGATATTGAGGCGATAGCGGACAGAATGGAGGGCGAGCTCGATCGCCTCCTGCGGACGAGCCTCGTCGGCGCATAATCGGTCCAGAAGGAATGGTTGCTGACCACAGAGCGGGTACAGGACACCAATCAGGAGGCTGAATGAAGAGGGTCATTGTTCTCGCCACGTTACTGATGGCCGGCGCCCTGTCGCTGGCGGTCACCGCGTCGCAGCAGCCGGCCGCTGGTGCGGCCGCGCAGGCGGCGGCGCCGAAGGTCGTCGAGGTCGAGAAGCTCCGCGACAACCTGTTCATGCTGAAGGGCGGGGGCGGTAACACCGCGGTCTTCGTCGGCACGACCGGCGTCGTCGTCGTCGACACGAAGCTGCCTGACTGGGGGCGGCCGGTGCTGGAGGTCATCCGGAACCTCACGCCCAAACCGATCACGACCATTATCAACACGCACACCCACGGCGACCACGTGAGCGGGAACGTCGAGTTTCCGGCGACCGTCGAGGTCATCGTGCACGAGAACACCGCAGCGAACATGCAGGAGATGCGCGCGTCGACGCAGACCGCGCCGAGCGGTCAGCCCCCGAACATCTTCAAGGTCAACAACGGCCGCGGCATGCCGACGAAGACCTTCAAGGACCGGATGACGATCGGGACCGGCGCCGACCGTATCGACCTGTATTACTTCGGCCGTGGGCACACCAACGGCGACGCGTGGGTCGTGTTTCCGGCGCTGCGCGCCATGCATGCCGGCGACATCTTCTCGGGCAAGAACATCCCGGGCCTCGATGCCGTCAACGGAGGGAGCGG
>Ga0068858_100005476_pt1 | contig 12427 bp, 10 predicted proteins | sample KBSSwiS12_FD_66589 | JGI IMG/M metagenome (GOLD analysis project Ga0068858, IMG submission 66589) | Switchgrass rhizosphere microbial communities from Kellogg Biological Station, Michigan, USA - KBS Switchgrass S1-2 | ecosystem: Host-associated > Plants > Roots > Rhizosphere > Soil ... | reverse complement strand
CACGCTGGATGCCGTCGTCTCGGTTGCCGGATGGTTCATGCGCGATCTTGGCAATGCGTTTGTTGGGCCGGTCGACGTCGCGGGCGGGCTGGCGGGAGCGGTTCACCCCGCAATCGATGGATCCGCGATCAACCGTTGGACTGCGCCGCTGCCATCTCGCGCAGCTTGAACTTCTGCACCTTGCCCGCAGGCGTGCGCGGCAGGTCCCCAAGGATGGCGAGGCGCTCCGGCCAATACTGCTTGGCCACTTTCGATTCGTTCATCCACGACTGGACGTCCGCGAGGCTCAGCTGCTTGCCGGGCTTGAGGACGACAAAGGCGCACGCACGCTCGCCGAGCCGCTCGTCCGGGTAGCCGACGATCGACGCCGCGGCGATCGCCGGATGCTGGTGCAGCAGGCTTTCGATCTCGACCACCGGGACGTTCTCGCCGCCTCGGATCAGGACGTCCTTGGTGCGGCCGTTGATGCGGATGTAGCCCTCGTCGTCCATGTAGGCGAGATCGCCGGTGTCGAACCAGCCTTCGGCATCGAATGTGACGAGATCGGGACGCTTGTAGTAGCCGGCGAAGAGCTGCGCGCCGCGCACCATCAGCCTTCCGGTCGTGCCGTTCGGCAACGTCTTGCCGTCGCTGTCGACGACCTTGACGTCGACCCCTTCGAGCGCGCGTCCGTCCGTCGACGACGACTTCTCGGCAGCGCGGGAGGGCTCGGTCAAGGTGCTCGACAGCGACTCGGTCATGCCCCAGAGCGAGCAGACCTTGAGGTCGAGCTCGCGCGCGGCGCGCTCGATCAGGACCGGCGGGATCGGCGCACCTCCGCACAGGAACGAGCGCAGCCGCGTCGGCCGTGGCAGGCCACCTGCCACCGTGTCGCAGATGTCGGTCAGGAATGGCGTCGACGCGGCCGTGTAGCTGACGCCCTCCTTGAGCATGATGGTGACGCCCTGCTTGGCCTCCCACACGTCCTGAAGGACGATCGTCGCCGCCAGGCGGATGCCGAGCAGCATGACCGCCGCGTAGCCGGTCATGTGCCCCATCGGCGAGGCGACGTGCATGACGTCGTCGGTGTCGAGGCCGAAGCGACCCGAGAGCGCATTCAGGCATGCGATCAGCGTGTTCGAGGTGTGCATCACGCCCTTGGGCGATCCGGTCGTGCCGGACGTGAACATCAGCACCGCGAGGTCATCGGGCTGCAGCGGCGACTCGGCGATGCTCGCAGCCGGCGGCACGCGGTCGTTGCCTTGGAGAAGGCGGCGCTCGAAGCCGTTCTCCCCGCTGCCGTCGACGACGATGACGTGCTCGAGCTTGGGCAAGCCTGCGCGCATGCCTTCGGCCATCGCCTCGTGGTCGAAGCCGCGGAAGAGCTTCGGCACGACCAGCACCTTGACCTCGGCGAACTCCAGCATGTAGCTCAGCTCGCGCTCGCGGAAGATCGGCATGAGGGGATTGACGACCGCGCCGATGCGGCCGCAGGCGAGCGCCGTGACGACGAACTCCCACCAGTTCGGCAACTGCACGGCGACGATGTCGCCGCGGCCGACGCCGAGGCCGCGCAGCGCGCCGGCGGCACGCTCGACCATGTCGCCGAGCTCGCGGTAGGTGAATCGGCTGACGTTGCCGGGTCGGTCGGCGCGGTAGCCGACCAAGGCGGGCTTGTCCGGCGCCGCTGCGACCGCTTGCGCCAGGTATTCGTCGATGGTCCGGTCCTGCCAGAAACCGCCGGCGCGCATTGCACGCCCATGGGCGACCGAGTCGAAGGCGTGCGCCGTCATCCGAAGTCTCCTGCAGAGCACCGTGCGCGCTGCCAGCGCCGGGCCGATTTAGTTCACTACCGTATCGTATGGATTATGACGATGTGCTTGGGAGCCCGTCAACGGATAAACCCTAGAACACGCCCTCGGTGCCCTGCAATCGGGTTTGACGCGCAGCGGATCGACCAGCGGGGACCCTCAGACGGGGTCCCAGGTGAAGACGTCGCTCGACCTGTCGAGGGGTGAGAAGCCGGCGCGCATCATCGGCAGCGCCGTCGCGACCACGCCCTCGGGCGTCCAGCCCTCGCCGCGATGCGCGCTGCGAATCGGCCGCGGCTGGCTGAACAGGAAGATCTCGTTGTTGCGCACTGCGAAGACCTGGCCGGTGACGTCGCTCGCCTCGTCGGCGCACAGGCCGACGACGAAGGGCGCGACCTTCTCGGGCACCAGCTTCTTCAGTCCCTCGAGCCGTCGCTGCTGCTCAGGGGTCTCGGCCGGGATCGAGTCGATCATCCGCGTCCAGGCGAACGGCGCGACCGCGTTCGATCGCACGTTGAACTTGCGCATGTCGAGCGCGATCGACTTCGAGAGCGCAGCGATGCCGAGCTTGGCAGCGCTGTAGTTGGCCTGGCCGAAGTTGCCGATGAGCCCGGAAGTCGACGTCATGTGGACGTAGCTGCCGCTCGCCTGCGCCTTGAAGTGCGGCGCCGCCGCGCGGCTGACGTTGAAGCTGCCCTTGAGGTGGACTGCGATCACCGCGTCGAAGTCGGCTTCGTTCATGCGGTGGAACATGACGTCGCGCAGGATGCCGGCGTTGTTGACAACGATGTCGATGCGACCGAACGTGTCGACGGCTGCCGCGACCATGCGGTGCGCCGCATTCCAGTCGGCGACCGAGCCGCCATCGACGATCGCCTCGCCGCCGGCTGCCCGAATCGCCGCGACGACCTCGTGGGCAGGCTGCTCGCCGCCCACCTCGCCGTCGAGCGCGGCGCCGAGGTCGTTGACGACGACCTTCGCGCCCGCCTCCGCGAACGCGATCGCGATCCCGCGGCCGACGCCACGGCCGCCGCCGGTCACAAGCGCGACCTTGCCTTCCAGGAGTCTTGCCATCTGTCTTCCTCTCGAATGAGTCAGCCCGCCGAAGCGGCCCGGCGCTGCGCGTAGGCAACGAACCAGTCGAACGCCGCTGGATTCGCGCACGCGTCCTTGTTGACGACCTCGGCCAGGGCGCGGCCGAGCATCAGCTTCTTGACGGGCAGTTCCTGCTTCTTGCCGGTCAGCGTGCGCGGGATCTCGGCGACCTGCACGACCTCGTCCGGAACGAAGCGCGGCGACACGCCGGCGCGGATCTGGCCCCGGATCTCGTCGGCGAGCGCGCCGTCCAGTGCGACCCCGGCACGCAGGACGACGAACAGCGGCATGAAGCTCGGCTTGCCGAGATACTCGATGTCGACGACCAGGCTGTCGAGGACCTGCGGCAGGGCCTCGACCGCCCGGTAGAGCTCGCTCGTACCGAGCCGGTGACCGTGCCGGTTCAGCGTCGCGTCGCTGCGCCCGTAGATGACCGCGCTGCCGCTCGGCGTGATGCGCAGCCAGTCGCCGTGACGCCAGACGCCGGGATAGGTGTCGAAGTAGCTCTCGAGATAGCGCCGGTTGTCCGGGTCGTTCCAGAAGTAGAGCGGCATCGAGGGCATCGGCTGCTTGCAGACCAGCTCGCCGACCTCGTCGACGAGGCTGCGCCGGTGCTCGTCCCAGGCCTCGACGTCGGCGCCGAGGCAGCGCGCCTGCATCTCCCCGGGAACGGTCGGCAGCTCCGGCGTGCCGCCGAGGAAGGCGCTCGCGAGGTCGGTGCCGCCGGCAATCACCGCCCACCAGATGTCCTGCCGCACGGCGCGCCATCCCCACTCGTAAGCCTCGGGCGGCAACGGAGAACCCGTCGAGCCGAGGGCGCGCAATCGCGCGACGTCGACGGCGCGACGCGGCTCGACGCCTGCCTTCATGCATGCGGTGTAGTACGCGGCGCCGGCGCCGACGAACGTCGCGCGCGACTGCTCGGCAAAGCGCCACAACGTGTCGGCGTCTGGCCACGATGGGTGGCCGTCGTAGACGCACACCGTCGTGCCGAGCAGGAGCGCCGAAAGGTGGAGGTTCCACATCACCCAGCCGGCGCTGCTGTACCAGTGGAAGCGCTCGTCGCTGGTTGCGCTCGGCCGCAGGTTGAGATGGAAGGCGTGCAGCTTCAGCATCTCGAGCATCACGCCGCCATGGCCGTGGACGATCGGCTTCGGCAGGCCGGTCGTGCCGCTGCTGTAGACGATCCAGAGCGGATGGTCGAACGGCTGCGGCCGCGGCAGCGTCCGCGCTGCGCCGGAGACTGCCTCGCTCCACGCCAGCACGCGACCTGCCCAGCGGCCGGTGTCGACCGGTTGCGGCGCTTCCGCGCCGGCGACCTCGAGGTACGAGACGAGCACCAGCGCGCGCACGCTCGGCAGCTCGCCGAGAAGCTCGACGACGGCGGCGCGACGATCGACCACCTTGCCGCCGTACACCGTGCCGTCGGCGGCGATCAGGACGACCGGATCGATCTGGCGGAAGCGGTCGCGCACCGTCGCCACGCCCATGTCGGGTGCGCACAGGCTCCACACCGCGCCGAGCGAAGCGCAGGCGAGTAACCCGATGAGCGCCTCGGGGATGCTGGGCAGATACGCCGCGACGCGATCGCCGGGAACCACTCCGAGCGATTCGAGCGTCGCGGCCACGGCCGCCGCCTGGTCGAGCAGCTGCTGCCACGAGATCTCGACGGTCCTTCCTTCGCGCTGCAGCCGCTCGTTGCGAAAGACGAGCGCTGGCGCGCCCGCGGCGTCGCTCGCGGCGGCGTGACGGCCCACCTGCGCTGCGAAATTGACGCGTGCGCCCTCGAACCAGCGCGCCCCCGGCATGCGCGGGTCCCCGAGCGCGCGCGCGTGCGGCGTCGGCGACTCGATCGCGAAGTAATCCCAGAGCGCCTGCCAGAAGTCGCCGACGTGCTCGACCGACCAGCGTCGCAGGCCTTCGTAGTCAGCGAGATCAAGGCCGCGCTCGCGCCGCAACCACTCGCGCAGGCCGACCGTGTTGACGTCCACGCCGGGTCTCCTCACATGTTTCGCCCGAACCCGGTGACCATCGCCTGCGGACGGGAAAACCCTCGCCACGCAACTGCGATCAAGGCGTTGTCGGATTCGTTCACTAGCGTATCATCCATCAAGTCATCATGTTCGAGAAGTCGTGACTACCCGCAATCCCGCCAGCGCCGCGGCGACGTCGTTCGGTCTGCTCGCGACGACACGATACGTCCCGCGCCTGCGCCTCGAGCGCAGCGAGGTGTTCGCCCAGCACCGCTGGATGGCACCCGGACTGCGCGGCCTCGCCAAGGGCCGGCGGGCGATGGCGAGCTGGGACGAAGACAGCGTGACCATGGCGGTCGAGACCGGACGGCAGCTCCTGCAGGGAGAGCCCGAGGTCGCGATCGGCGAGTTCACCCTCGCATCGACGACGCTGCCGTTTGCCGACCGGCTCAATGCAGGGATCGCCGCTGCCGCACTCGGCCTCGCACCCGAGGCGCGCGTCCGCGACGTCGCCTCGAGTCCGCGCGCTGCGCTCGGCGAGCTGGCGGCAGCGTTGCAACGCGGTCGCGCCGACACCGCACACGTGATCGTCGCCGCCGAACGGCGCACGCCGAGGCCGGCGAGCACGCAGGAGATGATCTTCGGCGACGGCGCCGCCGGCGTCCTGGTCGGAGACGGCGCCCCGATTGCGACACTGCTCGCGAGCCGGAGCACGCACGCCGACCTGGTCGATCACTTCCGCGAGGCAGGCCGCGCGCACGACTACGGCTGGGAGGAGCGCTGGGTACGCGAAGAGGGCTACCTGAAGATCGCCGTCGCGGCGATCGCCGGTTGCCTCGCTGCGGCCAATGTGAAACCCGCCGACATCGCCCATTTCGCCCTCCCGGCGCCGCTCGCGCGCGTCAACGAAGCGGTCGCAAAACGAGTCGGCATCGCCGCGGCCGCGCTCGTTTCCGCCGAGCACGAGACCGTCGGCGACCTCGGCAGCGCGCAGCCACTCGCGATGCTCGACATCGCCTTGCGCGCCGCGGCGCCCGGCGCGCTTGTCCTCGTCGCCGCCTTCGGCAGCGGCTGCGACGCGCTGCTGCTGCGACGGACCGATGCACCCTGCCCCGGCGCCATCCCCGATGCCGGCCGGCCGGAGACCAGCTACCTGAAGTACCTGTCGTTCAACGGCCTGATCGATCTCGAGTGGGGCATGCGCGCCGAGATGGACAACAAGACGGCGCTCACCGCTGCGTGGCGCGACCACGCGCGCGCAGCGCGCTTCGAAGGCGGCGTTTGCGGCCGCTGCGGCACGGTGCAGTTCCCGAAGACCCTGGTCTGCGTCAATCCCGAATGCCGCGCCCAGGAAACGCAGACGCCGAAGAGCTTCGCCGACGCGCCGGCGCGCGTGCTTTCGCACACCAGCGACTTCCTCGCCTACACGCCAAGCCCGCCGTTCCAATTCGGCCACATCGATTTCGACGGCGGCGGCCGCGTCCTGATGGAGTTCGCCGACACCGACGTCGACGAGCTCGCCGTCGGCGTGCCGCTGCGCATGGTCTATCGCATCAAGGACTTCGACCGCAACCGCGGTTTTCGGCGCTACTTCTGGAAAGCGACCCCCGATCGCGGCGCAGCGGCACGTGCCGGCAGCGATGACGCCCAGGCGAACACAGCGGCTGCGAAGACGGAGATCGATCCCGCGAAGGCCAACGTCGCCACCACCGGAGTCAACGAGTAATGGCCAACGGCATCCGCGACAAGGTCGCCATCCTCGGCATGGGCTGCTCGCGCTTCGGCGAGCGCTGGGACGCGGGAGCCGACGAGCTGATGCTCGAGGCCTACAACGAGGCGCTCGCCGACGCCGGCGTCGGGTCCGAGCAGATCGAGGCCGCGTGGTTCGGGGTTTGCCTCGAGGAGAACAACGTCGGCAAGACCGCCGGCCCGCTGGCCCAGGCGCTGCGCCTGCCGCGAATTGCTGCGACCCGGGTCGAGAACGCATGCGCCACCGGCACCGAGGCGCTGCGCGGAGCCGCCTACGCGATCGCCGCGGGGGCCTACGACATCGTCCTCGCCCTCGGCGTCGAGAAGCTGAAGGACACCGGCTACGGCGGCTTGCCGGTCCGCACCCGCGGCGTCGCCAACGACCTCTGGCTGCCCAACGCGACCGCTCCCGGCGCCTTCGCCCAACTCGCGTCGGCGTACGCGGCGAAGCACGGCGTCGCGATGAAGGATCTGAAGCGAGCGATGGCGCACGTCTCGGTCAAGAGCCACGCCAATGCCGCTCTCAACCCCAAGGCGCACCTGCGCAACAAGATCAGCGAGGAGGACGTCCTGAAGGCGCCCACCATCGCCGCGCCGCTCGGCCTCTACGACTGCTGCGGGGTGAGCGACGGCGCGGCGTGCGCGATCCTGACGACGCCCGAGATCGCCCGCAGGCTCAGGCCCGGCGTCGAGACGGTGACGATCAAGGCGCTCGAGCTCTCGGTCAGCAATGGCGAGGAAGCGGGATTCAGCAACTGGGACGGCGCGCACATCGCGACCGCGCGGGAAGCCGGGGCGCGCGCCTACGCGAGTGCCGGCATCAGCGATCCGCGTCGCGAGATCCACATGGCCGAGGTGCACGACTGCTTCTCGGTCACCGAGACCGTGCTGATGGAAGACCTCGGCTTCAGCGCTCCGGGACGGGCTATCCACGATGTCCTCGACGGCGTCTTCGATCGCGACGGCGCGCTGCCGGTGCAGCCCGACGGCGGCCTCAAGTGCTTCGGCCATCCGATCGGCGCGTCCGGCCTGCGCATGGTCTACGAGGTCTACCAGCAGCTGCTCGGCCGTGCCGGCGAGCGCCAGTTGAAGCACGTCGATCTCGGCCTGACGCACAACCTCGGCGGCCATCCGCACCAGAACGTGTGCGCGGTGGCGATCGTCGGGCGCCACGGCGCCTGAACGCACGCGTTTGCGCACGCCGATCCCGTTTCGTTTCGAGAAGGAGATTGCTGCATGAGAGGCTTGAAAGGGAAGACCGCGATCGTCACCGGAGCGGGCAGCGGCATCGGGCGCGCCATCGCGACTCGCCTCGCGAGCGAGGGCGTAACCGTGGGTGTGTTCGACATCAACGCCGACGGTGCCGGCGCAACCGTGCAGGCGATCGAATCCGCTGGCGGCAAGGCACTCGCCGTTCCCTGCGACATCACCGACTACGGCGTCGTCGCCGCGGCGGTGGCCGGCTTCGAGGCACAGGCCGGCAAAGGCACCGACATCCTCGTCAACAACGCAGGCTGGGACACGCCGATGCCGTTCCTGAAGACCGACGAGGCGTTCTGGAAGAAGGTGACGGCGATCAACTGGTTCGGGCCTCTGCACATGACGCACGCGGTCGCGCGCGGCATGGCCGAGCGCAAGTCCGGCAGGATCGTCAACATCGCGTCGGACGCCGGCCGGGTCGGCTCGTCGGGCGAGGTCGTGTACTCGGGCTGCAAGGGCGCGACGATCGCGTTCGCCAAGGCGCTCGCACGCGAGGTCGCACGCAGCAACGTCACCATCAACACGGTCTGCCCGGGGCCGACCGACACCCCGGCGATGGATGCCTTCGTCGGCAGCGGCGAAGCCGGCCAGAAGATCCGCGACGCGATGGTGCGGGGCGTTCCGCTCGGCCGCATCGGGCAGCCCGACGACTACCCCGGCATCGTCGCCTTTCTCGCGAGCGACGATGCCGCCTTCATCACCGGCCAGACGATCAGCGTCTCGGGCGGCCTCTCCATGCACGGATAAGGAAGCGATCGATGAGCAAAGAGTACAAGGACATCCTCTACGAAGTTCGCGACGGCGTCGTCCGCATCACGATCAACCGCCCCGACGTCTACAACGCGTTTCGCAACCAGACCCTCGAGGAATTGATCGACGGCTTGCGCCGCGCCGACGAGGAGAAGAGCGCCAACGTGATGGTGCTCTCGGGCGCCGGCGACAAGGCGTTTTGCACCGGCGGCGACCAGAAGGTGCACTTGTCGGCGGACGGTCTCTACGGCCCGCGCGGCACGGTCGGCATGCCGATCGAGGAGATGCAAAGCGCGCTGCGCGACCTGCGCAAGGTCTCGATCGCCAAGGTGCAGGGTTTCGCGATCGGCGGCGGCAACGTGTTCGCGACCCTGTGCGATCTCACCATCGCCAGCGAGAAGGCCACCTTCGGCCAGGTCGGCCCGAAGGTCGGCTCGGTCGATCCGGGCTGGGGCACGGCCTACCTGGCGCGCATCGTCGGCGAGAAGAAGGCACGCGAGATCTGGTTCCTTTGCCGCCGCTACAGCGCCGCGGAGGCCGAGAAGATGGGCCTCGTCAACAAGGTCGTGCCGCATGACCAGCTCGACGCCGAGGTCGACCAGTGGTGCAAGGAGATCAACGAGCTGAGTCCGACCGCGCTGACGATCGCCAAGCGGTCGTTCAACGCCGACACGGAAAACATCCGAGGCATCGGTTACCTCGGCATCCAGACGGTCAAGCACTACTACCAGAGCGACGAATCGAAGGAAGGCGTCAAGGCGTTCAACGAGCGGCGCAAGCCCGACTTCAAGAAGTTCGCCTGAGCGCACCGGCGATGGAGGACATCGCATGACGGCGCCGATCCGCACCGAGCTCGACCGCGACGGCGTTCTCGTCGCCACGATCGACATGGCCGATCGGACCATGAATGTGTTCTCGCTCGAGCTGATGGACGCTCTCGAAGCGCTGATGGACGCGAGCGAGCGCGATCCGGCGGTGCAGAGCGTCGTCGTCACCTCGGGCAAGTCGAGCTTTCTTGCCGGCGCCGATCTCGTGATGGTGCGCGGCTACACGCAAAGCGCGAAGACGGCGACGCCCGAGCAGATGTTCGCGCTCTGCGGCCGTCTCGGGCGCCAGTTCGTGCGCCTCGAGACGTTCGCCAAGCCTTGGGTCGCGGCGGTCAACGGCATCGCGCTCGGTGGCGGGCTCGAGCTCGCATTGGCGTGCCGGGTGCGCCTCGTCGCCGACGATCCGCGCATCCAGCTCGGCGTTCCTGAAGTGCGCTGGGGCCTGCTGCCTGGCGCCGGCGGCACGCAGCGCCTGCCGCGCCTTGCCGGTTGCGAGCCCGCGCTCGACCTGCTCCTGAGCGGACGATCGATCGATCCTGCCTCGGCAGTCCGCCTCGGCATCTTCGCCCGAACGCTGCCCGCGGCCACGCTGCTCGCCGAAGCCAAGGCCGTGGCGCGCTCGCTCCATGGCACGCCTTACGACGCGGCAGCGAAGTTCGCCAACCTGGCGCAGCCCGAGGTCCCGGCGTGGAGCGAGGCGAGCGCGCGCGCCGCGGCACGACGCCACGGCATCGACGACGAGCAGTTCGCGCACTACCCGGCGTTCAGCGCGATCGTCGACGCGGTGCTGAAAGGCGCACGCCTGCCGCTCGCCGAGGCGACGGATGTCGAGATGCATCAGTTCCTGCGCCTCATGTTCGATCCGGTCGCCGGTCGCATGGTGCGAACGCTGTTCCTCGAGCGGCTGCGTGCGGAGCGCGAGCTTGCCGCCCCGGAAGGTGCGGTGGTCGAGCGCATCGGCAGCGCGACGGCGGGTGCAGCGCAGCAAGTCTGGACCGAGGCGCTTGCACGCACAAAGCTGCCGCTAGCGATCGATCCGGGCTTGCCGCCCGACACGCTCGAGCTGTTCGGTCGTGACGGCAGTCGTTGCCGCATCGCGATCGGAGTCGTCGACGCGCGACGCGGGGCAGCGCCACCGCTGCCGCTCGCCGTTCTCTCGCCGTCAGGTCCCTACGGCCGTGTCATCGAAAGCGTCGCCGCCGACGACGCGACGCACGCGCTCGTCGCCGCACTCGCGACGCGCCTGCGCGCGCTCGCCTGGCGCACGCCCGGACCCGAGAGCGTCCTGCAGCGTCTGCACGGCGCCTCGCTCGCCGATCAAGTGCCCATCGCGCTCGAGTCGGCCGCCGCCGATGCCGCCGGCGATCCTGCGTTCCTCGACACCGCGGCGTGCCTCGCCGGGGTCACGCCGCCGTGGAGCGGCGGACCGCTCACGTGGGCTTGGGGCGAGCGCGACGCCTTGCGCGCGCATCCCGCCGACTCGGTCCGCCGCGCGTGGACCAAGCTCGAGCCGGCGCTGGCGCGCGACTTCGCATGATCGACCGCGCGCTGATCGGCCACGTGACGACGCCGACGACCCTGCGAATCGACGCATGGCGCGTCAAGCTCTTCTGTCAGGCGACCGGCGAGCGCGATGCCGTCTACTGGGACGAGGCTGCCGCCTGCGCCGCGGGTCATCGCGCGTGCCCGGTGCCGACGACCTTCCTCAAGGCGCTCGAGAACGAGCACCTCGGGGCCGCCGCCTTGCTCGCCCTCATGGGAGCGCCGATCCGCGGCGTTCTTCACGCCGGCCAGTCGTTCGAGTTCCTGGCGCCGCTCCATGTCGGCGACACCGTCGAGATCTGCCGCCGCGTCGCCGACATCTACGACAAGAAGAACGGTGCGCTGACCTTCGTCGTCGTCGACACCGACTACCGGTCGGGTGAACGAGCCGTCGCGACGAGCCGGCAAACGATGGTGCTTCGCTCCGAGGTCGACCCGGCATGAGCAGCGACAAGTTTCCGCCCCGCCTCGCCCTCGATTGGGGGCCGGTCAGCGCGGTCGACCTCGCGCTCTTCGCCGCCGCCTCGGGCGACCACAACCCGCTTCATCTCGACGCCGAGGTCGCGCGCGACGCCGGGTTCGATCGACCCATCGTGCACGGCATGCTGACGATGGCGTGCACGGCCCGCGCGTTCACGGCCGCGCTCGGAGCCGGCAGCGTGCGTTCGCTCGAAGCGCGTTTTGTCGGTGTCGCCAAGCTCGGCGACACGATCCGGGTCGAGGCGACTCTCGAGGCCGTCGAGGCAGACCTCGCGCGCTATTCGATCGCCGCGCGCGCGGCCGATGGCCGCGATCTCGTCACCGGAAGCGCGCGCGTCGGCGCGAGCCCGCTGCGATGAGCGGCCGGCTGGTCGATGCGCTCGCTCCTGGGGCGCGCGTGTTCGTGCCGACGCTCGCCAACGAATCCGCCCTGCTCGCCGAAGAGCTCGCCGCCGACCCCGAACGCGCGCGCGGTGTCACCTTCGCCGGCGTGCAATTTCCCGGGATCGATCGTGCCGACTATCTCGCGGTCCATCCCGAGGCGCGCCAGACCGCATTCTTCATGACTCCGGCAGTTCGGCGCGGCCTGGGCGAAGGCCGCGCCGAGTTGCTCGCCCTCGACTACGCCGGCATCGCCCGCTCCCTCGGCAGCGGTGACCCCTTCGACGTCGCGATCGCACAGCTCACGCCGCCCGACGGCGAGGGCTGGTGCAGCGCTGGTCTGGTCGCCGATTTCATGCCGCTGGTCTGGCCGCGCGCCCGGCGTCGCGTCGCCCATCTCAATCCGGCGCTGCCGCGCACGCACGGCAGCTTTCGTGTCCACGTCGACGAGATCGACACCGCGATCGAGCGCGAGGCGACGCTGCTCGACTGCGCCGAAGCGCGTCCGGGTGTCGTCGAAGCGCGCATCGCCGCTCGCGCCGCCGCGCTCGTGCGCGACGGCGACACGCTGCAGTTCGGC
>Ga0068858_100005475_pt1 | contig 12428 bp, 10 predicted proteins | sample KBSSwiS12_FD_66589 | JGI IMG/M metagenome (GOLD analysis project Ga0068858, IMG submission 66589) | Switchgrass rhizosphere microbial communities from Kellogg Biological Station, Michigan, USA - KBS Switchgrass S1-2 | ecosystem: Host-associated > Plants > Roots > Rhizosphere > Soil ... | reverse complement strand
TCGACGTCTTCCTGCGCGCGATCGGCGCACAAGGTTATATGATGAATTCCTGTAACCGGGTAATCCATTTAAAGCCTCCCGAAAAATGATACGAGGTTCAGTATAGCATGGCAAATGGCGACAGGCGCAAGGGTTTGCGCCTTGCGCATGGCGGGAGAGAGCCGGTTCGGGCGACCATACATAGATATGCGTCCGGTGCTCCTCTGGCTCTTGTTGGCCCTCGCTCCGCTCCAAGCTCACGATTTGTATCGCAGCGAATCGCGGCTCGTGGTGCGCGGGCGCGAGGTGTCGGCACAGCTCACCTTTAATCTGCTGGATTTTCCGGGCGTCGATCAGAACGGCGACAGGGTGGTGACCGGGGAGGAATTCGCGCAGTCGTTCGATCGCGTGTACGCGACTATCCTGCAACACTTTACGCTGAGCAGCTCGGGTCCGCCAGTGCGCTTCACGCGCGACAAGTACGAACTCTTCGATGAGCATGTGCTGCTGCTGAATATGACCTATGTGTTCCCGCAGCAGGTGCTGGCGCTAGAGATGACGTCGAGCATGCCGGATGTACTCGGGCCAGGTCACATCCACCTCGCCAGCGTCACGCTCAACGGCCGCCTGCAGGAACAGATTCTCGACAACCGCAACCGGACCGCATTTTTCACGCAGTCAAGCGGCAAGTGGTGGCAGACGCTGGGGCGGTTCGTGTGGCTCGGCATACAGCACATTGCCACTGGCTACGATCATCTGGCGTTCTTGCTGGGCCTGTTGATCGCCACCGCGTCACTGCGGTCGTTGGTGAAAGTAATTACGTCGTTCACCGTGGCGCACAGCATCACGCTGGCGCTGGCGACTTTCAACGTGGTGGTCCTGCCATCGCGCTTCACAGAGAGCATGATCGCGGCCAGTATCCTCTACGTCGCGGTGGAGAACCTGATTCGCAAGCGCACCATGGACCGCTGGAAACTGACGTTCCTGTTCGGTCTGGTGCACGGCTTCGGGTTCTCGAACGTCCTCCGCGAGATGCAGTTGCCGCGTGCGAATCTGGCATTGTCGCTGTTCTCGTTCAATCTGGGGGTCGAAATCGGGCAGGTTGTGTTTGTGGTGCTGCTGTTCCCAGCGATCGAGGACCTGATCAAGTCCGGTTGGATCAGGTTGCGCCCTGCGGTGTCAATCGCGATCGGCCTGCTCGCGGCCTACTGGTTCATCCAGCGTGCATTTTTCGGTTGAGCGCCGCTTTCCCCGTCACCGAACCGCGCGCGAAGCAAGCGGCGGCTATCGCGGGAAGGGCGCTAACTTCGGAGCGGTGCTATCGGGTTGCGCGGGGGAGCGCGCCACGTTCAGAATCATGGCGAGCGTGGAGTAGTAACCCACCAGACCCGTAGTATCGACCACACCCTGCTCGCCGAACTTGGCCAGCATGCGCGCATAGGTGGGGTCGCTAACACTCTTGTTCTGCAGCAACTCGGCCGTGAAGTTGTAGACGATTTCCTCGTCCGCAGCCAAGCCGTCGGGGCGGCGTCCTACAGCGATGGCATTGGCGGTCTCTACCGGCAGTCCAGCTTTGACCGCAAGCGGATAGTGCGCGTTCCACTCGTACTGCTGCATAGACTGGCGCGCTGTCATGATGATCGCCATCTCCACCAGCTTCTGCGGAACTGAGTTCTTATAACGTAGATACTCACCGACGGCCTGCAACCGGTCCATCAGCTCCGGGCTGCGCAGCAGCGGGACGAAGGGCCCGCCAGCGCCAGCAGCTCCGCGCGGGGTAGCGGCCAGCAGCTCGGCGGAATGCTTCTGCGCCGGCGTCAGTTTATCGGCGGGGATGGGCGGCATGCGGTCCTGGGCGTGAGCCATGACCGAGAATACCAAGAGCACAGTGGCGGTGAAGCGCAAGTTCATGGGTGGAGTATAAAACAAAACGGCTGCCGCTGGAAGGCGACAGCCGTAAGATTTTACTAGGAGTGAGGGTTCGGCTTAGAAGGTAATCTTCAAGGCCAACTGGAGTTGCCGCGGCTGACTGTTGGTCGCCGTGATCGTGCCGGCGCTCGAATTAAGAGCCACACCGGGAGCCTGCGGTCCAGGTCCAGGATTACCTGCAAAAATATTGGCAGTGATTGGGTTCTGGAACGAGGGATGATTTAGGATGTTGAAGAACTCCGCGCGGAACTGCACTGCAAACTGCTCGGAGATCTTGGTTACTTTAAAGTCCTTACTGAGAGAGTTGTCCAAGTTCCACAGATTGGGCCCGATGATAGTATCGCGGCCCAAATTACCGTAGGTCCCGATGGCTTGCAACGTGTAGCAGTTCGGATTGAACCACAGGCCGTGTAACGACTGGCCGGAATAAATATCGCAGCCCGGAACCACATTCGGACGCCCGGTATTGCCGCCCGTGCTGTTGAATACCCGATTGTTGGCGGAGGTGATGTTGGCGGGCGCGCCGGAGAGATAGGTGAATGCTCCCGTGAGCTGCCAGCCATTCACAACGCCGCCCATAAGGCCCTTGGCCTTGAAAGGCAGGGCGTAGATACCGCTCAAGCGGAAGTTGTGCGTGCGGCTGAAGTTTGAAAGGCCACGGTCGGAGGCCACGTTGGTGGGGTTCGAAACTGCTCCGCCACCGTCGAGACCGTACGTGCCCGAACTGTTGTCGATGGATTTGGACCATGTGTAAGACACTTGCATCTGCCACCCCGCGCTAAACCTGCGATTCAGGCTGGTCTGCAAAGCGTGGTAATGCGAGTCGGCCAGGTTATCCGCCAACTGCAGGCTGCTATACAGTGAGCTGAGGCGCGGGTTGAATGCTCCACTGGCGTTGCTAAAAGTCGGTGCGCCATTGTAGAAGCATCCAGAGGTGGCGTTCAAACAGGGCACTGGATAGTTGAAATCCTTCTGCGCGAACATGTGCAGGTTGTGCGAACCGATATAACCGACACTGAAAACGGTGTTGGCCATCACTTCGCGCTGGATGTTGAAGTTCCACTGCATCTGATAAGGCGTGTCTGCGACCCCGAAGTAGTCGCCATTGCTGATACTCAAGCTGCCGTTGGTGGGAATGACTCCGGGCGGCGGGACATTCGTGAACGGGGAACAGGAGGCAGCGCATGTGCCCAGGTATTGCAGACCCTGGCTGGAGCTCTGCGTAGCTGTGAGGAAGGGCGGCTGCAGCCAGTGATTAGTGTCGCGGGAGTACAGCACGTTATGGAACATGCCGAAGCTGGCGCGAATGGAGGTTTTATGATCCGAGAATGGATCGAACGCCAACCCGACGCGCGGATCCCAATTGCGCAGCGAGGGATTGGTAGCGGTTGAGGTCGTCACTGGCACGAACAGTCCTTTATTATCGATTTCCGGAGCCTGCAGCAAATTGAATTGCTGATGCTTGGTCTGGTTGATCATGGTGGTGGGCGAGTAGCGCAGACCCAAGGTCACGGTCAGCTTGTTTGAGACCTTCCATTGATCGTCGATGTACATGTTAAATACGGTGTATCGATAATCCTTCGTGGCATCGGCCGTGGGGTTCTGAGCATCCGATACCTGCCCTTGGATCTGCGTGGGATTGCCCTGCAGGAAGGCCTGTAAGCTGGCGAAGGTCCAGTTCCCGCCGACGATAAAGGGCGCCCAGGTATTTTCGCGAAGCCGGGTTACATTGCCTCCGAACTTCATGCTGTGGGCACCGGAGGTCCAAAGAACGTCGTCACCGAACTGGAATTTGTTGGGGACTAGGTAGAACGGCAGGGTGGTGCTGGCACCGACGTTGGTGATGCCGCTACCGGGAGCAACCGTACCGTCTTCACGACCGGCGGAGGTCCCGAAGAATTGGAGGGGATGGCTACCAGCTGTCGCGATGGTGCCCGCCGTCGCCACTCCATTACTCACTACGGGCGAACCATTCACGAAGGCGTCCTCATAAGTGCGTGAAAAGCCGACATGCGCTAGGTTCACCAATCTCGCCGACAGAATGTGGCGCTCTTCGACGCTCACGAAGTGATCACGAGTGGTGTCGGTTTCTGGCCACCAAGGAATGTTGGTTGTGAAGTCACGCTCAGCCCGATCCAGCACATAGCGTACAAAGAGGGAACTTTTTTCTGAAAGCGTGTAGTCGATGCGTCCCAGCAAATAATTCTGGTCGCCCTTCAGTGGATCGTCCACCAACGCCTGCGCCGTACCACCCGCCAGACTCTTGATGAACCCGGTGGTGGGATAGAGAGCGAGTGTATTTTGAATCGCTAGGCGGACGGCAGGATTCGAATTTTGCGCGACCGGACCAGTCGGAAGAATAAAGTTGTGAGCGTTCAAGTCCGGTACCACCACGACATTGGTATTGATCTTGCGCTGGCGGAGTCCCTCGTAATTCACGAAGAAGAACGCCTTGTCCTTCTTGATCGCGCCACCGGCCGATGCTCCGAATTGGTTCTGGCGGAAAGGAGGAGTGGTGCGGTCAAAAAAGTTGCGCGCCTCGAGAACATTGTTACGCAGAAACTCATAAGCGGAGCCATGCAAGGCGTTTGTCCCTGAACGACTAGACGCGTTGATTACGGCACCATTGCCGCCGAACTGCGCGCTATAGGTGTTGGTCAGTGCCTGGAATTCAGCGATCGCCTCCACACCAAGCGCGGTCCCCAGACCGCCAGCGCCGGGGCCGTTATTCCAAAAATTCACCATGTCCTGATCGTCCAGCAGGTAGGCTTGTCCGGACGGACGCGAGCCGGCAATCGTGTACTTCTGGCCGTTTCCGTAGAAGGTGCTGCCCGCGCCGGGAGCGCCCAACGGAATCTGCGTCACGCCCGGAGCCAGGGTGATGAGTTGGGTGAAATTGCGCCCATTTAGAGGAAGATCACGGATCTGTTTCGATTCCACCAGCGCACCGACCGCAGTGGACTGCGTCTCTACCTGCGAAACCTGGCCCTCCACGTTCACGGTTTGCGTTTGCGCGCCGACCGGCAATTGGAAGTCGGCTACCGGTTGTGAACCTACCGTTAGCGTAATCCCGCGCCGGGTTACGGTCTGGAAGCCCGCCTTCGCGGCCGTCAGGTCGTAATTACCGATCTGAAGATCGGGGAAACGGAAGCGTCCCTGGGAGTCTGTAGTAGTGGTTGCTGTGATATCGGTTCCTGTGTTCTTCGCCTGAACCTGGGCCTCCGCCATGGCCGCGCCGGAAGTATCTGTAATGGTGCCGGAAATTGCTGCGGTAGCTTGGGCGTTCAATCGTCCCGCGCCGAAGCCGAAAACGAGCAGTAATGCGCCTAAAGCGCACACAAATCGGGTGTAACTTTTCATTGATTCTCCTCACCTCTTTGCAGCTGGGACCCCTTGTCCGAGCTTTACCGACTGCACACTTCTTAAGCCAGCCGACCCCTATCGACGGTCTCAAGAACTTATAAGAACTGATATGTGAGCCTGGGTAGAATTTTATTCGAGTCGGAGGCGGAAGTCAATAATCCGCTATGCGCAAAGGCAAATAGCGGCTGAATTCTACTTCTTTTCGCCGCCTTCGCCTTCAGCGCCAGGGGCGGAGCCGCCCAGGAACAGGCGTCGTCCGTCGGTAAAGGTCAGGTCTTTACCGACCGCCCGGTTGGAACTGTCCTTAGCCTGATAGCCGTCCACTACGATTTCCGTTCCGACGGGTAGCGCATCCTTGGTAAAGCCCAGCCGCAGCAATGCGTTAGGACTCCCGCCTTCCACCCCCCAGTTGATCACTTTGCCATCGGTGCCGGTCACGTCAATGTGGATCCAGGAGTGTGGATTGATGAATTCGACCTTGGTGACTTTGCCGCGTAGCTTCAGCGGCTTGTTGGCGTCGAATTCCGCTGCGAAAGAATGGTGCGCCCACGCGGGCGCCGCGGCGAGTGCGATCAGCAGGAGCGTTCCCGTGAAGCGCATGGTTATTTTCCCGCCGCTTCCAGTGCGCGGGCTTCACTCAGCGTATTCGCCATCCCATAGTTCCCTTCGTGGCACGCGTACTCAAAGATCCGCCCCGGCGCTTTCCCTAAAGGCATCTGCACGGTCCAAGGCTTGGTCCAGGTGGCCGGGTCCTCAATGGTGAATTCGTAGAGGATGATGTCCTCCGCGGTGCGCGTGAAACGCTCGATCACGTGCAGGGAATCCGTGGAGCCGCGGAACGCGGTCCGGTTTGTGAAGTTGGTGGTGTCGACCACCAGCGTGCCGCTCTCCCAGTGGCCGCGCGAGTCGCCGCGCCATTGGCGAATGTTAGCCGGTAGATGGGGGCGCCCGTCGGTGGGAATCACACGAACGTCGTGGATCATCTCCTGCAGGATCGCCACGTAGCCCGCGCCTTGGAAAATCTGCAGATTGCTGTTATATCCCGCTTGCAGCATAGGCGGACCCTGGTTCGGCCACAGGATACAGCGCTCGCTCAAAGGACGGTTTTCCGCGGCGTCGAATTCGTGGCCCTTGGCCTTGGTGGCGTTGGCTGCAATACGCGCGCGCGCTTCCGCCGTCTGCGGTGGGACGCGGCCCTCCGGCCCGATAATCAACGATGTTCGTAGATTGGGCGCGAACTTGCCCTGACTCGGATCCAGTCCGAATTGGCTCAGATCGTAATGCGCCTCGACAGTAACCGGCCGATCGCCCTGGAATCCCGCCTGCGCTTTTGCGGCGGCTTCTTCCGGCGTGTAAAATTCCTTGGCACCCAGGTTCGCGGGGCGCTCCAGCGGCACATTGCTGGCGTTGGTCCACGTTCCCTGCAGATCCGGTTGGCCGTCAACGGTGCGCGCGGGCGTCCAGGTTTTGACCGTCGCCGCGCCTGCGGCTTTGGCCGCTACCGAAGGAACTTGCGCGTTGAGGGCAAGCGGGGCGAGCAACAGGATCGAGACAAACCAATGGCGCACGAAGACACCTCCCACTTGAGTAACGTTATCGGCGTGAATCGATGGTGTCAAGCCACCAGCACCAATGGCAGTGCGCTCCGCGCACTTGTGCTAATATCGCACCAAATGAAAAAAGCCATCGTAATCGCGCTGTGTCTCGCCGGCTCCGCGTTGGCGCAGCAATACACCAAAGACGGGGAACTGATGCGGCCTAAGGATTACCGCGAGTGGATCTTCTTGTCATCGGGGATTGGCATGACCTACACCGGCGGCTCGTCCCAAAATCCGGCGTTCGAGAACGTGTTCGTCAACCCGGAAGCGTACCGGGAGTTTCTGAAGACCGGAATCTGGCCCGACAAAACGGTGCTGATCCTCGAAATTCGCGCCTCCGAAAGCCGCGTGTCTATTAATAAGGACGGGCGCGTGCAGACAAAAATAGCGGCCATGGAAGCGCACGTGAAGGACTCGGCGCGCGGCGGCTGGGCGTTCTATGGATTTCATGATGCGGGGGATAAAGGCACGTTATTTCCCAAGACCGCTGACTGCTACTCCTGCCACGAGAAGAACGCAGCCACCGATACCACTTTCGTGCAGTTTTATCCCACGCTCATCGAGACGTCCAAGAAAAAGGGCACCTACAAGGAAACCGCCCACTAACTATCGCGACGCGGCGGTCTCCGATAGATGCTGCGCGATCTCACTCGCGTGGCGCAGCACTTTGGGATCCTTGACCCCGAACGCGAGTGCCTTTTGCATTTCAGCATGGGCCTGCGCGTAATCCCCGCTCGCGGCGAGCGACCAAGCGTAGGCGTCCAGCGTGAAAGCGTCGTGGCGGCGCGCCAGTTCCTGCTTGGCAATCTCCAAGGCCCTGGCAGGCTGATGCGCGTAGTCCACGTAGTAGCCGATCAACTCGTGATTTGAGTTATCGGTGATGTTCGATTCCAGTAAAGACTTTTGTTCGAACTCGGCGAACGCTTTGGCGGCGTCGTTTTTGCGTCCTGCACGATCGAGCGCCTCGGCGAGGGCGAACAGATTCTCCGCGTGCGGCGCCGCCGAGTAGCGTTTTTCGAGCAGCGCGACCGCGTCGTCATAACGATTTTGGGCAATCCGGACTTGCGCCAGCGTCCCCAGTGCGTAGTGGTAATTCGGGAACAGTCCCAGCGCGCCGGTGGCGTAAGTCTCGGCTTCCAGCACATTGCCTGACAGCAATTGCAGGTGCGCGATCTGCGTCAACAGCCAGGCGCGGTCCTCCGCTTCCTGAAACGGTGTCGAATCGTAGGCCATGTGCATGAGATCCATCGCGCCCGAAAGATCGCCGTGCAACTCCCGCAAATACGCCGCGCGCGTGAGACCTGCGACATTGCCGGGCCGGATGTTCAGCATCCACTGCGCTGCCTTGACGGCGGCATCATAGTTGCCGAGTTCCGCGTTGGCGTCCGCCAGATACCCGTAAACGGTGATGTCGTCCGGAACACGCTTATTCAAGACCGTTGCGGCTTCCAGAGCCTTGGCGAACTCGTGGCGGCCCAGCAGCAGCCACGCTCTGACCTTCAGCGCGTCGAAGTTATCGGGCGCTACTTTGAACGATCTCTCCAGCGTCTCTTCCGCCTTCGCGTAGTAGGCGACGTCGGAAGTTTCGCGGGCGCGCCGCGCATACGCCATCGCAAGGCTAGCGTAATAAGGAACGTGATTCGGCTGCTTGGCGATCTGTGCTTCAGCCTTCTGAATACTGATTTCCGCTGGCGACATCGCAGCGGCGGTCTGCGCCGTTTGGGCACAGACCGCCACGGAAGCTAGAACACTCAGTGTGCAAATCGCCAATGAATGGTTCATGGTTTTCCTCATTGAGTTTTCCTCATTTCACTCACTAGTTCGGACAGACGTTGCCGATTTGCCCGCTGCATCCCGGCTGACCGGGACCAGCACCGTGCACGCTGTCGCGTCCGCTATAAGCCGGCGCGACGAAGGGGAAGGTAGAAGGCAGCGGCGTGGCCGCCGTGTTCACGCCATCGCCAATCGGAGTGTTGTATTTCGGATCCGCCAAAATACCAGCCACCGCGCGTGCCGAGATATCCACGACATCGTCGAGAGGACGGCGCCCGTTGGGATAGCCGGCGTTATCGCCCGCCAGGAAGCCCAAGCGCTTGGCCATGGCGAAAGGCGTGGGAGGAATGCCGGTATTCAAACGCATCAAATCGGCGATCGGCCCGGCGTCCTGCGGACCGCAGCCGGGGCAGATGGGAGCGTTGTATTGCACCAGCGGCAACAAATCCATACGGGGCGCGGGAGGCACCGGAATTCCGATGGAGCCGAAAATCTGCGCCAACAGCGGATTCAAGAAGAAGTTCGCAAACTGGCTATCGTTCGACGGATCTTCGGTGCTGAAACGATCCTTGGAACCCGTGCCGATGATCAGTTCGTTGATCAGCGGATTGCCCTCGCGCTGTATTTGCGAAAAACCGCCGGCCAGATTGGTAGTGGAGTCGCGCAGCACGGTGACGCGCGGCCGCGAAGTGGTGCCATAGGTGCCGATCACGGCGTTTTTATCGCCAGCCGCGTGCATCTTACCGTCCACCGTGAGCAGCGAGATGGGAACCTCGAGAACGATACTGTTCACGTTATAGCCAGCCAGCGTATTGGGAGCATAGTTATGGTGATCGTCGGCATCCACGCTCGCGCTCAGCACGCCGCCGCCAACCGCCGAGCGGAAGTTCAGAGAATCGAACGCCGCGCCTAGATCGATGAAGAAAGGATCGGCGACCGTGCCCGCGAATACGCTAATCCCGTTGGGCAGATTGTAGATTCCCTGGGCGCGCAGCGCGTTGTAATCCGGCATGGTGCGCGGCCCGACATTGCTGGGGACGGCGAAGAGTGTCTGTCCTTGCCCGATCGCCTGACGGCCGTGCTTGGTAACCATCGTGATGGTGTAAGTCTGGCGGAGGCTGAAGCCTTCCGATCCCGCGCCGTCGAGCGCCGTGATGGCCGGAATCCCCGCCAGGTTCCCCACGAATCCGGTGAAGACTCCGGGCTGGCGGATTTGCGTGGTGAAACGAAACTGGAAGGTGATGTCTTCATTGCCGTCGTGGTCGTTGTCGATCTTCATTTCATAAAGGATGTTGGGGTCGAACGGGAAGTAGTTAGGACCGTTGGCAGGCTCCAGGAACGGGTCGACATTCAAGATCATCACGACATGATCGGGATGCTCCGGGCTGACAAAGGCGTACCAATCAGTGATGTCGGCCTTCTGGTCGAGAGCCGTGATGGGCGCTTCGCGGTGGCTGGAGGCGAAGAGCTGGGCGGGCGGCGCCAGCAACATCGCCAGGACCGCCAAGGGCGGTAGCAGTGCGAGGGGTTTCATTTTCATGGGTAAGATCCTTTCAAAGGGATCTACGCTGGCGGATGGATTTTGGATTTGATTCGCCGCCAGAAAAGCGCTTTCCACGGATCGGCCGGTGAGATATGATACGGTTCGCATGATCACTCGAGCTTGCTTGTTTGCGGTCGCGACGCTGGCTTTTGCGCATCACGGGACCAATGCGTCCTATGACTTAACGAAGCGCATGACGTTCAAAGGAACGGTCACCGAGTTTGCATGGTCCAATCCACATGTCCAGATCTATTTCGACGCCGCCGACGACAGCGGCAAGACTGTGAACTGGGCGGCCGAAACAGGCAGTCCCGGTGTGCTGGCGCGAGAAGGCTGGACGAAACACTTGCTGAAACCTGGTGACCCGGTCACGGTGATCCTTGCGCCCGCCAAGACGGGAGCGCCGGTAGGAGTGCTGGTCAAGCTGACGCTTGCCGACGGCAAAGAATTCGATCGAGCGATCCCCGGGAACTGAAATGCGAACCTTTACAGTCGTTGCCCTCGGAATCGGAGTCCTGGCCAATTCCGCTCACGCACAAGTTCAGGATCCGCATGATCTATCAGGCGTGTGGCGGTGGACAGGACGGGTTTTAACTTTCAGTGCGGAAACGCCCCCGATGACGGCCTGGGGCAAGGCTCGCTTCGACGCCAACAAACCCTCCTACGGCGCGCGACAGGTCCCGCCCGCGGTGGGGAACGATCCGCAAGGCAAGTGCGATCCCCTGGGCATTCCGCGCCTGCTGTTCTACGGCGGCACCACCACCATTGAAATGCTGCCGGCGAAAGATCGCATGTTGCAGTTCTTCGAATGGGGCCACGTCTGGCGCACCATTTGGACCGACGGCCGCAAGTTGTCCAACGATCCCGATCTCGATTCGCGCTGGTTGGGATACTCGGTGGGCCGCTGGGATGGCGACGCGTTCGTCGTCGAGTCCAACGGTTTCACGGAGAAGACTTGGCTCGATCACTTCGGCGATCCGCACAGTGACGAGATGCGTCTTGAGGAGCGCTACCGCCGTGTGAGCCGCGACACCTTGGAACTCACGATGACGCTCACCGACCCGAAGACTTACACCAAGCCTTGGGTAAGCGACAAGAAGATGTTCAAGCTGGAACCCAAGACCGAGGTGGCGGAAATCTTCTGCGCACCCTCGGAAGAGGAATCGTTCAACAAGCGCGTGCGCGATCCCGCCGGCAGCGCGAAAAAATAGTTACTTGACCGCGAATACCCAGATAGCGCCGCCCTCCGGCACTTCTGGATACTTGCCGGGGATCAGCGTATTGAGCACCGCCTGCATGGAGCGCGCGTCCACGCCCCAGCCCGATTGCACGGCGATGTACTGTTTGCCGTTCACCGCGAACGATACCGGTTGCCCGGTGATGCCGGAGCTGGTGGGGAACTCCCACAAAAGTTTTCCGCTCATGGCGTCGAAGGCGTGGAACATGCGATCGTTGGTACCGCCGCTAAACACCAACCCCCCGGCCGTCGCGAGCATCGGTCCCCAGTTCTGCGAGTTCGCGTAGGTGTGGGTCCACACTCGCTTGCCGGTGTCGACGTTCCAGGCCTGCACTTCGCCGATGTGATCGGCTCCCGGAGCCACCGTCAACTGGGTTCGGGCACCCAAAAACCGGCCGCCGGGAGTGTACTCCACCTTCTCACCGGTGCTGGTCATGCATAGATTCTCATTCGCCGGAATGTAGATCATCCGTGTCTGCGGACTAAACGCAATGGGGGGCCAATTCTTGCCGCCCCACAGCGAAGGACAAAAGTCCGCGGTCTTGCCGGTGCCCGGTTTGCGGTCGGGATCGACTTCGGGACGCCCGGTCTTGGGGTCCAGACTCTTGTACACATTCTGCTTCACGAACGGAGTCCCATCGACGAACTTGATCGCCCCGTCGGTGCGTTCGAGAAACCACAGATAACCGTCGCGCGCCACATCGATCAAGCCCTTCACGGTTCTCCCGTTGCGTTGATAGTCGACCAGAATCGGCGGCGACACTTCGTCCCAGTCCCAGGATTCATTCGGATCGTACTGATGATGCCCTTTGATTTTCCCAGTCGCCACATCGATCGCGATGGTGGAGGAAACATACAAGTTGTCACCCGGCCGCTGGTCGCCCATCCATGGCCCGCCGTTGCCGACGCCCCAATAGGCCAGGTTGGTTACCGGATCGTAGTTTCCAGTGACCCACACCGAGCCGCCACCGTTCTTCCACTGGTCGCCCTTAGGCCACGTCTCGCT
>Ga0068858_100005474_pt1 | contig 12428 bp, 6 predicted proteins | sample KBSSwiS12_FD_66589 | JGI IMG/M metagenome (GOLD analysis project Ga0068858, IMG submission 66589) | Switchgrass rhizosphere microbial communities from Kellogg Biological Station, Michigan, USA - KBS Switchgrass S1-2 | ecosystem: Host-associated > Plants > Roots > Rhizosphere > Soil ... | reverse complement strand
GGGGCGCTGTATTTCCTCAGTCCCGGTGTAACGTTTGGCAAAACGAAGGTGCCGATTCCCCAGTCCGTGATCCTGAACGGCATCACGCCCGGTCCGAATAACCGGACCGCGCGGCTGGATTCGGCGGCGCGCGGTGATGGCCGTGACTATGGCAGCGGACTGAAGGTCGAGCGCGAGTTGGGCAGCTTGAACCTCGCGTTCATCTCGTCCTACGACCACTACGATCTGACCGATCTGCAGGACACTGACGGCAGCGACTTTGATTTCAGCACCGTAACCCCCGGGGTACCCCCCGGCGGCTCGGCCAACGGCGGTTTCTTCAGGATCAGCTCGGTCACAGACGAGCTGCGGTTGACTTCGTCGGACGTTGGCCCGTTCCGCTATGTAGCAGGCTTGTACTACAGCCGAACCGGGTCCTTGCGCGATTTCGTGCGCGGCTCGAACTCACTCGGGCCATTCGGCACTCTGACGCAGCTGCCGACGACCAACAGTACGGCCTATTCGAGCTATGTCTCGAACGCCGTATCGAAGAATTTCGCGATCTATGGCCAGTCGACCTACGACATTCTCGAGAAACTTTCGCTGACCACGGGTCTGCGGGTCAATCGCGAGGAGATCAGCTACAACTTCGTGGATCGCTTCAACAATGTCACCTACGGCGCCCCCGAGTGCTCGAGCACCTCACCCACTTTGCCCATCTCGACCTGCAACCACTCCACCTCCGTCACCGGCCGGGCGAGTCTGCAGTACCACTTGACCGACGAAGTGATGCTGTTCGGGGGCTATGCGCGAGGTTATAAAGGTAAGGCCTACGATCTGACCAGTACGCTGACGGTGCGGACGCCGCTGACCACCGGACCGCTGAAGGGAATTCCGGTCGCCGACGCCGTCGCGGCCAGGCAGCCGGTGCCGGCGGAGACGGTCAACAGCTACGAAATCGGCTTCAAGAGCACGTTCTTCGATCGGCGCCTCACGTGGAATGTCACGGCATTCGACGAGGAATTCCAGGGCTTCCAGGCGCAGAGCCGCGACGATGTCACCAATCAGAACATCCTCAACAGCATCGGGCGGGTCACCTCCCGTGGTGTTGAGACCGAGTTGGCGACCGTGATCGGTGACTTCACGCTGAACGGCGGCGGAGCTTACGACCGTGCAGTGATGGAGCGCTTCCCGAATGCCACCTGCTTTGCGCAGCAGACCGTGGCACAGGGCTGCGTGGGTGGCCAACAGGACCTGTCGGGCAAGCCACTGTTCAATGCGCCGAAGTGGAACTTCAGCTTCAATGGCCAATACGATGTGCCGGTTACATTTCACGATTGGCGGCCGTTCATGGCAGCCAGCTATCGCTGGCAGTCGCAGGTGGTATTCAACTTGCTGCAGGATCCGGATTCGGTGCAGCCGTCGTATGGCCTGTTCGACCTCTCGCTCGGTACCCAGAACGAGCATTTCAAGCTGACGGCCTTCTGCAACAACGTGTTCGACAAGAGGTACGCCCTTACGCGCGGCCGCGGTGCCGCCTTCAACATCAGTCAGACGGCGAATCCGCCGACTGATGCGATCAGTTGGACGCCGGCGCGCGACAGCATGCGCTACTTCGGGGTTCGCTTGTCGGCGACTTTCTGAGCATGCGTGCAGGAGCGGTTGTCGCGCCAAAAGCGCGACTGGCCACGGCAGCGCCGTACGATGTGACCGCAGCGGCGCGTGCGTTGATCGTCGGAATGGCCGCCGTGGCGGCGATCGCCGAGGCCACCGTGGCAGCCGCAGGTACGCCGCCCCCCATGGCGGCCGGCGGCTCGCCAATGGCAATGCTGGCGGCCACTGCGGCCGCTGTCAGCGAGGCCGCGGCGCCCTACAACCAGACTGTCAGCGGCCGCATCCAGCCGCAGTCGCGCGAGCTGCTGGTCCGCCTGGCGAAGGAGGGGCGGCAACTCTCCCTTGATGGCGTGCCGGTATTTAACGGCGACGACAAGTTCCTGCCCGGCAAGATCGCCCTCGGCCTTGCAGAGTTTCTCGTAACTGTGCCCGCGGACGATCCGCGCCGCGCGCAATACATCGCGGGCTTTCGCCGCATTGCCAAACTTACCGCCGACGACGCGAACGACACCTGGGGCATCTACTACTACATCTCCGGGCTCAACAAACTGCGCAAAGCCGGGATGTTGAATGCGGCCGTGGATCGGCTGACGCTCGCAAAATTGAGAGTGCGCCTCGATTGGCGCAGCTTCGTGGATGCCGACAATTTTGCGCTGATTGACCACCCCAACAATTACTACTGCGTGGCGTTCGGCATTGCACGTCTGCGCGTGCAGATGGGCTGGGAAGACAACTCCGGCTCCGAGCAGCTGCTGCAGAAAATGCTGGAGCACTACCGTCAGTTTTCCGGCGAATATGGTTTCGCCGACGAGACCGACGGCGAGGGCCGCTTCGATCGCTACAGCGTGCTGCTGAGCGCCGAGATTGCACAGAGATTCATCGAAACGGGCTCACAGCCGCCGCCTGAAGTGGTGGGCTGGGTGAGAAAATCTGCCGATGTGATGCTTCAGCGCCTCAACCCCAACGGCGATGGCTTTGAGTATGGGCGCAGCCTCGGACCTTACGGCCTCACGGCGATCGTGGAAGTGCTGACCGCGGCAGCCGCTCTGGGTGTCTTGAACGAGCAGGAAAAAGCCCTGGCATACGCATTTGTTTGCCGAGCCGGGCAGCATTATGTGGACTTCTGGCTGAACAAGCAGACCGGTTCCGTCGACATGTGGGATCAGGGCCGGCGCACGGACGCCTATCGCGGGAAATTCCGCATTCTGGGCGAGAATCTGTCCCTGGCGCATCAGTTCGTCTACACGAACACAACCTGGAACGAGCTCGGTTTCCAGGACAAGGCGCCAATGCCGGATTTCGCCGCGGCCCTGAATCGTCTTCCGAAGAGGACGGTAACGTGGTTTGCGCGCGGAGAATACGACCGCATGCTGCTGACGCTGCGCGATCGTGGACATGTGATCGGCTTGCCATTGATCAGCGGCGGCCAGAGTCTGCACATGCACAATCCGTATTTCCCGATTCCATACTCGCCGGGAATGCTCGACAGCATCGCGGACGGCAGCTCCCCGCAACTGCTGCCTCAATTCACCCTGGCCGACGGCTCAGTCCTGGCGCCCCTCGCGTACTTCCAACACGTGAAGGTGACTGAGCACGGTGGCGAGACCGTGATTACTTTCCAGCAACCCTGCCTCGACAAGTTGGGCGCCCAAAACCCCATCGCGGATGATCGGTTCTCGCTGACATCGACGTACGTTTTGTCGTCCGGCCGAATCACCCGCACGGATCTTTACACGCCGAAGGGAACGGTGGAGCTGAAGGGCCTGCGGATGGAATTTGCTACCTACTCCGAGGGTCCGGCACAGAAGGGCGGAACCACTACCTTCGCGCACGGCGCAGTACGAAAGTTCGAGGCCTCCGGGTTCGATCATTGCAGCACCGCTGCGGTTCAAGACGATGTGGCCTACCACACGCCCACGGGTCCACTGACTACGAAAGTATTGTGCGAGAGCGCCAGCCGCACAGTGCAAGGACCGATAAAGCTCAGGTGGACGCTGAATTATCGGTAACTCCTTGACCGGTGCATGAGAAGTTTTCATGTGCGCATGAGCGCAGTTGCACCGCTGCGCGCCACACCCGTCCCCGTTCCCGCCTGAAAACCGGCCCGTTCCGCGAGAATTGTGAACCAGCTCCGCTGCTTGTTTGCATAACGCCCCCAAAGACGCCTCCACACCCTGTTTGAGCCTCGACCTCGCGCGTTAGACTTACGGGCGTAAGGGGGATTGGGGTGGCTTGCGAACCCCGCGTGCCTTGGACCGCGCACGTAACCAAATAAATGACGGCTGGCCGGGGGACCGCGCCAGAGCCGGACAAACTGGGCGGGAGAATATGAAGAGGCTCATGGTGGTTGGGCTGGCGCATCTGCTGATGGCCGGCCTCTTGCTGATCAGCACGACAGGTGCGGCGCGGGAACGCACACCCAAAGTGATCGCCAAAGGTGCGCAGATCGGTGTGGTCAATCTCCTGAATGCGGAGGTGATGCACTATCACGCCGCCAAGGACATCAACAACAGCTTTCTGAAGATTCAGGCGGTGGATTGGCCGGTCGATGCCATGCTGACGGAGGCGCTCCAGGGTCAAGTGGAGCAGTTGGGTTTGACGCTCACCGCTCTCACACCGACGGACGCACTCGAGCGCGCACGCGAAAGTTGCTTTGTCAATGCGGCGCTCGCCGACGGCTTGCCCCGGAACTGCTCAGCGCCCATCGTCGAGCAGGCCTCGAGCGCCGGTGTGGAGTATCTGATCGTGTTGGCCCCGGGACTCAACAACTCGGCCCATGCGGGCAGCAACCGCTCTGAAGGCGTAACCGAAGCCATGCGCGGGTGGGGCTTTCTCACGCGCGAGCGTGCGGGCGCGAAAGACAAACCAACTCTGTTCAACGAAATCGAATTGCTGCTGATCGGTATCAGCCCGGAGGGGGCCACACTGCGTGCCCGGCAATGGGGTGGGCTCTACACCATGCAGTGGCAGACCTACACGCTGCCGCCGGACCCGAAGGCGATTCCCCCCGAGCAGCTGGATCAGCTGCAGCCGTTGTTCGCTGCCATGCTGTCGCGGCAGGCCAAGGACCTGCTCGCCCAGGTACTGGTCGCACCTTAGGTCATCGCGGCTCAGGCGCCGCCCAAGGGTGATGGCCGTCACAGTTTTGGGCCGCACAACCTCAAGAACTGTGGGGATGAGACAGAACGCCGGGCGGCGGGGGCAGCTTGGACGCACTCTCGGGCGCAAACAGGGGCCAAGGAAGCCAACAATGAATTTGCGCGCTGGGGTGGTTGCAGTATTCACTTCATTGACGGTGGGCGGACTGTCCGCGTGTGGCGGCGGCGGCGGCGACTCGAGACCCACCAATAGCTATACCGCCGGCGTATATCAGCCCGAATCCACGTTTGCGGCCAAGTGCGCAGCTCCCCGCTCAGGAACGGACCCCTATACCCAGAAGGCCTTTCCCGACATGGCAGGCTCGAGCACGGATGAGAACAACTGGCTGCGATCCTGGACCAACGATCTATACCTCTGGTACAGCGAGGTGCCGGATCTCGACCCGGGCCAGTACACCACCAGCAAGTACTTCCCGTTGCTGATGACCTCCGCCACGACGGCCTCGGGCTCCGCCAAGGACAAGTTTCACTTCATTTATAAGACCTCCGTGTGGGAATCACTATCGCAATCCAACACGGATATTGGTTATGGAGTGCAGTTCAAGATCATCTCGAAGACGCCGCCCAGGAAGGTGATTATCGCGTTCACGGAAGCGGGTTCCACAGCCAGCCAGGCACCTGCAAGCCTCGCGCGGGGAGCGACGATTCTGGCGATCGACGGCACGGACATCAATGTCAGCGACAGTGCCGGCGTTGACAAGCTCAATGCGGGGCTGACGCCGGCGGCGGCTGGCGAGAGCCATACATTTCAGGTCCAGGACCTCGGCGCGGCAACCTCGCGGACCGTGACCCTGCAGGCTGCCAACGTCACGTCGAAGTCGGTTCCGAACGTGCAGACGATTTCGACCACCACCGGCAAAGTGGGGTACCTGCTGTTCAACAACCACCTCGCGCCGGCCGAGACCGAGCTGGTGACCGCGATCAATACGTTGAAGTCGGCCGCGGTGACTGACCTCGTGCTCGACATGCGTTACAACGGCGGCGGTTACCTGGACATTGCCAGCGAGCTCGCCTACATGATCGCCGATACCAACATGACCGGGGGACAGACATTCGAGCTGCTGCAGTTCAATTCCAAGCATCCCAGCACCGATCCGGTCAGCGGCGCCGCGATCACCCCAACGGCATTCCACACCACGACGCTGGGTTTGTCCCTGACCCGGGGACAGCCTCTGCCGAACCTCGGGCTGCAGCGGGTTTTTGTGCTCACGAGCGCCGGCACCTGCTCGGCCAGCGAGTCGGTCATCAATAGCCTGCAGGGCGTGGGCGTACAGGTCATTCAGATCGGCACGACCACCTGCGGTAAGCCTTATGGCTTCTACCCGGCTGACAATTGCGGCACTACCTATTTCAGCATCGAGTTCCGCGGCGTGAATGCGCGCAGCTTCGGGGACTACACGGACGGCTTTACTCCCAGCGCCGCAATGAGTGCCAGCACCGGCAGCAGCGCAACGTTACCGGGCTGCGTGGTCAACGATGACTTCACTCACGCATTGGGCGACCAGAACGAAAGCTTGCTGTTCGTAGCTTTGAGCTATCGGATGAATCAGAGCTGCAGTGTGCCACCTGCGGGCCTGGCACCGGGAATGAGCTTGAAGCAGATAGCGCGGGGAGAAGCTGAGGGTGCGCTCATCAGATCGCCGATGCGGGAGATCCGCGTTCTGCAGCCACCGTCGAACTGAACTACAGCGGGTTTCAGCGCGTCCCGCCGTCGGCCGACCACGGTAGCGCTAACACGGCAGCGTGGCCGCCGCAGGGCGTGACGGACTACAAAAAATAGCAAGATACGGAAGGCCCCGATCGCGCTATGGGGCCACCGATGGCTAAATGAATCACCCGCCGGGCCGATAGCCATAGAGTAAGGTCCGGAGGTTTTGACCTCCGCGAATTCTCACTTCATGCAGCAAATCTGTCGGCACCGCCGTTCCGGATGCATGGCGAGTGCGGCCCGGCGCATCCTCGCCTGCGGTCTCGTGATGTTGTTGATGGCGGTGCAGGAGGCTCCGGCGCAGCAATTTACCTTTCGTCAGTACGGACAGGAGGAGGGGCTCGCCAACCTCGCGCTGAGCTGCCTGTTTCAGGACCGCACCGGGTTCATCTGGATGTGTACCGAGAACGGCCTGTTCCGGTACGACGGCACCGACTTCGAGCGTTTCGGTGAAGACGAAGGCATCGAAAACACAGTCATCCACGGCGCCGTGGAGGATCCGTCGGGCCGGTTGTGGGTCGGCACTTCGAGTGATCTGTATCTGGGCGTCGGCGGTCACTTCCGCGCCATCCGGCCGGAGGGCCGCAACCTGATCGTTGATCCTGGACTGCGGATCGCGGCACTGTCTGCTGACCGCATGCTGGTGATCAATAAGGATCAGCTTCTCGAGCTGCATTTCTCGCCCCAGGAGCGCATCTGGCACAGCGCGTCGTCCTTCACTCCCGAGGAGTTGAATGCCCACCCTGGTTTGCAACATCTCAGCAGCCTCGGCGTCGATCGCCTCGGGCGGGTGTGGCTTGGCTGTGGCACCGAGATCTGCGCAGTACAGCACGGCCGCGTCGACTCGTGGGGTACCGGGGCTGGGGTCCCCGAGGACACATGGCGTTCGTGGCTGGTCGATCGGGAAGGGCAACTCTGGGCACGTGGCCTGAAACACGTAGTTGTTCTGAAGGCGGGCGCTACCCGGTTCGAGACCCGCGACCCGCCTCACAGCAAGCTTACGTCGGACATTCTCAACGTGCCGCTGGCCGTCGACCGCGAAAACCGCATCATCGTACGCAATGATGTTGGACTCGCGCGCTGGAATGAGGGGCGCTGGGAGGAGTTCACCGCAAAAAACGGCCTGCCATCCCTGAGCACCGCTGCGCTGTTGGTCAGCCGCGATGGCACCCTCTGGCTCGGCACGTCCGGGCACGGCTTGTCGCGCTGGCGCGGCTACGGGAATTTCGAGGCCTGGACGGTGGCGCAAGGGCTGGAGGCGGATGCCGTCTGGTCGGTGCTGCGAAGCGCCAGCCGCGGCATCGTGCTGGGGACGCGAGCCGGCTGCTATCGCATCGACGAGACATTGCACCGTGGGGTGCCTTGCAGTTACGCCGGCATGCCGCCGGGCGAAATCCAGCTCATGACCGAACGTGCCGACGGCAGCCTGTGGATCGGAATGACGACCGGCGAGCTGCTGCGTGTCGCCGCCGGCGCGCAGCGCGCGACTCAAATCGACACGTTGCCCCTGATGCGCAGGCTCTACGCGGACTCCATGGACCGGCTGTGGATTTGCACTAACACGGGAGTCTATGTCGTGCAACCCGGTACCACACGGGTTCAGCAGATGACCCTCCCGGGCTCGGTCGGTGAGATCACCGACGCTGCCGAGGATAACCAGGGTGCGATTTGGATGGCTTCTCAAGGCGGCCTGCTGCGTTGGTCCGGTGGACGATGGATTGTGTTGAAAGTGGACAGCGAGCACGCCCACAGCGGCTTCGCGTCCGTCACCGCGGTTGGGGGCGGATGGCTTTGGGCAGGCACGACTTCGCAAGGCGTGATGCGACTGCATGTTGAAGGCGATCGCGCCGATCGTGTTGAGTGGGTGACGGAGCCCATGGTGTCCCGGGCGTCAATCTACTTCACTGCGAAAGACACTCGCGGCTGGATCTGGGTGGGTACCGACGCGGGCGTTGCTGTGTTCGATGGTAGCCTTTGGCGCCGATTCAGCCGTAGTGACGGTTTGATCTGGAACGATACGGATCAGAACAGTTTTTTCGTCGATGGGGACGGATCCGTGTGGATCGGCACCTCAGGCGGACTGGCACATGTAGTGCGGCCCGAACGGTTGATACAGAGCGCGCCGCTGGACTTGCGGATCACGCACGCGACCTTGGGTGGCAACGTGCTCGATGCGCAAACGCCGCATCAGCTTCCGTGGGAGCCTAACGCCGCATTGAACCTCCACCTGGCCGACCTGGAGCATAGTGAGACCCGGCAGACCGTCTTCAGGGTCCGGCTGCGCGGGCTCAGTGACGAGTGGTTCGAAACCGCCGATCCCAAGTTGCATTATCCAGGGCTCGCGCCGGGCGAATACAGGTTTGAAGCCGTGTCGGTGGACTCCGACCATCAACGCAGTTCGCAGCTCATGCATCTGAGCTTCGAGTTATTGCCGCCATGGTGGGGCACTCTATGGTTTCGGCTGGTGGTAGTCGGCGTGGCCTGCGCTTTACTTGCAGCCGCGTGGAACTATCGCATGCACAATCTGAGCGTCCACAAGCGGGAGTTGGAGCGCCAGCTGCGCGAGCGCCAGGTGTTGCTCGAGCGTGCGACCCGTGATGCGTTGACGGGCCTTTGGAACCGCACCGCGATCCTCGAGATCCTCGGTCGGGAGATCGACTCGGCCAGACAGTTCTCGACACCGCTCGCAATCGTGCTCATTGATGTCGATCATTTCAAACGTATCAACGATACCTACGGACACCTGTGCGGGGATGCGGTGTTGCGCACCTTGAGCACGCAGGTCTCCGCGCGGGTCCGCGTCACCGACTCTCTGGGACGCTTCGGCGGCGAAGAGTTCCTGTTGGTGGTACCCGGCGCGCCCCAGCAACGGCCCTTCCTGCCGCTCGAGCGTCTACGGCGCGCCATCTCCGAAATCCCGTTTTCATACGATGATTTGACCATCAACGTGACGGCCAGTTTCGGGATGGCGTGGCTGGCGCACGCTTCTGACACCGCCGAGAAACTACTGGGGCGTGCTGATACGGCGTTGTATTCGGCGAAGTACGCGGGGCGGAATCGGATTGAGTATGCGGAGGTTGGGTGAGGCGGGGGTCGGGCGGCTAGGGAGCCCGTGCAGCTGCACGCCTTCTACACCGCGAGCGGTGACAGCTTCGACCGCTGCCGAGTAGGGCGCGGCGAGTAGGTAAAAGGGCACGGCCGCAAAAACGCGCCCACGACAGTTGTCCGTTGAATGACGAACTAGGGCGGCTAATTTACAGCCCGCAAAAGACCCCGCCAGCCCTTTGTCTCGGAAATGAGCATCGATCACGAACTGACCGTGTACCAATTGTGGTACATACTGAACTCGTCTGGGAGAAGCCCACATGCGCTCCCCTCGGCCTGGGCCTTTGGGAAGTGCGTAGCAGCCTGACAAGCAACCGGATAGCCCGTGTTATTTTCACGTTACATGAAGATCGTATGTGGCTATTGCACGGCTTCGTCAAGAAGACCCAGAAAACCCCGCAACGTGAGATCGATGTCGCTCGAAAGCGCAAGCAGGAAGTGAAGAAATGAGCAAGGCGCGCAAAACCAAGAAGAACCCGCATATGGGGGGCACCTTTGATGATTTCCTCAGGGAGGAGGGGATCTATGAGGCCGTACAGACGACGGCGATGAAGCGCATTCTCGCGATGCAACTTGCTGAAGCGATGAAAGAGCGCAATCTGACTAAGGTCGAAATGGCTCGCCGGATGCGAACCAGCCGCGTCCAGCTCGATCGGCTTCTTGATCCTGACAACGACAGCGTCACACTCGCAACTCTATGTCGAGCCGCTGCGGTGGTGGGCCGTGAGCTGCGGCTCGAGCTCGTGTAACTGGAAGCTGTTTGACCCTGCTCCATTCGCGGTCATCATCAACCGGGACCGCTTTTCCACTTGCCGATTTCAACTGTCGGAAACGCAGTCCGTGTATTCGCTCACGCAACAGAGCTCGGAGTCCATTCCGATCCAGTGCAACAGCCAGACTCAGATCAGCGGAGCAAGGGATTTGATAGAATATCCGATACAGCCACAGACACCGATAGGCTCAATAAAGATAACTTCGGCAATAGAGGAGCATCTTTGCGTTGATCCTGCTCGATCTGTCATTCCGGTTCCGCCGCGGCTCAGTGCGTGAACATAAACCACAAAGCCACAACGATCGCCGAGCTAATGATGAGAAGCGCGGCCTTGCGCAGTGGGCTCGAAGGAGCGCGCGGCTTCTTGTCCGACTGCGGGGCCGCCGTTAGTTTTGAGGCGGCCCCGAACCTGCTTTCCAGAGGACGCGCCGAAGCCCGGTCTGTGGGACGCGCGGCGATGGTTGCCGGGGAGGGGGCGTATGGATTCGCAGGAGGCGTGTATGGATTCAAGCGCGTGGTTGGCGCGGTGTCGGCATCTTCGTCGGATAAATCGCGGTTCTCGAGCTCACCCCGCTCAAAAGCGCCAATCAATTCGTTGGCCTGTGAGACCTGACCGCTCGGCACCTGGAGTCGCGTCCCTCCGCCGGCGTTCGAGAGAAATACGTGCGTGGTTGCCAGGTGTTCTCCCCACATGTGCACAAAAATGCCCTGAGATTCGAGCAAGGCCCTGAGCAGGTTCGCTTTCATGGCATCCCACTGCACTGAGACCGTGACGAGGTCCGATTCGTCAGAGTCGATTTCGACAGCCGATTCCACGGTGGAGTCTGCGGTGCCGGGAAAAGACACCGGATCAACACCTCGTGAGCTCAGGATGTTGCCCGCAACTTCGGTCGCCAACGGAGTCAGCGTCGCGCTGCGAAGGCTTGCTAATAAATCCTCGTCTGACAGAAGCTCAAAGCGCTGGGTGAGGCCTTCCCGAGACACTTCCATAACTTATTTCCGTGAAAGAGACTTCCAAGGTGGATTGTCTCGCATCGCGTTGACCATCGGTGTGACCGATGTCAACGGTGAGGCTTACTCTGCAGGGGTTGAGGTAACGTCCGCCCCCCGCTTCTGCCTCTGCAGACTTCCTAGGCTTGCCTGGAGCGCGCCGCGCAGCGCTATCGCCGTTCTTGCCGGCCGACCCCCATCGACTTCTGCCGCGGAGGGAAGCAATTCGATCCGCGAGGAGATTAACGACGGAATGCGGGGCGTCGGGAGGGATGAACAACAAGCGCTGCTGAGAGTGGCACTTCGATTTGTCGGCAGGCCAATACCGTGGCTCCCACTACGGCCAAAGAAAGCCTCGGAAAACCAAGCTCGTCCACAACGTCGTCCTGTGGATGTGCTGGGCGTCTCCACCCGGACTCTACAGGGTTGGGAGCAGGGGCGTCGTAAACCGTCCGGAGCTGCTCGTTCATTGCTGACGATTGCTAAGCGACGGCCGGAAGTATTGCGGGAATTATTCGCGGAGTAGACTGCCTGTTGGACGTCAATGTGCTGGTTATCCGAATGCCTTGCCGATGCAATCCGTCATGAAACGCCTCGTCAACGCCTGTGAAGGCGGCGTCAGGCCCGTCACCTGAGTAGTACCGGGCCGCCGATCACCTTTCGCCAAGTCTTTTCGAGCGGAGATGGCTTGGCGAGCGAGTATTGTTTGGGGCCGATGCACCAGGCAGAGATCTCCCATTTTGGGTTCAGGGCAGATGTCAGGAATTCGAGCCGCGAGGTAAGCGCACGGACCTCCTGATCAGATCCGTACGATATAACTGCATATTTATTGTCAATTCGCAAGGTTCGCAGAGGTTCACGCAGAGCTGCTGCAACCGTTCCTTTTGCACTTACCCGCGTCCACCTCTCGTGGGTCATCGCCCAGGCAGCAGCGGGGGTCCCTGCGTTCAGAAGCCTTATCCAATTCCGATAGATTGGTCTGCCCAAGACAGCCGACCAAAAGTCGCGGAACCAATCCAGATAGAATTTTCCGTCCTCATTCGGGTAATTTCTCAACAGCAAGGCCTCATCGGCCTCGAGACACCGCAGGTCAAAGGCAGTA
>Ga0068858_100005473_pt1 | contig 12431 bp, 10 predicted proteins | sample KBSSwiS12_FD_66589 | JGI IMG/M metagenome (GOLD analysis project Ga0068858, IMG submission 66589) | Switchgrass rhizosphere microbial communities from Kellogg Biological Station, Michigan, USA - KBS Switchgrass S1-2 | ecosystem: Host-associated > Plants > Roots > Rhizosphere > Soil ... | reverse complement strand
CAGCAAAAGCTGCACAGCGAAGCGGCCAGCGGCCTCTCCGGTGCACTGCTCGAGACGCTCGGGCCGACCACGACGAGCCTCTTCAGCGGCATCGGCGCGAGCTGGAGTGCACAGCCTTTCAGTGTGAAGCGCGAGCGCGGCTTCTATATGCACGTCAACGCGGAGATCATTTTCTACGGCGGCACGCATCCCGATGCGACGGTGTGGGTGGACGGGCAGGAGATCAAACTCGCGCCCGATGGCACCTTCCGCTACCACTTCACGTTGCCGGACGGCGACTTCGCGATTCCGATCGTGGCTCAATCGCCCGACAAGGTGGAGAAGCGTTCGGCCACGTTGTCCTTCGTGCGCGGTACCTCGCGCACGGGCGATGTGGGCGCGACCGGGCAGCCAAGCGAACTGAAGCCGCTGATCGGGAAGAAGTAGGGCGGGCGTCTCGGGCGGGGCAACCTGCCTGGGAGAAATAGGAAGAATAGGAGATATGGGACTTCAGCGTCGCATACCTCCTATGATTCCCATTTCTCCTCTGGGAGAGGGTGCCGCATTCTCTGAAATGCTGGCCACGAGTGTCCTCGTCGAGTAGCTTCGCGGCGTCTTGAAACGCCCCGATCGCGATCGCTTCGCCGATGATTTTTTCCGCTTCCTCGAGGTGGAGCGGAATGCATCGCCGCGGACGCTCATCAACTACCGGCACGCGCTTGCCGAGTTCCGCAAGACCCCGAATCTTCCCGCATGGAAGGATCTCACCCCGGACCATTTCCGGCGGTACCTGTTCGATTGCTCGAAACGCGGGATCGCGCGGCCGACGATCCGGCTGCACTTCGCGGCGCTGCGCACGTTCTACAAATTCCTCACTGAACGGCATGGGCTGAAGGACAATCCGCTGAAGGAAGTGCAACTGCCCAAGCTGGAGAAGAAGTTGCCGCTGGTGCTGACGGCGAAGCAGATCGACGAACTGCTGTCGGCGCCCTTGAGGGTGGAGAAATCGGGGCGGGCACCGGTGTGGATGCCAGCGCGGGACGCGGCGATCCTGGAGCTTTTCTACAGCAGTGGGCTGCGGCTGGCGGAACTGGTGGCGCTCGATGTGAGCAGCGTGGACGTTTATTCCGAGAGCGTGCGAGTGCTGGGGAAGGGGCGGAAGGAGCGCGTCGTGCCGGTGGGCGCGCCGGCGCTGACGGCGATCCAGCGGTACCGGCAGGAGGCGAATGTGCACACGGGGCCGCTCTTCATCAGCAAACTGCGGCGGCGAATCGCCCAGCCGAACGTCTGGCTGGTGCTGAAGCGGTACCTGCCGCACACCAGCATCCCGATCAAGCTGAGCCCGCACAAATTGCGGCATAGCTTTGCCACGCACCTGCTGGATGCGGGGGCCGACCTGCGCAGCGTGCAATCGCTGCTCGGTCACGCAAGCCTCTCGACCACGCAGATCTACACGCACGTGACGATCGAGCGCTTGAAGACCGCTTACGACGAGGCGCACCCGCGGGCCTAAGGGGCGTTTTCCACCGGGACAGCGTCCCTTTTTTAGTCGCTGGATGCGTAATGCCGAAATTTATCCAGTCGTAACATATTTAATCACGCAATCTATCGAGTGATACGGGGCGAAGGGGCGGAAAGGGTGGATTTTCGGCTGAGGTTTCTCTGGGAGTGTAGGTTACGCCGAGTGATGGCATAGGCCGTGCTATTGGCGCCCACGCTGTTTCCTGTAGCGGGATACAGTACCGAAACAACCACAAACCACACCACATCCATGCCACAAGAAAAACCTGCCCCTACGTCGGGCACGCTCGGCCTGACGGGGCTCACGATGAACGCCATGGCGCTGATTGCGCCCGGCGCGTTCCTCTGGCTCACGTTCCAAATCCAATCACTCTACGGTGCGCCTTTGGCGGGCCAGTCGATGTGGTTCGGCATTCTGGCCGCGCTGCTCCTTTGCTTCGCCACCGCTTATAGCTACGCGGAGTTGTCCAAAATCTACCCCGGCGCCGGTTCGTCGTATCTCTACGCCGAACAAGCGTTCATCGGGAAAACCAAGGCCTACAAGTTTGCCCGCATTGTGAAGTTCTTCACCGGTTGGGCGAGCCACTTGTACTACTGGGTCTATCCCGGGTGCATGGTGGGCGTGACCGCGATCTTGAGCGGTTACCTGCTGAACCAGTTTTTCCCGGACACCTTTGCGGGCAATTACAACAGCCCGCTGTTCATGATCCTGTTTTGCGTCGCCTTCTCCCTGGGTGTGGCCTACATCGCCTACCGCGGTGTGACGGGCACAACGGGAGTGAACACGGCGATCAACGTGATCCAGATCACCGCGCTGCTCGTCTTCACGGTCATGGCCATCGCCTATCGCACCTCGCACAAGGACGGCGACGTGGGCCTGCACCTCTCCGGAGGCGTGCCGGTGAGCTACCAGGTCGATACGACCAACGTGCTCGACGACAAGGGCAAGCCGGTGCAGGACGCCTGGGCGGATACGCCGCCCACGCCGAAAGTCGATGACAAGGGCCAGCCGATTTACAAGCAACAGGACCGCGTCGTCACCAAGGACGACCTGGCGAACAAGGACATCCCTCTCCCGGCTGACATTGCCGAGGGCGATCCCTATCCCGTCCTGCAAAAGGATGACGCTGGCAAGCTGGTGCTGAAGGATGGCAAGGCGATCGCGGTGCCGTTCACGGTCAGCTACAAGGCGGCGGACGCCGTCACGGGCGCGGGGACCGACAAGGATCCCACGACCTTCAATGGTCACACCAGCGCGGGCTCGGTGATGGCGCCGCATGCGCCGAACTTCATCTTCATCCAGGCGTGTATCGCCATTCTGATCCTGGTCGGCTTCGAGTCGGTCACGGCGATGGGTGAAGAAGCCAAGAACGCCAAGCGCGACGTGCCGCGCGCGGTGCTGCTGTCCCTCGCGGTGCAGGGCTGCTTCTGCTACTTCCTGGAATACTTCGCGGCGAACTACTTCCTGCACAACGGATACACCATGCCGAACGCGGCCGCATCCGGAGCGCCGATCGGCGACATGATGGTGCTCGTCGGCACATGGCTGTTTGGCAGCTACAAGCTGGGCCGCATGTTCATGCTGATCGAGGCCGCGACGGTCTTCCTCGCGCTCATCGGCACGACGCTGTCCTGCCTCAGCACCGGCGCCCGTGTGACCTACGCGATGGGCCGCGATGGCGAAGTGGGTTCCCACTTCGGCCTGCTGCACGACAAGACGGCTTCACCTCATCGTGCCATCTGGACGCTGGCCATTTTGTCGGCGGTCCTCGGCATCATCACCGTATTCGTGTATCTGGGTGGCACCTCGCCCGGTGCCCTCGATCCGAAGTATCATAACATTTGGTATAGCTTCGGGATCTTTGATTCCGCCGCGTATGCCAAGCTGCCCAACACGCTGGTCATCGTCACGCTGATCAGCAACTTTGGCACCTTCCTCCTCTACATGACGACCTGCGCGATCACCATCGTGGCGTTCAAGGAGCACGACACCTTCCATGGCTTCAAGCATATCTTCATCCCGATCTTCGGGTTGGTGGCGAACCTTGCTTGCATGCTCTTCTATTTGATCGGCCCGTTCACGGTCGCCGGCATGAGCTGGAAGGAACCGTACATCGCGCTGGGTGTGGCTGCCGTGTGGGGCGTCTACGGCGTGGTCTACTTCGTGACTTCGAGCAAGAAGCAGGCGAAGTCCATCTACGTGGAAGCACCCGTGGGGGCGAAAGCCGCCTGAGCCCTCTGCGAGTCATCGCTAGTTAACCAGGTTGCGGCCACACCCGATGCGGGTGTGGCCGCACCTATTTTTTGAGAGACAGGAAACTGAGCCGATTCCCGTGAAGTATATGACGTGGCTTGCAGGCCAGATGCTGGAGGGCACCGCGCCGTCGGTGCCGGGACGACGCGTCAGCCGCGGAAGCGACGGCGCGCTTCCCTCCAGGGCGTCATCTGCTATTCGACGAATCAAGCCCAAGGGGGCTATGGCATGTTACTAAGTACGGTATCGCAATCCGACCCGGGTCCGGTACGGAAGAACAATGAAGATTACCTCGGATTCTGGCAGCCAGCCGATGAGACGGAACGGCTGAAGCGTGGGTCGATTATGATCATGGCGGACGGAGTGGGCGGCCATGGTAATGGCGAAGTGGCCAGCCGCATGGCGGTGGAGACGGCGCTGGAGATATTCCAAAAGGCGGAGGTGTCCCTATCGCCGAAAAAGCTTCTGAGGGAAATTTTCAACGAAACCAACCTGAAGCTGTACGATATCGGGATGACCGATCGCAAGGCGGGGCGGATGGCGACGACGCTCTCCATCTGCATCTTTCGCGACAAGGAACTGCACATCGGCCACGTGGGCGACACGCGGGTGTACCTGGTGCGGCACGAGACGATCGAGAAGCTGACGCATGACCATTCCTACACGGGCATGCAGGTGAAGATGCGGCTGATCACGGAGCACGAGGCGCGCGCCAGCCAACTGCGCTCGGTATTGACCCGGAGCGTGGGGCACGAGCCGGTCTTGAGGCCGGATATCAAGCGCCTGAAATTGCTGCCGCGCGACCGCATCGTGCAGTGCACCGACGGGCTCTACTGCTTCATGAACGACAGTGAAATCTCCGAGGGCGTCGACCGCCTGGAGATGGAGGAGATCTGCCCGTACCTGACCCAGCTCGCGGTGCGTCGGGGGACGGACGACAATTTGTCCGTGCAAATCGTGCAGGTAGACCGCTTGAATGAACCGAAACATGACCAACATCTCTCCATCCTCCAGCGCACTCACGGAGGCACCCAGCCGAGCGTGAATAACGAAGTGCTGCCGGGGCAGAAGCTGGACGACCGGTTCCTGATCGAGGAAGTGATCAGCCGGAGCGGGATGGGCTCGATTTACAAGGCGAAGGACCTGACCACCGACCAGTCAGTAGCGGTGAAGATCGCCTACATGCAACTGGAGTCGGACCCGGCATCGTTCTCGCGGTTCCAACGGGAGGAGGAGATAGGAAAACTGCTCCATCACCCGAACATCCTGCACTTCATTGATGTGCCGAATAAAAGCCGGCCGTACATCGTGATGGAGTTTCTGCGCGGCAAGACGCTGAGCGCGCTGATGAGCGAGGTGCGTCCGTTGCCGCTGAACGATGCCATGCAGATCGCCAGCCAGGTCTGCGGCGCGCTGGCCCACATGCACGAGCATAAGATCGTCCATCGCGACCTGAAGCCGCAGAACATCATGATCTGCGAGGACGGCGCCCTGCGGATCATCGACTTTGGCATCGCCAAGGCGGCGGAGATGCGGCGGATTACATTCGCGGGTTTCAGCCCGACGCTGGGGACGCCGGATTACATGGCACCCGAGCAGGTGAAAGGGAAACGCGGCGATGAACGCACCGATATCTATAGTCTCGGTGCGGTTCTTTATGAGATGACCACTGGGAGCGTGCCGTTTGAAGGCGAGAACCCTTTTATCGTGATGAACTCGCGGCTCACCGGCGACCCGGCCGCGCCTCGGAAACGGAACCCCGAGATCTCGGAGGAGCTCGAGGAGATTATCCTGCACGCGATGGAGCGGGAGCCACACCGGCGTTATGCCTCAGCGGCGACAATGAAGGCGGAACTGGATAACCCGGAATCGGTGAAAGTGACTGGGCGGCACCATCATTTGCAGACGCCGAAAGCCTGGAAGGCGAAATGGGAGGGGGCGAAGCTGGTCGTGCTGTCGGTCGTCGGGACCATTCTGCTCTTCGCGTTCATGTTCCTCTGGGCGTGGATGCACCCGGGCCGCCGGTAGAGAGACTTTGGTCTGCCTTTTTTCCATGACTCCACTTGCCTGGTTGATCTTCATCGCGGCGGCCATTTTGGAAGTGGGTGGTGACGCGCTCATTCGAAAAGGCCTTCGCTCCCAAGGGGTGATCCTCATTGTGAGCGGCTTTCTGGTGCTGGGCGCCTATGGCCTCGTGGTGAACATGGTGAAGTGGGATTTTTCGAAACTGCTCGGGGTCTACGTCGCCATCTTTGCCTCGGTGAGTATTTTGTTTGGGCACTTCGTCTTTAAAGAGAACGTGCCGCTGGCCACCTGGATTGGATTGGGGGTAATTGTGGCCGGAGGACTGATCATTCAGTTTGGATCGGGGAACTAGGAATCAGGCGTGAGTCGAGCGACGGTGCCACGACCTTCGTCGTTTGGGATAGTGAATCTTGTAATGTGAACTACTACAAAGCACTGGTTGGATTTGCGCATATTGGCGTGAAATGAACGATGACACCCGGGCAGTTCTAGGACCGTCTGTAAGTTGAGGCGGGGGCGGAGTTAAGGATTTACAGAGGCTAGACATCGCTGCCGCAAGTCCCCGAATTCGTTGGCATAGGTGCTGCTAAGGCGTGGCGACGCAATTGAGCCGGTCTTCATGACCAGCTCCAAAACCAAGATTGTGCTCTCGAATCTCCACACTCGTCATGACCGGATTTTCCCCGCGGCGCAGCGGTCGACGGCGGATGGAACGGCGGGAGCACGTTTAACCACCAACAACACAGTTATCCATTATCGCTATATGAAACTACGCCAAAGATTGGCGCTCCTGGCCGCTACCGCTGGGGCTCTTGGCTGGATGGTGCTCGGGGCACCTTCCGTACAAGCTCAAGATAAACCACCGGAAGCACCTCCCCCTGCCGCTGCCGCGCCGGCTCCTGCAGCTGAGGCACCCAAAGATGCAGCGCCTGCCGCCGCGCCCGCCGCGGCTGCACCCGCCGACGCTGCCGCCGCACCCGCGGCCACGCCCCCGGCCAAGACCGACACGCCGGATTCCACGGCGACGCTCCTGACCACCGACAAGATTAACGGCGGTAACTCGGGGACGGCGACCGACCTGCAATGGCCGGTGCCGGCGGATTCCACGAGCCTCAACCCGGATGGCAAGGGCAAGGTGACCCAGGACGAAATCATCGAGAATGTGGCGCACAACAAGATCTCCATCAACGTGGTGTGGACGCTCGTCACGGGCTTCCTCGTTATGTTCATGCAGGCGGGTTTTGCGCTGGTTGAAACCGGTCTCTGCCGCGCCAAGAACGCGGCGCACGTCATGGCCACGAACTTCATGATCTACGGTCTCGGCATGATCGGCTTCTGGATCTGCGGGTTCGCCTTCATGTTCGGTAACTACTGGAACGGGCCGGTAAATATCGGCTGGCAGCCGACCCTGGGGCAGGGTCTCGCGAACCTGGATGCGGGATGGACGATCCATCCCTTCGGACCGGACAAGCCTTTCGGCATTCTGGGTCTCAAGGGCTTCTGCCTTGGGCCATCGGTGTTCGACACCGCGGTCTTCACCCTGTTCCTGTTTGAAATGGTCTTCATGGACACGACAGCCACCATTCCGACGGGCGCGATGGCGGAACGCTGGAACTTCAAGCACTTCATCGTTTACGGTTTCTGGGTCGGCATGTTCCCGTACGCCATTTATGGCAACTGGGTCTGGGGCGGTGGCTGGCTCGCGCAGCTCGGCCAGAATTTCGGTCTCGGCCACGGTGCGGTGGACTTCGCCGGCTCCGGCGTGGTGCACATGTGCGGTGGTATGATCGCCATTGCCGGCGGCGCCTGCATTGGCGCCCGTCTCGGCAAGTACGGCAAGGATGGGAAGCCCCGTCCGATGCCGGGCCACGATATCCCGATGGTTATGCTCGGCACATTCATCCTGGCGTTCGGTTGGTTCGGCTTCAACCCCGGATCGACCCTCGCGGGCACGGACAACCGTATCGCCGTCATCGCGGTGAATACCATGCTCGCCGGTGCAGCCGCCTCGATCGGCGCACTGCTCACGATGTATCTCGTGACGGGCAAGCCCGATCCGTCGATGCTTTGCAACGGCCTGCTCGCGGGCCTCGTTGCTATCACAGCACCTTGCGCGTTTGTGAGCTCGCTCGGCGCGGTCATCCTCGGCTTCATCGCCGGTATCATCGTGGTCTTCTCCGTCTTCTTCTGGGAGCGGACAATGAAGATTGACGATCCGGTGGGTGCGATTTCGGTGCACGGCATGTGTGGCGCATGGGGCGTCCTCAGCGTCGGCATCTTCGCCAATGGTAGCTACGGTGCGGGTTGGGGTGGCGTGCACAAGCTGTTCAAGGATGGCGCGTGGACGATCATCAACAACGACGCGGCCGCCGCCACGTTGAAGAAATACGCTGAGATGACGGGGACTGATCCCAAGCTCGGCGGCTGGACCGACGTGGGTGTCACTGGCATCCTTGGACCGATGTTCGGCGCGCCTGCGGCCGATATGTCGCAGTTCATGGCGCAGTTTGTCGACGTGTGCACCTGCGCCATTTTTGTCGTCACCTTCTCATTCATCTTCTTCAAGATTTCGAATCTGATCGTTCCGATCCGCTCGAAGCGCGAAGACGAAATCCAGGGTCTCGATATTCCGGAAATGGGTGCCGAAGCCTATCCGGACTTCCAGCTCACGGACCGCACGTCACCGAAGATCGACTAAGCTCTACAGGGTAATCCGTCCGGGTCCGGCTGCTTAATGGTTTGTGCAGTCGGGCCCGGCGGAATCCTGAAAGCGAACGAACTATCACATGAAAAAAATTGAAGCGATCATCAAGCCCTTCAAGCTGGAAGAGGTGAAGGACGCCCTGGCCGAGATCGGCGTGGAGGGCATGACGGTGACCGAAGTGAAAGGCTTCGGCCGTCAAAAAGGACACACGGAGATCTACCGCGGCAGTGAATACACGGTGGATTTCCTTCCCAAGATCAAGATCGAGGTCGTTGTCACCGATGCCATCGTCGAGAGCGCGGCCTCCGCGATCGTGAAGGCGGCGAAAACCGGCAAGATCGGAGACGGCAAAGTCTTCATCTCGCCCGTTTCGGAAGCGGTGCGCATCCGCACGGAAGAAACCGGCGACAAAGCGGTCTAAGACACCAACCAACCATAACCCAACGCGGCGTGGCGGAGTCCGATCCCCCGCCACCCGCTCCTCTCCTTAAAGGCAACCACTCACCAAACGCTCTTTCCCCTATGACTCCCACTGTTATCCTCCTGCTTACCATCTCCCTCGCGGTTCTGCTTCTCGGCGGCTACCTCTGGCGCATCACGAGTTCCCGCTCTATTTTTCTCAATACCATGTTTGGCAGTACCTGCATGCTGCTCGCGGCCTACCATGCGGCGAGTCATCAGAAGATGGAATGGGCGATCATGCTGCCCTTCTTCACGACGATGCTTTTCGGTGGCCGGGCGATGGGCACTTGGTGGCGCAGCCGCAAAGACGCGGACTTGCGGCTCCCGGCGCAACTCATGACGGGCGTGGCCGCTCTTTCTCTGACGGCCACGATCTCGGCTTACCTGTCGCTCTAGGCAGGCGTGGCAGGAATTGCTCCGATGATGCTGCTGGCGGACGCGACTATTCTCGATCCCCATCCGGCGTTCGTCATTCCCTTTGCGGCGCTGCTGCTCTGCATCGCCACGATGCCGCTGCTCCTGCCGAAAGTCTGGGAGCATCATTTCAAGAAAATCTCCCTCGGGCTCGGCCTCGTCGCCGTGCTCTACTACCTCATAGGCCTGCACGCGGGGGGGCGGATGCTGGGCGTGGCGTGGGAGTACGTGAGCTTCATTTCGTTCATCGGTTCGCTCTTTGTAGTCGCCGGGGGGATTCACGTGCGCACCAAGGGCGAGGCGATCCCCTCGGTTAATGCGTTGTATCTCCTCGCGGGGGCGATCCTGGCCAATCTCGTGGGCACGACCGGAGCCTCGATGCTGCTCATTCGTCCGTGGATCCGGATGAACAAGTATCGTTTCACCACCTTCCACACCGCGTTCTTCATTTTCATCGTCAGTAATGTTGGTGGCTGTTTGACCCCGATCGGTGATCCGCCGCTGTTTCTCGGCTACCTCAAGGGCGTTCCCTTTTGGTGGGTGACGGCAAAGTGCCTGCCCGCGTGGGCGACGGCGGTGGGCTGCATCGTGGCGGTATTCTACGCGCTGGACCGGGTAAACTTCCTGGCGGCGCCCAAGGCAATTCGCGAAAAGCAGACGGGACATGAGGAATTCAAGATCGAGGGGCTGCGCAACTTCGGCTGGCTGGCCGTCATCCTCGCCGCGGTGTTTCTCAAGGAACCGCCAGGCTTGCGCGAGGCGCTCATGGTGGTGGCGGCGATCGGTTCGTACAAGACAACGGCGCGGCCGATTCACGACGCGAACCACTTCAGCTTCGGACCGATCAAGGAGGTCGCGTGGCTGTTTGCCGGGATCTTTGCGACCATGGTGCCGGCGCTCGATTACCTGGAGTGTCACGCCGGGGCGCTCGGCATTTCCACGCCCATGCATTTCTATTGGTTTAGCGGCGCGCTGAGTGGCGTGCTCGATAACGCGCCCACGTATCTCACCTTTTTGACTGCTGCTTTTGGCTTGAAGGGCCTGAACATCGACAATTCCGCCAATGTGACGCAATTCCTCCGCGAGCACGGGGCGTATGCCGTTGCGGTGTCACTTGGCAGCGTTTTCTTCGGGGCGATGACTTATATCGGCAACGGACCCAACTTCATGGTGAAGGCGATCGTGGACCACGCCAAAGTCCATACCCCAAACTTCTTCCTCTACATCATCCGCTACAGCCTTCCGATTTTGCTGCCGATCCTGGCGCTGGTGGGGTGGCTTTTCCTGCGGAAGTAAGCGGTCCGATTACTCGCGCTCCCGAACCCAGCAGAAGGCGAAGTGCTGCAGTTCGGCGGCGCTCTTGAGGTTGAGCTTTTCTTTGATCCGGGCGCAATGAGTACTCACCGTGGGGACGCCGAGTTGCAATGTCTTGGCGATGTCCCGTTTCGCCGATCCGCGGCCAATGAGGGCAAGGACTTCCAGTTCACGGTCGGTCAAGGCGGCGACGGCCTGTGGTGCGACTTTGGTGCCGGTGAGCATGCTCTTGAGGTAGCCGCTGGTAAGCTCTTCCGAGAGATAGATGTTGCCAGAGATGACCCGGCGAATCGCGGAAAGGACTTCCTCGGCAGGTTGATGTTTCGTGATGTAGCCGCTCGCGCCCGCGCGAATGGCGCGGTCGGCGTAGAGGGACTCCTCGTGCATGGACAGGACGAGCACGGGGACCTCGCTGTTTTGCGCCTTGAGGGCCTTGATCACCTCGAGTCCATTGGATTGCTTGAGTGTGATGTCCACGATTGCGAGGTTGGGCGCCTGCTCGCGGATGATTTGCAGGGCCTGTTCGGCATCTTCCGCCTCACCGCAGACCATCATATCGGTCTCGTGGTTGATGAGCTGGGCGAGGCGATCGCGAACCAAAGGATGGTCGTCGACGATGACTACACGCTTTTTGGATTCGGTCGCGTTATTCATACTGGATCAATTCAGGAGGGAGGTCACCGCTGGCGGTTCTCTCGATGGTACACGAGACTGTCGTGCCGGAAGGGGAGTTTGGCTGGATCGTCAAATTCCCGCCGATGGTGCGGGCGCGATAAGCCATGATATTCAATCCGATCCCCCGTTGCTCGACCGGCGGAGGTTGAAATCCTTTTCCGTCGTCGCTCACGGTCAACGAAACTTTGCCCGCGGACTCTTGCAGGGAGATAATGACGGAGCGCGCGTGGCCGTGCTTCGCCGCGTTATTCAGGGCCTCCTGGGCGATCCGGAATAGGTGAACCGAAACTTCATTGTCCTCAATGGGCACCGGTTCCGGACAGACGAAAGCGCAGTATATCCCCGTGAGTCGCGTATTGGTCGAAGTGAGATCGGCCAGGGCGAGTTCCAATCCTCGTTCATCACCGTCCACGGGGGAAAGACCGCGCGACAGGTCGCGGGTCCTGACAATGGCGTCATTGAGCAGGTCGGCAACGTCGGATGCGATTTTGGCGTGAGCGGGTGAGGCGGTCAGTAATTCCTTTTTCAACAAGCCAGTCGTGAAACCGATGGCGGCCAGATACTGGCAGACGCCATCGTGAAGATCGCGGCCGATACGCTGCCTTTCGCGCTCGCTGATATGGATGATATCGTGCTCCAGGCGATGCAGGCGCTCGAGCAGGGCGACGCGAGCGCGGGTGGCATCCCGTTGCTGCCGGATGGCGGTACCCGCGAACATGACCAGGCAGAAAAACATGAGACGGACAACGGTGTCCCAAATATGATGCCATTCCCGGGCGTAAACATGGCCGGATGCGGTATCGGCCCACCACCAGGCGAAGGCGCTGCAAAGGGAAATGGCGGCGGCGAGACGCTGGCTGCCGAAAAAGACCGTGAGGAGAATCGGGATGGAATAGAAGGGAAAGAAAGTAACTTCGTAACCGGTGATAAAGTCGACCAAGCCGATAAGGGCCACGAGTGCGAGGGCTTGAACGAAGATCCATCCTTTGGATTGCTGCCTTAAAAACGAGAGGATGCTTTCCCGGCGGCTCATGAGTAATCGCCGTAAAATAAAACGGCGTGGTGCTGAGCTTCGACGATGGC
>Ga0068858_100005472_pt1 | contig 12431 bp, 11 predicted proteins | sample KBSSwiS12_FD_66589 | JGI IMG/M metagenome (GOLD analysis project Ga0068858, IMG submission 66589) | Switchgrass rhizosphere microbial communities from Kellogg Biological Station, Michigan, USA - KBS Switchgrass S1-2 | ecosystem: Host-associated > Plants > Roots > Rhizosphere > Soil ... | reverse complement strand
CTGGTGGTGGTGACCGGCGATCACACCATGCGGGCCCGCCCCGGCGAGTTCCTCCAGGCGGTGAACGTGCTGGACAAGCTGCCGGCGCCACGCCTGCTGGTGCCCGGCAACCACGACCTGCCGCTGGTCAGCCCGCTGCGGGTGACCGCGCCGTACGCCCGCTACCGCCGCTGGCTCGGCCCGGACAACTCGGTCGCCCGGGTGCCGGGGGTGACCGCCGTGGGCCTCGACAGCATGCCGTGGTGGCGCTGGAAGAGCGGCCGGGTGACCCGCGAGCAGGCGGCGACGGTCCGGGCGGTGCTGGGTTCCGCTTCCCCCACCGACGTACGCGTGGTGGCCATGCACCACCCGCCGTTCGCCGGTGGCGCGCAGCGGCTGGCCGGGCGCGCCCGGTTCGCCCGCGCGCTGCGACGGGCCGGCGTGGACCTGGTGCTGGCCGGGCACACCCACGTGCCGGCGGTCCACGCGTACGGCCGGATGCTGGTGGTCATCGCCGGCACCGCGACCAGCTATCGGGTTCGCGACGTTCCCCGCTCGTGGACGATGCTGCGGATCCTCCCGGACGCGATCGAAACGCACGAACGCTGGGAATCCGAGCCGGGCACCTGGCACGCCGGCCGGGTGCTGCGCCATCCCCGGCACGAGCGGTCCTGAGCGGATTTCCGGCAATCGCCTACTTCTGGCAGATCTGCGGTAGGGGGCGGCCGCACCATCGGACTCAACCTAGGAGGAACGATGGAGCAGCCGACCACCGAGACGCAGCGCCCGCCAACGTTGCTGGTCCTCGTCACGACGATCGCGCCCGGCACGGACCGGTTGCGCCTCGCCTCACTGCCGCCCGCCGAGGCGCAGCGCGTCGTCGACGCCCTGCTGGGCCGGGCCGGTCCGCACCGGGCGCCGCGCCGCGCCCGGACCGGCCCGGTCGACTGGGGACTGCTCACCGATCTGGAACGGGAGATCGCCGAGCTGGTCCGGGAGGCGCTGACGAACCGGCAGATCGCCACCCGGGTCGGCAAGTCGCCGCACACCGTGAACTACCACCTGCGCCAGATCTTCCGGAAGCTCGGGCTCGCCTCGCGGGTCGAGCTCGCCGCCCTGGCCCGCGACGAGCCCCCGGTTCAGACCGGCGCCGTGCGGCCGTAGAGCCAGTCGAGGGTGGCCGGCCCGGCGCCGGCCATCGCCCGGTCCCGGCGGCGCTGCTCGGGACCGTCGGGCAGGTGGTAGGCGAGCAGGCCGGCGTGCGAGGCCTCGGTCACCCGGCGGACCCGGGGGAGCCGGGCCGCCGCGTACCGGGCCGGGCCGTCCGGGCGGTCCAGGCAGCCGGCCAGCGTGACCGCGTCCTCGATCGCCTGGGCCGCGCCCTGGGCCAGGAACGGCAGCATCGGGTGCGCGGCGTCGCCGATCAGCACCACCCGGCCCCGCCAGGGGACCGGCGTCGGGGGCCGGTCGTAGAGCGGCCACCGGCCCAGCCGCCGCGCCGCGCCGATCAGGCCGAGCACCGCCGGATGCCAGCCGCGGTACTCGCCGAGCAGCTCGGCGGCGCCGACCGTGGCGGGCGGCCCGGTGGGATGCGACGCCGGCGTGGTCGCGACCAGGTTCAGATACCGGCCGCGGTCGATCGGATAGGCGATGCAGTGCCGGTCCGGGCCCAGCCATGCCACCACGCGGTCCCGCTCGGCCGGCCGGCCGACCGCCTCGATCGGCAGCACCGCCCGGCAGGCGACGTGGCCGCTGTAGCGCGGCGGACCCGGCCGGAAGGCGGCGCCCACCGCCGAGCGCAGCCCGTCCGCGCCGATCACCAGGCCGGCCGTGGTGGCCGTGCGGTCCTCGAAGCCGATGAGCACATGCGAGCCCTCGTCGCGGACGCCGACGCAGCGGCGCCCGAAGCGCACCGCGTCCGGCCCGTGCGCCCGGCGGACGGCGTCGAGCAGAGCCCGGACCAGGGCGGCCCGGCGCATCGTGAAATACGGGACCGGGTGCCGGGTCAGGTCCGTCCGGCTCAGCACCGTGTCGTCGCGCCACCGGCGGATCTCCCGGCCGGCCGGGCGGACGGCGGTGGCGAAGGCGTCCTCGAGACCCAGCCGGTACAGCTCGGCCGCGGCGTTGGGGGAGATCTGGATGCCGGTGCCGTCCTCCGGAAGCTCCCGGTGCCGCTCGAACACCACGCACCGGGCGCCCCGGCGAGCCAGCGCGACGGCCGCGGTCAGGCCGCCGATGCCCGCGCCGACGACGGCGATCGTCGGGTACGTCATGGCAGAGCCGCCTTGGCCATGCCCTTCTGGCCCTCGCCTGCGGCCTGGGCGGACAGCTTGCGGAGGTGCCGCTCGGTGCAGTCGGTCATGGCGCGATCCCTTCCTCAGTAGTACCGCAGCGCCCGGTCCCAGTCCTCGTCGCCGGTGAACAGGCCGCGCGGCTTGAGGACGTCGGGCATCGCGGTGAGCAGTTGCTCCGGCACCAGCGAGCCGGGCGGCAGCGCCTCGACCCGGGCCGGCACGCCGTACGCCTCCTCCACCGCGGCCGCCAGCCGGCGGACCGCCGACTCCTGGAAGGGCGGCGCCACCTCGATCTGGATCCGCACGCCGTACGAGGTGGTGCGAGCCCGCCAGAACAGCACGCCGAACTCCGCGGGCAGCCGGAACACCACCTCCTCCAGCCCGGCCTGGGTGAGCCCGTCGCCGGTGCCGAAGCGGCCGAGGACCCGGACGGTCGGCAACGCCCAGCCGCACGGGCAGTCGTCGTCCGACACCTCGACGAGGTCGCCGATGTGGTAGCGCAGCAGCGGCATCGCGGTCCGGAACAGCGGCGTGACCACGAGCTCGCCGGCGCCGGAGTCCCGGGTCCGGCCGGTCGCCGGGTCGTACACCTCGAAGATCGCGCGATCGGCCCACAGGTGCAGGCGGCCGTGCGGGCACTCGCCCGCGAGCCCGCCGGTCTCGCTCGCGCCGTACTCCTCGACCACCGGCACGCCCCAGATCCGGGAGATCCGTTCGCGCCGGGCCGGGCTCAGCGGCTCGCCGGCCACCAGCAGCGCCCGCAGCGCCGGGAAGTCGCGGTCGGGGCGCAGTCCGGCCAGGCGCGCGGCGGCCGCCCACAGCAGCGTGTCGGTCGGCAGCGACCAGGTGAGCGTGACGTCCAGATCGTGCAGCAGACGGACCACTTTCGCGTACGGCGTGGCCAGCGACCGATTGTCCGCCGGCACCACGGTCGCGCCCCGGGAGAGGGCCGCCGCGTGCGCCACATGTCCGGTGAGCATCAGCGCGTACGGCGTCCGGACCAGGAAGGTGTCGTCCGGGTTGATGCCGACCCGCACCCGGCAGTACCGGTCGATCAGGTCGGCCCAGTCGTCGCGGGTGTAGTAGCAGGCCGTCGGCGACCCGCTGCTGCCGCTCGACTCGTGATAGGTGGCCAGCTCGGAGCGGTCCACGGCGAGCAGCCCGAACGGGTACGCGTCCCGCAGGTCGGCCTTGGTCGTGAGCGGATACTGCGCCAGCTCGGCCCGGGTGGCCGGGACGCCGTCGCCGCGGGCCCGGTAGAACGGCGAGGTGGCCGCGGCCGCCAGGGCCCCCGGCAGCGCGTCGTCCTGCACCTTGGCCAGCCCGGCGAAGCCGGACCAGTCGCCGATGCGGGGCAGCCTCATCCGCGTGGTGGTGTCCATGTCGTCTCCTCGTTCAGCACTCGGCAGGCGTTGAGCCAGGTCACGGCGTACAGATCGGATTCGGAGAGGCCGAGGGCGCGGGCCTTGGCCAGCTCGACGGCGGGCTCCTGCAGGGGGTACTCGGTGCCGAAGAGCACCCGGTCCGGCCCGAGCAGGGCGACCGCCCGGCGGGCCGTCATCGTGAAGCAGCCGGATGTCTCGGCGAGGATGCCGGGCACCTCGGCGATCTCCTCGAGCCCGGCGAGGTCGAGCCCGGTGTGGCCGCAGTGTCCCCAGACGAAGGTCGCGTCCGGCACCGCCCGGGCCAGGCGGACGAGATCGGACGTACCGGCGCCGGGCCGGCCCAGGCAGGCCACGTAGACCGGATGCCCGGCCGCGGCGGCCGTCCCGGCCAGCTCGGTCACGCACGGGTCGTCCAGCCGGAACCCGTGCACCGCCGGCGAGATCTCCAGCCCGCGGAACTCGCCGGCCGCCGCCCGGTACGCGGCGACCTCGCGGACCGGATCGGCGAAGTAGAACGGCAGCAGCCGGCCGCCCGAATCGGCGCACCGGGCGGCGAGCCGGTCGTTGCCGGCCCACACCTCGGCGCGACCCCCACCGGCGATCTGCCGGGCCAGCCGGACCGGGTCGAGCAGCCCGCCGCAGGAGACGACCGCCCGGGTGATTCCCCGGCCGGCCATCACCCGCAGCAGGTCGCCGTCCGCGCCCGGGCCGCCGCCGAGCCGGGCGTGGAAGTCGAAGACCGTCATAGTTCGTGGCACAGCTCGTCGATCGGGTAACCGACGTGCCGTTCCCGGCCGGGCAGGTAGCCGAGCACCTGGTCGCCCGGCTTCAGCTCGGTCGAGTTGAGCACGACCGCGCCGGGCCCGAGCAGCCGTACGTGCCAGTCGTCCTGGAGGATCAGGTTGATCTGTTCGCCGGTCGGCGCCACCGCGTCGACCGAGAGCAGCGGCCGCGTCTCGATCTTCACCCGGCCGACGGTGACCGGACGGGTCCGGCCGTCCGCCCGCACCGCGAGCACGGTCGCCCCGGCCTCGAGCTCGCACAGGTAGCGGGTGCGCTCGGCGCTCGCCAGCGTGTACGACATGATCGCCCCGGCGTTGACCCGGAACGGGCGCATCGGCATGTACGGCAGCGGATGCGTCTCGCTGACCGCCAGCAGCAGGCCCCGCGACCGGGAGCCGACCAGGATGCCCTCGTCCTGGTGCAGGTGGGAGCAGGTGTCCACGCAGGCCCGCTCGCCGGAGCCGACGTGCCGCACGCCGGTCACGGTCAGCGTGACCAGGTTCAGGTCGGGCGAGTCGCGCCGCAGCACCTCGGTGAGCTTGGTGGCGTCGCCCGGCCCGCCCGGCCGCAGCAGCACGCCGTCCGGCCCGCGCTCCAGCACCGAGACGTGCACCGACGCCTCCTGGACGCTGTCCACCTCGGTCACCACCCGGCCCGGCGCGCCGTCCGCGGCGGCCAGCACGATCTCCAGCGGGATGTGGGTCGGGTCGTGGAACCGGATCACCGTGCAGTCGTCCCGGCGGACCCGCTCGCAGGCCAGCTCCAGGCTCTCCGCGTCGGTGACGTCCACCCGGCTGCCGAACCGCACGCCCGGCCGGCCCTCGGCGAGCGCCGCCGGGTCGCCGTGCCGCCGCGGGTCCACCAGGACCAGGTCGGCGTCGCCCAGGTCGTCCGGGAGCGTCTCGCCGGCGACGAGCACCCGGGTGACGGTGGGCGGCAGGCCGGCCAGGTCGGCCGGGTCGTCCGCGACCAGCGCGTCGAACCGCAGGTGCACCGCCTCCTCGCTGACCGCGCGCCGCCACGGGCCGGCCTGCCGCAGGTCCAGCCAGCACTGCCGGCCGTTCGCCGCCGCGCTCATCGGACGGTCACCGGGGCCCGGTCGTGCACGACGGCGGCCAGGCGGCGCACCATCGCGCCCGGGTCGTCGGCGGTGAACACGAGGCGGCCGACGGCCGCGCCGGCCGCGCCGGCCCGCATCGCCGCCGCCATCCGGCCGAGCACCGCCTCCGGCTTGCCCTCGGGCGCGCCGCCGGCGGCGAGAACCGGCACCGCTGCCCCGCCGATGACCCGGGCGGCCGCGCCGGGGTCCTCCGGCAGCGCGGTCTTGACCAGGTCGGCGCCGAGCTCGGCGGCGATCGTGACGGCGTGCGCCACCAGCTCCGGGTCCCGGGGGTCGCGCACCGAGGGCCCGCGGACGTACATCATGGCCAGCAGCGGGACGCTCCAGCGGTCGCAGGCCTCGGCCACCGCCGCCAGGTGGGCGATCTGCGCGTCCTCGGTGCAGGAGGCGACGTTGACGTGCACGCTGACCGCGTGCGCGCCGAGCCGCAGCGCCTCCTCCACGGTGGCCACCGGGTACTTCGCGTCCGGGTCGGGCGCCATCCGGGTGCTCGCGTTGAGCTGGACCACCAGGGACAGGTCGCGGAACCGGGCCGGGCGGACCCGGCGGGCCGCACCCTTGTGCAGCACCACCGCGTCGGCGCCGTGCTCGGCGAGTTGCGCGGTCAGCGCGTCCAGGTCGCCGTCGCGGCGGAGCGGCCCGGCGCCGACCGTGTGGTCGAGCGGCACCACGAGCAGGCCGGAGCCGGCGCGGCGGCCGATATGGCTCAGGCGCAGCCGCCGCCCGAGAGACTCCCCGTCCAACCACCCCGCCGCCACCCTTGAACTGACCAAAGGCTCGTTCGGAAACATCCCAGCACCTCCGTTGTGGGTTCGTTGCAGCGATTCCGACGCTAGGAGCGCACGCCGGCAAGGCCCACTGCACGAGCGAGTAGCCCGGCCCGGCGCGGTGCGGCCGGGAAAGACGATCGAGCTGCTCATCGCCCGGCCGGGTGATGCACCGCAGTGATCGGACGGGTAGTGCGCGCTGCCGAAGGTGACTGCGTGTGACACACTGCGGTCTACCGAACCGCGCCAGCACGGGGGACCTTCACGCCGGCGAGGGGGCCGAAAGTGCAAGATCACCTCTACGGCCGCGAGGCGGAGTTCGCCCGGCTGACCGCCATCCTGGACGACACGATGGACGGCGCCGGTGGCCACCATGTGCTGATCGGCCCGGCCGGCATCGGCAAGTCGCAGCTGCTGCGCGCCGTCGTCGAGCCGGCCCGGGCGCGCGGACTCGCCGTGGCCGCCCGCGAGGCGTTCCGGCACGACCAGGCGGCGCCGCTGGTCACGCTGGCCGGGGCGCTGCGCGACGGGCGGCCCGCCCTCCCGGAGTTCGCCTGGCTGACCCGGCACGAGCCGGAGCGGGCCAACGCGTTCGTCACCATCCAGCGGCTGCGCCGGTCGCTGGAGCAGGCGTCGCTCGGCCGGCCGCTGCTGATCGTGATCGACGACGCGCAGTGGATGGACGAGTTGAGCGCATTGGCCGTCCGCGAGCTCGTACCGGCGCTGGCCTCCTCGCCGGTGTGCTGGCTGATCGCCGCCCGGCCGCCGTCGCCGGACGACCGGGACGGCCCGGGCCAGCAGCTGGTGCGCTGGCTGCTGCGCGACGGGACCCCGCCGATCCGGGTGCCGCCGCTGGACGAGGCGGCGATCGAGCGGCTGTGCGCCGCGGTGGTGGGCGCCCGCGTGGACAGCACGGTGCTGGCGCTGGCCGCCTCCTGCGCGGGCCACCCGCTGCGGACCGAGAAGCTGCTGCGGGCGCTGGTGGCGACCGGTCAGCTGGTGGTGGACGGCGTCGGCTCGGTGGTCGGCGACGAGCTGCCGTCCAGCTTCGTCGACTCGGTCCGAGATCTGCTGGCGACGCTGAGCGAGCCGGCCGGCCGGCTGCTGCGCGCCGGGTCGGTCTTCGGCCGGCCGTTCACCGTCGATCAGGCGGCCCGCCTGCTCCGGCGCCCGCCGGTGGAGCTGTTCCCGGCGGTGTCCGAGGCGATGGCCGACTTCCTGGCCGAGGACGCGGAGGGCGGGCTCGTCTTCGCCCACGACCTGGTCCGGCAGGCGATCTACGGACTGCTTCCCCGGTCGGTGCGGGAGCACCTGCACCGCGAGGTCGCCGCGATCACCCGGGACGCCGGCGGCTCGCCCCTGGAGGTCGCCGACCACCGGCTGCGCGGCGGCCGGGACGGCGCCGCCGACGCGGCCCGCCTGGTCCGCGCGATGCCCACGGAGATGGCCCGGGTGGCGCCGTCGGCGGCCGCCGACATCATGCTGCGGGCGCTCTCCGGCTCGGCGCCGGACGACCCGGGCCGGGCCGCGCTGATCGCCGACACGGTCGGGCTGCTCGCCTCCGCGGCCCGGCTGGAGGAGGCCCGCAAGCTGGGCGAGGAGGCCCTGGAGGCGGGGCTCGACCCGGCCACCGCGGCGCGGCTGCTGCACGGGCTGGCCGAGGCGTACAAGCACAGCGGTCTCAACGAGATCTCGCTGCGCTACGCCGACCAGGCGCTCGCGCTGCCCGGCGTGCCGGACCAGCTGCTGGCCCGGCTGTACGCGGTCCGCGCGCACGCCCTGCACTACCTGGACGAGCTGCCGGCCGCGGACGCGTCGGGCGAACGGGCCGACGTGCTCGGGCGGCGCGCGGGCGAACCGGCCGCCGCGGTGTTCGGCCTGACCGCCCGCGGCCTGGTCGCCTTCACCGAGGGCCGGCTCGCCGACGCGCTCGGACACACCCGGGAGGCGACCGCGCTGGCCGACCGCTCGGGCAGCGCCCGGCGCCGGCACCCCGGCATCTGGCTGGGCGGCATGCTCACCGTCGTGGACGACTTCGGCGAGGCCGACCGCGTCTTCCGGCGGGTCGTCCGGGACACCGATCGGGCCGGCACGGTCTGGGCCGAGCCCCTGCTGCACTATTTCCGAACCACCATGTGGTACGCCCGGGGCCGGCTCGAAGAGGCCACCGTGGAGGCCGAGACCGGGGCCGCGGTCGCCGAGCAGCACGCCGCCCACGCGCTGGCCATGCCGCTGCTGGGCGTGCTGGTGCGGATCGCGGTGCTGCGCGGCGACCTGGACCGGGCCGGGCACCACCAGGCGCACCTGCGCCGGCTGGCCGACGGCGGGATCACCGCCCCGCCCGAGGACGTGCTCTGGGCCGAGGCCGTGCTGCTGGCCGCTACCGGATCGACCCGGGACGCGTTCGACCTGCTCCGCGACTTCTACCCGGCGCTGCCGCAGCGGCCCGCCCTGCTCGCCGCCGACCCGGTGGCGGCCGCCGGGCTGGTGCGGATCGCCCGGGACACCGGCCACCGGTGGTACGCCGAGGTGGCCGCGACGACCGCCCGCCGCCTCGCCGACGACCACCCGGAGGTGCGCGGACTGGCCGGCGGCGCCGGCTTCGCCGAGGGGCTGCTGCACGACGACGTCGAGCGGCTGTCGCGGGCCGCGGACCAGTTCGGCGACGCCGGCCGCCCGCTGGCCCGGGCCGCCGCGCTGACCGACGCCGTCCGGCTGGGCGGGGGCCGGGTGGACGACCGCACCCTGCGCTCCTGGTACGACGAGGCCCGGTCGATCGCGTCGGACTGCGGCGCCGCGGTGGCCGGTCCGGCGCCGGCGCCGGCGGAGTCGGCCCTGGCGCGGCTCACCGAGACCGAGCGCAGGGTGGCCGAGGAGGTCGCCGAGGGCCGGACGAACAGCGAGGTGGCCGCCAAGCTGATCATGTCGCCGCACACCGTGGACACCCACCTGCGGCACATCTTCCGCAAGCTCGGCCTGCGCCGGCGCTCCGAGATCGCCCGGATCGTCGAGCGGGAGGAAGGTCCCGCGAACACGTGATGCCTCCGGCGCTCGCTTGTCGCGAGCATGGGCGGGACGACCCTTTCCCGCCCGAGGTGGTCCGATGCAGGCACCCGTCCGCCGAATCCCCGTCCTGATCGCCGGAGCCGGTGTCGCCGGCGCCCTCACCGCCCTGGAACTGGCCCACCACGGCGTGCCCAGCCTGGTGGTGGAGCGCGCCCGGCACCGGGACCGGCACCCCGACCTGTTGTTGATCAGCGGCCGGAGCGTGGAGCTGCTGCGCCGGCTGGGACTGTCCGATGTGGTACGCGCCGGCGGGCTGGCCGCGGACAGCGCCGCCGACATCGTGTGGGGGCCGGCCTTCGACCGGCCGCCGGTGCTGGTGTGGCGGCTGCCGTCGCCGGCCCGGTTACGGGCGGACTACGCGGCCGCCGCGGACGGCAGCGCGCCGATCGAGCCGTACGTGCTGATCTCCGGTCCCGAACTGACCGAGCGGCTGCGTCGCGCGCTGAGCGAGAGCCGGGTGGCCGAGCTGCGGACCGGGTGGACGCTGGTGGACGCCCGGGACGAGCCGGACCACGCGGCCGCCACGGTGATCGACGCCGAGTCCGTCCGGCACCCGATCGTCGCCGACTACCTGGTCGGCTGCGACGGGGCGCAGAGCACGGTGCGCCGCTGCGCCGGCTTCGCCATGGAGCAGTTCAACCCGGCCGCCCCGCATCTCGCCGTCTATTTCGCCAGCGCGGAGGTGGCCCGGCGCTGGGGCGGCCCGTCCGCGTGGATCACCGCCGGCGCCACCGTGATCTCCGGCCACGACGGCGACCGGTGCGTCGCCCAGCTGCCGGTCGACCCCGGCGACGAGGCGGTCACCGATCACGCCGGCCTGCTGCGCCGGCGGCTGGGACTGGCCGAGGAGCCGCCCGAGATCCACGCCGTGGTGCAGCGGGACACCGTACCGGCGGTCGCCCGGGCGTACCGGATGGGCCGGATCTTTCTCGCCGGGCAGGCCGCGCACCCGACCGAGTCGCCGGGGGACGACGTGGACACCTGCATCGGCGACGCCGTCGGCCTCGGGTGGCGGCTGGCCGCGGCGGTCCACGGCTGGGCCGGCGCCCACCTGCTCGACGGCTACACGCGGGAGCGCCGCGGGCGGGCGGTGGCCGACCGGCGGCGGGCGGGGCGGGCCCTGGCGACCCGGGGCCGCTTCCGCCGGCTCGTCGAGTCCGGCGCCGACCGGGAGTGGCTGTGGGACGCGCTGCGCCGCAACGAACCCCGGCTCGACCTGGCCGGGACGGACCCGGTCGCGCTGGCCGGTACGCCCGGGCACCGCTCGCCGTCGTTCCGGCTCGACGGCGGCGACCAGCTCTTCGACCGGCTCGGCCCGCAGTTCACGCTGGTCGACCTGACCCGGCACGAGGCGGGCCGGCCCCTGGTGACCGCGGCCCGGGCGCGCGGGATCCCGCTCCGGCACCTGCCGGCCGGCGGCGCCACGGTGCCCGAGCGGTGGCCCGGCCGGCTCCTGCTGGTGCGCCCGGACCAGCAGGTCGCCTGGTGCTCGACGGGAGCCGCGCCGGCCGACCCGGACGCGGTGCTGGACGACGCGACCGGGGTGCGGGAGCGGATACACGAGAACACGTGATGCCGCACGGGCCGGTCCACCGGCCACCCTCTATATCTCCCACCCGAGATCCCGAACGGACAGAGGGAAATGCTCAGCACGAGGACAGAACGTGGATCGGACACCGTCATCGCGGACTGGTATCTGGGTCTGGCCGACAACCGGTCCTCGCGGCGCAACCACTGGACCACCAAGGTCATGTATTACCAGGCGGTCACCGAGCTGCTCGACGCCCGTCCCGATCACCCGATCACGTGGAAGGGCATCGTCGGCGCGGCGCGCCCGCGCGGCTGCCGGAGCACCTTCTACGAGGTGGCCGGTTCGCAGGCCCGGCGCGGCATGGTCGATCACCTGATCGCGGACGGCAGCATCAGCTCGTACACGATCGCCCTGCACTACAGCACGACCGATCCGATCACGCGGCTGATCGACGAGGCGAAGGTGTGGTCGTTCTGGCCGTACCGGCAGCGGTTCCGGCAGGCGGCCGACGGCGACCCGGAACGGATCCCGGAGCCGCTCCGCGCGCTGCTCGCCGAGTGGGCACACACCCATCCGGGCCTGGCCACGGCCACCCGCTGCCGCCCGCCGGCCTGCGCGGTCGAGGACCTGACCGAGCTGAGCGCGGGCCGCCTCGCCCCGATCCGGGCCGAGGACCTGCTCACCGAGGCGCTGCGGCAGACCACCGGCAACTGAGCGGTCACCGGGACTCCTCTCCGGACGAACACTGCGGACGGTCGCCGTCTCCCGGCATGATGGTCGGTACGGACTGGGAGGCGTCGATGGCGGGCGACACCGTACGGCCGGGCTGGGCGCCGGGGACCTTTCTGGGTCGCCTGGCGCCGGCCGTGGCCGGCGAACTGCTCGGGCTCGGCGTACGGCGGCGGTTCGCGGGCGGCCGCACCATCCTGCGCGAGGGCGCGGAGGCCGGCCAGGTCGTGCTGATCACCGACGGCTTCGTCAAGGTCACCACCGCCGTGGACGGCTTCGCCACGCTGCTCGGCATCCGGGTGCCCGGCGAGATCATCGGCGAGATCGGCGCGCTCACCGCCAGCCCGCGCAACGCGACGGTGATCGCCTGCGGCACGGTTCACGCCGTGACCGTCGCGCGCGCCGAGTTCGAGGCGTTCCTGCGCCGCCGCCCGGACGTGTCGCAGCTGGTCATGGCGATGATCGCGGGCCAGCTGAGCTGGGCCAACCGGCGGCGCAGCGACTTCGCCGCGTTCCCCGCGCACATCCGGCTGGCCCGGCTGCTGACCGAGATCGCGGCGGCGTGCGGCCGCCCCCGGCCGGACGGCTCGGTCGAGATCGTCGTGCCGCTGAGCCAGCCGGAGCTGGCCGCGATGATCGCGATCGCCCGGGCCACCGTCCAGAAGGCCGTGCACGACCTGCGCGAGCAGGGGCTGATCAGCACCGCCTACCGCCGGGTCACGGTGCTGGACCCGGCCGGTCTGCGCCGGCTCGCGGACGGGGCGTGACCGGGCTCTC
>Ga0068858_100005470_pt1 | contig 12432 bp, 10 predicted proteins | sample KBSSwiS12_FD_66589 | JGI IMG/M metagenome (GOLD analysis project Ga0068858, IMG submission 66589) | Switchgrass rhizosphere microbial communities from Kellogg Biological Station, Michigan, USA - KBS Switchgrass S1-2 | ecosystem: Host-associated > Plants > Roots > Rhizosphere > Soil ... | reverse complement strand
AGCTTCACCTGCTTCTGCGGGACGATCTTGATCGACCGGAGCAGCACGATGAGCAGAAAGAGCCCGAGACCAAGAAAGACGATGCTGTTCATGTGCGCGAGACCTCCAGCACGATGCCATCGGCGCCGACGACGCGGACGGTCGTGCCCGTGGCAATCGTCTCCGTACTGCGTGCCGCCCAATCCTCGCCACCGACGTTGATGCGGCCGGTGCCGATAGTGGGATCGATGTCGTGGGTGACGACCCCCTGACGGCCGATCAGCGGTTCGGTGCGGGTCGGCAGGCCCCGGCCGCCGATCCGCGTCAGAAGCCGCGACCGCAGCAGCGCGAGCGAGAGCGTCATCACCACGACGAACGACCCGAGCTGTACCTGGGGGCTGAAGCCGAAGAATGCCGCCGTGGCCGCGACGATGGCGCCGGCGCCGACGAACGCGAAGCCGAAGTGGGGCAGCGACACTTCGACCACCGCGGCGACGAAGGCGACCGCCAGCCAGATCAGCGCGGTCAGCTCGGACGCCCAGCCGAGAGCCCAGGCCCGAAGCAGGTACCACATGGGAGCGCCGTGATTATAAGCGGAAGAGCGGGCGCCCCGATGCCATCCCTGGCCACGGAATGGCGAGCGCCATCAGGATCGTCGCGAACGCGAAGCACATCAACGTGCGCATGCGCTTGGAGTCGGCGGTGGCGGCTTTGCGCCCGAGCACGCGACCGACGTGCACGAGGATCACTGCGCCGAGCATCATGACCAGGTGCTCGACAGCAAAGAAGCGGAGCCCGGGGTTGCGCATCGCCGCGCCGAAGTCACGCATCGCTTCGGCGGTGAACGGACTGAGCACGAGGTAGAGCAGCAGCCCCAGGAGGAGCTGGATGTCGAGCACCATCATCAGCACCAGCCCCCACAGATCCGCGCGGCCCGGCGCTGCAGAAGTCGAGCGATCCGAGAGGGTCGTCATGGTAGCGGCGACGCCGGCGACCAGCGCCACCCATCGAAGCCAGGAATGCAGCGAGAGGACGAACGTGTACATGGGGGGAACGTTATCACGGGGACAGGGGTTGGGGATTGGGGGTTGGGGATTGGCTGGAGAGCAGGGATTGGGGATTGGGGATTAGTTGGGATTGGGGGTTAGGGGTTGGAATCAGGGATCAGGGATGGCAGCAAAGAACGGGTTCACGACTGCGCGGTTCGGAGTGCGCGGCGCGCGGTCTCTACGTCGTTCTGCGCCTGCCTCCATGCCCGCTCGGCCTCCGCTTCTTTCGTCTGCGCCCGTGCGAGCGCGGCTTCGGCTTCCTTGATCGCGGCTGCGCGCTGTCGTGCCGCAGCCTCGGCCTCGCGCTTGCGTGCGCGTTCGGCCTCGGCGGCTTGACGCGCTTCGGCGCGGGCGGCCGCCTTGGTCCGGCCTTTCTCTTTCTCGACGCCTTCGGGCTTTCCGCCTTCGCTCCGGCCCGACTTCGCGGAAACTCCGGCGACGTGGGGTCGCTCGTGAGGCGGAGGCGATGGACGGACTGTCGCGGCGGGCTCCACCCCGGTGAGCATCTCGAAGCCACCCGGTTGCATCGGCTGCGTCAGGCGGCCGAGGCCTGACGGTGGTGCCGGCGCGAGCGACAACGCTTCGAAGGTCTGGGCCAGCAGGTCGCGGCCGGGTTGCGCGTTCGCCGCACCAGCGATCTCGATGGCCTTCGCCACCGCTGCCGCGACGGCGTCGCGATGCGTCTTCGTCGCGGCGCGCACATCCGTGGATCGTCCTTCGAGCGCCGCGATTTGTGCGAGGCGCAGCGCCTTCCCGCTCGTCATCACGCGATCGAAGAGCGGCCGCGCGTGCCAGTAGACCTGATTGACCGCCCACGGGACGGCCGTCGGCTTCTTGAGTTGCTTGACTCGCCGCGCCTCGTCGCCCTTCAGTTGGGATGCGAGCGCGGCACGTGCTTCGATGAACTCGTCGAGCGGCCGGTGATAGAGGTCGTCGATTTGCGAATCGAGTCGATCCATCTGGTCATCTGGTCATCTGGTCATTTAACTATTTGGATTCATTGGATTCATTGGATTGGTTCATTGTCAAACAGACACCGAATGTCCGGATGCCCCAGACCAATGACCAGATGACCAAGCCAAATGACCAGATGACCAAATGACTAATGACCAAATGATTACGGATGGCTGACCTGAAGAGTGTAGTTCTGTGTCACAGGGAGCGGAATGCCGACCGTGTTCACGGGATCGAACACCTGCACACAATACTGCCCCGCGATTTGGATGAATCCGGTCAGGGAGTTCCGGCCGGCGGTCGTGTCGACAACGGCCGTCTGAAACGCCCCGCATCCGTTGCCCGCGGGCTGTCCGTACAGGATGCCGAGGAACGCGTTCCCAGGAACGAGAGACGTCAACGTGATCTTGATTTCGCGCGAACCGACGTTTGTCACGCTGAACGGGTGCGATACTCCGAAATTCAAGGGCTGGACCGAACCCGAGAACGTCTCCACCCGGTTGTCGGATGGACTGCTGATCCCGCATCCCTGCAGAATCAGGCCCAGACACAGCGCCGCCGCAACTCGTGCCTTTGTCATTTCGCTGCTCTTGCCCCCGCTTTTCAACGCATTCTTAACTTAAACCACGTTTCCAAACTGTGGCTGATGGTTGACGGCTAGCGCCGCACTCTTACTCTTTCCCGACCGGTTGAATGTGAATGCCGCATTCGAGCTTCTGACCCTGCCATCGCCCCGATCGCGGATCCTCGGGATCGAGTGGCACCGACGTGCACGGTTCGCAGCCGATGCTCGTGTAGCCGAGCTCGTAGAGCGGCAGCAGCGGCACGGCGTGCGCCTTATTGTAGATGTAGACGTCTTTCGTGGTCCACGCGGCGACCGGGCTCACTTTGGTGATCGCCCGCCCTGACGGCAGGCGGAACGGTTCGACCTCAGCCAGGTTCGCGCGCGAGACCGACTGCTGCCGGCGCAGGCCGGTGAACCAGACGTCATAGGCTTCGAGCGCCGAGAAGAGCGGCCCGACCTTGTGCTTCGCGCAGCAGGCGTCCGTGCTCGTCTGCCACAGCCCCGGCTCCGGCTCCGCAGCACGAAGGTTGATCAGATTCAGCTTCCAGGCTTTGGCCAGCTCGTCTCGATAGGCGTAGGTCTGGGCGAAGTGGTGGACGGTGTCGAGGAAGAGCACCGGAATGTCAGGCTTCACCGCGAGCAGCATGTGCAGGACGGCCACGTCCTCCGCCTGGAAGCTGCACGTCAAACAGGGCCTGGTGGCCGTCTCGAGCGCGTCGACGATGATGCGCCGCGCCTCGAGAGACCCATCGTGCAACTTCCTTCCTTCGGCGGGTCCTCCTTCGCCCGCACCGCGGGCTTCGGAGGTCAAGCTCTGATTGTCGATTGACTGCGTACTCACGTCAGGATCTCCTCGAGGGCGCGCCGGACGATTTCGGTCGCCTCCTCCTCGGACGCGGCCCCGCGCGCGAGCCGCGCCAGCCGTGCAGCCGCGCTCGGCCGCGCACCGCCCGCGGCATGCTGCCGGACCGGGTTCACGATCATGCCGGCGCCGGCCGTGAAGTTGGTGGTCGGATCGATCAGGATGAAGCTTCCCGTCGATCGATTCACCGTGTAGCGATCGAACATCAGCGGCCGGGCCGTCGTCACGGTCGCCGAGCCGATCTGGTTCATCACCAGCCCGTGGTCGACTTCCGCGCTCACCGTGCGCGTGGTGTGCTTGCAGAGGTAGACGCGCGCCGGGTCGAGCGGCCGTTCGTCCATCCACACGATCTCGGCTTCGAACCGCTGTCCAACCTCGACCGCGACGTCGCCGACGGCGAGCAGATCGCCGCGGCTGATGTCGATCTCGTGCTCCAGGACGAGCGTCACCGACATCGGCGAGTACGCCACCTCGAGATCGCCGTCCCAGGTCGAGATCCGCGTGACGCGCGTCGTGCGTCCGGACGGCCAGACGGTCACCTCGTCGCCGGGCCGGATCGTGCCCGACACGATCTGTCCGGCGTAGCCACGGAAATCATGGCTCGGGCGCGAGACCAGCTGCACGGGGAACCGGAACGGTTTCTTCGTCTCGTCCCGGTCGATCTCCACGGTTTCCAGGTAATGCAGGAGGCTCGGTCCCTTGAACCACGGCGTGCGGTCGCTCGACGAGATGACGTTGTCGCCGTGCAGCGCGCTGAGCGGGATCGGATGCATCTTGGCGCCGCGCAGCAGCTCTTCGAAGTCGTCGCAGATGCTGTCGAACACGCCGCGATCGAAATCGACGAGATCCATCTTGTTGATGGCGAGGACGAAGTTCGAGATGCCGAGGAGCCGCGCGATGCGCGCGTGGCGCTTCGACTGCACGCGGACGCCGTTGCGCGCGTCCACGAGCAGGATCGCGAGATCCGCTGTCGACGCGCCCGTCGCCATGTTGCGGGTGTACTGCTCGTGACCCGGAGTGTCGGCGAGGATGAACTTGCGCCGCGCCGTCGCAAAGTAGCGGTACGCGACGTCGATCGTGATGCCCTGTTCCCGCTCGGCCTTCAAGCCGTCGGTGAACAGCGAAAAATCGATCGGTCCGGCGTTCCGGTTCTTCGACGCTTTCTCGACCGAGCTGATTTGATCTTCGTACACCGAGCGTGAATCGTGCAGCAGCCGCCCGATCAGCGTGCTCTTCCCATCGTCGACACTGCCGGCGGTGCAGACGCGGAGGAGCCCGGACATCAGAAATACCCTTCGCGCTTCTTCAGCTCCATCGACCCGTCCTGATCGTGGTCGATGACCCGGAGCTGGCGCTCGGAATGCCGCGTGGCGACGAGCTCCGCGATGATCTTCGGCACGGTGTCGGCGTCCGACTTCACCGCGCCGGTGCACGGCGAGCAGCCGAGCGAGCGCATGCGGCATTTGACCATCTGCGGCCGCTCGCCGGGCAGCAGCGGGACGAACGCCTGCTCGAGCATCAGCAGCGAGTTGCCGCGGACCACGACTTCGCGCTCCTTGGCGTAGTAGAGCGGCACGATGGGAATGTTTTCGACGTGGATGTACTGCCAGACGTCGATTTCGGTCCAGTTCGAGAGCGGGAAGACCCGGATGCTCTCGCCCTTCCGGATGCGGCCGTTCAGGAGGTTCCACAGCTCGGGCCGCTGGTTTTTCGGATCCCATTGACCCTTCGCGTCGCGGAGCGAGAAGATCCGCTCCTTCGCACGCGAGCGCTCCTCGTCGCGCCGCGCCCCGCCGAACGCCGCATCGAAGTTGCCCGCTTCGAGCGCGTCGAGCAGCGCCTTGGTCTTCAACAGCCCGCAGCAGGCCTGCGTCCCGACCAGGAACGGCTGCGTGCCGTCGGAGATGGCCTGGTCGTTGGTGTGGACGATCAACCTCGCGCCGATGGACTCGGCGTACCAGTTCCGGAACTCGATCATCTCGCGGAACTTGTAGGTGGTGTCGACGTGAAGCAGCGGGAAGGGAATCGGCCCAGGGTGGAACGCTTTCTGTGCGAGGCGCAACAGCACCGAGGAGTCTTTGCCGATCGAGTAGAGCATCACGGGCCGCTCGAATTCGGCGACCACCTCCCGGATGATGTGGATGCTCTCGGCCTCGAGCGCCCGCAGATGGTCCAGCTGGGGTGCCACGGTCGGAGGGGCGAGGTCGTGTGTCTGAGCCACGTCAGCAATGATGGTCATCTGAAACCCGTACAAAAACAAAAAACCCGGGGTGCGTCCCCGGGCTCTTCGATCTTCCGCCTGTGTCGATGGTTAGCGGATATCCGTTACGAACGGCTTGACCGAAAGCGCGGGGACCCTGAGGTCCTGGTACAACAGCAACATGCGCACTGCCGGGCACGGTCAAGCATGGATGTCTCTGCATCTTACCCTGTATGATCGCCGCCATGCAAACCCGCGAAGCGCTGACGGAGGTGGTGGAAGCCGAAGGGCATCTGATTGATTCTCAGCTCCTGAACGTCATTTTCGACACGGTCATCAAGTGGAACGCGGCGTTCGAGGTGCTGCAGTTCCGCATCGGGCGGACCAACGAAGAGCCCTCCTTCATCTCGATGCGGATCACCGGTCCGGATGAAGCGGCGCTCCATCAGGTCCTCGAGGGTCTGGTCGGCCTCGGATGCCGGATTGCGAGCTCCCAGGATGCGACGCTGGTCCGCGCCGACAAGGACGGCTGCGTCCCGAACGATTTCTATTCCACCACCAATCACCGGACCTTCGTGCGGCACGACGGCGAGTGGCTCGAGGTCGAGCACCAGCGGATGGATGCGGTGGTCGTGATCGAAGGGAGCCGCGCCGCATGCCGAAAGCTGAGGAGCGTGCGCGCCGGCGATGCGGTGGTCTGCGGTGTCGGCGGCATACGTGTGGCGCCGGAATTCCGGGAGCGCGACCGCCACGGCTTCGCGTTCATGACGAACGAGATCTCCTCGGAGCGCCGCGTCGAAACCGGCGTCGCGCGTATCGCCGACATGATGCGGGACGTCAAGACGGCCGGGGGCCGCATTGCGGTAGTCGCCGGCCCGGTCGTCGTCCACACGGGCGGCGTCTCGTACTTCTGCGATCTGATCAGTGCCGGGTTCGTGGACGTGCTGCTTGCCGGCAACGCGCTCGCCGTCCACGACGTCGAGAGCGCCTTGTATGGCACGTCGCTCGGCGTCGACTTCGAGACCGGCAAGGCGATTGAGGGCGGTCACCGCCATCACATGCGCGCGATCAACACCATCTGCCGCGTGGGCGGTCTGAAGCAGGCGGTCGAGCAGGGCGTGCTGAAGTCGGGCGTGATGTACGAATGCATCCGCCACAACGTCGACTTCGTTCTGGCGGGCAGCATTCGAGACGATGGTCCGCTGCCCGAAACGATGATGGATCTGTTCGAGGCGCAGGAACGCTATGCGGCGGCGCTCGACGGGGTGAAGCTCGTTATCGTGCTGTCCACGATGCTGCACGGGATCGGCGTCGGGAACATGCTGCCGTCGTGGGTGCGCATGGTGTGCGTCGACATCAACCCGGCGGTCGTGACCAAGCTCGCCGATCGCGGCTCGAACCAGACCATCGGCGTCGTCACCGACGTCGGGCTGTTCCTGCACCAGTTGAGCCGGAGGCTGGTCGGCACGCACGCATGAAGATCGGCGACACGGTCAGTCACTACCGGATCGAGTCGCTGCTCGGCGGCGGCGGGATGGGGGTCGTGTACCTCGCCGAGGACCTCGCGCTCGGACGGCGGGTCGCGCTGAAATTCCTCCCGTCAGACTTCGCGACTCGCCCCACGGCCATCGAGAGGTTCCGGCGGGAAGCGCGCGCCGCGTCAGCGCTCAACCATCCGCACATCTGCACGATCTACGAAATCGGCGAACACGATGGGGTGCCCTTCATCGCCATGGAATGGCTGGAAGGGCAGTCGCTCAAGGATCGGCTGAGCGTGGGGCCGCTGGCCACCATGGACCTGCTCGCGGTGGCCACAGACGTGGCCGACGCGCTCGACGCCGCGCATGGCGCCGGCATCGTGCACCGCGACATCAAGCCGGCCAATATCTTCGTCACCCGGCGCGGCACGGCGAAGATCCTCGACTTCGGCCTGGCCAAGGTCGAGGCCTCCGTTTCGGACGGTGTGTCCGTGGAGACGACGCCGGGCGAGCCGCAGTTGACCCGTCCCGGCACGACGCTCGGGACCGTCGCCTACATGTCTCCGGAGCAGGCGCGCGGGGAAGCGCTGGATGCGCGCAGCGATCTCTTTTCGTTCGGCGTGGTGCTGTACGAGATGTCGACCGGCGTACGGCCGTTCGGCGGCGCCACGGAAGCGGTCGTGTTCCACGAAATCCTCAGCAAGGTGCCTCGCCCGCCGATGCAGCTGAATCCGGACGTGGCCGCCGATCTCGAGCGCCTCATTCTGAAGGCGCTGGAGAAGGATCGTGAAATCCGGTGTCAGAGCGCCGCCGAGATGTGGTCCGACCTGAAACGGATGAAGCGCGATCGCGAATCGAGTCAGTCGCTGACGCGCGCCACTGCCGATCAGATTGGGGCACCTGTTCACTCGCAGGTAAGCACTGCCGACGTGGCAATGGCAGCGGCGGGATCGTCTCGCACGGCCTCGGGTTCCTCTTCGTCGGACGCGCAGGTGGTCGTCGGGCTCATCAAGCGGCACCGTTTCGGATTCGCTGCCGCGACGATGGCCCTCGCCCTCGTGATCGGCCTCATCATCTACAGCGCCGTCGTCCGATGGTTACAACTTCCGGACGCGTCGTTCCAGAATGCGCAGGTCGTCCAGTTGACCACGAGCGGGAATGCCGAGCAGCCGGCCATTTCGCCCGATGGCAAATACGTCGCGTACACCCAGCGCGCCGGGACCGACTCCAGCGTCTGGATCCGTCAGACCGCGACCGCGAGCAACATGCAGATCGTCCCGCCGGTGCCCAACATGATGGCGGGGTACGCGACGGTGACTCCTGACGGCACCTTCGTCGATTTCGTGCGATTTCAGGCTGGAGACGTGGGGCCCGTCTTATGGCGCGTCCCGTTTCTCGGCGGCCAGCCGCGCCGGCTGATCGATCAGGTCTGGAGTCCGGTCGGCTGGTCGCCCGACGGACGACAGCTCGCGTTCGTCCGCGCCAGCGACGCGTTCACCACCGCGTCGTTGATAGTGGCCGAACCGGACGCCAGCCACGAGCGCAGCCTCGCGGTCCGGCACGCGCCCGCCGCATTTCTGTCGCTCAGCGAAGTCGGCGGACCGAGCGTTCGCCCCGCTTATTCGCCGGACGGCCGCGTGATCGCGCTGTTCGGGTTCGATACGGAAGCCGGTGTCCGGAGGATGCAGGTCGTCTTCGTGGACGTCACGACCGGGTCGGAGCGGGTCGTCCCCCTTCCACCGGGCGTCGGCACTCCACAAGGCCTCGCCTGGCTCGACGGAGGATCGATCGCGCTCAGCGGATCTCCGGCGGCCGGCCTGGCGGTTCAACTGTTTCGGATGTCGTATCCCGGAGGGCGACTGTCCCGCCTCACCAACGACCTGAACGAGTACATCGGCGTCAACCTCACCGCCGATCGCGACGGCCTGGTGACGTCGCGCCGCGAGACGCGTGTCAGCCTGTGGGTTGGGGATGGCACGGGGTTGAACAGCCGCGAGGTCGTGCCGCCGGCGACATTCGGCGGCCTGGTCATGACGGTCGCGTGGGCGGGCGAACGTCTCCTGTACATGACCCAGGGCGACGGTCGGCTCTCGGTCGTCAGTGCGACGCCGGGGCATGGGATGCCGGAGGAAATCGTGCGGAACGGCGGCGTTCCCGTCGCCACGTCCGACGGCCGCAAGGTGTTGTACGTCTCGGCCGAACCCGGAGACCGCGCCGGCATCTGGAAAGTCGACGCCGACGGCCGGCAGCCCGTCCACCTCGTCCGCGGCGATGCCATCCTGCCGGTCGTGACCCCGGACGACCAGCAGGTGCTCTTTCTTTCGAGCCGCACGGGACTGCAGTCGCCATGGATCGTACCGATTGGCGGCGGCACACCAACTCAGATTGCGAACGTCTTTGCCGGAGCGTTCAGTCTCGACGTGTCGCCAGACGGCAGACTACTCGTGTTCGGGACCACCGACGCGCAGAATCGATATACGCCCCTCGTGTGCGAGCTGCCCGCGTGTTCGAATCGCCGACAGCTGGCGGCCGTCCCTCCCGGGCGCCTCCGCTGGACGCCAGACGGTCGCGCCGTTGCGTACATCAGTGCCGCCACACCGTCGAACGTCTGGCTCCAGCCGCTCGATGGCGCGCCCCCTCGTCAACTGACGCAGTTCACCGACCGGACGGTTTCCGACTTTGCGTGGTCGCGAGACATGCGCCTCGCGGTGGCCCGCGCGACAATCACGAACGACATCGTGCTGTTCAAGGGCTTGAAACGATAGAAGGCCGGTTCGTGGCAGAGGTACCACTCAGAAGTTGAACCGCACTTCGGCGATCCCCGATCGTTTGATGATGTCGCCGAAGATGTGCTGCTGAATATCCTGGTTGAAGAGGTTCGTCACTTTGGCGAGCGTCGTGACCCGCCCCTGGAACCATTTCACTCCGAAGCTGCCATTCACCATGGTGTAAGCGTCGGTGAACCCGTGATACTGGCTGGCCAGCACATCGCTCCAGAACGCCTCGTCGGAATAGTTCACCGATGCGCTGCCGAGGAAGCGGCTCCCGTTGAAATTGAACCCCGCGTTGAAGCGGTTGGTCGGCGGTAAGGCGAGCTCCACCGCGGGAAACGGATTGGCCGCGTCGAGGATCGTCGGCTGCGCCTGCCAGGAGTAGTTCGCAAACGCGGTCAACATCCGGCTCACCCGGTGGTCCACGGAGAGCTCCACGCCTTTGTCCCGGCGAGGGCCCAGGTTCCGATAGGTGTACGCGGTCTGTGGAAGCAGGATGCCGCGTTGCGCGAGTACCGCGAGGGTGGACGCCGGCAGCGGCCATCCCGGCGGCGGGTTGGCCGCCGTGTACGGGTCGCGGCTGGCCGGAATCTGCGCGAAGTTGATGTTTCTATCGAGGTCGTTGACATAGACGGCCAGCCCCACCGTCGTGCGTGCGCCGATGGTCGCCGAATACGCCACTTCGTAAGCGGTCAGGGACTGCTCGAACAACTCCTGCTGGGCCACTCCGCCGATCGGCACGTTGCTGCCGACCGCTCGCACGACGAGCGGAAACGGATCCTTCACCAGCGGCTGCAACGGCGGAGGCAGGAGCGGCGCGAGGCCGCTCAGGTCGGTCGGCGCGATGATCCTGATATCCAGATAGTTGTCGATGACCGACGGCGAGAGGAACGCCTTGTTGTAGGAAATACGGAACGTGTGATCAGTGACCGGCGCGAACGTCACGGCGACTCTCGGTGAAAACACCGGATCCCCGAGGTTGCCGAACTTGTCGACCCGGCCGCCGATCGCGACCTTCGTCCGGCTGAACACGATCTCGTCCTGCAGGTAGCCGCCCAGCTCGGTCCGGCCTGTCGCCCCCGGTGCGATCGTGATGTCCACGTTGTTGCGCCGCACGTTGCCGCCGAAGCTGAGCACGTGATGGCGTCCAACCTGCCGGAGGTCGCCGAGCTCCACGTCGTAGGTTTGAGTCGAAAAATCGAGCTGGAGCGGCTTGCCTGTTGTCGGATCGGTGAGCAGCAGATTCGGTGCGGAGGCGTTCACGATGTTGGTGAAGGCGCGCAGCTTCAGCGTCCCCCTGCGATAGTTCACGCTGCCGTATCCCATGTACGAACCGTTCTGAATGTCGAACGGTCCGATTCCGGTATGGACGATCCCCGACGTGCCGGCCACGCCGCCGGCGTAGGTGACCCTGCCGCCGGCGATCTCCTGATCGACGCGGACGTCGAATTTCGGCTGGCTCGTCCCGCTGTTGCTGAACGCGGCGCCGGCCGGCCCGGCCCCGTCCGCGGGATAGAACGCACCGCCCACGGTGGCCGATGGATCGCGCGGATCGGTGATCAACGGGATGCGGCCTGCAGGGCGCGGCAGCGGATCCGAATGGAAATATCCGGCCGACAGCCGGTAGGACCAGCGATCGTTGGGCACGCGGTTGACCGACGTATTGGCCCCGAAAATTCCGCCGGGGTTCCGTCCTGCTGTCGAGCCGGCATCGCGGCTGAACAACCCGGCGCTGAAGGCTGCGGTCGTTCCCGGCGCCTCTCGCGGCGACTTCGTGAGGATGTTGACGACGCCGTTCACCGCGTTCGCACCCCAGACAACCGAGGCAGGGCCGCGAACGACTTCAATCTGCTTGATGTCGGCCGTATTGCTCGGGACGAAGTCCCACAGAACGAACCCGAAGAAATCCTGGTAGATCGAGCGCCCGTCGAGCAGCACGAGCTCGGTATTGGACAAGGTGGAGGTCGACTGCCGGCTGGTCACGTTGACGTCCCGCGCCGACATCTGAATGACATTGACGCCCGGCACGGCTCTCAGCAGGTCCGCGAAGTTCTGCGCGGACGTTGTGGCCAGCACCTCGGCGGTGACGACGCTCATCGTCGCGGGCGCAGTGGCCAGCGTGCCTTCAACTTTCGAGGCGGACACGACGACCGTTTCGGCAAGCGGCGCCGCCGCCAGTGCAATGGGCATCAGCTCAATGGCCCCACTCTCGACCACCACATCGTCGCGCGTCGACGGGGCGAAGCCTTCAAGAGTGACTGTCAGGTGATATGTGCCGCGGGTCAGGTTGCGAAACGCAAAGGCCCCGGCGGGTCCCGAGGTGGTCGAGTGACTCCCGCCGGGTCCGCTGAGGACGACCGTGGCACCCGGCACGACGGCGCCCGACTGATCCACGACGGTACCTGCGACGCTGCCCGACTGTGCCCGAACCGGAATGGCCGCGACCAGGACGACGACCAGCGCCCACAGAAGACGGTGCATGGCACCTTAATAGTAGACGTGAAGGCCGTTCTTTGGGATCGGGGGGGCGGATCCCGTGGGACCCGCCCCGAAGCCGGCTGAAGGACCCGGCCC
>Ga0068858_100005469_pt1 | contig 12437 bp, 7 predicted proteins | sample KBSSwiS12_FD_66589 | JGI IMG/M metagenome (GOLD analysis project Ga0068858, IMG submission 66589) | Switchgrass rhizosphere microbial communities from Kellogg Biological Station, Michigan, USA - KBS Switchgrass S1-2 | ecosystem: Host-associated > Plants > Roots > Rhizosphere > Soil ... | reverse complement strand
GTTCGCGGACAGGATCGCCGCACAAACAAGCACGGGAAGCGCAGCTAAGAATGGCGAATGATTCATGGCACATCAGGGGAACTGTCTCAGGCGCAGTCGCCTGAGGGGCAGAATCATACACCCGGGCCTCCGCTCACGCCAGTTCTTCTCTGTCGTCATCCCGCCTTCGATGAAGCATCGTGATCGATCACCCGTGCCTCACGAAACGTCTCTCATCGCCACCATCGCCATTGGCCTCGCTTACGCCTTCGTCGGCGGATTCATCGCCGTCCGGTTGCGCTTGCCGCCTTTGGTCGGTTATCTTTTGGCCGGTATCGCGGTCGGACCCTTCACGCCGGGATTTGTGGGCGACGCCCACATCGCCTCCCAACTCGCGGAGATCGGAGTCATCCTGCTGATGTTCGGTGTAGGCATGCACTTTTCGGTACGCGAGTTGTGGGCGGTGCGATCGATCGCCGTGCCGGGAGCACTCGTGCAGATCGCAGTCGCGACAGCCCTGGGCGCGGGCGTTGCTCATTTTTGGGGCTGGTCGCTTGGCGCGGGCTTGGTATTCGGCCTCGCGCTGTCGGTCGCCAGCACGGTGGTTTTATTGCGTGCGCTGGAGGCGATGGGATCGGTGAACAGTCCGGACGGACGGATCGCGGTGGGCTGGTTGATTGTCGAGGACCTGGTGATGGTGCTCGCTCTTGTTTTGCTTCCGGCCTTTGCGGGGCACTTGGGCGGGAGCGATCCTGCACATGACCGAACGGCCGACAGCGGGGTCTGGCTTTCGCTGGGCATCACTCTGGGCAAAGTCGCCTTGTTTGTCGCGCTGATGCTCGTGGTCGGCACGCGCCTGTTTCCCTGGCTGCTCAAGCATGTCGAACGCGCGAAATCCCGCGAACTTTTCACCCTGGCCGTGGCGGCGCTGGCCTTGGGGGTGGCGTTTGGCTCGGCAAAGCTATTTGGGGTCTCCTTCGCGCTGGGGGCTTTCTTTGCCGGGGTGGTCATTCATGAATCCGACTTGAGTCACCGCGCCGCCACGGATCTGCAACCCCTGCAAGACGCCTTCGGTGTGCTGTTCTTCGTCGCCGTCGGCATGCTTTTCGATCCGATGATCCTGGTGCGCCAACCCCTGCAGGTCCTCGCCGTCCTCTCGATCATTGTCGTCGGCAAGTCGGTGGTGGCCCTGGCGATTGTCCTCGCGTTACGCCGTCCCCTGTCGACCGCCTTCACCGTTTCGGCCGGATTGGCCCAGATCGGGGAATTCTCGTTCATTCTCGCCGCCTTGGGAATCGACCTCGGACTTCTGCCGCTCGAAGGCCAGCACCTGATTCTGGCGGGCGCCTTGCTTTCGATTACCCTGAACCCGCTCGTTTTCTATCTGGCCTCCTTGGCGCAACCGGCCAGACGGGGCTAAAGATCGGGCGATTTCTAAGTCTGCTGATAGCATGTGGCTGTCACCCGGCAGGCCGGACACCAAAAGGCGTAATACGTTCCCTCATATCCGCGAAAATCGTCGTTACTCAATTGGGCCAGAAACATCATAGTCTCCGAACAATCGGGGCAACTGGGAAATGTAGCGTCTTGAACCCACGTCGGCATACCGCCGATTTGTGTCATGGAAATCCCAGTACCCCAATCCCCCGCCCGGATGGCGCTCCGGTGTTTCAGTGAGGCCGCGACACCCGCCCACGGACCACGCTCCCATGGGATGGCGGCCGTATCGAGACCCGGCAGTATCCGCCGTTGATTTGACGGGTGCCATGCGGTTTGCCCGTTTGTTCCGATGCGTGCGAAAAGATGCTCCTGCCAACATGTGCACCGTTCGCACGTGAGCACGGGAAGTACGTCGGCAGCATATTCCAGGAAAACGAATTCGGCAGCGCGGGCTGGGATTTCGATGAGATGGACGAGACGATCACTACACCAGGGACACACATCCGACCTCTCAACAAGCAACGCAATCCCGTTGGCGGCCTCTCCTCGTTCGGCGACGGCAAGACCCTGACATTCGTGGAAAAAAAGATCACGGCGGCTGTCGGCGACAAGTTCCCAGCCAGCCGTACGTGCGTACCCGGCTGGCCCTGCATGAAGGTTCTGGCGCCATGAAGGAGGTCTCTTTTCCCAAGCCGCAAATTGTCGTTGAACCACTTCATCGCCAATCCACGCCAGTGCACATAACGCATGGCTCACCGCCAGTACCGGTGTCTCCCCGGTAATGGTAGCCAGGATTCGGTCGCGCACAGCGCGACCGGCGTCCCGAAAGACGATGGATGGCCAAAGGTGATTCGCCTTAAGCCAGACGAGGAGCATCGCGTCGAGGTTCTGCGTCGTCAGCATGGCCAGTGATTTTCCCAAATCTTCGGCCAAGTCTTCGTTTCCCTCTTCCATTGCGTCCGCCGCGACTTGCACGAGCCTTTCGACCCCGGTAGGTGAAAGCTCCGCGAACCATTCGTCCAGCGTCTTCGGTGAGGGCAGATACTGAATCAGTGGATCATACTGCCGTCGAGTCTGCATGATCTGGATGGCTTCCACGGGATCGCTCACCCCTTCGTAGAGATTCACCTTGCGACGGTTCTGGCGGATGTATTCGTCCCGGGCAGCCTTCCGGACCTTGCCGAGGCAAGGCGCGCACAAACCATCGTTAATCCTGGCCGTCACCGGGAGGATGGTATTGCAGCATTCCGGGTTCTTGCACGGAATGCGCTCGTCGCTGGGGTTCGGGGGCATAAATCGATGGCGTGTTCAGGTCGCGCGAGGGCCTCATACCACAAGTTCGTTGAAACGGAAACAGGAGCACGCCACCTCGTGCAAGTGTGCTTGCGAACAGGACCCGAATGAACGAGAGCTTTCACCCCTTTTGTGAAAGCACCGTCGAACCCGCTCGACCAAATCGCCGCCGCGCCGCCCCTGGCGGCGAAGCTGGCGCGTGTACGGAAAGGAGAGGCCGTGTCGTTCGAGCACGTGGTCGACGCCGCGCAGCCGTTTCTGGCTGCGCTCCTCGTGCAGCAGGCAAAAGCCCGGGTGTGGGTGGTTTGCCCGAACGTCCGCACCCAGGAGACGATGCACAATGAACTGCTCCAGTGGTTTCCGGACGCGCTCTTCTTCCCGGAACTGGATCGTTCCTCGGTGGAAGGCGCATTGGCCGACCCGGAGAGTGTCGCCGAGCGGCTGGGAATCGTGCAACGCCTGACCAGCGCGAAAGGGCGGCAAGTCGTAGTGCTGACACGGGGCAGCCTTGACGATGAAGTGCCCACTGCCGCCACGCTCAAGCAACTCGAAATCCGCCTGCGCCGCACCACCAAACTGGACCGCGAGAAGCTACTCAAACAGCTCACCGAGGCCGGTTACGAGCACGTGCCGCAAGTTTCCGCCCGCGGTCAATTTGCCGTGCGGGGCGGCATTCTCGATGTCTTTTCCTTTCACCATTCACTGCCCGTACGCGTCGAACTGTTTGACGACGAGATCGAGTCCCTGCGCGAGTTCGATCTCGATTCGCAGATCAGTGTGCAACATCTCGATACGGTCACGCTCCTGCTCGGCGAGGCGGCGGCCGAGCGCAGCAGTTGCAAGCTCCAGGAGCTCATTGCGGAGAAGGACCTGACAATCGACGCCGAGGCGAGCTGGTTCGCCGCGCAGGTGCGGATCATGGAGCACTCGGAGGGCGTCATCACCGAGGGAGCCGAAGATTATTCGACTGCATTCTTCGATCACGGGCTTGGCGAATTCGAGGCGGGTGACTTCGTGGTGGACGAAATCAAGCGGGAGCGCTTCTTCACCCAGCTTCGCGATTGGCGCACCGACGGCTGGCAGGTGCACGTCTTCTGCAACAACGAAGGCGAGATTGAGCGCCTGCATGATCTCCTGCCGCCAGTCGAGGCGGATGCCTTGCAGTTTACCGTGGGCACGCTCAATCGGGGCTTCGCCTTCCCTGCGGCCAAGGTCACCGTGCTCAGCGACGCGGAGCTTTTCGGGCGCTATCGCAATACGCGGGCCCGCCGCATGGCGTTGCGCCGCGCCCGTGAGCAAGCCAGCCGTTCACAGATCGATTTCAGCGAGCTCAACGAGGACGATTATGTGGTGCACCTGGAGCACGGCATCGGCCGGTTCGAGGGTATGAAATCCATCCCGCGCGACGACGGGAAGACCGAGGAAGTGCTGGTGGTGGCCTTTGCCGACGACGCGCGGCTCTATGTGCCGCTCGAGCAGAGCTATCTGGTCTCGCGTTATGTTGGGGTCGGTAAAAGGAACCCGGCTCTCTCCGCGCTCGGCGACGGCAAGTGGGCCAAGGCAAAGAAGAACGCGGAGAAGGCGGTTTACGACTACGCATCGAAGCTGCTGGCGGTGCACGCCGAGCGCGAGACGGCCCGGGGCCATGCCTTTCCGCCGGACAACAAATGGCAGCGCGAGTTCGAGTCTTCCTTCCTTTTCAAGGAGACGGCGGACCAGCTCACGGCCATCGCGGCGTCGAAGGCCGACATGGAGTCCGAGCGCCCGATGGACCGGCTCATCTGCGGCGACGTGGGCTTTGGCAAGACGGAGGTGGCGATCCGCGCGGCCTTCAAGGCGGTGATGGGCGGCAAGCAGGTGGCCATCCTCGTTCCCACCACGGTGCTGGCCGAGCAGCACTACCGCAATTTCCGCGAGCGCATGAGCGACTACCCGGTGACGGTCGATTTGCTCAGCCGCTTTCGCACGGCGACCGAGCAACGCAAGACTGTGCTGGGTTTGCAAGAGGGACGGGTGGACATCGTGATCGGGACGCACCGGCTCATTTCCAAGGACATCTCATTCAAGAACCTCGGGCTTGTGGTGATCGACGAGGAGCAGCGCTTCGGCGTGCTGCACAAGGAGCGCTTCAAGGAGATGTTCAAGCTGGTGGACATGCTGACGCTCAGCGCCACGCCCATCCCGCGCACCCTCTACCTTTCGCTCATGGGGGCAAAGGACATGAGCACCATCGAAACGGCGCCGCTCAATCGCATCCCTACCGAGACGCTCATCTGCCCGTACGATGAACGCATCATCCGCGACGCGATCAACCGGGAGCTCGCGCGGCAGGGCCAGGTTTATTTCCTGCACAACCGCGTGCACTCGATCGAGACGATGCGCGACAAGATCACCAAGCTCTGCCCGAAGGCGCGCTGCGTGATCGGCCACGGACAGATGGATGAGCACGAACTGGAGGACGTGATGCACCAATTCGTGAGCGGCGCAGCGGACGTCTTGATCTCCACAACGATCATCGAGAGCGGCCTCGATATCCCGAATGCGAACACCATCATTATCGACCGTGCCGACCGCTTTGGGCTGGCCGACCTCTACCAACTTCGCGGCCGCGTAGGCCGGGCGCAGCACAAGGCCTATGCCTACCTGCTCCTGCCGCGCGATATGATGACCCAAGGCGAGGCGCGCCGCCGCATCAACGCGATCAAGCAGTACAGTTCGCTCGGCGCCGGCTTCAAGATCGCCATGCGCGACCTGGAAATCCGTGGCGCAGGCAACATTCTGGGCACCGCGCAGAGCGGACACATCATCAACATCGGCTTCGATCTCTATTGCGCGCTGCTCAAGCAAGCGATTGCCAATCTCAAGGGGGAGAAAGTGAAACCCCGCCTGGAGGTGATACTCCGGACCGATTTCGTGGCCACCCGCGAAGCGGAGTGGATGAAGAATGACGAATTGCGAATGACGAATGACGAACGAAAGTCCAGCGCATCCGCCCGCACCCGCGCCGCAGCGGCATCCCCGTCGTCATTAGTCGTTCGTCATTCGACAGTCGCCTCCTCCGCGCCGGCCTTTCTGCCCAGCAACTACATCGGCGAATCGGCCCCGCGCATCCAGGCGTATCGCCGGCTCGCCGAGGTCACCACCCAGGAGCAACTCGACAACCTGCGCAAGACGTGGCGCGACCGTTTCGGTCCCCTGCCCGACGCCGCGGAGAATCTCCTCCTGATGACGGAGATCAAGCTGGCCGCCAGCGCACGCAAGATCACCCAGGTGGAAGCGCGCGAAGGTAAGCTCATCCTCACTCGCAGCGCAGACTACGTGCAGATCGGCGGCAAATTTCCGCGGCTCACCGCCGCCGAGCCGGGCGCCCGCCTGCGCGAAATGTTGGCGATGATTCGCAGCCTTTGAATTTGGTCGACGGCGTAATTCAGCGCACCTTGCCGCCACCCAGTGCGCGCTGCGCCGCTTCGTAAGCCGCATTGATCCGCCGCGTCTCCTCGTCGGCCACCCGCCGGATCCGTTCCGAGAGATGCGCCACCTTGTCGGGATGATTCTTGGCCATCAGGTCGCGGTAAGCCGCCGTCACCTGCCGCAACGATGCTCCGCGCGGAACTTGCAGGATCTCCCACCAGCCAGGACCGGCAGGGCGCTGTGCGGGCACGGGAGAGGCGCGCCGCTTCGCCGCCGCGGGCGAAGGTTGGCCCGTCTTGCCCGCCTGATATTCCGCATGCAGCTTTTTCGCGGCCTGCGACGCCACGCCGAAGGCAAAGTCCAGCCAACCCATGCTTTCAGCGGGTTTCTTTTTGGGCGTCATGATTCAGGTCAAGTCCGCCGCTTCTGCTGCGGCAAGCGACAACGGGGTGAAGAACATACCGTATTCAACCCGCGCATCGGCCCAAGTGCAACGCTTCGCCACAGCTAATCATCGACCAGTTCCCACCGCGCCAGATCGCGCCAACCGGGCGCCGCGTCTCGATAGGCGGCCACCAATGCAACGACCTGCCCGGCGTCGAGGTCGCCGAGCGCGCGATAGCGCCGCCCCGTCCCGCCCTCATAGTGCTCGATCTCGAATCCTTCGCGCGCGTCACCGCTGACCTCCATGGAGTGCCGGGCGTCCCGATCCAGAATGAGGAAGGCGTACGTCGTGCAGGCGTTGAGACTGCCCACGGCGTCGCCAATCTGAGCGTCTGTCGGTGAAGGAATGCGACGCTCCCCGGCGATTTCCAAGGTGGGCTGAACAGCGGGGGAATTCATGGGAATGGATGCGCCATTTGCATATTCCGGAGCGGCCCCATGTCAGCGCAGAATGGGGCTGACGGCAAATCAAGAATGGCGAGGCCGCAGGATGTTTGAGTTCTGGCGTTCAAGGTTCTCGTTGTCCTCAGCTTGACGCCCATTTCCCGCCCATTACCCTCCGCCCCATGCATCGCGCAACGTTCCAATCTGGCGAATTCATCTTCCGCGAGGGCGACGAATCCCGGGACGCCTATTGGGTCCTTTCCGGGCGGGTCGAGATCAGCATCGACACTCCCCAGGGACGCAGCGTGCTGACCATTCTCGAGGAGGGCGAGATCTTCGGGGAGATGGGGATGATCGACGATCTTCCGCGGACGGCCAGCGCCCGTGCACTCACCGAGACGGAGGTCGACGTAGTCAATGAACGCGATTTTCAATACGAGGTTTTGCGCGACGAAGCGCGCCTGCTGCCCTACCTCGATACCCTCTTCGAGCGGCTGCGGAGCACGAATGCCATGCTGCGCGCCGAACTGGCAAAGCGTCGCACCAGCGATCTCGTTGCCCCGCGCACCACTCCCGTCCCCGACAACCCCATTTCCACCCCTCCCGTGACAGAACCCGGCACCATTACCATCACCACCACGGAACGCTCCGCCACGTTGCATCCCAACGGGTTGCGTGCCGAGATCCGCAAATTCCCCTTCCGCATCGGCCGCGAAATGGATCATGAGGGGCTCTCCGGCTTCGGCCGGGTCGATCTCGCGCTGCCGGATCACCGGCCCTACAGCGTCTCGCGGGGACATTGCCTGATCGAACGCAACGGAGACGGCTTCATGGTGCGCGATTGCGGGAGCCGCCTGGGCACGATCGTCAATGGCGTGCCGCTGGGCGCCGAGTCCACCGAGACCATCGCACCCCTCGTCGCCGGTGAGAACCGACTCATTCTCGGGACCGAGGAAGGGCACCACGAATATCTCGTGACCGTCGGCTGATTTCGCCGGCGGAACGGCTGATTGCGCGTCGAATCCGCCAACAATCCGCGCGGGTGTTTGACGATTCGCTTGCGGGCGGTGCCGCGATTCGCTTTGGTGAAGGGCCATGAGCGACGCATTCAAGACCAAGCAGCAATTCGACCTGGGTTCAGGGAAACAGGGCAGCCTCTATTCGCTGCCCGCTCTGGAAAAACAAGGTGTAGGACCGATCTCCCGCCTCCCCATCTCCATCCGCATCGTCCTGGAGTCGGTGCTCCGCAATTGCGACGGCAAAAAAGTCTCCGAGCAGGACGTCAAAACACTGGCCAACTGGAACGCCAAGAGCCCCGCCCAAGTGGAGATTCCCTTTGTGGTGGCCCGGGTGGTATTGCAGGACTTCACCGGCGTGCCACTGCTGGTGGATCTTGCGGCCATGCGCTCCACCGTCTCGCGGCTCGGACGCGACCCGAAGATGATCGAGCCCCTCGTGCCGGTTGACCTGGTGGTTGATCACTCCGTGCAGGTGGATTTCTTTGGCTCGGCGCAGGCGTTGCAGCTCAATCTCGATCTCGAATTCAAGCGCAACCGCGAGCGTTACCAGCTCCTGAAATGGGGCCAGCAGGCGTTCAAGACCTTCGGCGTGGTGCCCCCGGGCATCGGCATCGTCCACCAAGTGAACCTGGAATATCTGGCCAAGGGGATGCTGGAAAAAGACGGCGTGTACTATCCCGACACCCTCGTGGGTACGGACTCGCACACGACGATGATCAATGGCCTCGGCGTGGTCGGCTGGGGTGTGGGTGGCATTGAGGCTGAGGCAGGCATGCTCGGCCAGCCGGTGTATTTCCTCACGCCGGAAGTGGTTGGCGTGTATCTCACCGGGGCGGTCAAGGAAGGCGTGACCGCCACCGATCTGGTGTTGCACGTCACGCAAATGCTGCGCAAGGCGAAGGTGGTCGGAAAATTCGTGGAATTTTACGGTCCGGGCGCGAAGTCTCTGCCGGTGGTGGATCGCGCAACGATCGCCAACATGGCGCCCGAATATGGCGCCACGATGGGCTTCTTCGGCGTGGACGAGGAGACGACGCGCTACCTCACCGGCACGGGCCGTAGTGCGGAGCACGTGACAGCTTTCGAGAACTACTACAAGGCGCAGGGCCTGTGGGGCATCCCGGAAAAGGGACAGATCGAGTATTCGGTCGACCTCGAACTGGATATTTCCACCGTGGTGCCCGGCGTCGCCGGTCCGAAGCGTCCGCAGGACCGCATCGTCCTGCCGGAACTGGGCAGCACTTTCCGCACACTCTTTACCAAGACGGTGGCCGATGGCGGCTACGGCAAGAAGGACGACGAACTCGCGCTCAAGGTGCCGGTGCACATCAACGGCGCGATGGCCAACGGCAACCATGACATGTTTTCGACCGACGCCACGTCGGCCAAGGGGCACCTCCAGGAAGGCACCCCGCAAAATGTCTCGGAGATGATCACGAATCGCCCGACGCCCGACGCCGCCGGGGACGTGCAACCATCGCCCTACCAGAATTCCGACACCGCCATCGGCAATGGCAGTGTGCTGATCGCCGCGATCACCTCGTGCACCAATACCTCCAATCCGAGCGTGATGCTGGGCGCCGGGCTGCTCGCGAAGAAGGCCGTGGAGAAGGGCCTCAAGGTGAATCCCGCGGTGAAAACCTCGCTCGGGCCAGGCTCCCGCGTCGTGACCGACTACCTCGAGAAAACCGGCCTGGCGACCTATCTCGACGCGCTCGGTTTCCAGACGGTCGGCTACGGCTGCACCACCTGCATCGGCAACTCCGGTCCGCTTCACCCAGCACTCGAAGAAGCGATTGCCAAGAACGACCTCGTCGCCGCCAGCGTGCTCTCCGGCAACCGCAATTTCGAGGCGCGCGTGCACCAGAACATCAAGGCGAACTTCCTCATGTCGCCGCCGCTCGTCGTCGCCTTCGCGCTCGCAGGTACGGTCAATATCGACCTGAGCAAAGACCCGCTTGGCAAGGGCAAGGACGGCGCGCCCGTGTACCTCAAGGACATCTGGCCCACCCTCGGGGAGATTCACGAGGCCATGTCGAGCGCGCTCAAGCCTGAGGTCTTCCGCCGCCTCTACACCGACTTTGCAACGCTGAATCCCAAGTGGAACGAAATCCCCTCCTCGGTGGGCGAGGTCTACGCTTGGGACGATCAGTCGACTTACATCCAGGAGCCGCCGTTCTTCGAGGACTTCGGCATGGAGCCCGGCCACATCAGCGAGATCAAGGGGGCGCGCCCGCTCGGCATCTTCGGTGATTCCGTGACAACCGATCATATCAGCCCGGCCGGGGCGATCAAGAAGAGCAGCCCCGCCGGCAAGTTCCTGCTCGATAACGGCGTCGGCCAGGACGACTTCAACAGTTACGGCTCGCGCCGCGGCAACGACCGCATCATGACCCGCGGCACCTTCGCCAACGTGCGCATCAAGAACCTCATGGTGCCCGGCGTGGAAGGCGGCGTGACGAAGTACCAACCCGGTGGCGAACAGACATCGATCTACGACGCCTCCATGAAATATCAGGCGGCCGGTATCCCGCTGATCATCTTGGCGGGCCAGGAATACGGCACCGGCTCTTCGCGCGACTGGGCGGCGAAAGGCACGCGTCTGCTTGGGGTGAAAGTCGTCGTCGCGCAGAGTTTCGAGCGCATCCACCGCAGCAATCTCTGCGGCATGGGCCTCGTTCCGCTGCAATTCCCCGATGGGGTCAATGCCGCCACGCTGAAGCTCGACGGCACCGAGACCTTCGATGTCCTCGGCCTGAGCGACGATATCGCACCGATGAGCGACGTGACGCTGGTCATTCATCGCGCCGATGGCACGACCGACAAGCTCACCGTCAAGAGCCGCATCGATACGGCCATCGAAGTCGAGTACGTCCGCCACGGGGGCATCCTGCCCTTCGTGCTCCGGCAATTGCTCGGCGCATAAAGACAATTCTCACGAACCGCTTGCGTTGATTTAACGCCGGGCTGTACAAAGGACGTGAGATGCTCTCGTTCTTTCGGCCGCGTCTGTTGCAGACGTTACGCGGCTATACTCGCGTCGATTTTTTTGCGGACGTCATTGCCGGCGTTACGGTCGGCATCATTGCGCTCGCGCTGTCCATGGCGCTGGGCATCGCCAGCGATCGGACACCCGCCGTGGGCATTATCACGGCGATCGTCGCCGGCTTTCTCAACGCCATCTTCAGCGGTTCGAAAGTCCAGATTGGCGGTCCAACCGCGGCGTTCATCCCCGTGGTCGTCGGCGTGGCGCAAAACTACGGCGCGGAAGGCCTTCTTATCTGCACGCTGCTCGCGGGCGTGATCTTGATTCTCATGGGCATCTCGCGGCTAGGGGTGATGATCAAGTACATCCCCATGCCGGTGGTCGCTGGCTTTACCGCGGGTATCGCCATCTACATCTTCAGCACGCAAGTGCGTGATTTCCTGGGCCTGGATATCGCGGAAAAAGTCCCCGCCGAATTCATCGGCAAAGTTCACGTCCTGGCCAAACATCTAAATACGATTCACTGGCCCAGTGCCGGCATCGCCCTGTCTGCCTTGCTGCTCATCAAGCTCTGGCCGCAAAAGTGGGCGCGTCACGTTCCCGGGACGATCGTTGCCATCGTCTTCGGTACCTTGATCGTAACGGTGCTGCACTTGCCAGTGGAAACCATCGGTTCGCGCTTCGGCGTCGACGCCATCCCACGCAGTCTGCCCATGCCGCATTGGCCGCAGTTCGATTGGTCGCAACTTGGCGGACTCGTCCGCCCGGCCATCACCATCGCGTTGCTCGCCTCCATCGAGTCGCTTCTTTGTGCGGTCGTTTCCGACGGGATGACGGAGGACAAGCACGACTCGAACACCGAACTCTGCGCCCAGGGCGCGGCCAATATCGGCAGTGCGCTCTTCGGCGGGCTGCCTGCCACCGGCGCCCTCGCCCGAACCGCCGCCAATATCCGCAGCGGCGCCCGCACTCCCGTTGCAGGCATCGTGCATTCGCTCACGATTCTCGCGATTGTCCTCGTTGCCGCCCCGCTCGCCCGCTTCATCCCCCTGCCGGTCCTCAGCGCAGTGCTCGTCGTCGTCGCGCTCAACATGGGGGAATGGCGCCACTTCGCGCGGCTGCGCCATTGGCCGACCAGCGACGCGGTCCTCTACCTGCTAACCTTCATCCTGACGATCCTCACCGACATTACGATCGCCGTGGAAGTCGGCATGGTCCTCGCCTCCGTCCTCTTCATCCGCCGCATCTCGGAGACCACGAGACTGACCAGCATCGATGAACGCGATCTCGACTATGATTCGGAACACTCCTTGCGCGGCAAAACGATCCCCGAGGGCGTCGCCGCATTTCAGTTGCAGGGCGCCTTCATGTTCGGCGCCGCCGACCGCCTTGAGTCCATTCTCCGCCGCCCGGAACAACGCCCCCGGGTCATCGTCCTGGGCATGAAGCGCCTGCTCGCACTGGACGCCACTGGGCTGCAC
>Ga0068858_100005467_pt1 | contig 12438 bp, 6 predicted proteins | sample KBSSwiS12_FD_66589 | JGI IMG/M metagenome (GOLD analysis project Ga0068858, IMG submission 66589) | Switchgrass rhizosphere microbial communities from Kellogg Biological Station, Michigan, USA - KBS Switchgrass S1-2 | ecosystem: Host-associated > Plants > Roots > Rhizosphere > Soil ... | reverse complement strand
CTCTGTGTCTCGGTGGTGTGTTTTGCTTGGAATTCGTCAACCACAGAGACACAGAGAACACAGAGGTTGCACAGAGAAGAGGGCCTTCGTGACTTTTTGTGTAAAGCCGCCGCGCGCTATTAGACGCGTGATGGTCTCTTAAACGACGTCGTTGTTTCTCATTCAAGGTGATCGTCCTCACGCTCGCTTATTAGCATGCGGACATTTTAATTGAGCAGTAACACTCGCGAAAATTGTTGTTGACAACTCTGCGAGCGAGGAATAAAGTTAGCGCCCCTTGCAGCTGATAAGGAAAACGTCTCTCCTGGCGAACTTCTGCATTGCTAATCCGGATTGAATCGGTCCCAATCCGTGAACTACACGTAAACAACCTGTTCTCCCACGCAACTCCCGACTGTGCGGTTCATCGGTTCTCTACGCCCGACACAACTCGTCGGAATTGACTCCGCACACATCGCGGCAACTGCATCCGCAAAGAGAGGGACAAATGAATAAAATAAAGGCGTCGTACACACCTGCTCGTCTAACTTTCCTGATTGCCACTATCTTCGTACTTTTCTTCGCCGGCTATTCCACTTTCTCGACCTTTCGATCTCGGGCTGCCTCAACCAAAACGGAACTTCCATTCGTCAACATGGCGCGACCTTTCCAGTTGGAAGAACAAATCGGCAACATTCCTTATTTCGTCGAATCGGAAGAGCTGCAATCTACGCTTACACTAAACAACGGCCAAACTGGGGTGAACACGGTTTCAGTCACAATTTTCAGTAGCAATGGAACTGCATTGGCGCCGCAACCCGTCATCTTACAGCCGTTGACAGTCACTCGAATCAAACTGCGGGACCTGCTGAAAGACGCTCCAGCCAGTTTTCACACTGGTAATATTCAGCTTTCGCACTTCGGAGCACCAATGGATGTGACGTCGCAAGTCACCATCAGTTCTCCAGACACACGCATTTCATTCGAATCGTATGAACTAGGCATGAAGAACTTTGCTACCACGCGGCTGGACGGAATAGTTTGGACACCCGACCCCAAGTCTGAAGCAGCCGTTGCACTCACCAACGCGCAATCGTCCAGCATTTTAAGCGTCACAATTCGCTCTGAGCAGGAAGAAAAACAGCTTTCGCTGGGCCCACGAGAAACCAGGTTAGTTGACCTGCAAGACTTTCTGAAGAAGGGTAACAAGGGCGGTGCGAGGGCTGCGCTCGTGAGTTTAGAACATAATGGCGCTCCGGGCAGTCTCCTACCCACTGCTTTTGTTCTCAATAAGAAGAGCGGCTTTTCATCGAATTTGAGCTTCGTTGATTGCGGGACTGTCAAATCAATGACGCTGGCTGCAGCGCATGTGCGTTTCGGACGGTCAAAATCTGACGAGGGATTTCCTTCCGGAACAGTTTTTCGCGCGCCCTTACTCTTAGCGAATACGATGGATAAACCGACCGCGGCGCGAGTCTCAGTAGATTACACCATTGCCGGCGAAGCGAAGCGAGTTGAACTGAATCCAATCGTGCTCGCTGCCCGCGAAGTAAAAGAGGTTGAATTATCTACTGAGATGATCCGCAAAGGCGTAACTAGACCAGTCGACGAGGCGGGTGTCGATATTAATTATGACGGTATGCCGGGCACTGTGATTGCTCGCCTAACAAGCTACGATACAAAAGGAGATTACTCATTCGATGTGCCGGTCAAGGATCCGCGGGCGGGAATCAATCGTGGCAATGGTCGTTATCCGTGGCGACTCGACAATGGTTATACGACAGTTGTTCATCTGAAGAACACAATGGACAAGGAAGTAGAAGCGGCGGTGCAAATCAGATATGAAGGTGGGTCATATAATCCGGAGTTGATCAAGCTCAAGCCTTACCAGACGATCGCTATCGACATCCGCTCACTGAGAGATGCTCAGCAGAAAGATGTGCGCGAGTCCGTAATGCCCGAAGAGGTCGAGAATGGTCAAGTGGCCTGGTATGAATCGGAGGACGGCTCACTCATCGGACGCGCCGAAGTCAGGAACACCGAGGCCGGCATTGCCAGCTCTTTTAGCTGCCCTGGCAATTGCCAGTGTGGAATGACCTATCGCAGCGGCTCAATGAATCCCACTGGTAGTACAGCCGCTGTGGGGGCTGTTGGCTTTATGTATCAGCCACGCGAGATGAGGCAAGACTGTAATTTCATTCAGTGGGGACCGTATGTCATGACGGCAAACGAGTGGTTTACGAGTAACTCCAGTCAGGTTACGGTCACCAATTCAGGTATTGAAACGTGCGTGGCTCCAGGCACCCCAAGCGTGACCGCTAAGTGGCAATCAGTCATGGCATACAACATGTTCATGTGCGGTTGCTGTCCTATATATGGGTTTGGAAACGCTAGCGCAAATTGCGATATCGGGCCACAGGTCAACATGACCAATATAACCGGCGTCGGCAAGGGCTTCACCAACACGGTGCAAGTCTCGCTAAACCCCTCGCCAAGCGCTAACTCTATAACTCTAAGCTTGAGCACTACGAGCGGCACCGGCTCGGCTGTTTTTGATGCCAACGGTCAATCAACAATGACGGTCAGCACTAGCGGACCCGTCATGATCCGTGGTGTGACAGAAAGCAGCACCGCCGGCAATATCAAGCTGGAAGCAAAAAGAAACACTCTTTCGCTGGGATCCTTTAACTTTACGGTTGTGCAGGTTACCTTGAGCTTGCGCACAAGTGGGTCACTATCATCCGACAACTCGGCTCGAGCAGCGGTCATAAGTGCTATAGGATCAGACGCCCTCCAGACTCGCTTTAGCACCGGCGCAGTGATTCACATGTGGCGAACAAATGTTGAGATTGTAGCCACTGTACTTCCCGCGAACTTCTCCTCTCCAATTGTACTCACCCGAGACGTCATTGGATTTTGCAACTTCAGCGATACGATTCTAATGGGATGCAGCAGCAATCCGGATCCATCCGCCCCAGAATATCGCGACGACGATCCACAGTCTGGCGGTTCGGGAGGCAAGGTTTATGACTCTGATGGTCCCGGCATCACGCTCACTGTCCTCGATCCTAACGCTCCCATAGACAGTATCGCGCGTAACCGTACAAACTTTCGCCAATGGGCCACGATAGACGGAGCAAAATGCTCGAACGATCTGATGTGGTTTACGCGGCTCTCGATCAAGAAAACCCTGATTGGGGAGAATCTTGAAGCCAATGTTCCAGGAGATAATGTGGCCGGCAGCGGCACTACCAATCTCACTTGGAACCTGCAATGACAGTGAGTTTCATAAGGAGAACCAATGAAAAACCTTATTGCAGCGATCGGTTTTCCTGTCATGATAATTGTCTTCGCGACAGGAATATCAATGACGGATGTCGCCGGATCAAAGTCAGCGGTTCCGCAAGACAATCATGAAGCAGAGATCTCGACACTAATCTCAGATCTTCGCGACTCTCGGTTGCGCCAGGACGATCCCGAACGAGTGATTAAGACAATTGAGCGCTTGGGCGATCTGAAAGCTACCGCCGCAGTTGACGATCTGATTCAACTCATCGGGTTCAAGCGCACCTTTAAATGGGAGAGGACCGACGGGTTCACGCACGAGCTCCAGCCAATCACGCCGGGCAACCGCTATCCGGCAGTAAGCGCGTTGTTTCAGATTGGCAAGCCGGCCCTTCCCGCGTTGGTGAAGGTCATCGAAATATCCGAGAGTGATTCCGTTGAGGGCCAAAACGCGACTTACGCTGTGGAGTCGATCTTTAGGGACGACTTGCCGGGAGGGGTGAAGTACCTGAAAGAAGCGGCAACGCAGTCCTACACCACAATGATGGCGCAGCGCCTTTCAACCGCCGCTCGACGTCTCGATGTCCTTTCTAGAAAGGTTTCGAGGTCGAAGTAGCGCCGCACCGTTCCCCGTAAAACGAGAAAGGCCGCAGGACTTTGTTCCGGCGGCCTTCCTCAAATCGCGGGTTCCCTAACTCGTCCTTTGGCCTTACGAGCCTCAAATTCAGGAGCCTACTTCTTTTCGCGAAGATGCGAACTCGTCTAAAGATAGCGGCGACAAAACTGAAGAGCTATTCCGCGGCACATAATACCCACGCAGTTTTTACGGTATTAACCAGGGCCTCGACGTCTTCTCTAAGCCCACCTCGATACGCCAGATCCAAGAAGTCGTCCTGAACAAGGAGAACGGCATTTTCTCGCTGGGCCAACTCTCTCGCGAGAGTGGACTTTCCTGCTGCCATTTTGCCGCACAAGAAAATCAACTTCGCTGACGCTGCGCTTTGCGGCTCGCCCACGCAACTACCGGTAAAGGCTACTCACCGGTGAGGCCGCTGCAAACGCTGCGTTAGGCTTGCGACTCACCATCTTCTTTCTGTTTTGGTCTTGCTACCGCCGAGCTCTCCAACAGATTCGTTGTCCTTTCGGTAATGCTTGGTACGTATTCAATATTGCTCTCTGGCGGCAGATATTTGCCTGGTTGTGATTGGCTTAAGATGTCCGGTTGTGAGGACGGACTGGAGTCAACCTTTCGGCGGGAGGAAGGCGAAAGATATGGATAGACCGTAAGAAACATCCCTGTTATAGAAACGAGTGCTCCAACGACAGTAACTATATCTTCATGCATCAGCTTTTTGCCTATGATGCCAACCGCTACGCCAATAAACATGATAATGAATCCCCAAAGCATCAATCCACTCGCTCGTTGTTTTTCGTCTTTAAGGATATTTGCCGGCGACCTTTCGAGCTCGAATACCGTGGCATGCTCAACAAGCGGCGGGGTGTTCGTCTGTAAGCTTTCTCCACAGGAGCGACAAAATCTTTGATCTGGTAGTGTCTGCAATCCGCACTTACGACAATTCATTTTGGTCCTCAATCTGTCCGGATACTGAAGTCAGATTTACGACTACGTCTCACCTTCAGTTCCCTCACACCGGTTTGAGCCTTATGCGTCGGCTGCATGCGTTAGATTGCGCTGGCAAAAGCAAACCGGCGCTGCCCTTCGACGCCTTACTTCTTTACGCGGTAGGAAAGCAGCACAACGCCGGTGTCATAAACCTTGCTATCGATTAACTCTAAATCAACGCACTTCCCGATGTCGGACATCAGCGGGATACCCGAGCCTAAGAGCAGCGGATTCACCTTCAGGATGACCTCATCGATCAGGCCTTCCTTAAACAGCGCCGTCGCTAAATCCGCGCCGCCGCACAGGTAGATGTCTTTACCCTTCTCAGCTTTCAGTCTTCTGACCACCCCCACGGCGTCCTCGGCGACGACCTCGACACGCTTGTCCGGGCTTTCCTTCATCGTGCGTGAAAAGACGTAGCTCTTTAGGTGCGGGTAGGGGTCGGTGACGCCCACTTTCAGCCCCACCTCGTAGGTATTACGCCCCATCAGGACGGCGCCGTACGACTGTAAAGACTTCAGATAATCTGCCACATGCTCACCTTCCATGGGGAAGCAGTCGAAGGAGCCGTCCTCACGAGCGATGAACCCATCGGCGGTAGTGGCGACATGATACTTTAGTTTTCGCATCCTTCTTACCCCTGTCCGACACGAGAGCAATCTAACGCCAGAGTTGACCGGGCGCGGCGATTACATCCAACCTCCGATTCTATCGATCAAGTTGCGAAACATGGTTCCCGCGCTCTGGTCCAACGAGTTGTTATGCTTCGCGGTTGAAATCTACCCTGAAAATCCTTCGTGAAACCGAAGAGCTTCACGCATGCTCAACAATCCTGCAATCAAGACGCTGCCAATAGAAATTGAGGGGACGAGGCCATTCCGAGTGGTTTGTACTCTTCCGAGAATTGGAATCAATTAATTGCCGCAGGCTATTGGAACATTCAGTTGCCACTGGAGCAAATTAATGGTTCAGGATCTTCGTTTTCGCGGGCAGCAACTTTCGCCAACCCGAAAAACTTCGTCTCGCGACAAATAACTATCGCGTGAAGGGCGGTGGTTATCGATCGAGCGAAGAGATTCGCGAAATGATCATCGATTGGGTCGAGCGCAACAAAACCGTTTCCACTACAACCGAACAACAATTGGCGGATCATTCCTTAGATCTCACGCGAAGGTAATTCACCGCTCAGACACAAAGACACAAAACAAAAGTTAAATTGTGTTTTGTGTATTCGTGGTTAAATCCACCCGCCCATGCTGTTGCAGACCTCAAACCTCATGATGGTCGGCCTCGGTTCGTTGCGTGACTCGCCACCCAGTTCCGAGCAGCCTCCGCTAACCGATGCAATTCACTTGCGTTGGGCATTCAAGCGTGAACTCGGCTTTCCGTGGTTTGGCTTTTATCTCTTCCGACGGCTTCATCAACGCGGGAACATCTCGTGGTTGAGTCAACACACCGGGAGTTTGCAAAAAGGAACGTGGACGAGCACGCGACTTCAAACTCCATTCGGTGAAATTAGCAGTGACGCGAAACTTGTTCTGACTGACGACTTTCCACCGGCTGGGGCTGTTGAGTTTGATCTCGACAATCGTGGTTACCTGCGCGTGGCATTTCCCGAGTCTGTTCGTTACGTTGAAACGCGCATGGGCTTTCGCTTGCGACCCGGCGAGCCGCCACCAGTCAGAAAAACAGTGACATTTACAGGTAGCAAGGTCTCGCGTGGACCCAATCCGCGCACAGAGGACGGCGTCGTCTTTGAAACGCGCGACCGCGGCGACCGCGTGCGACCGAATACTTTCATACGTTCTTTGCAAACGAGTTCGGGAACGATCAGCGGTCTCGGCTGCAAGTTCAGGCTAAACATCACGCTGCCGCAGCCCGCGACTTTTGTTGAAGTGACGCTGACTGGCGCCGCGCGTCGCGATCGTCCTGAAGGCACGCCGGTGATCGAAGTCTTCAATCAGGATGGAACGCGAGCTGACAGCGCATCAATGCGCGATCCGAGCAGTCGCGAACCGGAAACGTTCCTGCTCAAGGGCCGGTCGATCACGCGTGTCGTCATCGATGAGCGATCAACTGAAGAAGATGATCAGGATCGCGTGCTTCTCAACGAGCTCACTTTCGGCACTGCTGTAGTTTCAGAAGTTCGGTTGACTGCTTTTGCGCAAGCGACTCCCGTGCGGAGTGAGGTTCTGCGGGGTTATGCGGGACGCATCATTGCGACGACGATCGAGTTTGATGGCATCTCTTCGGTCGAGATGAGTCCCGGGCCGGCGGCTTTGATCGATCTCGCGACGGTGCCATTTGCACAGGATGCCACCGCCGGTTGGGAACGCTTACGCGACTTTCCGTATCCGCTGCGTTTGCCGATAACGCATCCTGACTACCCGTGTACCCCGCAGGCGAGCGAAGACTTCACGCGCTCAAAACAACTCGCCGCGGATCGAATTCAATATGGCAGTCCGCAGGCGTTCACGCCGCCGTCTATTCCGATTACGAGTGTGGGTACGATCACAGTGACGAATGGTTCACCGATCGTCACTGGCACGGGTACGAATTGGACCACCGCGTTGCTCGATGCGGTGTTGCAAGTGACTGGCGACAACACTGTGTACACGGTCGCGAGGGTCGAATCGGCGACGAGGCTCGTGCTGAGTCGAAATTATTCGGGCGCGTCGCGCAGTGGCGCGCAGTATTCGATTGCACGCGATCCGTTTGGGCAGCTTTACAGTTACCTCGCGATTCTGGTCGCGGGCGGCAAAGCGGCGGGACCAATGGCCAACCGCACCATTGCGTCGTCGGCGAGCGACACAGGTCCTCACATGCCTGCTCAGTCACCGCTCGACATGGTTTTGCTCGGGTCGCTTCATCCTGCTGTTGCGCAGATGAGTGGGTTGTACTGGTCTGATCGAACAGCCGACGTCGAACAGACATACGACTACCTGATCGTTGGCGATTACAACGGTGTCGGGGAGTTGAATGCCGACAAGATGCTGGCGGTCGTGCGGCAGAGTGGTTTCGCGAACGTAGACGGCGCGATCGTCTACAACCTCCGCATGGCCCAGGCGCCTCCGCTACCTGGACCAGAACGTCTCGAATTGTATGCGCTTCCCGGCAGTAGCCGCCGAAGTGGAACAACAAGCTTTGAAGAATCAACTAACAACACCGGGTTGCGTTGGGATCTTAACCGGACGGCACTCGGTGTGTTGCTTCCCGGCCGCGCGGTTATGTATCACCTCTGGCGCGCGAACCTTGGAAATGCCGCTACGCCATCCGGCAATGCTCGGTACGATCTGCTTACAAAACAGACGCCGGTACTGGTGACTGAGGCCGGAGTTGCGGCGCAAACAGCGCCCGACTGGCCACCGTTTCCGCTGCATGCGATCGATAACAACCTCGCCGAAGGTTGGTACAGCTATCAAATCAGCGGCATCGACATCTTCGGGCGTCATAGTGCAAACAGCGCGGCAGGCGTGTGGCGGCAATGGTCTCCCGCACCCGAGCCGCGGCCGTGGTATTACCTCAATGCGCCCAGTGATGCAGTGATTCATCCTGCGGCGATACGGCTACTCACGAAGATCGCGCCGGCGCCGCCCACCGCAATCGAGGCCTTCGCGCTCGACCTCGCAGATCCCACTCTGATCAAAGACGCTGCGTACACGGCATGGAGGACGAGGTTCCCGACTGTCGTCGGATTACGCGTGCGCTGGGCGTGGCCCGAAACGCATCTGCTCCAGGCGCCGCGTACGCGCGAATTTCGGATTTACTACCAGCCCGGTCATTTGAATGCACTGCCAGGAAACACGCGAGCTGTTGTCGCTGCCGGTGCGACGGAAAGCACAGTTACTACAGACATTCCGAATGCCGAACTTCCCGGCAGTTACGTGGGAGCAGCGCTTCATGCGGGTGAGGATGCGTTTGTGATTGTGGGGAGCGAGGGAAGTCCTTTGCGCGTGCGTGTGCGAAATGTAGGACCAAATCACGATATCGCGCCGCGGATCAACGTGCCGTGTACGATCGCGATCCCATCGGTTTACTCCGCTGGCGCCGCCACAGTTTGGAATGGATCGACGATCGTCACCGGCATCGACACGGATTGGACCACAACTCTCGCGGGTATGTTGGTTCAAATAGCGACTGACGAGCGCGAGTACCGGATCGCGCTAGTTGATTCGCCCACGCAGCTAACGCTCGAAGAACCGTACGCTGGTCTGAGTAAGAGCGAACGCGTTTACAGCATTCGCCATCCGCGATTCATCGACTACTCGCTGCCGGTCAACTGGCAACGGCGTTATCACGTCGTCAACTTCGATCAGAATTGGACCAGTGGCACTGATGCAGAAGGCCGGCCGGTACGGCGTTATGAGGTCTTCTTACCTGCAGAAGCAGCGCCGGGTGAACTGCCTCTCACCGCCTCGAGAAGTGACCCGATTGTCTATGCAAACATCGGCGTGAGCGCTGCTGACGATCGCTCGCACACGGCCGATGATCCGAAATGGACCGGACCGTGGGCCGGGCGTCCCGGCAACGAAGGTCGAATTGGTCCACCGGCCAAGATCTTTCGCGTGCACAGGGAACCGCCGCCGGCTCCTGTGCTGCCACGAATGCCGGAGCAGATGTTTGCAACGCGTGCGGATCAAACAGGCGCCTCGTTTTTCACGTTTCGCTGGCAACCGCTGGAAAAAACAAAGACACACGTCTTTCGCGCGTTTGACGACGCACTGTTCAACCTCGATTGGTCGCAGCGCCCACGCCCTGCGCTCGATCCGACGCAAGTCGGCTTCTTCCCGCTCGAATCCATCGATCCGCGTTGGACCGCGGCGAAGCGACAGCAAGTCGCGACCGAGCTCAATCACTTAAACAGCTTCGGCCACGATGCTGCAGGAACGGCGCAGGCGTTTACTTACTATCGCGGCTTGTCTGCGGACGCGCTGCGCGTGCTCGCAGGTCTGTTAGGCAATGAGGGCGCTTTCACCCAAATCACAACCGCGCCTTTAGATCCATCCGATCCGTTAAACGCGAACCGTCGCGGACCCGACGACCCGGACAACTTCCAAATCGGCGATCCAAACAATCCGTTGTCATCTCCCGCTCTGCGCATCTTCATCGACAAGCTCGACGGCCGCACCACCAATCGCCATCTCTACCGCGCCGCCAACATCGACGACGCCCAAAACCGCAGCCCCTTGAGTGTCGCAAGTCCCCCAGGGCAAGCGCCGAGTGTCGTCCCTCCGCGCGCGCCGGTCGTCACCAAAGCAATCGCCGGCGACCAGGAAATAACGATTCACTGGGCCTCAAGCCGCGAGCGGGATCTGGCCCGATACCAGATATACCGCACTGACGATCCCGAGCGGACGGGCTCGGTGGGATTGATGACACTCGTGCAAACAGTGCCTGTAAGCGGCTCGGCGCCGGCTGAATTTGTTTGGACCGACCTCGCAGTTCCGGCGGGCAAGGATCTGTTTTACCGCCTTGTGGCTGAGGATCGTCACCACAATTTTTCCGATCCATCACCTCCGGTCGTCGCCCGTGCCTTCGATAATTTGCGGCCACAGCCGCCGATCTGGGGCGCGGCAGTTACAACGCCAACCGGTCTCCTGCTGAATTTCACTCCCAGCCACCCGTCGCACCGCGCTGTAATTCAGCGTCGCGATGTCGAACTGTTAACTGAGGAGTGGTCCAACCTTTCGCCGTGGCTCGCGCCAGGCACACAGCAGTGGACGGACAGCACCCGTGAGCCCGGCCACAGGTACGTTTATCGCATACGCGTCTTTGATAAGGACGGAAAGACCAACAAAAACTTCAACGAGTTGACGATTTAATCATGGCCTTATTCAGCATGTTTCTCGCTTCGCCACCGGACGAAACACCCGTCGCTAACGTGTACCGCGAAAAGCGGGCGTTTGGACCAGGAAGCGAGAACGATCTCAGCTTTTTACCAAGCCTGGTAATAGAGGTCGCCGAATCTGCCGCGGCCCGGTTCCGTAGTGTTCGCACGTGCTGTGCAGGATGGCTCAGAGTGGTTGGTGTTCAGGCAGGGAGTTTGGAAACCGATCCAAACGCACCCCTGGTGCTGGCGCTTAAGCCGATTCCAGTTGCCTTCAGATTGAAAAAACTTGCAGAGCAGGGATTGTTCGAACCACCGTTGTCGTTCATTTACAGCGGCCTGGATCCGGTGACTCTGCGCATGAACCTCATGTCGGTTATCAACGACGTGAAGTACCTCAACCCGACCGGTGAATTGACACCCGAGCAACGTTGGAAACTTTTCCGCGACGGAGCGCCAATCGAGATAAAGGCGACCGGGTACACACTTGCAGAGATAAGCTCTCGAAACCTGGCGAATGGCTTTCGCGCATTTGGTTTTGCCGCGCGCACAAACTGGATGCACGTGCCCGATGCCACGACGCCGCCATTGAATTTTCTCGATCCCGTAACTCTCTTCCGTTGGCTGGTAAGTAAGGAGCTCATTCTACAAAGTGAAGCTGAAAACTCATGGCTCGATGTAGTCACTCGAAATCGAGTGCTCATCACGGTGCGCGATGAATGGAACTCACCCATTCGCGACGCTAACACCAGCGTAGTGGTGAGGGTTGATGCCACTCAACACAACGTGGCTTTAACACCTGAGCGCCAGGGCACTTTTGCTGCTCCAGCAGGCACGGGTTCATACCAGATTTCAATTTCGGGACGAAAGCTCACCAGGATCGCGAGTGATCACCATCGTGCCGAGCCTGCGTCTGAGTTCCCCAATATAAGGCCGGCTCATCACGTAGTGAGTAGTGTCCGGCCTGAGGATTGGTTTCACGGTCCGGAACAGCCAATAGATCCAACCAAAACACTCCCACTCTTTACGGAGAACAACGCCGTTAAGCCGCTGATCGATGGGTTCGAAGCGTTCAGGGCAATGGTAGCTGAGCTCAAGAAAATCAAAGAACCTTCACACTTCTTCCTCTTTACCAGTTGGTGGATCGATCACCTGTTTGAGTTGATCCCCGGGGAGCCAAATACGACCGTCAAGAGCATTCTGGAAAACATCAATGAGATGCGAGCCCCGATCCGTTCCTTGATCTGGCATTTCCCTGCTGGGACGCGTGATCCTCACGGAGATCTCGGTATCAACATGGCGGCGCATAACTTTATCAGCGGCCTGGGTTTTGCGAAGTCACTATTCGACAGCAGAACGCATCACGCCTTCTTTTTGATTCCACATGTCTTTATCCAGAATGAAGCAGTAAACCATAATTTAGGCCCCATGGGAGTAGCGGCTGTAGCAGACGAGTTCGCCCAGGGAATCGAGGAACGCGCTTTTCACCTGGGCGCCCATCATTCGAAGACTTACGTCATCAATGGCGCCGAGGGGACCATCGCATTTATCGGTGGCATGGATTTCAACCCGAATCGGCTTGATAGTCCAAACCACCTGGCGAGGAAGCCTTTTCACGACGTTCACTCCCGCATCGCTGGACCGGCTGCGATCGATTTAGCAAAGGCGTTTGTATTTCGCTGGAATGATCACGAGGACAACAAAGGAACGGATCGCAGGATCA